>SMTZ1_10006402_pt1 | contig 11846 bp, 12 predicted proteins | sample DeeMarSWOR136_30_FD_25667 | JGI IMG/M metagenome (IMG submission 25667) | reverse complement strand
TATCGGCTACCGTGGCGATTGCCCTCCTGGTCCCGTTTACCTTCTACATTAACCCTGTCTCCGGAATCTCCTTTCTCATCGGCATCTATAAAGGTGGCATCTATGGTGCGTCCATTCCCGCCATACTCATCAACACCCCCGGCGCCGCAGGAGCCTGTGCAACGATATTCGACGGCTATCCCATGACTCAACAGGGAAAGGCGGGAAAGGCCCTGAAAATGGCAATTTACGCCTCGGTCCTCGGCGATAGCTTCAGCGACATCGTGGTCATTGCTGTGGCCGCTGAGCTCGCCGCCGTTGCCCTCAAGTTTGGGACCGCGGAATACTGTAGCCTCCTCCTCTTCGCCCTCACCGTTATCGGATCGGTCTCCGGCAAATCCATGGTCAAGGGGCTCATTGCTGCAGGACTCGGTGTGCTCTTTTCCACGGTGGGCATGGATCCCATTACAGCACGCAGCCGATTCAGCTTCGGCCTCGTGGAATTGATGGGAGGGTTGGGACTTGTCCCGATGTTCATCGGTATGTTTGCGATTCCCGAGATACTCATTCAGCTGGAGAAGAGGGAGAGAAAAACGGTGGTCAGCAGATATGAGGAATCCCCCGATCCGGACAATGATAGGTGCACCCTAAGGGACCTGAAATACTGTGGTTTTACTATCTTGAGATCGTCCATTATCGGGACGGTGATTGGGGCTATTCCCGGATTGGGCCAGTCCATTGCCGCCTTTATCGGATACAGCGAAGCGAAGAGGGCCTCGAAACACCCCGAACGGTTCGGGCAGGGGGAGTTGAGAGGGGTTGCGGCAGCAGAGGCCGCCAACAACGCGGTAGACGGGGCAACCCTCATTCCCCTCCTCACCCTTGGCGTTCCCGGTGACACCATAACCGCCATTCTGTTAGGCGCCTTCATGATTCAGGGATTGGTTCCGGGTCCCACCTTCATCCAGGATCACGGTCCAATTATTTATGCCATTTTCGTAGGGATGCTCATTGCCAACTTCAGTCTCTTTTTCATTGCCATGTCCGGGATTAAACTGTTTGCCAGAGTCCCCAATGTGCCAGTTTCGATCCTATTTCCCATCGTTTTTATATTCTGTATTATGGGAGCCTATGCCATCAACAGTAGCCTCTTCGATGTGGCATGCATGCTCATGTTCGGTATCCTGGGCTATTTCATGAGGAAACTGGAATTTCCCGTACCCCCCTTCGTCATCGCATTCTTTATCGGGCCGATGTTCGAGTCAGCCTTGAGGCGGACCCTCATCTGGTCGAAGGGAAGTATCCTCGTTTTCTTCACCCGCCCTATTAGTCTCTTTTTTGTCGCCCTTTCGGCTTTCTCCATCATCATGGTCGTATGGAGAAGCAGGAAGTAAGATCTCTGGGGCGGCTTCTCTCCTGATTCTTTGGAATTCTGTATTAAATCATCACGTGGCGAGGGGACGTAGTTAAGTTGTTAAGTAACTGCAGCAGAAGGGGAGATAATCAGGTCAGAGGTCCGCAAGGGTTTAAATAACTGGAGCCCCCCGCGGATTCGAACCGCCAACCATCTGATTACAAATCCCCGCTTTGGGATTCAGCTAACTCCTTAGATTTCTTACCTGAAAATACACCTGCGTCATTTTTGACAGTTGGAGTTCAGGGCCCCTGGCTCTCATGGGTGATACACACGTGGAGCTTGACTTTACAACCATAACCCCATCACGCTAACCTGCTCAGTTTCACTGACCAAAGCCGGGCACGCCCTGCCACAGTCACAGGGGATAGTAGTAATCGAGCCCGAGGTGGGTAATTTGCTCCTCTCCCATGAGATAGCGGAGTGTGTTTTTCAGCTTCATTAACTGAATGAAGAGATCGTGTTCGGAATAGAGGTTGGGCGCAGTTTGGGGGCTCTTGAAATAGAAGGAGAGCCACTCCTGGATCCCGGTCATCTCGGCCCGCTGGGCCAGATCCATGAAAAGCACCAGATCGAGCACGAGAGGTGCCGCCAGGATGCTGTCCCTGCACAGAAAATCCACCTTGATCTGCATCGAATATCCCAGCCATCCGAAGATGTCAATGCAGTCCCATCCTTCTTTGTCATCACCCCGGGGAGGGTAGTAGCTGATCACCACCTTGTGGGCGAAGTCCCCATACAACTCTGGGTAGACCTCTGGTTGCAGGATTGTTTTCAGGACCGACAGCTTGCTCTCCTTTTTAGTCCTGCAGGAATCCTCATCATCCAAGATCATGCCATCCCGGTTTCCGAGAATGTTTGTTGAATACCAGCCGGTGAGCCCCAGCATGCGCGCTTTCAACCCTGGAGCCAGGACGGTCTTCATCAACGTCTGCCCCGTTTTGAAATCCTTGCCGGTGATGGCTACCCGGCACTGATCCGCCAACTCCACCATGGCGGGGATATCCACCGTAAGATTGGGAGCACCGTTTATGTAGGGGATACCACTCATCAAAGCCGCATACGCGTAAAGCATGCTCGGTGAGATGTTGGGATCGTTCTTCTTGAGGCCCGCCTCGAAATTGCTCAGCGAGGAGTGCACCTCTCCAGATTCCAGGTACGCCTCTGTGCTGCCGCACCATATCATCACGCAACGGGATACAGCGTGTTCACGCTTGAAGGCCTCGATATCTGCCCTTATTGCCTCAACCAGCTCCAGGTGAGACCCTGGGGGCTTTACATTGGGACCAACCAATTTCTTGACGAACGATTGGTTAAAAACCGCCGGCCAAGGCTCCAATCCCTCAAGAAAGGAGCGTACCCCTTCGACATGGTCCCGTTGAAGCACCCCGGCCTGAAGCGCTGCATCGTAGCAGTTATCCGGAAACACATCCCATCCGCCGAAGACCAAATCAGCGAGATGGGCCAGCGGAACAAAATCCCTCATTCGTGGAATTCGGTGCTCAAACCGCTTACCCAGGCGTATGGTCCCCATTTGGGTCAGGGAGCCGACCGGAATGGCCAGACCCTGCCGAACCATCTCCACTCCCGCTAGGAATGTCGTGCTGACCGCCCCTCCCATTCCGGGTATGAGCACGCCCAGCTTGCCCTCTGCCTCCTGTATCTCTTCTTTGCGTCTCATGCCACCCCTCGTCATCGCAGCCTTCTCCCCTCAGTATCCGCCGGGATGAGCGAATTCCTGTAGTTCCCTCATCGGCACAGCTGCCAAACGTCGCCCAGGGGAGGTTCCCTGGTGGCGCTCACTTTTTGGCTAGGACTGTTTGAGGAAAGATCGTGCCGCAGTGGATTTCGTGCGTAAGATGCGATATTCCTCAACAAATGTCAAGTAGCTGCTCAAGTGATGACCCGGATGAAGGGGACGTAGTTACATTGTCGAATAACTTGCCACGATTGTTCCTGACCTGAAGGTGTTCTTATTGTGAACGATTGGCTTTACGCGTCCGATTTAACGCATTTTGACCAAGTAATTAAAAAAGGCCTACCAGACTGAACAGTAGGTAAGCCTTCAATTCCCCTGGAGCCCCCGGGCGGATTCGAACCACCAACCGTCTGATTACAAATCAGGTGCTCTACCGTTGAGCTACGGAGGCTTCGAACCCTACTATATCACTGTTGGGGAGAAAAGCAAACCCCAACGCGTCCGGGGCTATTAACCCCTCGACAGGTTGAGGTTGAGAGGTTGGTAGTTGACAGATAAAGGCGGCCTTTCCCGACTGAACGGGATGGTACATCAACGTACAATGACGGCCTCAATATGAAAATTTTGCACAATATGTGCCAATTTTTGTCAGTTTTTCCCGCCTCGGTCTGCCCTCGGCCCTGCTCCCAACAAGTTTCGCTTGCAAATCAGGGGATAATGTAGTAAGAGTTCTATACTCCAAGAAAGGCGCGAACAGCGGACCTGAACGCCGGATAAGGGAGGAAGGGACAATGTTTGGGCTTGGGTTGCCCGAAATGCTCGTCATCGGCATCATCATACTCCTGATCTTCGGGGCGAAACGGCTTCCGGAGATCGGGAAGGGCCTGGGGAAGACGGCCAAGGAGATCAAGGACATATCCAGGGACATGGAGAAGGGTAAGGAGAAAAAACAGAAGGGAGGAGACGAGGAGGCAGAGTCCCCTGAGAAGGCTGAAGGGCAGGAAACCCTGCTCGATGATATCAAACCCGTGGCAAAAGATATAAAGGAGATAAAAAAGAAGGCCGATACGCTCAGAAAGTGGAGCCGATTCCTGAGATGAGCCCCTATTTATTCTTGCTCACGACCTTGGCTATGTACTCGGCCCCCCGCTCGATGGCGTACTCAACGGTATCATTCGTTCCCGAGGACTTTGCATTGACGTCCTGCTTCAAAACCACCTTGCCCTTTTCTCCATCGATGAAATTGCAGGTAAACTGAACCGATGCGCTCCCAAACCACTCCCCTCCCGGGATGAAGCTTTTCCGAATCTGCCTGCCGGGCGTGGTGGGGACGTAGGAGAGGATCTGGGCCTCGAAGACCACTATCCCGCTTTTCGAAGAGGGCATGGCCGTGGTGATCTTCTTAAACCATTTGTACTTCGCGTTGTAGCGCTGCATCTGCCTGAGAATTGCATTCTTGAGCTCGGATGCATACTCATCCGGTATGCCGGCATCGGGCTTAACGCTCACCTTGCCCACCACGAGGGTATCGTAGCCCTTGAGCCGTTTCTTTGCCAGTGCTTGTCCGTGAAAGCAGAATACAGCCACGAGCGCCACGAGAACTATAACGCTGCCAAACCGCTTGACCATGAGAAATCCCTCCTTTACTTGGTAATAGAATTACGCCTTCCTCGCCTCTTCCCAGGCGAACAGTTTGCAAATATTAAGCCACACCCCCCCTTATCCTGTCAATGATTTTCGGGGTCCCTCCGCTGAACCACGGCGATCATCAAAGACACATCTCCGTGGCCCGCTCCATAGTCCTCATTACTTCCCAAGCTTCCCTTGAAGCCCCTCGAGCCGCTATGTTACTATTCGGTCCGGGTATGCCGCTGTCGACGGGACCAGAGGGTATGGTCCCTTTCGTCGAGCTTCAACGATATTACACTATTTCCGGGAAAGGGCCGAGTAGTTATGGAAACACTGCCTTCGTATAAGAATTGCTTTGGGTGTGGCAAGGAGAACAGATACGGATTGCGTATCCAATTCTTCGCCGACCGAGATGTGGTTCGGGGAACGTTCAGGCCCCGGGATTTTCTCTGCGGGTACCCGGGAATACTCCATGGCGGCATCCTAGCCTCGGTGGCCGATGAAGTGATGTGGTGGGCAGCCAGTTGGAAAAGGGCCACCTCCTGTGTCACGGTGGAGATCAACGTTAAATACCTCAAGCCGGCTCCGGCTGACAAGGAGTTTGAGTTGACCGCCCAGGTGAAGGGAGAAAAGAAGAGGATCGTTGAAGTAGAGGGCGAAGTGAGGGACAAGGGTGGACAGGTCTATGCCGCGGCCTGGGGGAAGTATCTCATGTTCTCCGCCGAGAAAAATCGGGAAACCATCCCGCTATTGGATTTCGAGGGTTGCAGCGAGGAGGTGAGGGAAAGATACGTGAAGAGCCCCTGAAAGTGCAGCCCCTTAGCACGATATCCCTGCAAAAGGCGGTCTTGCAGTGCTGCACTTCCCGTGCTGCCGTGCTGCGGTTATGCGGGCTGAGGGTTCCTTTTCCAGTTTTCCAGCGGCATTGTTTAATCACAAAGGGTAGATCCGTTTAGATTTGACAAGATGACTCTAAGGGGGTGACGGAAAGAGGAAGCTGGGGCCGTGCCTATTTGCAGGGCGTTTCAGCAAGAATTGGAAGCACATGCTTCCGGTGCTGAATCCGAGAGGACCGGGGGTTTTGCACGCCTGAAGCCCAGATAGAGGAGCGTGATGGGGGCCAACCAGAACGTGAGGGCATGGACCCAAAAGGAATGTCCCAATTTCCTCGCCACCTTCCCCCATATCCAAGCGGAGAGCAAGAAGAACGCCCCATAGTAAGAAATCCCGATGACGAGCTCAACGGTTTCATGGCCCACGTGGATCATCAAACCCAGCAGCAGGATGGAGATGATGGCGAGCACGATGGCCCAAAAGCTGAGGGCAAAGGCCCAAAAGGAGTAACCGAGCTTGTTACCCACTCTCCCCCAGGCCCAACTGAGGAAGAAAAGCCACCCACCGAAGAAGAGGATCGATATGGTTATTTCGACCGTCTCCCCCACTGTTCCTCCCTCGGGTCAAGGGCATCTTTGTAGCCCACCCCGGCTTCTCTTCCATTACCATACCACGAATGTGGAGACAATCTTTTTGCAAAATGAATGCCGTTGTCCCCTCCCGCGGTGCTGCGGGGCGACAGCCCCGAAGCAGCTTGACCCCCAGGGAAAGGTGTTATCTGAGAGCTGAGGATATATCCGGCTTTTTTTCGATTCCTTTACCTGCCCTGTTTTTGTTACACTATGGAGTTGAATAATGTTGATCCGAGGTCGAGAAGCTAGATGGCGACTTCATGAGGAGGTCCCCAATGGAAAAAAAGGTATCCGATGCTCTCTTCAAACGGGTGGAATGGGAGCCATATGCTCAACTTCTGGGACTGAGGCTCAAGAAAGTGGATAAGGGTTATTCCCTGGTGGAAATGACCATTCGGGAGGAGATGCAGAACATCTTGGGGAATACCCATGGAGGAGCAATTTTCTCCCTCATCGACGAGGCCTTCGAAACAGCTTCGAATTCCCACGGAACCATCGCCGTAGCGCTCAACATCAATATCACCTATATCGCTCCTCCTTCTCCTGGTGCAGTCCTACAAGCCGAGGCGAAGGAGATCAGCCTCACTCCACGGACCGCAACCTACCTCATTAACGTCACTGAAGGGGAGAATCGCCTCATAGCCACGTGCCAGGCGTTGGTCTATCGCAAGAAGGAGGCGTTGCCCTTTCTGGAAGGATAGCCAATAAAGGGACCGCCCATCAGCCATCACTTCTTCATCAAGATCTCATACGCTCTCTGAATGGCTACCAGCTTCCGATGGGCCAATTCCTGAAATTCCTTTCCCAGATGGGTCACCTTATCGGGATGGTACTTGGCCACTGCCTTTCGGTACGCCGCCTTGATCTGGTCGGGGGATGCCCCCGGCTCCACCCCGAGGACCTTAAAGGGATCCCTTTCCTCACGGTCGGTGCGAGCTTCCCTATCCCTTTTCTCCTCCTCCTGGCCAGATGATCGCCTTCTGTAACCCGTATGCCTCCGATAGAAATCGCCGACGGACTCTCCCGGCCGTCTGGCCTTAAGGAACCAAAGGAGGGCCCCGATCAGGAGCATATCATCCAACAGCCCCGGAATTCCTAACAACTCAGGAAACAGGTCCAGTGGGCTGAGAATATACAGGAGGACCAAAATCAGGGGCAATGCCCTCCCAAGCCACGCCTTCATTGTCCTTCTCATCTTCCCGTGCGAGGGGGCTTCGAGGAAACTCGAAATCCGAACCGATGCCGAATGTCTACACTACCTCCTTGGAATAACCTGGACACTCACTCATTGGCCATCTGCGACTCCCAATGGGATAAGCGTATAGAGAACAATCGAACTATTCGGGATCTTTGATGCCAAAGGATAGGTAACCGGAGTTTCCTCAGTTTTGGAGGAACACCGTTGTCCCTGAGCGTAATCTGCTGGAGAAGTGGGGGCTGCCCACATGGAATGATGGAATAGTGGAAAAGTGGAATATTGGCTATAGAAATCAAAAGGCCTTGATCTATCGTTTTTCTCCCCCCTCAGTCCATCATTCCAGTACTCCATTACTCCAATATTCCAGGAAAGTCCCTGAGGTCTTATACGATCAATACCTTACGAAAATATTCCCAAGAAACGTCAAGAAACTCCGGATAGGTAAAGGGGAGTGGGCCCCGTTGGCCTAATGGGCCAGTTTCCTCTTAACGAACCGTTTTATCCGGTGGTAGAAATAATCCGCCTGGCACATCAGGGTCTTCTGCTTTCGCGCAATCCTCAACAATTCCTGCCTCTTGACCCCGTCGCTGAAAAGGCTCAACTCCCCATTGGGCTCGACGATTTTCGTAATCCCCCCTCTGGCCTCCGCCTCCAAAACCCGGATCTGGATGCCTTCCGAGGAGAAGATCTTCTCCGCCCTTCTCTCCTTCATATTAATCCACGTTGAGATCCCCACTGCCACAAGGATGAGGACGATTACGGAGGTAGAGCGTTTCATGGATCTTCCTCACAATCCTTACGCAAGAGGCGAACCTCTCCCTTGTATAACAGCTTTTCTCCGGGTAGTCAATTGGGCATCGGGTCGAGTATACCGGCAACGCTCTTCTCCGCAATGACAGTGCGCCATGGTAAAAATGGTATGAAAAAATTGCATAGCTGGCGGCTAGCTATGACCCTTTCGATCGGCCGGTATCTTTATAACTAACCGATATTATTTAAAAAATCATAGTTGGCATGAAATTCGCATGCGGCCCTAAGTGGATTAAAATATCATCTCCACGGGGGGGGTTGGTAATGAAAGTCAGAATACTCAAGTGTAAAGAGGGCCACAAAACGGTAGCCATCACCAGCTACAATCCAAAGCTCTGCGAGGCCGATATCGATTTCTTTGTCCAGAGCAATGGACGCATGACCCGCCATAAAAGGTGTGGGAGCAAGCTCATCGTGAACAAAATCGTCGAGGGAGATGGCTGGGTCGAGCACTGGAATTTTTGATTCCCACCTTCCGAGAAGACACCTTCTCAAGCCGATTTGATCTCTCTTCCATAAGATCTTCACCGCAAATCGGTCTCATTTGGCCTCGGGAAAGCCCGCTCCACGGCAGAACCAGGGCTTTCCCTTCTTCGGAACTAATCCCCCCATCGCCCCGTGCTTCGGAATTCATCACCCCTCCACAGGTCGAGGTTGAAAGGTTAGAGGCTGGAGGGGGAAGGGTACAGGACAGAGTGTAAAGCGTCGTGGGAGTTTTTTTGCCCACCTTCTCCGACTGAAGGCTTGAAAACAGTAACCCCACATGGTATAAGCGTATGGGCGTTTCCTATCTTCAGCCGCTGGAGGCGCATTCCACATGGTGTACTTCCTCTCCCACAGAGCCCATAGGGATTACCCTTGGTTGAACCTGAAAAAGGGACAACAAATCTGTAAAGTCGTCGCCGATAGCATTGGCGATTTGCTGGAGTGGGGAAAGAGGTTCGGCCTCACCAGACCCCACATTAGCCGATCGGGGATCCCCCACTTTGACCTTTGGGGTAGTCGCCTAGCCTTTCTCCAAATGAAGGGGATCAAAGGCGGTGACAGGAGGCTCTACCGGAGGAGGTTTTTGAGGAAAGGGAAGTCGTGACCCCGCGACTCCTCCCAGTACCCCGGTATTACCCTTACCCACTACGCGGTGCGAAATTCCTCCAAGGGATGAGGACCCTTGGTTCGTGCATACTCCGACAAGGTTAGATAGATTCCGCTTGCCAAAACAATCCCGCCGCCCCAGGCCAACGTCCAGCTGATCATCTCACGGAAAAATAGAGCTCCCCAGATGCCGGCGTAAAATATCTCCGTCATCCCGACGATCCCAGCTGTCGCTACCCTACAGTATTTGACCCCATACGTCATGAAGATCTGACCGAGGAGTCCGGCCACACCAAAGGCGAGCAGGTAGGGCACATCCCCCACCCGAGGCACGTAAAATGGGTTGACCACTCCGGGGATGCACGTAATGACCAGAAACAGACAAAAATAGAAGTAGATGACGAAGGGATTCTCCTCTCTTCGGAGCACACGGATGATGACCATGGTAATACCGGATAGAAATCCGGACGCGAGGGCAAAGAGCACCATAAGGGTGACCGGTTGGTACCCCGGGTTAAGGATGATATAGATGCCGACAAAGGCTATGAAGACGGCAGCTGCCTCCTTTCCATTGAGCTTCTCCCCCAAGAGAATCCAGGAGAAAATAGCGCCGAAAATGGGGAAGGTGTAGAGCAACAATGTTGAGGTGGCAAGGGGAGCCCCCCCAATGATCGCCTTGAAGAGACAGATGCTCGCAATCCCACCGAAAATTCCCCTCGTCGCCAGGAGTTTGAAATATCTTCCCTTCAGGGGAAAAAGCCCCAATCGTGAAAGGCCGAGGAGCACCAAAATTCCGAGAACACCCCTGACCAAGTTGAAGAGAGACGATGGATATGGTCCCTGGACCATCCTGGCGAAGAAGCCCATGGTGCTGAAGAATAGGGCGGATAAGAAGATAGCCCCATACCCCAGTAGGGCGGCATTTCTCGGATTCGTGAATCGTTGGATCACCATTGAGAAACCCAGTGCTCCGGGGCTGTCGCCCCGAAGCAGGTTGAGGTTAAGAGGTTGGGGGCAAGATGGTGCTGCGGTGTTGCGGTGCTGCAGTGCTGCGGTTGAGGAAGGCCCGAGTTCTTAGTTGAATCACCCGTCTCGCTCGACCAAGGGTGTTAACAAAAATTCTTTCATGTTCGCACCAGAGATTTGAGCACCAATCCCTCGTAAGATGACTCCCTTGAGGGCACGAAAAATGTCTCCTCTCAGCCTTGACCTCTTGGCCTTAACCCTCCTTTCCTTCGGCTACGCCCTTCGGTCTGCCCTCGACCATGAGACATGTCGACGAGCTCATGTCGAGTCGCTCGGGCCGAATGGAGCTCAGGGTCGAAGACTCAGGACAAGTTTTGCTAACCCTCGATGGGGACTCCAGTTGGGGAGAACCCTTGGCGAAGCCTTCGACTCATCCACATGCTCGAGGAGGCTGGAAGGTCATGTGAAGAAGAGGGATGAAAAAGGGAATAGTACCGCGACTTGAGGAGATCCGGGGGTCAGGCCCTGCCCCACCCGTCCCACTTGTCCTCATCGGAATCCCTGGGGCCTCCTCCCATATTCCGGTACTTGAACTTCATGTAGGTAACGTAGAGCCACTTCCAAATCCGGTAGTAGTTGAAGTAGAGAAGGCCGAAGAGAATTCCGCCCAGGTGGGCCAGATGCGCGATGCCGGAGCCCGTGCCCCTCAGCGATGACCAGAATTCGATGGCACCGAACAGGAGGACGAAATGTTTGGCCTTCATGGGAAACATAAACCAAAGGTAGATATATCGCTCCGGGAAAAACCAGGCGTAGGCCAGCAGCAGCCCGTAAATCCCTCCCGATGCCCCCACAACGGGAACAAACAGGCCCGGGGTGAAGATCACCGTGCAAATCCCCGCGCCGATAGCCGTGATGAAGAAATACTGGGTGAACCGGCTTGACCCCATGTACCGTTCGATCTCACAGCCGAATATCCAGAGGGCAAAGAGGTTGAAGAGGAGGTGAAACAACCCTCCGTGCAGGAAGATATAGGTCACCAATTGCCACACGAAGAACTTGCCCCAGAAGAGCGCAGGGATCAGCCCCAGGTAATAGTACAGTGTGGGACCCGCGGCCATCTGCAACAGGAAACCCACCACACATGCACCCATCAGGAATTTAACCCGAGGAGTTAAGGGCCCGCCGATGGAAAAAGGAGTCCTATAGTAATACGCCATAGATACCGTCCTTTGTAACCCGCAATCTTATCCCGTGGGTTAAGGTATCATATTTATCGGCCAAAAGAAAAGGGGGAATCGGGATTAAGTGGGCACGGTGAGGTGAGGGCGCCGCTCAGGCACGAGGTTTCATCCTCTACAGAAGGTGATCCTTCGCCAACTGAAGCCTCCATATGGTGATCTCCAGGTAGGTGCTCACGTACACATCGCCCTCAACGAGGTAACCGGCCGGAGGGGGTAGGGTATGCATATAGATGGGGTCCCACGGAGAATCACCGGGGGGAAGGGGGATCCTTTGCTCCCTCCCCTCTTCCTCGCGTATTCCCCGGCTTATCGGCGAACTGGGTGAATCTATGGATCCCAGATTCGGGTC
>SMTZ1_10006401_pt1 | contig 11846 bp, 13 predicted proteins | sample DeeMarSWOR136_30_FD_25667 | JGI IMG/M metagenome (IMG submission 25667) | reverse complement strand
TTGAAGACCTTACCATCAAGCTTCGCCTTGCTACCCTGCGTAAGCTTACGCATGTACTCTATTGACTCGACAACGGCGGACACTGGCTTTTCCCACTTGATTCCAAGGCCACTCAGTGTGACCTTGTCACCTGCACCGATTCCGATTACGGCGCGTCCATCGCTCAACTCATTTATAGTGACAGCGGCGGACGCTGTCAATGCCGGGCTGATATGGAACGGATTGGTTACCCCGGGACCCAAGGCAATCTTCTCAGTGTTTAGTGCCAAAGCCGTGAGAGTTGCCCAGACGTTGCGGTTGTTGTAATGGTCGGTTATCCACACGTTGTCAAAGCCTGCTTCTTCCGCTAGCTTTGTCCAAGTCAACAACTTCTCTATTGGTTTGTCAGGTACGAATTCTATTCCGATGCGCATTGCCTGATACTCCTATGGAATCGGTTCTGACCATTCTCCTCCAAAATAAGTTATCGATTCTTCATGACAAAGCCCAGCCGGTGAATCACCCTGCTTTCTGAAACATATATCGAAGGGTTTATTGACCCCTCGTCGGATTCAGACTCAGAGAGGGCAAGAGAATGCAGTCACTTGTCTTGACACAGGACGGTCTCCAGCTAGCCGACACTCCAAGACCCCCCTTGATGCCCGGCGATGTTAGAATCGAAGTTCGGGCTGTTGGAGTCTGCGGAACTGATTTGGCAATCTGGCAGGGCGATTATGAAGCCAATCTACCGATTGTGCTCGGGCATGAGATTACTGGTGTGATTCATGAGAGTTCTGTGCCTGACTTGAAGCCGGGGACGATAGTCACAACGGAGATTGAGGTGTCTTGTTCGCGGTGCTGGTACTGCCGTCATAATCAGCGCCGGCTGTGTGCTAATAGGGAAATACTCGGAGTCACCACAGACGGTGGATTGTCGGAGTACATAACAGTCCCTGCAGAACTGGTGCATCCACTTCCGCTCGGGGTAGATGTGATTGCCGGTGTGTTCATTGAACCCCTTGCTTCAGCAATCAAGACCTATGAAGAAGTGCCTGCTGCAGAAGACGAACCCATCGTCGTGATTGGAAGTGGCCGACTTGGACTTCTTACTGCCCAAGTGTATGATGCCTACGGAGCCAACGTGATAGTACTGGGCAGGAATAGATGGCGCTTGGGCCTCGTGCGGCAGCTAGGGATTCCGAATACAATAAGCTCTGACGATAAAGATTGGAAGGAGAAGATTCGAACCTTGACCACTGATGCGGGCCCCAGAGTTGTCATAGAGGCAACTGGAAACACTGACGGATTCAAGATGGGCCTTGACATTGTGCGAAGTGGAGGGAGACTGGCGCTAAAGAGTATACATAACAAGATGGTAGAGTTCAATCCTTCCGAGGTGGTTACTCGCGATTTGAAGATCATTGGGACCAGTTCTGGTCCCTTCGATAAGGCAATAGATATGCTAGACAAGGGCCGAATAGAAGTCAAGCGACTGATCACAAAGCGGTTCAAGCTCGAGGAGGGGGCAAAGGCCTTTGAACTTGCTGCAGACCCCAATACAACGAAGGTTGTCATAAACATCTGAGGAGTTTGTACATGGCAGAATTCGACGCGGATCTGCACATTCATTCCCTCCATTCAATCGGTGTCAGCAAGTCAATGACCATCCCGAATCTCGCAAGTGGCGCCAAGCGTAAGGGTCTGGACATTCTTGGGACAGGAGATGCTACACAGCCCCAATGGTTGAAGCACCTTCGCACACATATGAAGCATGAAGAGGATGCATTGACCTGCGACTCCGTCAGTTTCATCCCCACAGTAGAGATAGAAGATGAGGAGTCGATACACCACCTAGTCCTCCTCCGGGACTTCGAATCGGTAGCGCAACTCCGAGAATCACTACGTCAGTTCTCACCTAATCTGGATCACGAGTGGGGCGGCCGACCCCGTGTTAACGTGGATGCAGAGGAACTGGCCGGAGTAGTGAGAGACTGTGAAGGATTGATTGGACCCGCACATGCATTTACGCCATACAGAGCCATTTTCCGAGAAGGCAAATACACCAGCATTCAAGCATGCTATGGAGAAGAGAGTCCCCATGTGCATTTCCTGGAATTGGGCCTCTCAGCTGACACGGAGGTTGCAGACTGCATACCTGAGCTACGCAGCCTCACTTTCTTGACTTGTAGCGATGCACATTCGCCGTTTCTTGACAAGATTGGGCGCGAGTTCGTAAGGTTCTCGATGAACGCTCCGACCTTCGACGAGTTGAAGATGGCCATATTGCGGAAGAAGGGTAGAAAACCGATACTAAATGTTGGATTCCATCCCCAGTTGGGCAAGTACTATCTCTCCTTCTGCTCAAAATGTAGAAGGACTCTGGTCATTGGAGAGGAAGAAGGTCCCCCTGAGTATGATGATTTCAACATCTACATGTCATGCAAGGACCGGGCTGAGCGAACCCGGTTGCTTCAAGACATTCACCACAGAATGATCAAATGCCCATCAGACGGAAAGCCGTTAAGACTGGGGGTCCGTGACCGGGCCATGATGATTGGAGAAGGAGCGAGTGTGTCTCCAGGTCACCGTCCACCGTATCTCCATATTCCTCCCCTGTTGGACATGGTTGCAATTTCGCTTGGAGTGAAATCCAAGGCTTCCAAGTCGGTACGAAACCTCTACTCCTCCATAAGGGAGTCGTTTGGCCCAGAAACCACTGTTCTAACAACCACCTCTCTCTCTGAGATTAGCTCTGTGAACTCAAAGCTGGCACGAATCGTTGGAGCGTACAGAAACAAGACCGTCGGTTACGTACCGGGTGGCGGCGGCAGATATGGGACTATCATTGCGCCTTGGGAGGAAGCCTAACATGACAGTAGTCAAAGGAGTCATTCGAGAGATCGGGCCAAGCCGAACAACCAGAGTCAGTGCTCGTCGGTGGTATGGCTCAAGCACGATTGTAGTGCAGAGTGAAGAAACTGGTCAGACATACAGTGTCAGAGTGTCAGCGAAGACTATGGACCGATGCAGGTTTCTTCCTCGCGTTGGAATGCGCATCGTTGTCCATGGCTTTGTGGAGGAGGCAGAATTTGGTCTCTCTGACTTTGTAGTAAGCAGAGTGACAAGAATCAAGCGAGAGGGCTCAGATGTGAAGCGTATCTACCGATTTGATGAAGACTAGCCTACTTCCCTCTGCGTATCAGAAAGGCTGGCTGGATTATCCACTGTGAACGACACTTGGGACATCTGGACGGTCGTTTCACGGACTTCCTACTTCCGAAGACATAGTCACACTTGGCACAGCTGGCTGGTCGAATTAGGACCTTCTTTCCTTTGGATCTGACTGAACGGGAGATGTGCTCAATGTCTTCGTAGACAATTGAACTGTTCTTGATGTCGAATGTGTCACAGATATCTTGAGCTGTCAAAGGATGTTCCGACTTCTCCAACAGTTCTGCGATCTTCTGTCTCCGGGTAGACATTTCTAGCTCGTTGCTAACGAGAGACCGTGATATAGTTTCGGTGTACCCTCCAAGAGGTCTAAATGCGTCCAATACTACGGAGAGTCCTAGGAAGGCACTACTGTAAACAGACTAAGTAGAGGTATCCATGTTGGCCCAGATGCGACTCGAGAAGACTCCAACAGGAGTCAAGCAGCCGTCGTATGACGAACGAGTCTGCTCCAGATGTATGGGTCACAGGGCGCTATGCGGAGTGAGGCCTTGTCCGCTTGTGATGCGTGCCCGAGCATTGACTAACATCGAGAATGCAGTGACGGGCCTTGACCTGGCTGGCTCTTCTCCCCCATCTGTCTTTGTAGGCGAGTATGGATATCCAAAGGTCCTCGCAGGACCCTTGATTCCTCCAGTAACTGGAGATTTTGCCGCCATCATGGAAAGGCCTGATCTCTGGCTAGACAGGAGCATAGACGAGATTCTCTCAATTCGTTTCAGTCTTGTTAGAACGAAGAAGCCAATCCAAGTCGAAGCCGCTTCCAATCCCCCAAGACTGCTCTCGGAAACTCAGACATTGGCCCTCTCGGAAGCTCCGACTACTTCTGAAGCTACTCTGCTGAAGCGACCGCAGTTCTCGAGGGTCTTTTCAGATACAACCTTGCCAATCGGCCCTTCAGCTCCACTTGAGCTGTTCGTTCTTGATGACAATCCCAAGGTGCCTCGAGTGGTTGACAGAGTCACATCAGATACGGATCTGAAGGCAGTAGGTGGGATAATGGATCTATTCCGTGATGGAATCCATCAATCGCACGTGACTCGTCTTGTTTCAGTTGGGTTGCTGGGTGAGCAGAAGAAGAGACGTTTGGTTCCCACAAAGTGGAGCATCACGGCTGTGGATGACATCATTGGGAAGGACCTTCATAAGAAGGTCTTGCGGAATCCTTGGCTCAACGACTATGTGGTTCACTCTGACCATGCTCTTGGCAACACAGTCATACTCCTCTTTCTGCCAAGCGGATGGCAGTTTGAGGCTCTTGAATGCTGGCTTGGAGGACTCAATCCACCAATCATCACTGATCACGAGTGGTTCAAGGGGAGAAAAGACTACGCAAGCTCTGTGGTTGGAGCGTATTACGCCACACGACTCCCTGCTCTACAGTATCTTGTCGACAGGAGGAGACAGGCGGGCGTCATTGTCTTCATGGAGATAGATCCTCACAGATGGGTTCCTCTTGGTGTGTGGCGTTTCAGAGAGATTGCTAGAAGAGCCCTGTCCAAGAGAGGAAGGAAGTTCTCCAAACTCGAGGAAGCAGTTGAACATATCGGAACCAGACTGGTAAACCCAGTAGACCGCTGGCTGAAGGTTAGCGAGATTTACAAGGAGTTCACAACTCAGACCACGCTTACAGACTACCTTGACTAGACTGTCACTTAGAAGCGTGTTGATTCATCACAAAACTCTCTTTAAATTCATACCATCCATTGATGTCTGGAGATTGATGATGCGCGACCACAAGAAACGTCTTTTCTCAATCTGGGTCTTGTATATGCTAGTCCTGCCGATAGCACTCATGCCGAGCGCACTGGCATGGGAGGCTGGCGATGAGGTGACAGTCTTTGGTCACACATTCAGCGAAGAGTACTGGACCAACTCCAGCATCTTCGTGGAATCAGGTGATAGTAACGCAACTCTAACAACATCATATGTTGGAGTTGGAGAATTCTCAGCATTCTTGATTGCCTTTAACGAGATCAATGACAACGGCAGCGAGATTATCGTGCCCTACCAGCTCTTCGGCATGCATTACAAGACGCCAGGGAATAAAGAGGTCTTCATCGGTGCTATCTTTGCGTTCCTCTTGGCTCATAACGAAACATATGGCGGCAACGACCTGCCAGATGTTGGCAACGAGCCTGCTTGGTACGTAGTGCCAGTGGCAAACGACAACCCATGGCCTGCGGTCACTCCTGGCGTGGAGCCGATTCCGGCAACCAAGCTAGGTGAGAATCACTATCGTTTTGGCATGAGATACACGAATCTCCCGGCTAGAATTGTTGCAGCGAATGAGTCCGATTTCGCAACAACTCTGATTTGGCCCATTCTCACTGTGCTAATCAGTGAGATTGTCATTCAGTATGACATCAGCATAGACGACACCGGACAAGTACATGCTGAGACTCTGTATACGATAGGTCAAGTCAGGGCGGCGATGTGGTTGGGAGTATTCCCAGTAGAGCCCTCAGAGCTGTTGATCCCATCTATGAAGATAACAGCGGTTCACTACCTATCGATAATCACGTCAAGGTACACTGTGACGCGTGCAACAGATGGCAACACCATCGCTGCACCAACTTCCACAACTCCGTTAGATGACGACATAGCAATCAAAGTTGGAAACGATGACGAAAGGGCGTTCGACATCGGCCTCGGTAGAGAATATGCCCTAGTCAACGAGTCAACAGATCCTTGGACAACCGCATCAACTTCGGAAACTGCGCTCAACACTCTGCTGGGTGCAAGAGCCAGTGACTTCCTGTTGATTGCATGGCAGGCTCCTCTGTCGGTGTGGCTGTTTGCCCACATGGCATATGGTCTATCAGCTCAGGTACGGGCAATGTATATAGGTCCGGTTGACCTAATTGCCCACGCAGGCACTGCCTTCCACAATAGCCAGTGGTGGTACGGAGTAACCTTCCCTGAGTGGAACGGACTACGAATAGAACAAGATCCCGTCTACGTGGCCTACACTAACCTGGCCGGCCTAGCCGGAGGTGGAGGATTCTTCCTCCTCATTCTAGGTGTCGGTGTCGTTGGAGTCATCGTGTTGGTCCGACGTAGATAGAACATACTTGATTCCCAAGGCTTCGTAGAATCATCCTTGGAGCCCTGGGCTCCTCTCTTCTTTTTTCTATGCCACTAGTAGCGGGGAATTTAAGAGATGAGGAACGTGCCAAGCTACTAGAGGACTGGAACGGTGTTCTATGAGAGTCTCTGCAGAATCAGTTCAAGGATTCCTGTCTTCTCAGCTCTGGGCGCCCGTAAGAATGACAGGGAATTGTCGAAGGCAGTGGGATTCCTGGAACCGATCATGCATGTCACCATCCAAGGAGTAGCCTCCGCCGCCTATCTGTCCTCTTTCTTAGTGGCTATTGGTGCACTGACGGCAATGATTCTTTCGCAGGTGCACATCATCATTGCTCTGCCCTTGGCTCTTCTGATGGCCGTCGTTTCCTACTACGCCGTGGTTTCCTATCCTGTGTCGAAGATGAACAGCCACAAGCTTAGCCTATCTGAAGAAGCGGACCTTGTCTTCGAGCAGTTTGTATTGGTGTTCCAGTCCGAAGGTACAATCTTCGATGCCATTGAAATGGTGGCTCAGTCGGGGCATCCCTATCTGTCGAAAGTCTTCAAGGGGATGATTCGCAGAATCAATGATGGTGTACCACCTGAGACTTGCTTGTCAGAATTCGCGAAGAAGCAGCCTTCAGACGATTTGCGAAGGTACATCATGGGCATATTGTCCTCTTTGGAACAGAAGACGGACCTACTTGATCTTCTCTCAGGCGAGTCATTTGAAGCCGACATGACACTTCGCCAAAGAAACCTAGAGCTGGAAAGCAGACTTCTTGTTGTTGCAGCCCTAGCAACCTATGTCCCCATTATGTTGACTCTTGCCGTGTCCATCTCTGGGTACGCGACAAACCTAATGGTCCTGTTGCTAGTACCTCTCTTCATTGCCATGAACGCTCTCCTCAAGTCAAGATTCTCAAGTCGTTTCTCAACGTATTTCGATAGACCCAGCAAAACAGGAGTCTTTCAACCTACTCAATCTGAGATCATAGAAGAGTATGATGAGTTCCTGAATCTACTGATCCTGATGGGAGAGCGGCTCAGGTCTGGAGACACACTTGAGGTGTCCATTCCTGCACTTCGGGAGGATACTGGTCCTGAGATTCGTCGTCTTATAGATCCTGCAATCAATTCCATCTACTGGGGCGGAAAGAGTATGCAGGAGGCCTTCTCGATTTCCGCTGAACTGGCAAAAGGTCAGCGAGTCGCGAATCTTCTCAGAATGATTCCTATCATGTGTGAGGCCTCCGCCGTGGCAGCAGGTGAGAGGGTTTCACGGATGGCCGCGCGGCTTATTCAACGGTCGTCTGTTGCAAAGGAACAGGAGTCCATCATTGCAGCTCAAAGGCTCAAGGTCTACTTGCTTAGCATAACGAGTTCTGCAGTTTTGGGGCTTCTTGCAGCCCTTTCTCCCTTCCTCTTCATTGGTTCGCTCCTTGGCGGAGGTTCCATCTTCGTGCCAGACACTTTGGCGATTGTGGACATAGCTCCTCTGTTCGTTACTCTTTTGATTACAACTCTGGCCACGGGATACTTGAATGTCCGAATGGTCGACGGTCGGAAACCTGTGATTGTGGGTGCGGTCTGTGGACTGTTGTTCTGTATTTCGTTCATGCTTGCATCGGCAATATTGGGACTCGAGATTGCGTGAGAATAGGTTTTTTAGAAACGATGTGAACCCTCGTTTCAGTAAGCAAGAGGTGTAGACCATGCTTCAATTGGAGTTTTTAGACCTCACTCTCGATGAGATAGTGGCCTTCTTCCAGAATGACCAAGTTGTGGCCTGGGTGCTCATCGGTTCCGGTGTTCTGGCGGCCGCTTGGTTGCTAGAGAACATCACAGACCCAGTTCCGCTTCTTGGCACGATTTTCGATGGCCTCGTGGCTATTAGCACATACCTAGGCTTCTTTGTCGGCATATTGGATATGTGTGTGGGTTACGTGGTATACGCAGCTAACCCTGACGCAATCATCGTTGCCGGGGTCCTCATACTAGCAGGATTCGCACTGAGCATGAGACTGTTATCGAAGTTTCCAATTGCCTTGCTCTTGTCGTTGGGATTGGCGCTATTTGGGACCTTCACACTGTATGGATTTCTCGCCCCCATGGCGGGAGACCCCTTTATTGGCGAAATCGTAACACAGGTTATCTCCTTCAAGTGGATGGCCGTCATAGCCTTCGTCATATTTGCGGTGGTGTATCTGCTTAGCGGTCTTCTGATTAAGCTGATTCAACTCATTGGGAGGGTCTTTGCTGCAACACCTGTCATTGTCTTGATTGGTCTTGCCGCAATTGGGATAGGTGTCATCATCTTCCTTAACCCGGCACTTGTTGGCCTTGGAGTTCCATGGCCATAGCCGCGCAATACAGAGGGGCAAGCCACCCCTCCACCTTCCTTTTTGCCTCGTCATAGTAAGAAGTCGAATCTGGGCTATGCCGAACTGGCTGGTCTTATCTCTCTAAAGAAGAGGAACTTCTCTGAGCGATCGCTATAGAATCGTGCTGCTTCATTGATGTGGTCCTTAGCTTTCAAGATCCCATGATACCATTCGGACACAAAGAGCATTTTTCCAGAAGGGTCTGATGCCCTGAGGAGACCGAATCCCTCCGGAATCTCAAAGCCATCAGGGACCAGTAGGGCGACTCGAAACTCACTGTTGTCTGTTTCCAGCCAAAGCTCACAGTATTCCATGAGTCACAACTCTGGGGTTCCCTTGGTGGCTCTATGATTAAGGTTTCTGTGTACAAATGCTGGAGTAGAGCCACCTCCCAAAGGGTTCATATACTTGGTTGGATGTGGAACTATCAAGACCCCGTAGATGTGAATACACAATATGAATGTGTAGAATATCTGGTTCGAAAGGGCAATCGGAGGTTACTTGGGTTTGTCGCTCAGATTTGAAGAATCCGTCCTAATGAAAGAGAAATCCAGACTGGAGGGCAAGACGAAGCGAACCGCTGCTGAAGATGCAAGACTGTCTGAGATTACCGACCTACTCAAGAAGAAGATCATTAGTGTCACGATGAGTCAAGCCCTGGTCAGCCGAATCGATGAACTCGTCCATGAAAGAGTTGGTAGGTCGAGAGCTCAGCTGATAGAAGACGCTGTACGTTGGTTCTTAGACTACTCAGTCCACAAGTGGAATGAGCGTGGACTCTATGTGAGTGGCTTCAGAGCTGCACTTGAGTCCGAAACCATGACATCCCTATTCTTCTCCAAGCTCACACCTTCAGATCAATATGAGCTTGGCGTGACAGCTGGGAGTCAGGCCGCAGTATCGGATGTCGTTCGACTATACCGAGGGGGCGATCCCAAGGATGCTGAGAGCAGGGAGCTGATCATCGGTCTATTGCAGGACTACGGGTGGGGCTCATTCGAAATGCATGACGACCTGATTGTCATTGGCAGTCCGTACTACCCTGCGCCATTCATTCAGGGGTATCTTGAAACCCTTCTGAAGATCAAGCTAGAACTTGTCGACATGGCAGTCAAGGAGAATGTCGCCCTTCGAATCCTGTAGGATGATGCTGCTTGGCCTCATCTGGGATTGCAGGTTTCTGATCAAGGTGGATTAGACTCTACCACTCCACTCCAATCTCGAGAATCTCAAATTCAGCGTCATATAGGCCAGGAATGCTCTCAATAGTCTGGCGAATTGTGGGCTCTTTCTCTCTAATCTCGTCGGCGGCGAAGTAGACTTCATAGACGCACCGGTTCTCTTCAAAGCAGAACCCTGTGGTGAAGAGGACCTTCAAATCGTGCTGCTTGAACAGCTGAGTCATTGTTTGCATTAAGGCCGGATTCACTTTTTCGACCTCCAACCTGACACGCGCTCCACCCTCCTTCATCATGGGGATAAGCCGTATCTCTCCAGACCTCTCAAAGTAGATTACCATCGCGGCTCTCATGTCCTTGAGATCTGGATTACCGAAGAAGGCCTCAGGAAGTGTAATCGCCTTCTTCTTCTTGACGTCAGCAATCATTCCTTTAGTAAGCCCGGCCACTAGAATCGCCTCTTACCTCGCCAATGCATGACTGTACTGCCGTATAAGTGCATTGCCTATGAATTCACCGGCATTTGGCGGGACTCAGTTTGGTGCCTTCAGAAAACCATAAAACGTGTCCGGGTCGTAGAGCGGCCAACATTCTTGGAGTACTGATTGTATGGCAAAGGAAGGAGCAATCTACGTCTGCGACATATGTCAGCAAGTTGTGAAGGTTGAGAAATCTGGGGTCGGGACGCTAGTTTGCTGTAACCAACCCATGCGTTTGTATGAGGATTAGGCCCGCAGTTCGTGCGGTCAGTTGGCAATGTTTATATGCTGACTAGATGCGCCGACGCGTAGAGCTTCTGGGAAGGTTCCTCATGGTAGAGTTGGCCAGCATCATACTGAAGACGAGAGACTTGCTGAATCTCAGATCCTATCATGTTCATGAACTACTTGAGTATGAAGACAACTATGCGATGTATCCTGTCAAACACACTAAAGCCGGTAATATCAAGTCACTAGTCTGGATATTCAAAGAACCAAGAGTTGTGGGAGTCGCGATTGTGAAAGACCTTGTCAAGAGGATGGAAGAAACTGCTTCTCACGAGGGCATGATAGTTGGGGGAATGAGATTCACCCCAGCAGCAAAGAAGCTTGCTGTGGAAACTGGTGTCGAACTGGTTGAGGGGACCTACGCCTCATTTGAGCTGTTTTCTCATGAGCTTGTCCCACCCCATAGCATTGCGGACGAGGTTGAAGTGAATCTGCTTTTGGACCACTATGGAATCACACGTGACGAGATTCCGCGCATTCTCAGGTCCGACCCAGCGGCAAGGGTACTTGGAGCAAGGCCCGGGCAAGTCATTCGAATTGAGCGAGAAAGTGAAACTGCTGGTTCTGTGTATTATTACCGACTTGTTGTAAGCTCATGAATGGCTATGGTAGAGAGTCACGCCAATTTCGTTCATTTGACCAAGTGATTCTTTTGGGAATCTTTATAACAAACGCTCCGGATTGGACTACATCTTCGGGTGTTTGGATTTTGGTTGAACTTCCCAGCTTGATTCTGAAAACGAGGGGTCTTCTCACACTGAGAGGCTATACAGTTGAAGAACTCCTCGAATATGACGACAAGTATGTTATGCTTCCTACGAGAGAGTCCGATGATGTAACGGTTAGGTCCTTGCTCTGGGTCTTCAAGGAGCCGAAAGTCGTCGGCGTAGCTGTGGTGAGAGAGCTGACCAAGGACATGGAGGAGGCAGGTGCCCAAGAAGGAATGCTAGTGGGAGGTTCCAGGGTCACTCCCGCGGCAAAGAAACTAGCTCGCCAGTCTAGAGTAGAGCTGGTTGAAGGTGGCTACGCATCCTTCGATCTATTCGGGCATGAGCTCGTTCCTGCACATGTCATTGCGGACGTAGAAGAGGTGAATTTGGTCTTAGAACACTACGGAATCGAGAAGTCCCAGTTACCTCGAATCCATAGGGATGATCCAGCAGCCAAGGTCCTGGGCGCAAAGCCTGGACAAGTTGTCCGCATTCTACGCGAGAGTGACACCGCCGGTTTCGTCTACT
>SMTZ1_10006400_pt1 | contig 11847 bp, 13 predicted proteins | sample DeeMarSWOR136_30_FD_25667 | JGI IMG/M metagenome (IMG submission 25667) | reverse complement strand
GAAAGGAGTCTTCCATGTTAGGAAAATCGCAGTCGTCAAAAGGGGACCCAAAACTCTCTTCTCCCATGGAGGAAATCAGCGCCTTCCTGGGGAAGGAGACCGTCTTTGAAGGAAAGATGACCTTTGAAGGGGTCTTCCGTCTCGATGGAAAGTTTGAAGGAGAGATCTTTGAGAGCGGCACGCTCATTGTAGGGGAAACGGCAGTCGTCAAAGGGAAGATTGCTGTCAATACGATTGTCATCAATGGCCAGGTAGAAGGAGAGGTTCATGCCCAGGGAAGGGTGGAAATCCACTCTACAGGTAAACTCCACGGAAACCTTTCCACTCCCATCATCACCATCGCAGAAGGAGGGGTCTTCGAAGGCCATTGTACAATGGAGGGGCAACCTCAAAAAAAAGAGGATCTCGATCTCTTCCCCCCTAGAAAGGATGCCCCTATAACTTCTTAATATTTATAGGATATATAAAAAAGATTGACAACTTAATGGATGTATGTTAACCAATTCACATTTTGTAAGTTTCAGATCGTTTTCCACTTAACAAAATCCAGGAGCATTATCTGAAAGAATGGGTAAGACCGCTTCAATTCTTACTTACGGTGGGGTGGTATGTGGCGTTGAGTTTGATCCTCCCGGTCGGGATTGGTTATTGGCTCGACCGACCGGAAATGTTAAATAAGAACCCCTTATTTACATTGATTGGTCTTGGTGTTGGAACAGTGATTGCGTTTGGGGGTTTAATTCGAATGCTTCTCCGTTACCAGGCAGAGCAAGAAGAACAGAGAAAAAATAAGGAACAGAATAAGAAGAATGGGTAGCGGTCGACTCAAGGTTCTCGTCTTTTTCTTTATCCCTGTCTTGATCCTCTTTGTCATTGGCTTGGTATTTGGTCCCCTTGGGTCCAGTTTTTTCGGTAAAGAACCGCCTGGCATCCTTAAAGTCCCAAGACCTCATGTCGCCCTTCCCGCCGAACCCGTCGCACATGTCGGCAGCTTCTCGATCACAAACACCCTCATCGCTTCATGGTTTACCATCCTGGTACTAGTCGGTCTCTCTTTCTTCCTAACCCGTAAAATGAAACTGATTCCTGGCAGATCGCAAGGGCTCGTAGAGGTGGTGGTGGAGGGACTGCTCAACTTCGTTGAAAGCGTTGCTGGGAAGAGACATTCCCGGATGCTATTTCCGGGCGTTGCGACGATCTTCATTTACGTGATCTTCAATGCCTATCTGGCCCTGTTACCCTTCTTTGGAACCATCGGCATTCATCACAGCACTCATGGCCATGAAGAATTTATTTCGATCTTCCGTGCAGCAAATACCGATATCAATGTGCCCCTCTCTATTGCCCTCATGTCTTTCTTCTTTGTTGAGACGTGGGGAATGAGGGCCATCGGAGTCACTCACTATCTCAGCGAGTTCGTCAATGTCCGTCTGTTTCTTCAGGGGTTGAAAGAGCTCTTTACCGGAAAGATCAAAACGGGTCCGATGAATATGGTCTTCGGCTTTATTAATCTCTTCGTCGGCGTCTTAGAGATCTTCAGTCATCTGACGCGTATGCTCAGTTTTACTTTCCGTCTTTTTGGCAATATGACAGCAGGAGAGATATTGATTTTGGTTTCCTCCTTCCTCATCCCTTTGGTCTTCGCCATTCCCTTTTACGGCTTAGAATTGTTGATTGGTATGATCCAAGCTCTCATTTTTGGTGGTTTAACTCTTGTTTTTGGTACGATTGCTGTATCTCCCCATGAAGAAGAACACTAATGAATAAACCTTGAAAGGAGGGCAATAAATGACACCAGAAGTAATGAAAATGCTAGTGATTGGATTAGCTGCCGGTTTGGGATTTTTTGGTCCGGCCTTGGCCTTGGGGCTGATTGGATTTTCGGCGATGCAATCGTTAGGGCGGAACCCCGAAGCCAGGGGCGCCATTCTCACCAACATGATTTTGATTGGTGCCCTCGCCGAAGCGATTGGGATTTACGTGCTGATCGTATGCATTATCTTAGCGATGGTCGTCAAATAACAATAAGGAGCAAGGAGGGAAACAAATGGGAGAAGGAGGCTTACCAGCGAGTTTAGTCGTCATTATTGTCACAATCACGGTGCTAATATTTACTTTCTTTGGGTTGATCACTCTTCTCGTTTTGCGAGTTTAGACCGGTGGCGGACCGTTTGGTTTTCTATCGCTATTGGTAAAGAATGAAAGAGGGTAATATGGGAGGCTTTGCCAGTTTAGGTATCAATTTACCCCTGCTCGTCGTCTTCATTATCAATTTTATCGTCCTATTGGTTCTGTTGCGGATCTTTCTCTATAAGCCCGTACTGAAGATGCTGGATGAAAGGGCGAAAAGAACAGCCGAAGCGATGGAACAGGCAGAGGCGACGAAGAAGGAATATGAGCAAGCTAGGGTCGAGGTACAAAAACACATTGAGAAGGGACGTCAAGAGGGCCAGGCTATCATTGCTCAGGCGATGCAGGCAGGGGAAAGGCTGAAGGAAGAATCGAGACAGGAAGCGACGAAACAGGCCCAAACGATTGTTGATCGAACTCGATCTGAGTTGGAGGCAGAGCGAGGGAAGATTGTGGAGGATTTGCGCCGGGAGTTTGCCGACATCGCCATAACGGCGGCTGAAAAAGTGATCAAAGAGACCCTCGATAAAGAAAAACATCGTAGGCTCATTGAAGAGACACTTCAAGAGAGTGGGACCTTCAAGAAAAGCTGACATCCTCTGGATGTCATTGCGAACGAAGCGAAGGTCGTTACGACCCACGTCGTCCCGCTGGTGCGGGACTCCTCGCAATGACTGCTTTCTTGGATAATTTGCGAGAAAATCATGCCGAGAATAAGTTCTGGTAAACGCTATGCCCGGGCTGCTTTTGAACTGGCACTGGGAAAAAATGAGCTAGAGGTCTGGCAAGAAGGCTTGAAAAAAATGGCCATCTTGGCGACCGACCAAGAATTGATGGCCTTGCTCCAAGATCCTCGCATTCCTTTCGATGCCAAGAAAAATCTCTTACAGAAGCAGTTGGGTGAAATCCATCACTTGGCCTTAAACTTAGCTGCCCTCCTCGTGAGCAAAGGTATTTTTTCCCGTAGTCCCGACATCTTCCAACAGTACAATAACTTGCTGGATGCTCATCGGGGAGTTGAACGCGCCAAGGTGACCACGGTCTTGCCTTTGGGTACTGAGGAGGAAGAAGTGGTTTCCCGTCGCCTGGGTAAAATTGTCGATCGCAAGCTCGTAATTGACGGTCAAATAGACGCTTCAATTATCGGGGGATTCATTGCCCGGATTGGTGATATGGTGATTGACGGCAGCATCCGTCAGAGATTGGAAACCTTGAAGAAAAACATGGTTGAAGCCGGGAAGTAAATTCTACTCAGTTTGTGGGTAAAGGTTGCGAAGCCCGTTTGGGTGGAAGTAAACAATGGACGATGAACGATGAACGGTCAGTCGTCTATCGTTTAACGTCCATCGTCCTCACAAAACGAGCATCTTGGCCGTTACCTGTTCACCATCCATTTTCCAAATAAGAGAGGGGTTAATATGGCAACCCGTGAACAAGATATTGTCGCTGTCATCAAAGAACAGATTGAGCGTTTTGGTGCTGGTGTGACGGTCACCAACGTGGGTACTGTCATCGAAGTGGGCGATGGGATCGCCCGTATCTATGGGCTGGGGCAGGCGGCGTACAATGAATTGCTGCAATTTCCTCACGACATTACTGGTCTGGCTTTGAACCTAGAGGAGGACAATGTTGGAGCGGTGATCCTCGGGGAATGCAGTAAGATCAAAGAGGGGGATGAGGTAAAAGCGACGGGGAGAGTGATCGAGGTTCCTGTGGGAGATGCCTTGATTGGAAGGGTCGTTGACCCTTTGGGACGTCCACTTGACGGTAAGGGACCCATTAAAACCGCGAAGACTCGTCCGATTGAAAGAGTAGCCCCAGACGTAACGAAAAGGCAGCCTGTCAACACACCGGTGATGACAGGGATTAAGGCCATCGACAGCATGATCCCTATTGGTCGTGGACAGCGGGAGCTGATCATTGGTGACCGTTTTACTGGGAAGTCAGCCATTGTCCTTGATTCGATCATTGCTCAGAAGGGTCAGAATATGATTTGCATCTATGTCGCTGTGGGACAGAAAACGTCCAAAGTGGCTCAGGCGATCGCGAGTCTGGAAAAGTTTGGCGCCATGGAATATACAATTGTGGTAGAAGCAGACTCCTCTGACCCGGCTCCTCTCCAATACATTGCTCCTTACGCAGGCTGTGCCATGGGCGAGGAGTTTATGGAGCAGGGGAAAGATGCCCTCATTCTTTATGACGACCTTTATAAGCATGCCTGGGCTTATCGCCAACTATCACTTTTGTTGCGTCGCCCGCCGGGTCGGGAGGCTTACCCCGGAGACATTTTTTATCTCCACAGCCGACTTCTGGAAAGGGCTGCTAAATTAGCTTCGGAATTTGGAGGGGGCTCGCTGACCGCCCTGCCGATCATTGAGACCCAGCTTGGAGATATGTCTGCCTATATTCCAACCAATGTCATTTCCATCACCGATGGACAAATTTATCTTGAACCCGATCTATTCAACGCGGGGGTTCGCCCGGCCATTAATGTGGGATTATCCGTCTCTCGAGTGGGGGGATCTGCTCAAAGGAAAGCAATGAGACAGGTGGCCGGAAAGCTGAGATTGGAGCTTGCCCAATTTCGGGAATTAGAAGCTTTTGCGAAGTTTGGAAGTGAGGAATTGGATAAGGCGACCAGGGACCAACTGGAGCGTGGTCGTCGCATTACCGAGATACTGAAGCAACCTGTCAACACCCCCATGTCCCTTGGAAAGCAGGCAAGCATTCTTTATGCCGTCACCAACGGATATCTCGATGATGTTCCCGTGGAGAAGGTGATTTCATGGGAAGAAAGCTTCCACCGTTTTTTGGAAACGAATTACCCGGATATCGAGAAGCAGATCATGACCGATAATGAAATTAAACCAGAGACAGAAACCCGTCTGAAAGCAGCGATCACAGAATACAAGAAGCAAGCTGTCTGAGAGCTCGATCATGGCAAGCATTCAAATCCTTCGCCGCCGCATCCGTAGTATCCAGGGGACTACCAAGATCGTCCGCGCCATGGAGATGGTGGCGACCGCTAAAATGCGAAGAACGCAGCAACGGGCACTGGCAGGGCGGCCTTATACAGAAAAAATACGCCAGGTAATTGCAGATCTCGCCATCGAACCTCGCATCAGAGGAAAAATCCTTCCCTTGCTGCAGAAACGAGAGGTGAAAAAGATTGCCTTGGTTCACATCGGTACCGACCGGGGATTATGCGGAGGACTCAACACAAACTTGAATCGGCTGGTCGCCGAGTTTATTTTGCAGCAAAAGGTCCCTGTGACGGTGGTTACAGTAGGCCGCAAGGCCAGAAGCTTCGCTCGTATTGCCAAACTGGACGTGCGGGCGGAATTCTCCGGAATCAGCGATCGGGCCACCATGCAGGACACCATGCCCATTTCACGAGTCGTCATCGATGACTACAGTAAGGGTGAGGTTGATTTAATCTATCTCGCCTATCCCGATTTTATCAGTACCATGGTCCAGAGACCTACAATACAGCCCCTGCTTCCCGTAGAGCCAACAAAACTTCCTCCTGGACAGGTGGCGGAATATATTTATGAGCCTGATCCCTTTTCGGTTCTAAACGAATTGCTACCCCGATTTGTGGAGATGGAAGTGTATCACGCTATTCTTGAGCTCATTGCCAGTGAACAGTCCGCCAGGATGGTAGCAATGAGAAACGCGGGCGACAATGCAGAAGATCTCATCAAAGACTTAACCTTATCATTGAACAAGGTAAGGCAGGAGATGATCACTAAGGAAATTTGTGATATCAGCGGAGGGGCTGAAGCCTTAACCACATAAGTCCTCTCAATGATGGAAATAGTCTTGGGGTTACGGTCACGAGGCCAGTTTGGATTTATAGTCAAACGTCTATGGGTGACGACACTCGTATCGAAGCAAGAAGCTCGAGTTTCCAGTATCAATAGACAAGCCTCGATACGAGCATCGACAACGACAAACGAAACACCAGGGGTTAGTTTGCACAAGGGTTAACCGAATAACGAAACGGGCATCGTTACCGTTGCCGTTGGACGAAACTCTTATTTTCTGAGTAAAGAGCGAGGAGCGTAAGTCATGGCAAAAGGGAAAGTCGTTCAGGTAATAGGAACCGTGGTGGACATGGAATTTCTTCAAGACCAGTTGCCAGCCATTTACAACGGGATTACCATCCCCATGAACGGCACGAAAATCATCGTTGAGATTCAAGCTCATATTGGCAATAACTGGGTGCGGGGTGTTGCCTTGACCCCCACCGACGGTTTGGCCAGGGGAGCTGAAGCCATTGATATGGGGACTCCCATCTCGGTGCCGGTAGGACGGGGTACCTTGGGGAGGTTGTTTAATGTTTTTGGCGAAGCGATCGATGGGCGGGGTGAGGTCAAAGCGGAAGAGAGATGGCCTATCCACCGACCATCTCCTCCTCTGACAGAGCAGGAGACCGTTCCCCAAATGCTCGAGACCGGACTGAAAGTAATGGATCTCATCACACCCTTTACAAGGGGTGGGAAGATCGGTGCCTATGGGGGTGCTGGAGTCGGTAAGACCGTCATCATCATGGAGCTCATTCGAAACATTGCCGCAGAGCATGGAGGATTTTCTGTCTTTGCGGGTGTCGGCGAAAGATCCCGCGAGGGCAACGATCTCTGGCTAGAGATGCAACGGTCCGGCGTCATGGATAAGACCGTGATGGTCTTCGGTCAGATGAATGAAACCCCCGGCGTTCGTTCCCGTGTTGCTCTTACCGGAGTTACTTTAGCAGAATATTTCCGGGATATTGAAGGCCAGGATGTCCTCCTATTCATTGACAATATCTATCGCTATGTTCTGGCGAATATGGAACTGTCGGCTCTTCTTGGACGCATGCCATCGGCCGTTGGTTATCAGCCCACTCTGGGAACGGACGTCGGAGAGTTAGAGGAAAGGATTACCACAACAAAGAAAGGTTCCATCACCTCCTTTCAGGCTATCTATGTTCCGGCCGATGATTACAGCGACCCTGGCATTGTAGCGACTTATGGCCATCTGGATGCCGTGGTGGCTTTGGAGCGATCCATCGCTGAGCTCGGGATTTACCCAGCGGTCGATCCCCTGGCTTCCACCTCTCGAATCCTCGACCCTCTCATTGTCGGCGAAGATCATTATCGAGTCGCCCGGGGAGTTCAAGCGACCTTACAGAGATATAAAGAATTGCAAGATATCATCGCTATCTTGGGCATTGAGGAATTGAGTCAGGAGGATAAGCTCACAGTGGCCAGGGCCAGAAAGATCCAGAGGTTCTGCTCTCAGCCATTCCATGTGGCTGAACAATTCACAGGAACCCCGGGCAGGTACGTCCCCATCAAGGAGACCGTGAGAGGTTTCAAGGAAATCTTGGAAGGGAAGCACGACGACCTTCCGGAGGGCGCTTTTTATCTGGTTGGCACCATCGATGAGGCCGTCGAAAAAGCCAAAAAGATGAAAGGGTAATTGTATATATTTAGGTTGAGGTTGAGGTTGAGGTTAAGGTTAAGAAGCCCGTTTGGATTTATGGTCAAAGGTCCATGGGTGACGAGGCTTGTATTGAAGCAAGAAGCTCGAGTTTCAAGTATCAAGAGACGAGCCTCGATACGAGCATCGACAACGACAACCGAAACGACAAGGATTAACCCAATGACAAAACGGGCATCATAACCTTTACCATTCGACCGTTAACTCTTATTTTCTGGAAAAAATATGGCAACTTTCAGATTAGAGATCGTCACAGCAGAGAGAATGATCTTCTCTGACGAGGTGAGCGCCGTCATTGCCTGGGGAGTGGAGGGGCAACTGGGCATTCTTCCCCATCATGCCCCTCTGATGACCATGCTTCAGCCCGGGGATTTGATGATTAGAAAGGATAAGGAAGAAGAATATCTCGTTATCAGTGGCGGTTTTCTTGAAGTCCGTCCTGATAAAGTAATTATCCTGGCTGATGCCTGTGAACGGATTGACGAAATTGATATTGCTCGCGCTGAGGAAGCGAGGAAGCGTGCTCAGGAAACGATGAAGGCAGCGCCTTTGAGTGCTGAGGCTGCATCGGCTGAAGCAGCGCTGCGTCGCTCATTAGCCAGACTGAAGGTGGCCGAGCGAAAACGCCGCAAACCTCCCGGACCTGTCTAATAAAATTTCCCCTACCCCTACCCAACCCGTGACTCTCAGGGACACTTCCCTATCTTATGATGTTAAGAAAGGATTCCTACTACCGTAAAAGGAAATAGGGAAGTGTCCCTTATTTCCCTGATCTGCAAGCGAAAGCGTCAATTGGGCGCTCTGTTCGAATAGGATAATTGTCCAACAGACTATCAACCTATTGAGATGATGGAAAGAGATCCCTTCCGGCTCTTTGCTGCTCTAGCCGAGCACCTTAATATCTATAGGGTCTACCTTTGTTAGAATTTCCGTTCCATTATTAGAGATTAAGTATGTGTCGGCTGACCAGACAGTAGCGTTTTCGGTTCGGGAGACCAGTTGTGGATGGACTGTGATGACCATTCCTGGCCTTAAGGCTGTATTATCGTCTACATGAACTAAGGGGCGCTCGACGACATCCAGACCTAAGCAGTGTCCGAAATGTACGCCGACGTCGAATCCGGACTCGATGATCTCATTTCGCACCCACGTAGCAACCTCCGACACCTTCCTATTCGGACGAAGCTGGTTCACTATTTCTGACCGAATTGCTATAAGCACATCGTACATTTTTTCGATATGACGCGTTGGTCTACCTCCAACAAATGATGTTCTTACCATTTGAACCCAGTATCCCCCAGGTCCTGAAAGCTCGGTATTTAAAATGACAATATCGCCTTTTTGAATGGCCCGGTCCGAAGACGCAAAAGGAAAAAGATTTCCCGGCTTCGAAGAGAATAAATGGAAAATTTCTTCGGCGCCCCCAGCCAAAAGTGCTCGGTCTATTTCTGCTATTATTTCTCGTTCGGTGATCTCAGGCTTTAAAATTTCTGACAATACCTTGAAAGAGAGGTCGGCAAGCGCTGCCGACATCCTGACTAAGTCCTGTTCCCCTTGACTCTTGATCATTCTGGCCTCTTCAATAATGGGGGTGGCATCAACCATTGAAGCCTCAGGAAAATCTTTAACCAGAGAAAGATAGGTATCGGCTGCCATGATCTTGTCATTTATCAAACCCAGTCTCGCTTTGGACAGTCCCATATCCTTAAGTGTCCTCGACAAGGCTTCGTTGAGACTGGGGACTTGTTCCGAGACGTTTGAAGTCCAGGACAAAAGCTCTGCCCAATATTTTTGTACCGGACTGGGAACTAACAAGCGCGCCTCACCCCGAATCGGGAAAATAACTACCAAGTTATATAATATGCTTCTGTAGTTGGTTAGGTACTTAACATACCCCTTCTGGGTGATTTGAGCATTACCTACGATGATTAGAGCGTCTAATCCTTGAGTGGTCATCCCTTCCCTAAGAAGTCCGTAACGTCTATCCCTTTCCTTCAGGTCGAGCGCCATCTTTCTCTCCTCCAAAATGGTTATTCACAGGTTTATCGATCACGATTGAGTTGGAATCGGCTCCGTCAGTAAAAGTGTCTTGGGATTGATATTTAAGTGTTTTTATTTATTCTTGTACTACGATTTTATTGACATCCGGTGCAAGATATCGATCAACCATATCCTGATTGAGTTCGATACCCAATCCTGGCCCTTTCGGTGGATATAAATAACCCTTTTCTATCTTGCCGTTGATTTCCTTCGTTACATCTCTTGTGATGTCTTTTGTTTCCGTTCCCCCATAGAGGTAGAAAATCAGGCCAAGCTCATCGAGAATCCTCTCCCGTTTTGCACGCGACACAGCAAAGTGGGCACCGGCCGCGTGTTCGATGCCATTACCCAAGACGCATATTGCGTAATCGAGGTTTGCTGCATCAATCAGGTTTGCGTATCTCAACGTTTTCCGAATGCCTCCGATTCTTCCCATAAGTGCATGAAAGATATCAGCGGCGTCTTGCTTTATCATGTTATAGGCCTCACCGACGGACTCTGCGCTCGCGTCAGCGGCAAGGGGAACATTCGTCCGTCTCTTTATGGCTTTAAACCCGTCTATATCATGCGTTGTCACAGGTTGTTCAGCATATTGAAGATTGTATTTATCTAATTCTTCGATGAGCCGCAATGCATCATGGGCATTCCAGTGGCTCACTGTTCCGATCACACTAGCCATATCTACTGCAATCGGAATATCAGAACCCACAGCCTTACGGACCGTTTCAAACCTTTTAACGGCCAATTGAGGGTCGCCACCGACATGCATTTTAATACTGTGAAATCCGGCATCGAGATATTTCACTGCCATTTCAGCCTGCACCTCGGGATCGCCCATCATTACGATCCATTCCAGTGGAATCTTCTCCCTGCAAAGGCCACCGAGCATCTGGTAAACCGGAACATCCAGTATTTTGCCCTTGAGATCGTACAGAGCATAATCAAAATGTGTCTTCACTCGCCAATTCCCGGGTAGCACAACATCGAGTCGGCTCAGAATCGCCTCCGTATTGAGCGGGTCTTGACCCAAAAGAAGGCCCGATGCGATACTCTTCATTTGAATCATGGCACTTTCTCGGGACAGGCCGATTTTACCAAAACCGATGCTACTTCCGACACCGTCAACGCCCTCATCAGTTAGTATCCTTAGTATGATTTGGTTGCCGGTCGTTGTCCCGCCATAAGAGACGCGAAAAGGTATTTTGTAAGGAATATCTACTGGGATTATCTCGACTCTGTTGATTTTCATTTCGTCATCCTTTCTTTGTGATTCATCACAATTGCGAAGTTTTCTTGGCGCAAAGCCGCCTTGTACCTGATCATTTTTCACCAATGCACGAAACACAGGCCGATTGTTTCACTAATCCCTCTTTCGAAACACTGAAATGCCACCGGCTATGCTATCGTCAATGATCCCTTGTATATCGCCCAGTTTGCGTAGGCCACAAACTGGAAAAAGAGGTAGAGAGTGTGCCCGCCGAGCCTGACGACATTCATCCACATAAACGGGTCTTGTTGCCCCAAGACGTACATGGGTTTTTCCCAACAGCTCCAACCCCCTCGCTAACTTCAACAGCGTCGATTCCATCCGCTTTTCCCAATTAAGGAACCAACAAGCGGGTTAATTCCGAGATATTGTTTACTTTCTCAAGGGTATTCAGTGTCTGAATCAATTCATCTATCTGAGTTTGCTTCATTCCTAGCCAGGATGCCATATTTGTTAGCTTATTGATATGATCCTCTCTGGTAAAGGGATTTTCCGGTTCACCTTTTGGATATTCCACGGACTTGCTGAAACGCCTATCGTCCTGCATGATTATCTCCACGGTGCTGGGAGTTCGATATCCAGGGTAGAATTTCTTTGTGGCAACGGGGTCTTCTACAAGTTTTACTTTGTGTTGCAATTCTCTTACCCTTGGATTCTTCAGCATATCCTCCCTGAACCAATTGGGACCTGTCGGCTCACCCATCAAGACCATGGTCACAACATAAGGCATACTGAATTGAGCCTGGATCATATACTCGGGCTCATAAATACCAAAATTGTCGGATACCAGCTTCTGCACCTTCACAATTATTTCTTTAACATCTTCCGGGATTACGCGATTTTCAGACACAATTGCCTCAACGGCATCTAATGTGGTACTTGTATAGCGGCATGCCGAATAGAATTTATATCCTATTCTTAATATT
>SMTZ1_10007431_pt1 | contig 11848 bp, 7 predicted proteins | sample DeeMarSWOR136_30_FD_25667 | JGI IMG/M metagenome (IMG submission 25667) | reverse complement strand
GGACAAGTCGGTCATGTATGGTGTCGTGAATGAGCGGCTGAAACTCATAGTGGTATTCGATGGTTTTGCCCGGTCCCGGGAAGTCGAGGTCGACTAATCGCCATTCCACGCGGCCACTCAATGATATCCGTTGGGAACTACTGACCCTGCTGTCGCACGGTGCTTTTGTGACGATTGTCGACAAGGCCGGCTTTGACGGCTCGCTTGATCCAGTGGCCTACGGGCGGATCCGCAAGGCTTTCAAGGAGGCCCACGGCAAACAGTCTCACTTCGGCCATGAGCCGGTCTCGGAACTGGCAATATTCTTCAGCAGCAGGACCCGTGACCGGCTCGGACGCGACCGTCCGGAAACATATTTCCTGAGCTTCCAGGGCGCCCATAGGGCGATGGTCTATGAACATATCCTGGAGCGTTGTCCTTGACGAAAATATGACTATCGAGACCCTCAAACAAGTTCCTATCGTACTGCTACCGAACGCTGGCATCGTATCTGATAAGGAAGTAGAGCTGCTGCGCCGCTACGTGGAAGCAGACAATCTGAATGATTCTGCGATGGCCGACAGTAAAGACTGCTCGGTTTGCAAGGACCTGCTCGCCAATTTTGGGCGGCTCTTCGACATGCTCGAGCCCGCACGGTTTGGACCCACGAATCTTACAAAGTTCCTCAGGAGGGACGTCTGATCATAAAGGTGACGTAGCTTTATCTGCCTGATCATAAAGGTGACGTAGCTTTATCTGCCCGATTGTAGAACGCGACTCTTGATGATCTAAATACAAATTGCATAAGGTCTTTATGGATAGAGTGTGCCCGGTGATTTTCGGCCTTGGCATTTTGCCAACGGGTAGATAGACCGCTTGCTCCAGATAACGATTCAAGGCGGCGTAAGGTAAGTGGAAATTTGTCAGAACGTGCTGCTCTTTTAGAATCGGACTTTGCCGTGACGGGTATCCTTAGACTACAACAGAGTCACAAACCGATACACCCGAATCGTACCGCGGAGTCTGGTCGTAGTCAAGGTTGTATTTCAGAGAGGCTAAGAAAATCTGCAATTTTTAAGTTATTTAATATAAAGAAGTTAAGAAGTAACGGGAGTGTAGCTCAGTCGGTAGAGCAACGGCCTTTTAAGCCGTAGGTCCTGGGTTCGAGTCCCAGCACTCTCACTTATCCTGCTATTGGGTTCACAAGGAGCAGACCGGCAACCTGGGGCTGGTTCTGAAGATGAATTTTTGGAAGCTTAAAGTTCTGAATGAAAAACGGTCAAATATGGATGCGGTTTTGCTTAACAATGTGCACAAGTCCTTCGGTGAAGTCCTGGCCGTGAACAACCTCAGCGTCAGGGTTCCCACGGGCAGCATCTATGGATTTCTCGGGCCTAATGGTGCCGGCAAGACCACCACGCTCCGTATGATTATGAATATCATCCATCCGGATACCGGCCGCATCCAGATATTTGGGGACTCCTCGGTTGATAAGGCCAAAGCTCGTATTGGCTACATGCCCGAAGAAAGAGGCCTCTACCGGAAGATGACCGTTACCAAGGTACTTGCTTACTTCGGTGCACTCAAGGGCCTGGCCGGCAACGAACTATCAAGGCAAGTGTCCCGCTGGCTTGACCGCGTTGACTTGACAAACTGGGCGCCTAAGAAGGTGGAGGAGCTTTCGAGGGGAATGCATCAAAAACTGCAGTTTGCCGTTACCGCCATCAACGGGCCGGAACTGTTGATACTTGATGAGCCGTTCGCCGGGCTGGACCCCATAAACACGGATTTACTCAAGGCCATTATGATTGAGATGCGGGATGAAGGCAAAACCGTCATCTTCTCCACCCACGTCATGCACGAGGCCGAGAAGGTCTGCGACTCTATCCTTCTGATAAACAAAGGACGGGCTGTCCTGGATGACAATCTGGCTCACATCCAATCACAGCGGGCCTCTAATGTCGTAAGCGTCGAGCTTGAGGGTGATACAGGCTTTATCGAGAAGCTTCCTATAGTAACCGCAATAAAGTCTAATGGACATCGCCTTGAAATTAGTTTGGTGGACAATGCGGATACCCAAGAATTAGTGAAGTCCCTCGTGAGTCGTGTACGAGTGAAAAGATTCGAAGTAAAGGTTCCTTCGCTGCACGAAATCTTTGTTGAATTGGTTGGAAAAGGCGATGCAGAAGATTCTTAGAGTTGCACAGCGCGAGTATATGGAGACCGTCAAGACCAAGACGTTCATCCTTGGTATTCTGATGGTCCCGTTTATTATCGGTGCGATTATTTTTTTTACAGGCCGAATGGCCCGCGGCAAAACCGGCCCGCAGCCAACAGTTAAAGTCGCAGTGGCCGATTTGTCAAATGCACTGGCAGATGAGGTCAAAGAATCCTTTGATAGTTACAATAAGGACAATCCACAAAGGCAGATCAATGTAAATATGCTCGAAACTCAGGAAGATTCGGATAAAGCAGATAATCAAGGAAGAAACAAGCTGCGCCAGGGCCAGGTGGATGTATATGTTGTTCTGGACAATGAAATTTTAGAAGTGGAAGGTTCCGGCAAAATACGTCTTTACACCTATAAACCCAAAGCAAGCAATATCGACATACTCTGGACTATCGAGGATCGCTTCCGCAAGGCGGTTGTTAACCACCGATACAAAACCCAGAAAATTCCTGAGGAGTTTCTGACCAAACTTTCCGAAATCCGACGGGTTCCGGTTGAGAGATTGGAGATGGGCTCTTCCGATGACAAGGACCGCGTTCAGAGTGATATCGACAGAGCTTTAAAAATGATGGTCCCGTTCTTTTTTATGTACCTGATATTTATGGGAATCGTCGGCACAGGTCAACACATGATTAGCAGTGTAATCGAAGAAAAAACTTCCCGTGTTATTGAGGTGCTGCTCTCGGCGGTAAGTCCGTTCCAATTGATGGCAGGCAAGATTTTGGGATTGGGCGGCATAGGTTTGACAGTTGTGGGTCTGTGGGCAGTTGCCGCATGTATTACTGCCCGCTGGCAGGGTCTTGATATTGACGTCACCACCGAGTTCGTGTTGTATTTTGTAATCTATTACATACTTGGTTTCCTCTTAATCACCTCACTCCTTACTGCGGTAGGCTCAATCTGCAACACGATCAAGGAAACCCAGGGTATGATGATGCCGATTATGATGGTCTTCATAATCCCATTATTGGCCTGGTTCAAGGTTGTTCGGGATCCCAACGGCTTGATGTCACGGGTGTTCTCTTTCCTGCCGCCTTTGACGCCGATGGTGATGATACTGCGGCTCTCTTCCGGCTCTGACATTTTGAAAGTTGAGATCTTTGCGTCTATAGTCCTATTGGCCTTAACCGTCCTTGCTGCGATGTGGGCCGCCGCGAAGGTCTTCCGAACCGGTATTCTTATGTATGGAAAACGGCTGGGCTTGCGGGAAATCTGGTTGTGTTTAAGACAAAGTTAGATTTGTCTTTGGTCTAAAATTAATCGAAGCGGCTGATTAAGGAGAACTGATAGGGTGAGCGGTTTGTTTTACAATCTGGGCCGGAAGGTCGGGCCCAAAGTTCGCAAGGCTAAGTGGATATGGCAGTCAGTTGCCGGCAGCGAAGCCGATGCGATCCAAGTCGAACACGAAGTGGGCCAAGACCTGGCGCGTGAGGTCAGACGTCAGGTGGGGTTTGACCAGGAACCACAGACCAGGCAAATGTTGAACGAGATAGGCGGCCGTTTGGCCGCTCGCGTCGCCAAGAAATCTCGTACATTCAGTTTTGAAACGGTCAAAGGCACTGAACCTAATGCGTTTGCTTTGCCGGGCGGGTTCATCTTTGTGACCAAATCGCTGCTGGAATTATGCCAATGGAATCAGGACGAGGTTGCGTTCATTCTTGCCCACGAGATGGGTCACGTCGTCCGAGGACACGCAATGAGCCGTATTATCAGCAACTCTGCCATTGCCACCGCGTCGCGGGCGGCACCGATTCGCGGGCTGTTTGCCGGTTGGCTCCGCAGGGTAGGTGTGCAATTCCTCGAGAGTGCTTATTCTCAGGAGCTGGAGTCCGAGGCCGATAAGCTCGGGGTCCGTCTCGTTGCTGCCGCCGGTTACGACCCTCAGGCTTGTGTGCAGTTGCTCTCGCGTCTGGCTGAAGTAAGCCGGCCTGCCGGTCAATTCGATCTCGGCAGCTATTTTTCCTCACATCCGCCCTTCAAAGCCCGTATCCACAATATCAATCAGGTGCTGCGCAGGTTTCAGTAAGGAGCGCGGCCATAGCGCTGTGGTCGGCCTGCGCTTGGGAATCCAGCAAATCCTGTGGTGTGAGCTGGTCTGCCTTGCCCAGTTGGCTGCGAACGTCCTCCACCCACGAAAGCAGACCTCTGACGACTTTGGGGTCGAAATCGTATCCGGATGAATCGACCAAAATTCCGATTGCTTCAGCGAGAGACCGCGAATTATGGTAAGACCGATTCGAGGTGAGGGCATCGAGGGTATCCGCTACGGCTATGATGCGAGCACCGAGCGGTATTGAAGTTTTCGATAGCCCATCCGGGTAGCCTTGACCGTTCCACTTCTCATGATGGCCACGGACGATCGCTATTTCCTGTTCCAGAAAGCTCATCTTGTCCAGGATACGGACGGCTATAAGCGGATGCTGCTCGACGATGTTACGTTCGCGCGGTGTGAGCCTGCCCGGCTTGGATAGAATCGCGTCAGGCACGCCAATCTTTCCGATGTCGTGAATCATGGCAGCGCGGTGGATGACCTCTAACTGTTTGGCAGCGATGTTCATTGTCCCGGCAATGCCGGCGGCATAGTGCGTTACGTTTTCAGAATGTCTCTTTGCATAAGGGTCTTTCGCTTCAAGGGCCTGGACCAATCCCCAAATGCTTTGAATAAACATCTTCTCTGCCTGCTCTGACAAGCCGGCAATCCGTCTTTTGAGCTTCTTGATCTTCTCAACCTCAATGTCGCTGGCGTTTAGAGCCTTTGACATCGTTTTATCCCAGACCTTAATGCAATTTCGCCCGGCACTTTTGGCTTCGTACAAAGCTATGTCGGCCTTCCGCATGACCTCACTGGGAGAATCGGGGCTCTCGGGCAGACTCTCTGACGTTCCACAACTGATTGTCATCGACAGGTTGCCTCCCAGCTTGATCTGCTGCACCTTGGCCCGAAGCCTTTCCAATAATACGCGAGCATTTTCTGCTTGGGTTTCCGGCATCAGGATGACAAATTCGTCACCGCCATAACGTGCAAGTACATCGGGCGCTCTCTTTTGGTTCTTCATGCACGCAGCGAGCTTCTTGAGCGCATCGTCTCCGGCGGCGTGGCCCAGAACATCGTTGATTGTCTTGAAATTGTCGAGGTCGATAATTGCAACGGACAGTGGGCGTTTGTACCGTTTTGCACGAGCGTACTCGGCTTGAAGTTTGTCCTCCAGGAGTTTCCTTGAGCCTATTTCGGTTAATGCATCGGTCAGCGAAGTAAGTCTTGCTTGCTGGTACAGGCTGGCGTTGGTCAAGTGAGAAGTGAGAATTTCTCTCGTTAATCTGGCCTTATAGGAGGTTAGCTCTCTATTTGCGGTGCTGGAAGGAGCTAACGCACACATGCACAAATAGCCGGACAATTGTTTGCCTTCGCCGCAGGAGGTTGCTTGGTCTGCCGGTGGCCGACCGGACGCCAAATTTCGCGTTTGTCGGTCCGGTTTGGGTTTGAGACCCGAGATGGCCAGCGGGATAACCAGGCGAGGCCCTCGCGCTCCGAGCTTCTCGCAATGATCTGGAACGTTGTCCTCGATTCGGGATGCTCGGTTCAGTTCTTCGGCCAGCATCGAGCATCCAGCATCCGGCAAACGCGGCAGGTGCTCTCTTGGGCACAAACATTCGTTGTAGCTTGCCAGTGCCGGGCTTTCTGTTGAAGGGCCATCGTTGGCACGTGGCTTCGGGTCTGCCGAGTAAGGCGACGGGCCATCATAGAGACACAGTACACAGTTCTTGGCTTGAAAAAGCTTCGGCGCCTCTTTGGCAATTGTGTCGGCTGCTTCATTCAACTCGATGCTCTTGAGGCAGTTGGAAAGCATGGCCACTTCTTCGGCTGCCGCTCGATCTTCAAGAAGTTGCTGTTCCATAAGATCGCGAGCTGAGAGTATGCCTACGACCACATCGTTATCCACTATGGGCAAGTGACGAATCCGATTGGCGGCCATAATCTGGCGGGCTTCGTTCGTTGAAGTACCGACAGGACACGAAACGACCCGCGATGTCATAATCTTGGCGATGGTCGTTCTCTCAAGGTCCATCGAAGAGGCGACCACTCGGCTGACAATATCTCGTTCTGTTACAATGCCCGCAAACTTTCCGGTATCATCATTTACGATAAGACAGCCGATTTTGTTGGCAAGCATTTTGTTTGCGGCCGCTTTGATGGTCGTGTTACGGCTGATAGCTATGATCTTTACGGGGCGTTCAAGAATCTCGTCCATTGTATGTCCTTTGACTGGTTCACCCATTAGGGCTGGTCACTCCGGCCAGGAATCTGTTTAATCCTTATCTATGCTAAATCTATCGGCATTAATCATCTGCTACTTCCGGAATTTCTGGGGTTAACGGGGCAATAAAGTCCGGAGAACGGCTGTTATCGGGCTGATGGCGGCGACCGTGAGATCGAAAATGCTTCAAGGAATTCCTGCTTAAGTTATTATGAGGCGATGTCGATAGTAGTTGAAGTCAATTGCAAAATCTCCAGGTGGCGGACGACAAGAAAGGCGAGTCGAGCGTAAAAGTTGCTCCTTATGATTGTGGAAGATACGAAGCATAAAATTTTGCTGATTGAGGACAACAAGCTTGACCAGGTCGCTTTTACGCGATTTGTGAAAGATGAAAGCCCTCCATACGATTGCACAATAGCCGGGTCCGTTTCAGAAGCCCAAAGCATATTGGATATTGAACAGTTTGATATTATAGTCTCCGATTACCGACTTGGGGATGGTACGGCGCTGGATATTCTACGTTCGGTAAAGAATATCCCCGTTATCGTTGTTACAGGATCCGGTGATGAAGAAGTGGCCATCAATGCCTGGAAGGCTGGCGCTTATGATTATCTGGTAAAAGACCTCGACCGAACTTACCTCAAGGCCATGCCAAAAACAATCGAAAATGTCATCAACCACAAGAGGATGGAGGAGGCACTCGATAGAAAGCAGAGGAACCTGGAGGCCATATTTGATGCGGCACCGGTCGGTATGCTTTTAGCCGATGAGAATATGATAGTCACGCGTGTCAATGATGCGATCAGACAGATATTCCACAGGGATTATCCGCAGATTATTGGTCAGCAACTCGGAGTTGCTCTGGGTTGCACTAATAGTATGGGCAGTCAGAAGGCGTGTGGGTATAGCCCGGCTTGCCCGGAATGTTTGCTCAGAAAGACCACGAAGAGCGTGTTAGACTCAGGGCGATCTGTTCACAATGTCGAAGTTCATCCGACATTTAACGTGGACAACAGGGAAGTCTCGCCCTGGTTCCGCGTAAGTGCCGAACCGGTCATGATCGATAGTTGCAGGCATGTGGTTGTTGCAGTTGATGACATCACCGAGTCTAAGAGGGCCGAGCACGAACGCCGGTTAGTGGAAGAGAAGTACCGGACAATCTTTGAAAACTCGGCGGTTGCTATCACGGTGGCCGATGAGCAGGAGCGACTCGTTTCCTGGAACAAGTTTACGGAAGAGCTTCTGGGTTTGGACGAAGAAGACTTATTCCTAAGACCGGTCCAGTCACTCTACCCTCCACGGGAGTGGGAAAGAATACGAGCTTGCGACATTAGACAAAAAGGGATACAGCACCATCTGGAAACCAGAATGGTTGGGAAGGACGGCCGCGTAATCGACATTGATATTTCGCTAAGCATTTTAAGAAATTTCGAAGGCAAGGCCACCGGTTCAATAGGCGTTATCAGAGATGTTAGCGAGCGTAGGCGGGCGGAAGTAGAGCAGGCCAGACTTCTCAAGGAGGTAGCGAACATCAATAAGGAACTGAATGACTTTGCCTCCATAGTCTCTCACGATTTGAAGGCGCCGCTGCGCGGTATTAAGGCCCTGGCGAATTGGATATCGACCGATTATGCGGACAAGTTCGATGAGGACGGCATAGGACAGATGAATTTGCTTTCGAGCAAGGTGGACTGGATGTATCAACTGATTGAAGGGGTGCTTGAATATTCGAGAGTCGGGCGCATAAAAGAAGAGCAAGTTCAGGTGAATCTGAATGACCTTGTTCCAAAGGTTGTTGAGATGGTTTCTCCGGCGGAAAATATTGCGATTACGGTCGAGAACGAGCTGCCGACGGTTGAGTGTGAACAGACTCGTATTACGCAGGTCTTTCAAAATCTGGTGAGCAATGCTGTCAAATATATGGACAAGGCGCAGGGCTACGTAAACATTGATTGTGTTGAGGAAGATGGCTTCTGGAAGTTTAGTATCGCTGATAATGGGCCCGGGATTGAAGAGAAACACTTTGAAAGAATCTTTCAGATGTTCCAGACGTTGACGTCACGTGAAAAGTCCGAAAGCACTGGCGTTGGCCTTACGGTAGTAAAGAAAATTGTGGAGTCCTACGGTGGCCGCATTTGGGTGGAATCGAAAGTTGGCGAAGGAAGCACATTCTTCTTTACCTTGCCGAAGCAAGAAGTGCAGATGAGTAGTGCGAGTCTTGAAGCCGACATCGCTCGCTGAAGCTGATAACATCGGTGTGACGGCGGTAAAACATGGTCTCACGGGCCTGAAGGCTACGAGTCAACAGGTTCCCCTAAGCAATAGGGAGTTCATCTGCAAAAATGGGCGAAGCCCTGGAAGACACCGTTACTTCAACACGTTAGAAGCTCTCATCCGAATATCTCGACAAATTTCAATTCCGGTCAGCATCCTCTGTAGCGACGCGCTTGGGCCGCATCTCTGAACCCGGTCTGATTGTAATAGGCGCCATAAGGCATTGACTTGACCGTTCGTCGTATGTTAAGATAAGTGATGATCGTAGGTTACAAGGATTGAGTCCCGGTCGGTAGCCCAGCCCATCAGTGAGGACGGTAACCGAAAGTGCCAAGAAATATGAGAATCTTGTTGCTTGGCCCGTTAGAAGCAGGCGCCTTGCTTCTGACGGGGATCACCCTTGTAATAGCCGCATCTTTGATCGGTTCGGTGTACGCTGGTTGTCCGGCGGGCGATCTGAACCGAGACTGCCGGGTTGATCTGCTGGATATGCAGATTCTTGCGAATCAGTGGTTGCACCCGCCAGGCGCTGCCGCCGACCTGAATGCTCGTAACGGGGTGAATGTGGCTGATTTGGCCCTGCTGGCCGAACAATGGCACCAAACAGGTATCCCGCTGGCAATCAACGAGTTCATGGCCTCCAACAGCAGTCGTATCCAGGATCCGCAGGGCCACTATGACGACTGGATCGAAATCCACAACTACGGCCCGGATGCAATCAATACGGGTGGCATGTACCTGACTGATGATCTTTCTGTTCCCGACAAGTGGCGGATTCCCGAGAACAGCCCGGCCTTGACGACTATCGGCGCCGGAGGCTATCTGTTGATATGGGCCGACAATGATACCGCCGATGCCGGTCTCCACGCGAATTTCAAACTCGATGCCGACGGTGAGCAGATTGCTCTGTTCGACCGCGACGGCGTCACTCTGATTGACAGTGTCAGCTTTTTCGACCAGACGGTTGATATTTCCTACGGCCGCTACCCCGATGCCAACGATGACCGGCGCTTCTTTGCTTTTCCCACCCCGGGAGCCCAAAACAACGGGGCATATCTCGGCGAAGTCAGTGACGTGAAATTCAGCCACAAGGGCGGTTTGTACCATACGCCATTCTACGTGACGATCGCCACCGAAAGCGAGGATGCCACCATCTACTACACGCTCGACGGAAGCGAACCGTATGGACTTGGCGGGCGGTTCCCGAATGGCACAGTGTACGCGAACCCTGTCTCGGTCGGTAGGACAACGTGTCTGCGGGCAGTCGCGATCAAGACCGGCTGGAAGCCCTCCCCTATCGAGACGCAGCCTTATATCTTTCTCGGACCTGATGTCTTGAATTTTAGCTCTAACCTGCCTATTGCTGTTGTTGATACGTTTGGTAAAGGTCTCAGCCAAAACACACAGACGTTGAGTTTTGCCAGCTTCATCGGCACCACAACTGACGGCAGGGCTCGGATGACCGATCTACCCGACTTCACCGGCAGAGCAGGGATTAATATTCGCGGCAAAAGCTCGGCGGGTTTTGCCAAGAAGCAATACCATTTCGAAACATGGGATGAATATGACCAGGATAAGGATGTTTCTATCCTGGGCTTGCCCGCTGAATCTGACTGGGTCCTGCAAGGTCCTTACTCCGACAAGTCGTTGATGCGCAACGTCCTGGCGTACCAGTGGAGCAACGACCTCGGGCGATATGCCGTCCGCACACGATTTATTGAGATGTTCCTCAACACAGGCAGGGGGGGAATCTCGCTGAGCGATTATGTAGGTGTGTACGTGTTGATGGAAAAGATCAAGCAGAATAAGAATCGTGTCAACATTACAGAGCTCGGGCCGGCCGATAACGCTGAGCCGCAGATCACGGGCGGCTATATCTTCAAGAAGGACAAATTCGACTCCGGCGAGCCCACATTCACCACCAGCACGGGTCAGCGTCTCATCTACGTTGAGCCAAAGGGAACGGAGATCACGCAGCCGCAAAAGGACTGGATCAGGAATTATCTCAACCAGTTCGAGGCGGCCCTGTACGGATCGAACTTCACGGATCCAATTAACGGATACGCCAGGTATATTGATGTCGATTCGTTTATCGACCACCATATCCTTGTCGAGCTGACCAAGAACATCGACGGCTTTCGCCTCAGCACCTATATGTTCAAGGACCGCGGCGGCAGGCTGAACATGGGGCCTGTATGGGATTACAACTTGTCGCTCGGCAACGCCGACTACCTTCAGGGATGGGTGGCCAGCGGCTGGTACAACAGCCAGCTCGGTGACGCCCAGTATCCCTGGTGGCGACGCCTGTTCCAGGATCCGCAATTCCGGCTGCGTTACGCCGACCGATGGTTTGGGCTGCGCGGCGATTTGTTGGCCGACGGTCGATTGCTGCAAAGTGTTGACGATGCCGCAACGTTGCTCAACGAGGCGCAGCTTCGAAACTTCAATCGCTGGGACATCCTCGGCCGGTACGTCTGGCCAAACTGGTTTATTGCTCAGACTTATCAGGAGGAGATTAGTTGGATGAGGGGCTGGCTTGAGGACCGCCTGACGTGGATGGACAGCCAGATCGCCCATGAATTTGCTGGTGTTCCGCCCATTTTCAATTTACGGGGCGGTCAGGTTGATCCGGGCTCTTACCTGATGATAACGGGTTCGTTCGGTACGATCTTCTATAGCATGGACGGCAGCGATCCCCGTCTGCAACCGAGTACTCCACGAGGTACCACCGTGACCCTCGTTCCTGAGAATTCCGCCAAGCGGGTCCTGGTCCCGACCAGCGCGGTCAGCGACAACTGGAAAGGCGGCCAGTCGTTCGATGATTCGGCTTGGTCTGCATGCGTCGGCGGCCCGGGCGGGGTCGGATACGAAAGAACCTCCGGCTACGAGCACCTCATCAGCCTTGACCTCAAGGAGCAGATGTACGCCAAAAACGCCACGTGTTACATCCGCATCCCATTCGCCGTCAACCTGACCGACTTCGACTTGATGACGCTCAAAGTCAGGTACGACGACGGCTTCGTCGCCTACCTCAACGGCATCGAAGTGGTCAGACGTAATTTCAGCGGCTCGCCCGCCTGGGACTCCAATGCCAGCGCCAGCCATTCCG
>SMTZ1_10019518_pt1 | contig 11852 bp, 7 predicted proteins | sample DeeMarSWOR136_30_FD_25667 | JGI IMG/M metagenome (IMG submission 25667) | reverse complement strand
CCTTTTCAGGAGCATGATTTTAGACTATGGGTATTAGAGGATAAGTGTTATTCGCAAAGTGAGGACAAGAAAAAGTGTGGGTGAAAATCTTGTTAGCTTTGCACTAAAATGAGGTTTCATACACATGAAAAAATATACTTCCTATCTATTTATTCTTCTGATTTTTATAATCTTAAGTATTATACAGTGTGATAGACGTAAAAATTTAGAAAAGTTGAAATCTTCGACAAACCATTCAATATCCATTGAAAATGCCAATCCCATTTCCCTTATAACGATTATACCAAAAGGAAAAACAGCATCATTCATGATGGGAACAACAGATGCAGAACTAAAAAACCAACCATCAATGGACCACGTTGATTATTATACAGATGATGAGCGACCTACCCACTATGTAACTCTAACTATCCCGTATGAGATGGGTCAATATGAAATAACTAACGATCAATTTTGTCATGTTATGAATTGGGCAGTTAGCAGGGATTATGCAAAATTAATCAATGGGGATTTAAAAAGCTTGGATGAAACATTATATTTAGGAATAACACATTTAAATGTAGATCATCCGTATTTAAAAATTCAATTTGGAATTGATATTGATGGAGATTCGATTAAAGTTAAAGAAGGATGTGATCTACAACCAGTTCATGGTGTAACCTGGTTTGGAGCGATAGCTTTTTGTAATTTTTTAAGTGAAATGCAGGGATTATCACCTGTTTACGATTTAGATACTGTAAGTTGGGACACAACAAAAAATGGATTTAGATTACCCACAGAAGCTGAATGGGAATATGCAGCACGCAAAAATAAAAGATATGTATATGCTTGGGGAAATGAAATCGATACTCGATATTTAAATTATGGTCCGAGTCAAACCAGAGAGGCAAATAAGAGTGTGTTTAAACCTGTAGGATACTATAATGGTGAAATAAAAAATGGATTTAAAACAGAAGATAATTCATCACCTTTTGGGATTTATGATATGACCGGAAATGTGTGGGAATGGAGTTGGGACTGGTATGGTCGAGAATATTATAAAAATTCAACATTGAAAGATCCAAAAGGACCTGAAACAGGAGATGATCGTCCACCATATGATATAAATGAACCAACAAAGGTTTGGCGAGGGTGTGGTTGGATGGGGAATGATGCCTTCAGTCGAATTGCTAAACGATGGAGTTCAAGTCCTAATCTTGCAATAAACGAAGTTGGTTTTCGAATAGCCAGATCATTATTTTAAACATAAATTAAAAAGCAATATCAGCTAACGAAAATTTCCACCTGACCAAAAAGTAATGTTTTAAATAAGTTAAGTTATATAATTCCTACGAATTTTTTATCATCTTTAAGATTCTGATTGTCTAAGTTTTTATGCGGATACTCATGTGTTAGATGAATAGAAAAATACAAAAAAATACATATCACATTTTGATGCAATTTATTTAGAGTAACGAGAAATGAAAAAAATGATTATCACTTCAATATTAATACTAATATTAAGTGTTTCCTTTTTTAATTGTAAAGACGATAAAAAGGTCGTCACATACGACAACGGTAATAATGGAACAATTGATGTGACAACTATGGCAACGCCGAGCGGTGGGAAGTTGAAACCTGCTGAGGAAGGTCCTGTTCGTAGCGCATTGGGAGAACCAAAAATCGATTTGACTGCTTTTCAATTAGAAATAACAGGTTTGGTTGATTCATCATTTTCATTGACATGGGAAGAAATACAAGCTTTACCTGCAGCTTATTCAGATACAATACTCATGTATTGCGTAGAAGGCTGGGAAGTTTGGGGGAACTGGAAAGGAGTTTTAATAAAAGATTTACTCGACAAAGCCCATATTCAACCTGAAGGAGAATATATCCTTTTTGGCTGTGTTGACGGCTACACAACATCCTTACCGATATCCTATCTGGAAAAATATAATGCAATGGTGGCTTACCAGGTGAACGCTTTTCCACTCAAAGAGCATGATGGCTTTCCGCTTCGCTTGATTGCCTTCGGAAAATATGGCTACAAATGGGCGAAATGGGTTAATAAGCTTGAAGTAATGAGTCAGTCACAGATTGGTTATTGGGAAAGACAAGGATATTCCGATAGAGCCGATGTGCCAATTAAAAGACGAAGTTATTATGAAGGCGAAAACGCAAAACCGCTGGAATATTAAAAAATAGAATTATTTTCTTTTTTGATTGTGCTTTTGTGTGAAGCTAGTGAATGGGACATGAGAGTAAATTAAAATAGAAACTATTATCAAGATGAATTAGATCAATATGAATTCTGCATTATTAGCTAGAATTGGGCCATTCCACCTGAAAATATAATTTACTGGTCATAACAAATTATAGTTACAAAATTTAGGAAAACAAATTTCATACACTGAACGAGAATTGTTGTTTAATAGTTGTATTTAGCATAACACGTTGCTGCACCGGATGGGAGCCGCCACGGTGTATGAGTTAGTTTAATGGTCGCGAGGAGTTTTGAACTGAACTTTTTTGAAGTTCTTCTTATGGTTCGCACCGATTAGCACATATTTAGGAAGTCAATAACATAAAGATTAAAAATTACTATTTTTATGCTTTACATAATTACAATTATGTTTAAAAATTAAGGTTAATGAAACATGAAAAAAAATATTATACTCTTATTGTTTATTCAATTGAGCTCCTTAGCGAATGCTCAGTATCAAATTAATACAAATGAAAAAGGAGATGGGTATTATTTAAATCCAATTTTTGCAGGAGATTACCCTGACCCAAGTATAATACGTGATGGCAGCGATTACTATATAGTCCATTCATCTTTCGAATATTATCCAGGTTTATTAATATGGAATTCAAAAGATTTGATTAACTGGACACCAGTTACAAATGCATTGAACAAATATGTGGGTTCTGTTTGGGCGCCCGATCTCGTGAAATATAGGAACAAATACTACATCTATTTTCCTGCTAATAATACCAATTATGTTGTCACTGCCGATTCAATTAATGGGCCTTGGAGTGATCCGGTTGATTTGAAAGTTGGTAATATCGATCCTGGTCATATTACAGACGCTGAAGGTAAACGATATTTGTATTTTAGTGGTGGAGGTTATATTCCTTTGTCTGATGACGGACTTTCTGTTACAGGCGAATTCCAACATACTTACAATGGCTGGCCAATACCTCGCGAATGGACTATTGAATGTTTTTGTATGGAAGGCCCGAAGCTTGTTAAACGGGGCGATTATTATTATCTGACAGTTGCCGAAGGAGGTACTGCTGGTCCTGCTACAAGTCACATGGTCATTTCGGCACGTTCAAAGTCGCCTTTTGGCCCCTGGGAGAATTCGCCGTACAATCCTGTCATTAGAACGAAAGAAAGTTCGGAAAAATGGTGGTCTGTTGGTCATGGTACTTTATTCGAAGACGCCACAGGAAATTGGTGGATGGTTTTTCACGGATATGAAAACGGGCATTATAATATGGGCCGTCAAACCTTACTTCAACCCATAGAATGGACAAACGACGGCTGGTTTAAAACACCGGACGGCATTAAAACAGATGAACCCATTAAAAGACCTGCCGGAACAGTTTCAGATGCGGTATTTACCTTAAATGATAATTTTGAAGGCAATCAATTAAAACCACAATGGAAATTCTTTGGCGAATACGATACCAGTAGATTTCATTTGGTTGATAACAGTTTAGTTATTAGGGCAAAAGGGCATTCGGTTGGTGATTGTTCTCCGTTACTTTGCATCCCGTCAGACCATTCGTATATAGCACAGGTAGAGTTATTTATTGAAGGAGATGCAACAGGAGGGTTAGTACTATTTTATAACAATAATGCACATTCGGGTATATTAGCAGATAAAGAAAATGTTTTGGCAAATCTTCGAGGATGGCAGTTTCCTACCGAAAAAAAAGCAATTCAAAATCATGTAATCCTTCGCCTCAGGAATATAGAAAATACTGTTAATATGTATTACAGTATTGATGGGATTAATTGGAATAAAATAGAAAATTCAGTAGAAGTTTCTTCATTGCATCATAATGTGCTCGGTGGTTTTTTAAGTTTGCGACTTGGACTTTGTTCCATGGGTGATGGGAAAGTTAAATTTAAGAACTTCATATATCGACCCATAAAATAAAACATGTGCTAACAATGGTTTCCAGGGGGAATTTAAACCGATATCAGTTTTGGTGGATTTGACTTTTAATGGAATCACTTTTTCAGGGGAAATTATCGGTTAGTTTAAATCCCCTGAAACCAGCCGTTAGAGGCTATTTGACCAAAAATGCGGTGGATACTGGTACTTTGATAAAATTTAAATGATAAATCAAAATTGTAGTAATTTTTAATACTTTTGTATGTATGTTCAGCTGATTAATTCTAAATTCCGGAGATTTTATAATTATGAGAACTGTTTTTATTTTGATTATTTTAGTCTTGATCCTCTCATATCAATCTTTTTTTGCCCAAGCAAGTCAAAAAAATAGAGTAATTATCTTAACGGATATTGAGGCTGACCCAGACGATACACAATCAATGATTCGTTTACTTTTATATTCTAATGAAATTGATATAAAAGGATTAATTGCTACAACATCAGTTTGGCAAAAAAATAGAGTAGCTCCTGAATCCATAAAAAAAGTAGTTCAGGCATATGGCAAAGTACAACCTAACCTCATTAAACATGAAGCTGGTTTTCCTGATGCTGAAGCGCTTTTAATGAAAGTAAAACAAGGCTTAGCAAAATATGGAATGCAGGGAGTTGGCAATGGGAAAGATTCAGAAGGTTCTGACTGGATTATAAAAGTACTTGAAGAAGATAACGAGCGACCTTTATGGATATCTGTCTGGGGAGGTGTCAATACCCTTGCTCAGGCGTTATATAAAATTAAAAATACAAAAATAGAAACAGAAGCTAAAAAACTAATTGCAAAACTCAGGGTCTATACAATATCCGACCAGGATGACAGCGGTATATGGATTAGAAAAAATTTCCCTGACTTATTTTACATTGTGAGTCCAGGCGATGATTACGGAAGCGCAACATGGAATGCAATTAATAGTTTTGTGAATGGTATAAACAATTATGAGATTAGCAATAATTGGCTGGCGGAAAACATTCAACAGGGCCATGGTCCTCTCGGTGCTGCATATCCTGATGTAGCCTATGGAATGGAGGGGGATACGCCATCCTGGTTGTCATTAATACCGAACGGGCTTAATGAATCAGACCATTTGAACCAGAGACAAGGGACATCTGGACAAATGCAATTGATAGTTATACTCCATATATTTATAATGAATATGGACGATCGGTTCGAATGGACACTGTTTCCTTCACCGATAATAAAGTGACTTTGTGGCGCTGGAGAGATGATTTTCAAAATGATTTTGCCGCCCGAATGGACTGGTGTATAAAATCATATCAGGAAGCCAATCATCCCCCTGTTCCTGCATTAGGACATCCTGTACAAATAACGGTAAAATCAGGAGAGGGTTTTGGTTTGGATGCAAGCGGCACTACTGATCCTGATGGAGATAATCTCAGTTACCAGTGGTTTCACTATCCAGAAGCTGGTTCATATAAAAAATTGATAAAAATTAATTCAGCCGAGAATGCGTGTGGGGTCTACGTGATAGCTCCTGAAGTTGGAAAAAAAGAAACTGCTCATTTTATTTTGAAAGTTACGGACAAAGGTGAGCCCCAATTATCAAAATATAAACGGGTAATAGTGATTATAATACCCAAGTAAACACAATGAAGCGGATTTAATTATAATGTTTATGTTAAAATAATTTTACTGTGACTAACAATCCGCTCAACACGGACAGTGTTTTCCGGTGCGGCATTTGTGCAATTATAAAGTTGCGTTTACAAAGTCAAAGTGCTCTTTAAGGTAAGTTATTCTAAGAAAAATTATTGTAAATAAAAGTTAGTTGCTTCTATTTGGCATTGCTTTTCTGGGCTGCCGATTAGCGGCAACGCTGTTAGCGGTTATTAAAACCGGGTATAATGAAATATTTGATAACAGATATATTTAAATAAAGGATTTTAAAATGAGAAAAATTGTTTTAACACTTGTTATCGGATTTTGGACGGCTACTTTAATTGCTCAAAATAAAGTTACTATAAATGCTGACTTGCCAGGATCACAAATAAGTAAACATATATATGGGCACTTCGCCGAACATCTCGGAAGGTGTATTTATGATGGAATATATGTAGGTGAAGATAACGCGAAAATTCCTCATACGGATGGTGTGCGAAATGATGTAATACAGGCACTCAAAGATTTAAACATCCCCAACTTACGATGGCCTGGAGGGTGTTTTGCAGATACCTATCATTGGAAATATGCCATTGGGCCAAAAAGCAAAAGAAAGCCTATCGAAAATTTATCCTGGGGCAATTACCGGGAGGACAACAGTTTTGGTACACATGAGTTTCTCAACTTGTGCGAACTACTCGGTGCAGAGCCGTATTTGGCCGTTAATATGAATACTGGCACTGTACAGGAAGCTGTTGAGTGGGTGCAGTATACTAATCATGCAAATGGAACTAGCTATCTGACCGAACTTCGCGAAAAAAATGGACGCGACAAACCCTGGAATGTTAAGTATTGGGGAATCGGTAATGAATCCTGGGATTGTGGAGGTCATATGTCAGTAGACTACTATACCAATTTATATAAACGATTCGCTACAGCCATGACGACTTACTTTAATACAGAGAAACTTTTTAGAATAGCTGTCGGGCCAGGGTTTCCTGACTATGATTGGACAGAAAAAATCATGAAAGACATTCCTGCCAGACGTTTTGAAGGATTGTCGATCCATCATTATTCGGTGAATTGGGACCATAAAAGTTCATCTTACGAGTTTACCAATGAAGAATACTTCACGACCATGGAGAAAGCCTGGTTTATGGAGGAATTTATCACGATAAACAGTGAAGTAATGGATAAGTACGATTCCGATAAAAGAGTGGCGCTAATTGTAGATGAATGGGGAGGATGGTATGACTCAGACCCTTCCGGAAATGGAGCTTTATATCAACAAAATACCATTCGGGATGCTATGATAGCCGGGCTTACACTTAATATTTTTAACAATCATGCAGATCGTGTAAGAATGGCAAACCTAGCACAAACTGTTAATGTTCTCCAGGCTGTAATCCTTACGAAAGGGGAAAAACTTATTCTTACGCCAACGTACCATGTGATGGAAATGTACAAAGTTCACCAGGATGCCACTTTATTGCCTGTTCAGGTCATTTCCGCTGACTTTGTTTTGGGAGACAAAAAGCTTCAAGCTGTTTCAGTATCAGCTTCAATAGATGAGTCAGGCAAAATGCATATTTCTCTAACCAATATTGATAATAAAAATGACCAAGAGGTAGAGCTAGGCTTAAAAGGTTTTAATACGAAAAATGTGACAGGCAGGATTTTAACTTCGTCAAAAGTTCAGGACCATAATACATTCGATAATCCTACAAAGGTCGTTCCCAAAAGTTTTAATAAAGCAACACTTTCGGGTGATAATTTAGTAGTAAACATGCCTCCCAATTCAGTCATTGTTTTAGAATTGGATGAATAAAAAAAGTCTTGCCGGAATAGGAAAGAAACACAATTCTGATCCTATAGAGCTTGAACGACTTTGTGCACATAGAGATTCACTTTTGGTAACGGGAGCGTTGGAGATTCCTAATACCAATGTCCTGAGACAAATGTGTTACCTATGTCATGAAACAATACCCACAGCCAAATGACTTTCTGAAAGATCAAGTCCAGCAGCCTTAAAAGGGTAATTTATAATAACAATTATTACTTGATAAGAGCAAACCGTCCCAGCTTTTCACCTAAATCACCGGCATCAACATGGAACAGATAAATACCCGGCGCAACATCCAACCCGTCTTTTGACGTTAAATCCCAGGAATGATGCCCATCTTCAATTATATCATTATGTTCCAGCTTACGGACCAGTTTTCCATCCAAAGTAAAGATGCGTATAGTGCATTTTGGCGGCAGATGAATGAAGTCAACCCGTCGTTCGCCACGCCCGGAGGTAAAATATAGCGGTTTCTCCCATGATGCAGAAACAATATAAGGATCCGGGACAACCGCGATTTTATCCAGCTCATTTCGCGCCCGACTTTGTGAGTGCTGGGCGGCTTTTACTTTAAACCTAAATTCATCACGGGAGGTAAAATTAATATCCGCTGTACGGATATAAAATTTTGAACCGGGCGCCGGCACAACAAATGGATCTGAGAACCGGTAATTTTTCTGGAAAAGAGAAAATTCACATATCGAATAAAGCTTTCCCTTAATATTTTTAATTAAGGCAAATGTTTTATAGTTATAAGCAGTGGAATATTCCAATGAATCTACTGCCAGTACATGTAATTGATCTCCATCATAGATGTCTGTAACAGTAAAATTTATGGGGAAACGAAATTCTGAAAGGTTACTTATTGTTGTATCAACAATATGATCGTAAAAAGTGATCTCCATCATCGATGGATAAATACGATCGATAGAGGGGTAGGGATCGTAAAATTCCGTTGTTTCGGGAATATTGTGATATCCAACAGAAGACGCACGATAAATATAAATTTCTAATTCCACTTCTTTCACTTCATTCGGATTCGTTGCAACTACTCCTGAATACACTGACCAATATGCATAATACATACCCTTAGGAATACGGTTTACCATTGAAGAAATAACTCCGTTGAAAATGCCGGATTCAATTGCTTCATACTCGCTGATCAGGATGGATTCGAGATCGGCACTATATTCAGGATAACTACTTTCAATCAGCATTCTGTTTTCCGTATCATCCCAAACCTGAAATCTATGGGTCTGACGATAGGGAAGTGTGTCACTAAATGTAATACGATATTCATGCCCGGATTTTAATGAGTCCGGCTGGAGGATAATAATATCCATCCATCCGGTTGCCGGGCCGGTATGTTCAATACTTCCGTCAAGCGCTGCGTAATCGGTTCCAGCCGTCGGTGCATTGGGAACGACTACTGCTGTGTTGCGGTCGGTAAAGATAATATTCCCAACCACATCCTGCGTAATTGTCTTACTGTTTTGTACAGGAAAAATCGGTTTAAACCCATCACGCGGATTACGATCGGACCAGCCTTTTTTATAAAAATCAAAATCATAGCCCTTATCATATGCAACAATGGCATAATAATACGTGCGTCCGTTTTGAACATCATTATCAATATAATAATGCTGAAGACCGGTATCATCGCCCATGTTAAAATGTGAACCGTTACCGGGATATAGTATGACTTCTTCAATAAGCTCGCCGTTTTCGTCAACTATACCGGAAATATTGGCCCCGGCTGCGATTGGATGAGGTCCTGTGATCCCATCCTTCAGATCAAATTGAACTAACGGATCATAATAGAATGGATTACCCAGGTTATCTGTGATTGTTTTGATTTCATTGAACTCCGGATCGGTCGCTTTATAAAGGATATAGCCTTCAAAATCTTCCCCATAAATATCATCATACGATGTTTCCGCATTTGAATCCCATGAAAGGATAACCTGCTTGTCTTTGGCATAGGCATGCAATGTTGGTTTGATAGGCGGCTTGGCGAACCGGTAATTGTCATCATAAATGCGCTGCATAATGGCTTTGTTGCCAAGAATATCAGCTTCGCTATTTCCAAAAACAGTAGCCACAGAGAAACGTTCAGTTTGACCGGGACGCAGTGAAAAATAACCGGAACCATAAATAAATTCCGTATTGCCATAAGGGTTGATTTGCGACTTTGGCCGAACTGTATAGCCGGCACCGAATTCGGCGCGATATGTTCCTGGCTCTGTCCTCTCATACAATACCTGGTCATCTTTTAGTTTAAGCCGGTTGACTTCGGCAGCGGAAAAACTGGTCAGACCGATCTGATCAGATTCATCCAGGTCCGTGCGGCCGAAATTAGGTTCCCCGTCATCCGGCACGCCGTTTCCCTCGGTACCATCTCCATCAGGACCGGGATATTCTTCTTCTCCGGGCAGAAGACCATCCGAACCGCTGTCATGGTAACGCGCATCCCAATCGCCGTCTTCATCGCCGGACCAATGACTGTGCGGTTTCCCGTAACGATCTACCATATAGGGAGAATTATCGTTTTCAATCCAGATACCCCGCTCGTTATCACGACGTTCGTCAATAAGCCCATCATCATCATTATCGAAACCATCATCGCTGATACCCGGTGATTCCAGAAAAGCAAATCCGAAATAACCGGTCTGTGCACTTTTTGTGTCCCATTGATAGGTAATATTAATTTCTCCGGTTGGATCGAAAGACATGACATCATTCAGCGGACCTCCCACATCCGCATCAACATACATACCGAATACTACATTGCGCAGTGTTTTTTGACTGGTATTGGTAATGTCATAAATCGAAATCAGGATATCCTCAGCCAGGGGATCGGCCCATTGATAAGTGCGTGCCCTTACTTCCAGCCCCAGTCCCCCCTTGGTTGAATCCTCAGGGAAGGGGTAGTAGGCAGATTCTGTGTTATTCCAATCAACCATTTTGTAATAACTTTCCTGGTCAGAGATCGGTGCGGCTTTGAATTCACCATTCCACATACCATCCCGGCTGCCTTCAATTCCCGGATAATCGTATGCCCAGTGCAACGGCCAGCTTTCCGGCGTATTACTCATGGCAATGGTTTGTTGTCCTTCAGGTAATAATGTGTTGAAATAACCTGGTAAAGGTTCCCAACTATAGCTATATGTACCGGTGGGATCTTCATCTATATTATAAATATCGCTGTAACTTTCGGTAAATATGTAATATTGGGTCATGGCTTCATCTGTAATCCGGGCTCCGGCGATCATGGCAAATTCTAATCCGTATTCAATGCCGCTGCCCTTGGGCCATTCCATACTGGGTTTTTCATAACGATGTCCCAAAATGCCGTAGTTGGTGAAGCGGGTGCGGATAAGATTGCCGTTATGAACAGCAGTGACACGGTTATCGATCAGGTCCAGATGCTGGGCAAAAAGAAGCGACTGAACGAATAGAATATAACAAACAGCCAGGCAGATTTTTTGTTGTGAAAAGAAAATCATTTATTGTCCTTGTCTTTAACAGGTGATCGAGGCTTTTTTATGATTATCATATGCTTTTCCAATCTATTTTATTAATAATAACTTGCGGTTTTTTATCTGACCGTTACACCGCAGCTGATAGATATAGATTCCGGAACTCACCGGCATACCAAAATCCGAATACCCGTCCCAGGTTACTGAATAATGACCCGATTTTTGAGATTCATTTACCAGCGTGCGCAGGAGTTGACCGGTAATATTGAATATTTTTATAGTGACAACCCCGTCTTGGGGAAGATAATATTCTATATGTGTTGATGAATTAAACGGATTAGGATAGTTGGCATATAAACTAATTTGTTCAGGACTGTATTGAATGGTTTTGTCATGATCATATATGCCTGTCGCATAATCTGTCATTCGCTGCAGCAGGACGTAGCTTCCTGAATATTCTTTGAAGTACTTATCCATTACCCAATGACTATTTATATCGCTGGACAATGTATAAGCATAACCGATGTTATCATTATCAAATATTATATCGTGAATAGTACCATGTTGATAACGCAGGGGAACGCCCTGCCATGTTTCACCGCCATTCTTGGTATAACGCATCCCTGATTCCGTTCCCACCCAGCCTTCATTCTCATTTAAAAAAGCGATGCTGTAAATATTTTCCTGGGTGCCGCTGTTTGTTTTTCGCCATCTGGTGCCGCCATCCTCTGTCTTAAGTATACGCCCAAAGT
>SMTZ1_10009538_pt1 | contig 11852 bp, 13 predicted proteins | sample DeeMarSWOR136_30_FD_25667 | JGI IMG/M metagenome (IMG submission 25667) | reverse complement strand
CCATAATGTTCGTGACGTGCAGGCAGGCATCGTTTTCCCAGATGACGCGAGCGTCGGTCCATAAGTAACCTTCCTTGCCGTTGGGGTAGGTGTCCTTAATGCCGTACACACTGACCGCCCTGGGCAGCAGTCCAGTGATGAAGTGAACCTGGTCCACGTAATGGCAGCCAACGTAGGTGAACATGTCGGAGTTCTCCGTAGTGCACCAGTTCTGGAAATTTGAGTGCCGATAGTAATAAGGCTCGTTCATTTCGGCGTGGCCGATACGAAATTCACCGAATTTCCCTTCTCTGTCGCTTATGATATTCCACCCCTACGACGAGCCCTTTCTCATAGGCGATTTTTTCGATCTCCACAGCCTGAGAGTACTTTAGCACCAGCGGCTTGACACAACAGACGTGCTGATCGCCGGCAAGGGCCGCCTGGATCACCGGATAATGGAGCTGGTCCGGCACGGCTACAACCACAGTACCGCCCTTCGGCATCTTCTCGATGACGTCCCTGAAAAGATCGGGGAAATTCTCCTGTGGATCGGTATCCACCGAAGGATATGCCGTGAAGTCGTGGCCGGGGAAAGCCTTTTTGAGCGTTTCATCCTGGGCGAGCACTCTCAGCGGAGCGCTGTTCAAAGCGCAGACGCTGACCCTGCCGACAAGCCCCAGACGCTGAGCCTGATAAAGCGACGGCAGAATCTGCACCTGTGTTATCATCCCTCCCCCGACAATACAAATGTGAGGTTTCTGATCCATCGAAACGCCTCTCTTAATAGTCACCGTTGCTTTTGCCCTCCTGAAATCATTATTTAACAGCCGCCTGCCGGTTTGTCAAAGCCAATTCTATAACTGGCCGAACGGCATATAACTGTGGTATTAAGATGGAGGCAAAGAATGTCGAATGTTTGTAAGTTCGTTGCGTTGGCAGGCCTTTTGGTCTTTTGCCGGATCGCTTCAACTCCGGCTCAAGAAGTCACGATCAATCCTTCCACGGTTCTTGAGACACTCGATAAGGGCCATCCCCGACTGATGCTAAAGGACAAGGACCTTGAGACGCTCAAAAAACGACATACAGAAGACACAGTCCTGCAAAAGTGCCTGAAAGACGCTCTTAGGGAAGCGGACACCTGCGCCGGCAAGTCGATGCTCACCTATAGAAAGGTCGGGCCCCGGCTTCTGAGCGTCAGTCGAGAGTGCCTGCGTCGAGTCTACGCCCTCAGTCTCGCCTACCGATGGACCGGCGACGAAAAGTACGCCAGGAAGGCCGCCGAAAACCTGCTCACCGTCTGCGCATTCAAAGACTGGAATCCATCGCACTTCCTCGATACGGCCGAGATGTCTCACGCCGTCGGTCTCGGTTATGACTGGCTGTACGCCTATATGGATGTCGGAACGCGCGAGCGGATTAAAGCCGGTCTTATCAAAAACGGCCTGGAGCCTGGATTGATCGCGTATCAGAAGACTTGGTGGCACCAGAGCGAACACAACTGGAACCAGGTCTGCAACGGCGGACTGATCGTCGGCGCGTTGGCCATCGCCGAGTCGGATCCGCAATACGCCGAGCAGATTATCCCCTCCGCCGTGCGGTCGCTGCCGCGTGCAATCAAGAGCTACGGCCCCGATGGAGCTTGGGGGGAAGGCCCCGGCTACTGGAGCTATGCCACGCACTACACCGCCTACGGGCTGTGCGCCCTACAAACGGCTCTGGGTAAAGATTTCGGGCTGCTGAAGATCGACGGCCTGGCGGAGGCGGGAAATTTCCCGGTCTACACGAACGGTCCAACCGGATACTATCTCAATTTGGCCGACGTCGGAGAGAGAAGCTCCAGAAGGCCGATGCCGTGCATGTTCTGGCTGGCTCGCACTTTCGATAATCTTCTGTACGCCGAAGCCGAACACGCGGAGATTACCAGACGCCGCGCCAGCCCCCAGCACGTCGTCTGGTATGTGCCTCAGCCGAAACAAAAACTCCCGGCAAGAGACCTCGATCGGTATTTTCGCGGGCCTGTGGAAGTGGCCGTCTTCCGTAGCGCCTGGAACGATCCGGATGCGCTCTGGGTGGGCGTCAAGGCCGGGTATAACCAGGTCAACCACGGCCACCTCGATTTAGGCAACGTCGAACTGGATGCCCTGGGCGTTCGATGGGTGCGCGATCTCGGCGCGGATAACTACAACCTGCCCGGATACTGGGACAAAAAGCGAGGCGGTAGACGGTGGGATTATTACCGTCTAAACTCGAAGAGCCACAGCGTCCCGCTTCTGGGCGGCGAAGACCAGGATCCGATGGCAATATCTAAGATCACCAGATTTGAATCCAAGGAATCCTCCGCATTCGCCTTGATTGATCTGACTGGTGCTTATGAGAAATTTGCCACGAAGGTCACGCGTGGCGTCGCCATGCTGGGCGGCAGGGAGGCGGTGCTCGTGCAGGATGAGTTCGAGATCAAAAAGCCCTGCGAACTTGTCTGGGCCATGACGACCGATGCGAAGATCGATCTCGACAAGGAATGGATTGCAAGATTGACTCTTAATGGCCAAGAACTCGTGGCGCGGGTCTTGTCACCTTATCATGCCCCTCTTACGGTTGAGTCCGCCGAGCAAAAACCGCCTCAGAGGACCAACAAAGGCGTCAGACGGCTCATTGTGCGAGTTCCGAACGCCGAGGGCAATGTCCGAGTTGCGATCCTGCTTTCGCCCGTCTGGAAGAAGGGATATGTCAGCTCCGTCCAGGTCAAGCCTTTGGCAGAATGGTAAGCCCACCAGTGAAAAAACGTCAAACAATATCAGGTTAGGAGATCACAAATGAAAGCTCGATTAGGTCGTTATTACAAGGTACTCCTCATCGGCATTTTCATATCACGTCTCTGCTTTCAGGGTACCCCAGCCGTTGGTGCCGAAGGCAAGAAGCCTCAACTCTGCCAGGGCAACTATCAAACCGAAGAAGAGGCGAAAGAGCAGCTCGCGAGGTTTGCCAAAACCTATTCCTCTCTGGGGCAATGGCAAGCGAGGGCCGAACGCATTCGCGAGGGCATCCTTCGGGGAGCCGAACTCCTGCCCTTGCCCCAAAAGTGCGATCTGAATCCCATCATTCACAGCAAACGGAAACACAAAGGCTACACCGTCCAAAACGTGGCGTTCGAGAGTCTACCCGGCGTCTTCGTCACGGGAAACCTCTATCGGCCTCGAAGAAGTAAGGGCCCCTTCGCCGGGATACTCTGTCCACATGGGCACTGGAGCAAGCCCAGCGACTACGGACGATTTCGACCCGACATGCAGAAACGATGCGCGACCCTGGCTCGCATGGGGGCTGTCGTTTTCTCCTACGATATGGTCGGGTACGGTGACTGGAAAAATGCCGGCTGGGACCACGGGCGCCCGAAGGCGCTCAAGTTGCAGCTTTGGAACAGCATCCGGGCCACCGACTTTCTCACCTCTCGCAAGAGGGTCGATGCGACACGGATTGCCGTCACGGGTGCATCGGGCGGCGGGACACAATCCTTCCTGGTCACGGCCGTCGATAACCGCATCGCCGTCTCCGTTCCGACGGTCATGGTTTCGGCCCACTTCTTCGGCGGCTGCAACTGCGAGAGCGGCATGCCCATCCATAAAAGTGAGACGCACGAGACTAACAACGCGGAAATTGCCGCCCTGGCCGCACCGCGCCCGCAGTTGCTGATCTCGAACGGCAAGGACTGGACCAAGAATAATCCCGATGTTGAATTCCCCTATATTCGAAAGGTTTATGGGCTCTACGAAGCGGCGGAAAACGTCGAGAATCTGCATCTTCCTGATGAGGGACACGATTACGGCCTGTCAAAGCGCTTGGGAGCCTACAAGTTTCTTGCCAAGCACTTAGATCTCGCACTCGATAAGGTCCGCAAGCCGGACGGCTCAATCGACGAGAGCTTTGTGGTCATCGAAAACAAGGAGGATATGTACGTCTTCAACGCCGAGCATCCCAGACCCGCACACGCCGTCAGTCCGGACGCTGAAGAACTTCCCTGGGACCACCAGTAGTCTGTCAAGCGTGAATCTGTGGGCTGTGTGCCTGCGAGTGGGTGGCAGCCTCAAAGCCAAAGGCTTTGGGGATGGTAGATGCGAGAGAAGCCATCCCCAAGCTGCGCTTGAGGCTGCCACCCAGTCACTAATAGAGTACCATGCTCGCGCTTGTGGAAGCGAGACTCAATATCCCATTATGGAATGAACCAAACGTTCTTAGGAGGGGGGTTTCTTGAGCTCTTCGATCTTGGGCAGGTCTTTGAGGGTGTTCAGGCCGAAGACTTCCAGAAATCTCTTTGTCGTCCCGTACAGCATCGGGCGGCCCAGAACCTCCGCCCGGCCGACGATCTTAACGAGTCCTTTGTAGCACAGAGATCGAATGACCTCGCCGACCGCAACACCCCTGATGGCTTCGATATCGGCTCGCATGATGGGCTGTTTGTATGCAATGATCGCAAGCGTCTCCAGCGCGGCGGGGCTGAGCTTGCTGTCGCTGCGAGCCCGCAACAGTTTCTTGAGCCAGTGATTGTAGGGACTCAACGTGAGCATCTGGTAGCCGCCGGCGATCTGCTCTATTCGGAAGGCGTTGTTGTGCGTCTGGTATTTCTCGTTGAGGCTTTCGATGTGCTGACGAACCTGCTTTGCGCTTGTCTCGACAATATTGGCCAGCCGAGCCTCCGGGAGCGGCTCATCACTGGCAAACAAGACCGCCTCCACAACCGACTCGACCGTCAGTTCGCCGTCCAGATTCTCTTGTGGCATCTCAACCTCGTCCACTTGTTCCTCGTCCGTCGTTTGGTATTCCGTATCCTGTAGCTCTTGAGTTTCTTCTGTCATATGTTCGTCCACTTAAACGGTTCGGCATCTTTCTTACTGATTCTGATTTTCGCTCCTTTGACCTGCTTCTGCAACTGTTTCGCGACTTTTCTTAATATGAACCGCTCCGAAACGGTATGGCTCAGGCATATGCAGGTTAGCCCCGCTTCCTGTGCGGCTAATGCCTGATGGTGTTTCAGCTCTCCGGTAAGATACAGATCGGCCTTGGCGGCAATGACCTGGTTAACAATCTTTCCGCACGAGCCCGCGCATACCGCCGCCCGCTTGACAAGCCGGTTCTCATTGCCTACCAAGCCGACTGCTTTGGCGCCGGTGACCTCCTTAATCTTCTTGCTAATCTGTGCAACGCGTAACGGCCGGGCCAACTCGCCGATCCGCCCCAAACCCAATTGATTCTTTGTTGCATGCAATCGAAAGATGTCGAAAGCGGGTGTCTCATAGGGATGGGCCTTTCGCATCGCGTTGATGACGGCATCGAGTTTATCTGCCGGTACGAGTGTCTCAAATCGCGTCTCCGCGACTTTTTCCAGCTTGCCCTTCTTGCCGATAGCCGGCTTGGCACCTTTGTGAGGCAGAAAGGTTCCCGTCCCCTCGGCGTTAAAACCACAGTGGCTATAATTGCCGATTGCACCGGCTCCGGCGGCAAAAATCGCGTTCGAGACCTTCGCCACGGAGTCGATCGGAACAAAGACAACGAGTTTGTAGTTGTCGCCCAGGCCAGACCCAACATAGTCGCCAATCGGCTTGCCGTCCACGATGCCGACCATCTCCGCGAGGGCGTCGTTGACGCCGCCAATAGCCGAATCCAGAGCGGTATGGATCGAAAACACCGCGATTCCGGAGCGGATGAGCTCATACACCACGCGCGTCGGCTCTTCGGCGATAATTTTCTTGAGTCCGTCCCAGATCACCGGATGATAACTGACAATAAGGTCCGTCTTCAGTCGCCTGGCCTCAGCAACCACGTTGTTGGTGATATCGATGGTCAGCAAGATATTTTCGACGTTTTTCTGCGGATCGCCAACGAGCAATCCCACGTTGTCCCAGTCCTGCGCCAGAGAAGGCGGGTAGATTTCTTCGATTTTGAGAGCTACATCTTTGGCTTTCATCGTTTGCCGTTTATTGCTTTTCCGAAATTCGACATTCCGTCTCGATCAACTTCTCGAACTTCCTTTTCAAGTCTTTTGCCATCGGTCCGACGCGGCCGTCACCCACGATGTGCTTTTCTACTTTAGTTATCGGCATAACCTGCATAATAACATTCGTCAGAAAAATTTCGTCGGCGCCGAGCACGTCGTCTATGGAGAGATCTTTTTCCATCAGCCTGATGGAATCTCTCAGAGCCATTTGACAGACGGCCTTCCTGGCAACACCCGCCAGGACCGGCGTTTCAATCGGCGGCGTGCAGAGCACCGCATCCTTCACCAAAAACACGTTGCTCACACAGCCCTCCGCCAGGCGATTGTCAACCGTAAACCACAGCGCCTCGGCCGCTCTCTTTTGATGCGCGTGATTCAAGGCAATCATGCGTGAGAAATAACTCGTCGTTTTATGTCCGCACGTGGGTTCGTCCGGATTCTGCCTGAATGGACACAGCACCACCAGAACGCCGTTCCTGTAGTACTCCGGTGGGTAAGGCCGGAACTTCGTGGCGGTGACAAGGAGTGTCGATTTGCGCTCCCGTTCGGACTCCGCCATCGGCCCACTGGTCAGCGTCAGACGCAAACGGGCGTCGGTCAACCGGTTCGCACGCAGCACGTCGTATACGGCGTCGGTGATATGTTTCCTGTCGTATGGATTATCGATCGACAGACGGCTGGCGCTGAAAGAAAGCCTGTCCAGATGGTCCGCTAGCGCAAAAACGACGCCGTTGTGACTTCGCATGGTCTCAAACAGCCCCGCCCCGTACAGGAATCCGCTGTCGGTGACGGATATCCCGGCCGTGCCGACATCCACTAACTGATCATTGAGAAAAACTTTTTCCATTCTTAGCGTTTAGCGTACAGCGTATAGCGTTTAGGGTGCAGGGTGGAGCATTCTGTATAGCATACTCCCTACCTCTTTCAGCAACTTTTGTATTTGTAGGGTTCGGTTCACACTGACATATTTCCAAAACCAACTGATAGCTCTTTTGCCAGACTATGAGGTCTTTGAATGACTTTGTTCTCACAACTGTGCATTACCTGACTGTACGCTACCCGCTCCACGCTGTACGCTATTTATTCCCGCCACCAGCGCTCTTGCTTTCGTGATCGTTTCTCGCCATTCAGCTTCCGGATCGGAATCAGCGACGATGCCGCCGCCGGCCTGGGCAAAGGCCCGTCGACCACGGATAATAATCGTCCGTATGGCGATATTCAAGCACGCGCTGCCGTCTATCCCGATAAAGCCGATGCTGCCGGTATAAACGCCTCTGGCCGTCGGCTCGGTTTCGTCAATGATTTCCATGGCGCGAATCTTCGGAGCGCCGGTGATGGAGCCGCCGGGAAACATCGCCTTGAGAACATCACAGAACGGTATCCCCTCACGAAGCTGCCCGGCAACGGTCGCCACCGCGTGAAAAACCGTCGGATAGGTTTCAATCGTCCGTGGCTGGACGACCCTCCTTGTGCCGGGAACGCAAATCTTGGCCACGTCGTTACGCTCCAGGTCCACGATCATGTTCAATTCAGCCTGTTCCTTTTCACTGTGAAGCAGCTCATTGAAGTTTATGGCATTAATGTGCTTCGCGTGCGAAAAGGCTCCATCCACCTCACTGATTCTGGGCCGTGTGCCCTTGATTGGCTTTGTCCGGATTATGTCGCCGGAAATGGTGATAAACATCTCCGGCGATGCGCTGACGATGTGGATGTCACCGCCGTCGATATACGCCGCATAACCGCTCGGATTGTGATTGTTCTGCCAGTGATAGAGCTCTATGGGTCGGCCATCGTAATCGGATTCAAATCGCTGCGAAAAGTTGATCTGGTAAACGTCGCCGTCATAGATATATTGTTTTATTTTCCGGACCGCCCCCAGGTAATCATCTTTATCCATATTGCTTTGAGCACGCGCGAAATCAAAAGAGTCTATCTCAGCATGTGTAGCTTGTGGAACGCGAATCTGCTGAGACTCAGCCAACAGCTCTTCTAAAGCGTCGAGTTTCCCCTCCGGCGTCTCATCCTCGTTCTCCAACTGTAAAGCGACGAGCCAAAAGCTCGTTTCGACAGGATCGTAGGCAATAAGCCGGTCGTAGAAACACAACCGAATCAAAGGCATACTCAGATCATCCACAGTCGTCTCCGGCAGCTTTTCGATAAATCGGCCAAGCTCGTAGCTGAAATACCCGATCCAGCCGCCGCAAAAGATCCCCTTTGGGAGGATGCTTTCGCAATCCCTTTGCAATTTGTACTTATTGAGAGCTTTGTCCAGGCTCTCAAACGGATTTTTCTGCCCGGCTGTAAACGTGAAGACTTCTTTCGGCTCAGCCGCCCAATAGCTGAATCGATCGGCCTTCATTTTGGCGACGTTGCCGCCAAGGATCGACGCCGATTCCCGCCGGGCAAAGACTTCGCTCAATCCCGATAAATTCGCCGGCCCCGGAATCCTCCTGCAGTGCAATCGGCAAAGGACACAACGATCATTCGTAGCAATGATTCTTCTCATCGACGTCTATGTATCATGATGATCCGAAGGTCAACGTTCACTTCTGATTGCATCCAAATGTTTCCGGGCATCCGGAACCATCGTGAAGAATCCTTCGAGCTTCTCACACGCATAATCGTCGCAAGTCGCACAATTCTCAATGCCCTTGTCTTTTCCGCATTTTCTTATTTCGCAGACTTTGCAGTGACCGATGAGACGGTCGCTGTCCGACATACAGCCGTCACAGTTAATATCCGCAGGTTTCATCTCAACGTTGTACTGCTGCGACCAGAGCTGCGCCACCTCCGCCCTTTTCTCGTCGTCATCATTCTGTGTCGCAATGTATGCGCCACACTCGCTACAAATCAAACCACAAAAAGCCGTCATCTGGTTCATCTTATCTCCTTTGTCTCAATTGTGTATAACCACCACCTTGCTTTGTTTTGGGCCTTCGATCTCGCCTGCCGCTCAAAATACAACGTCATCTCCAACCCACTCTCAGTTCTGATCTTATACCAGTGCTTTCGCAAATACTGTTCCCCACCGCCGCTTTTACACGGCCCCGTTTCCTTCCAGGCCCGGATCACGTCCACCACGGCGTATTCCTTTTCTCTCCATATAAATCGCCCGGGCAGGCCCGGTTCAGCCCTCGTCATGGCCGTCGCATCAAACGTCCCCGCGACCGGCTTGATCGGCTCGCTGATAAATTCCTCGCTCATCGGCTCACCGCCCAGCCTTAAATTCTTCCATGATCTGCACTCCCGACGAGGTGCCTACCCTTTGCGCGCCCGCGGCCAACATCTCAAGAGCCTGTGCCGCGGTCCTTATTCCGCCGGCAGCCTTTATCTTACACCGTGGAGCTGTTTCTTTCATCAGTTTTATGTCTTCAGGAGTGGCTCCGCCGGACGGATGCAACCCCGTGCTGGTTTTGATGAAATCCACCCCGATGGCTTGCGCAATTTGACAGGCAAATATCTTCTGGTCGGTGTTCAGAGCCGCCGACTCGATGATGACCTTCAGAACTACCGCCGGCCGCATCGACCGGCAGACCTTAAGAACCGCCATGAGCTGATTGGACAGATACTTCGCATCTGCCTCGATGATCGCCGCCAGGTCGGCAACCATGTCAACCTCATCCGCCCCCGCAAAGATCGCCTCTTTGGCCTGTGCAACCTTGATTTTGGTCGAATCAGCGCCGAGCGGTAGGCTAACCACGCCACCAACGGCGACGGTCGATCCGGATAGCAGCTCCGCAGCCAGCGCAACCCATCGTCCGTTTACACACAGCGTGTGAAATCCATAGCTTTTCGCCTCCTGACACAACTGTCTGATTTGCCCACTTGTCACCGTGGCGCTGAGCAGGGTATGGTCAATACAGCCGGCCAACTCCTTATCCGATATGTAGTGTTCGCTGTTAGTCACGTCTTATCACAATCTCTTGACCTTCGGTGTCTGCCTTCGTTGAGCACAATCGTTCTTCGTGAAAAACTCCAGGGCGCCGGCCGTGCTGGTGAATACCTCGGTCGCGGTTTGGGTGACAAACACCGACGGGCCTTGTCTTGCCGTCCAGATGACGTAGACCTCCTTGGCCGCCTCGTGGGCGTGCTGAAGCTCTCGTTCAACGCCGCTGGATATTGCCGCTCGCCCATCCGCCAGAGACGGCACGAAGCTGATGATCATATCCGACTGATCGATGAGCATGAAGTCACGGGCATAGGTCTGACTGTTGATATCGCGTTCGATCTGCCGGACCTCATGCAAATCCAGCCGGGCTTTCCGCCCCAACGCCGTCACCTCAACGTAATCCAGGCCTTTTTCGCTCGCGAGGCGGGCTCTTTGCGGCAGGTACGACTCCTCCAAATCACCCGGATCAAAGCAGATAAACAACGGCGCCATCGAGCGTCTGAATTCGTCAATCTCCCTCTTCACATTCTCCATATCAACGACGGCGGTCATCTCGTAGAACGTTTCGGTGGTTTCCTCCTCAGCGCCGCGAGCAAGGCAATAGACAGGGATTGTCTCATTGAGGCCTTTGCAGAGCATTTCCGTGCCGATAATCTCTTCTTCACGCCAGACGATCAAGTCCTTCAGAGTATGTTCGACGGCATGTTCATCGACCAGACGCATGTGCAAGGCGACGACGCCGTCGATCAGGCAGATATACATGTCGGCATTGAGCTGACGCATCTGGTCTGAGTATTAACGATCAGATTGGGAGCTTTCTGGGCTTTTGCGATGATGTCTTTGAAGACGCTCCGGCGGAGGGAGTTGAGCCTTTTCATCGGAATGTCTAATATTTTGCCGGGTGGGATATCGGGCGCCTCGGCGTACATCCGGTCGCCAACGTTACACAGCAGCACGTCCTTTCCTCTCTGGGCGGCGCGCTCACAGACCTTTTCGAGGTAGCTTTTCTTGTCAACGCCGACCATCCCGGTAACCACGACTATCATAGCCAATCCGACCTTACAACATGCCAACAGTTTTGCAAATCGGTACGATATACGATAACCATCCGCTTGGCAAATCAATCTTTGTCTGATCGCAGCCGTTTGGCTACTCGATTCTCGACAGCCGATGCTCGACACTTGTCGCTCCTGTGAAACCTGTCCCTTCTGCTCTCATTTTTGTAAGATGGGCAATTTGTTACCCACGCTACGATTTTCGTATTCTTCTGAGGGTGATTGCATCTAAATTCTGAGTCCCCTGAGTCAACGTTGACAACACCCTGGGCGGGCTCTATACTCAAATGCAGAAGAATAGGAGAGTAAGATGAACAAAGTGCTTATTATCGTCGGTGATGCCACGGAGACGGTGGATACGTTGTATCCAATCTATCGTTTGCAGGAGGATGGCTTCGAGCCGGTGGTGGCCGGGCCGCAAGAGCGGCGGTATCACATGGTTCTGCATGAGATTCCACCAGACTGGGATGGCCAGGTCACTCGCGAGTTCGAGGGTTATACGATTGCCGCCGACGTGGCCTTCAAAAATGTGAATCCAAACGACTATCTCGGAATTTTCTTCTCAGGCGGGCGCGCCCCCGAGTACATACGCTACGATCCTGACCTGGTCCGGATTACGAAGCACTTCTTCGAGGCGAACAAGCCGATTGCCTGTGTGTGTCACGGCGTTGAGATACCGGCTTACGCTGGGTGCGTGAAGGGGCGAAAGATGGCCACCGTGCCCAAGTGCAAATTCGATCTTGAAGTGTGCGGCGGCACATTTGTGAACGAGCCGTGCGTAGTCGATGGCAACCTCGTCAGCGGCCGGACATACCACGACCACGGCCAATACGTCGGCGTATGGATCAAGATGCTGATCGAGGCACGACAGAGGAGTGAACAGGCTTGATCCATAAGGGACATTAGCCATGAACCCAGTGCACCAGATTATCGCGCGACG
>SMTZ1_10007364_pt1 | contig 11852 bp, 12 predicted proteins | sample DeeMarSWOR136_30_FD_25667 | JGI IMG/M metagenome (IMG submission 25667) | reverse complement strand
ATTGATGGTAACCGGTGCGGAGGGGAGGGTGGGGAAACCTATTTCCTCAAAAGGAACCGGGGAGAGATATAGCCAGGAAGTGCCCCCTACCTCATTCTCTCCGTAGATATGGTTTACGTATGTGCCCGGGTGTTCGGCAATGCGCCTCCGGGCTTCGGCGATGAGCTCATCTCGGTTGCCGAACTTAAGGGCACCAGTAGGGCAGGTGGTCACGCAGGCTGGCTTTAGACCAGCGCCCTGCCGGTCGGCGCAGAAGGTGCACTTACGAATCCAGGGAAGGGGCTTGTCCCATTCAAAGTTGGGTATGCCAAAGGGACAGGCTACCATGCAGTAGCGGCAGCCGATGCATTTGCCTTCGTCGTAGGTTACCGGACCTTCTTCTGTTTTTACTAAAGCACCGACAATACAGGCTTCGGCACAGCCCGGCTCCTGGCAGTGCATACACTGCTGTTTGTTGAAGACCCATTGGAACTTGCCGTTATGCTCCAGTTCAGTAAAGTTTATCTTGGTAAAGGTATAAGCCGACATTCTGGGTGGGTTCTCATAGGTCCCTGAATTGGTAGTCGTCTCGGCAGGCAGCTCATTCCACTGCTTGCAGGCCACCTGACAGGCTCTACATCCTATGCATTTGGTCGCATCGTATAGTACTCCTTTACTCATCTTATACCCTCCTCACATTGCACAGGAATGTCTTGTATTCCGGAATGGCGGTGTTGGCGTCACCCACGTGGGGGGTAAGGATATTGCCGCTATCACCGGTGGCCATACCGCTGTAGCCGAAGTGCCATATCACGCCGATTTGGTGAATTGTTTTCCCGGCTACGTTTAGCGGCCGGAAGCGTTTGGTGACCACCGCCACGGCTTCAATGTCCCCCCGTGCTGAACTTACGATAACCCTGTCGCCATTATTGATGCCCTTTTCCGCCGCCAGCTCCTCACCCATCTCCACGTACATTTCGGGCATAAGCTCCACCAGCCAGGGAAGGTTACGGGTCATGATACCGGTCTGCCAGTGTTCCGTGCAGCGATAGGTGGTGCCTACGTAGGGGAACCTTTCCGGGGTACCCCGGTTGTTCATGAAGCTGCCGACAAAGGAACAGGGGTTATTCTTGGTGTGCGACATCAGGTTTTTATCTAAGGGGCTCTCCCAGGGTTCATATACCTCGGGTACCGGCCCCTCGACTAGCCCATAACCCCAGAGACGGGCAACCCCTTCCGGCTTCATAATGAAGGGCAGGTACTTCTCTCCCGCCTTAGCCTGATTTATCGGTGGCCAGCCTCCATCGGGCACATCACCCTGCCATTTGGTATCGGGAGTGTAGTTAAGGATAACCGGGTGTTCGCTGTCAAAGGGCTTGCCATTGAGGTCAACGGAAGCCCGGTTGTAGATAATGCGTCGGTTGACCGGCCAGCACCAGGCCCAGTTGGAGTACAGCCCGATTTGCTCGGGATGGGCATCTACCGGGTCGGTCTTCTTGGCTTTATTGCCCGCTTCCTCGGTATACATGTTGCAGTAGAGCCAGTTCCCGGAACTGGTGGTGCCATCATCCTTGAGCGCACCGAAGCTTGCTGCCAGCTTGCCGGTGGTCAGGTCGTAGCCGTTTATCTCCTTGGCTACGGCGTCGGCAGTGATGTGTGCCCCGTAATTCCAGTCCAGGTTAGCCACGGCTTCGCGTGCCGGTGCCATGCTGTCGGCTTGATAGAGCTCCTTGAGCTTGAGCATGATAAGGTTCATCGCCTCAAGGTCAGCCATGGCTTCTCCGGGTGGGTTAACTGCCTTATAGCGCCACTGTGCCCAGCGGCCGCTATTGGTGATGCTGCCCTCCTTTTCGTAGGAGCAAGCCATGGGCAGGACGAATACTTCAGTCTTGATATCGGCCGGATTTACCCCCGGTCTCTTCCAGAACTCGGCAGTTTCATTCAGCCATATGTCGGCGCTAACCAGCCAGTCCAGGTTGCCCAGGGCTTCCCGTTCTCCGTTAGAATTGGGACCGCCGGCGGCCGGGTTCTGACCCCAGGCCCAGAGCCCCTTGATTTTGCCCTTACCCATTGCCTCAAACATGCTCATATGGGTGTAGTTTACGCCGGGGTCACACTTGGGTAGGTAATTAAAACCGAAGTCGTTAGCCCTGGTGGCGGCATTGCCGTACCAGGCTTTAAGCAGACTGACGATATAATTTTTGTAGTTACCCCACCAGTTAGCGCTCTTGTCTCCGGCTAGCCCCTGAGGCGTGATGGTGGCGGGACGGGCGCGATTGAGATAGGCTTCCAGACTAACGTCGCCTTCTTTGGGTACGGCGAGGTAGCCGGGTAAGATGTGGGCTAACAGGCACATATCAGTTGAGCCCTGAACATTGGACGTGCCGCGCAGGGCATTGATACCACCGCCGGCAACACCCATGTTACCCAGCAGGAGCTGGAGTATGCCGTAGGCCCTGATATTCTGGGTACCATAGGTATGCTGGGTGGCGCCCATAGCATACATCAGGGTGCCTGCCTTGCCCTTTTGGCCGGTGGCGGTATAGGTGCGGCAGACCTCCAGATAAACATCCTTCGGGGTGCCGGTAATATTGCAGACAGTATCCACATCGTAGCGTGAGAAATGCTTCTTGAGCAGCTGGAATACGCAGCTGGGGTTTCGTAAAGTCGGGTCGGTAGCGGGAGTAGTCGCATCAGCGTATTTCCATGTTTCCCTGGCCTCGGCACTGTATTTACCGTCTTTCACTTCACCAAATAGCCCCTCGTGGAAGGTAAATCCAGGGTTAACGATAAGCGCGGCGTTGGTATATTGCTTTACATAATCCATATTGTAGTTCTGGGGGTTTTGCTCCATGTCGTTGAGCACGTAGTTAATCATACCACCGACGAAGGCGATATCCGTGCCCGACCTCAATGGAGCGTAGATATCAGCTTTAGAAGAGGTGCGGGTGAAACGCGGGTCAACGTGAATAAGTTTGGCTCCCGCCTCCATTGCCCTTTCCACCCATTTGAAAGATACGGGGTGGTTCTCAGCGGCATTTGAGCCGATAATCAGAACGCAGTCAGCGTTCCGGATATCAATCCAGTGATTGGTCATCGCCCCCCTGCCGAAACTTTCCGCCAAACTGGCGACAGTGGAGGAATGTCAGAGACGGGCGCAGTGTTCCAGATAAACCACGCCCAGGGCGCGGTTCATCTTGGAGAGCAGATAGCACTCCTCGTTATCCAGTTCCCCACCACCAAGGCCGGCGATGGCATCGGTCCGGTTTGCCTTGGCATTCCAGTTCTGGTCGCGGGTGGATTTAACTCGGCGGGCGATGGTCTCTATTATCCAGTCCCACGATTTCTCTTCAAAGTCGGTTGAGTTGGGAGCCCGATACAGAGGCTTGGTAAGCCGGAACGGGTTAAGCTCACCATTTACCTGGTGAACCTGGGACATGGCTAAACCCTTGGGGCACAGCGCCCCCTCATTGATGGGATGGTCCGGGTTCCCCTCTATTTTGATGATGCCATCCTCATAGGCGTTGACGATAGCGCCACAGCCTACCGAGCAGTAGCAGCAGATGGTGCTGGTTTCCTTGACTTTCTTTTTTAGGGGGAACTCTTTGGGAGCCGCCCAGATGGTGGTATCGGAAAGAAAAGGAAAAGCCACCGTGGCACCGACGCATGCCCCGGACATTTTGAGGAAATCTCTACGGTTTAGTTCCAAAGTTGCCTCCTTTCTGTTGGGCTAAGAAGCCTGGCGGGCAACAGAACGGGGACAATACTGCCTTGGTCATTTTGTCCCCGTTTGCCTCAAGATTAGCTTCACTCATTATCATTCTTTATTGGGCTGAAGTGGGCTCTATTAATATTTTATCACTGTCCTGTTCAATTCTTCTAATCAGATGGTTGATGGCGTCTACTTAGCCTCAACCTTAACTTCAGCCTTGGCCTCCTTCGCTTGGGCAACCCGCCTGGCTCTGGCTTCCTTGATGGCGGCATAGATACCGCCGATGTTCAGGTACCAGACGAGTACTACCGGGATTATTATCACCGGTGTCATTATCGCTATTGCCACTATAATCTGCCATTCCATTCTACTGTCCTCCTTCCTTAGTATTGCTCTTTAAAGGCAGTGTCAAATCTGTTTCACTTTGGCAACTGCTTTAGCTTCCTTCTCCCGGGCAACCCGCCTGGCTCTGGCTTCTTTGATGGCGGCATAAATGCCACCAACATTCAGGTACCAGACGAATGCAGCTGGGAAAAGGATAATGGGTATGGCTATCACTAGCGCTACAACGAATTCCCACTGCATTGCCCACCACCTCCTTCCTTGACCTCTGTTGAGCTGGGGGAAGGGTGGGGGGTTGGAGCTAAGCCGAAGAGACTTTATTTTTCAACCCCCACCCTTTCCGGTAGCCTCATCTTTAACTTACCATTGTGTTAGTAGACCTTGCTTCCGCCGTGATACCTATTTAGGGGTGCCAAAATCTAGTGATTTATACCTAATCAGGTCTGTTCGGGACTAGGTAATTATGCCTAGGTCAGGCGTGAGCCAGTCTAGAGTCGTAACCGGGTTAATACTATAGCTAGCTGGGGTGTGGTAAAATAGGCAGGTAAGGAGGTCAGCCGGTTGGCTGAGATACGGGTTTTAATCGCTGATGACCATGCCGTGGTCCGGGAGGGCACCCGCCAGATTCTGGAGCAGGAGCCGGACCTGAAAGTGGTTGCTGAGGCGGCTGATGGTGATGAGGCGGTTAAATTGACCGGTAGCAGCCAGCCAGATGTGGCCATAATTGATATCTCCATGCCTCGTGTCGATGGCATCGAAGCTACCAAGCAGATCAAGACTCTTTATCCACGGGTAGCCGTTTTAATACTTACCGCCTATGATGATGACCAGTTTGTCTTCAGTCTTATGGAGGCGGGTGCTGCTGGCTACCTGCTTAAAAGTGTGCGTGGCAGTGAGCTTGTTGATGCTGTCCGCGCCGTATACTCCGGGGAGTCGGTGCTGCACCCATCGATTGCCCGCAAGGTGCTGAACCGTTTCGTGCCTTCTCGGGACAAGGGCCGGAGGCAGGCGCCTCCCGAGATACTCAGCCAGCGGGAGATGGAGGTCCTCAAGCTGGCGACTCATGGTTTGAGCAACCAGGATATTGCCGATGAGCTTTCCCTCAGTCTGCGTACTGTTCAGGCTCATCTGGGGCATATCTTTAACAAGCTGCAGGTTAGCTCGCGGACTGAAGCCGTAGTATGCGCCTTAAAAGAGGGCTGGATTACCCTTGACGATATACCCTGAAGGTTAAATCAATTAAGGATACTTGAGGTATGGACGGAACACCCAGAACCTTGATAAGCCGTCTGTTCAGGCTCATTAGTAAGCCGGCTTTTTGGCTCATTGTAGCTTTACTGGCGCTTATCACCCTCCCCCACTATGGGGAAGCCCTGCCCCAACCGGCATTTCTGACTAATGCCACCGCCAACCTTGGCTTGACCCGGCACAGCTTTGGGCGGATTCTCTATCTGGCGCCCATAGTCTGGGCTGGTTTTCTATTCGGCTGGTGGGGTGCTTTTGTTACCTCATTAGCTGCCCTGGCCTGTATGTTGCCTCGTGTCGCTTTCTTCTCGGTAGCCCCCCTGGACGCTTTTTTTGAGACCGCGGCCGTTTTTGTCGTCGGCAATATACTGGCGGTTAGCTTCGACTCGCTGCGGCGGGAAAGGGAGCGCCGCGCCCAGCTGGAGGCAACCCAGCAGGAGCTGCGGACATCTGAGGAGAGATACCGGGAGTTATTTGAGAATGCCCATGATGCTATCTGGCTCCATGATTTGGACAAAAATATCGTGGCGGCTAACCGGGCCTGTATTGCTTTAACCGGATATGAGCCGGAAGAGCTATACCGCTTGAACGCCAATAGCCTGTTCCCGGCGGAAAGCCTGGAGGTTATCCATGGCATAGAGCAGGGTATTCTTGGGGGTAAAGCGGTTAGCTCTATTGCCGAGATAAAGCTCATCCGGAGGGACAAGAGTGAAGCCTTTGTCCAGCTGGCTACCAGTCTGGTCTTTAACCAGGGCGAGGTAGCCGCCTTTCAGCATATTGCCCGTGATGTTACCGAACAGAGACGGATGCAGGAGAACCTGCGTTTCTATCTGCAGCAGGCAATCAGGGCTCAGGAGGAGGAAAGAAAGCGTATCTCCCGCGAGCTTCACGATAGCACTATTCAGAGTCTGGTGGTACTCTCGCGCCAGCTGGACACCATGACTTCCGGTGGTAAAAAATTGCCCGCCGATGCTCATCAACGTTTGGAGAAACTGAGGCAACAGACCAGCAATATTATGGATGAAGTACGCCGTTTAAGCCAGGACCTGCGGCCAGTGGCACTGGACCGCCTTGGTCTATTATCAGTCCTGGAAGGGCTGGCCTCCGATGTGGCCCAGTACTCCGGGGTTAAAACCAGGGTTAATTTGATTGGTACTGAACGCCGTCTCCCCGAAGAAGTCGCCCTGGTGCTTTTCCGCATCACTCAGGAGGCATTGCGGAATGTATGGCGGCATGCTGAGGCGACTGAGGCTGAGGTTACCGTTGAATTTGAACCGAACCAGACCAGGGTAACCGTCAGTGATAATGGCAAGGGCTTTGACCTCCCCCGGGCGATAGGCGACCTGGCCCGGGATGGCAAGCTCGGCTTGGCCGGTATGCAGGAACGGGCGCAGTTACTCGGTGGTACTTTAAAAGCGCAATCTGAGCCGGGTAAGGGAACCAGAATAACCGTAGAGCTACCCTTATAACACTTACCGACGCCCCTCTTCGGGAACCAAGCTCATCTCGTTGCTATTCATGCCCGCGGGAAGCATTCGCCTTGCCCTTTAGCGCCCTTACTTGATATAATAGCTATGGCTATTATGACATAGGTGGCGCATTCGTCTAGCGGTTTAGGACACCTCCCTCTCAAGGAGGAGATCACCGGTTCGAATCCGGTATGCGCTACCAGGCTTGACTTTTATTTTGGGTCATTTTTATAATATTGCGTTTCAGGTGCCCGAGTAGCGCAATGGTAGCGCAACCGATTTGTAATCGGTAGGTTAGTGGGTTCGAATCCCCTCTCGGGCTGAGTATTTGCTTTGGATAGCTTGGGGAGGGGTGCCGGAGTGGTTAATCGGAGCAGTCTGTAAAACTGCCGCCCTAAGGGCTACGCAGGTTCGAACCCTGCCCCCTCCACCATCACCCCAAAGGCTCTAGACATTAGTCTATAAAAGTAGCTATAATAGCAAACAGGATTAGTGCCCACATAGCTCAGTCGGTAGAGCATACCCTTGGTAAGGGTAAGGTCACCAGTTCGATTCTGGTTGTGGGCTTATATGAAGGGGGTTTTACAAAATGGCTAAACAGAAATTTGAGCGCACCAAGCCGCACTGTAACGTGGGCACCATCGGTCATGTTGACCATGGCAAAACGACCTTAACTTCGGCGATTACCATGGTACTGTCTAAGGTGGGTAAAACCCAGTACCGCGAGTTCGGCAGTATCGATAATGCGCCTGAGGAGAAGGCGAGAGGGTTGACTATCGCTATTGCCCACATTGAGTACGAGACAGAGAAGCGGCATTATGCTCACATCGACTGCCCGGGGCATGCCGATTATATTAAGAACATGATTACCGGGGCAGCCCAAATGGACGGCGCCATACTAGTGGTAAGCGCCCCTGATGGCCCGATGCCCCAGACCAGGGAGCATCTCCTGTTAGCCCGTCAGGTGGAGGTTCCGGCTATGGTCGTCTGCCTCAATAAAATTGACATGATGGATGACGAGGAGCTTCTGGAGCTGGTGGAGATGGAGATGCGGGAACTGCTCACCAAATACAAGTTCCCTGGTGATGAGGTGCCCATGATCAGGGTGAGTGCGCTTAAGGTTCTGGAATGCGGTTGTGGTAAGAGAGAGTGCCAGTGGTGCGGCGCCATCTGGCAGCTGCTGGATGCAATTGATAGCTATATCCCGGTTCCGGTAAGGCCCAAAGACCAGCCCTTCCTGATGCCGGTTGAGGACGTTTTCAGCATCAAAGGGCGTGGCACCGTGCCTACGGGCAGGGTTGAGCGGGGTGTGCTTAAGCCCGGTGATGAGATTGAGATTGTCGGCTTGCACCATGAGCCGCGCAAGGTGGTGGTCACCAGTTTAGAGATGTTCCATAAGATTCTGGACGAGGTTGAACCGGGAGATGCGGTTGGGGCTCTGCTCCGGGGAGTGGAGCGGGAAGATGTGGAGAGGGGTCAGGTGCTGGCGGCACCCGGCTCGATAAAACCGCACACCAAAGCCCAGGCTGAGGTCTACGTCCTGAGCAAAGATGAGGGAGGTAGACATACTCCCTTCTTTAACGGATATAAGCCCCAGTTCTATATCCGGACTACCGATGTTACCGGCAGCATTACGCTACCGGAAGGGGTAGAGATGGTCATGCCTGGTGATAATGTAAATATGACATTAGAGCTTATTTACCCGGTAGCTTTGGAGAAGGGGCTGCGATTTGCTATTCGGGAAGGTGGTAAGACGGTCGGGGCAGGCAGCATTACCCGCATCATAGAGTAGATTATGGCGAAGAAGGCTGAAGCTAGGGTTATTATTAGCCTTGCCTGTACCGAGTGTGGGGAGAGGACATACACCACTACCAAAAACAAAAAGAATGACCCCCAGCGGTTAGAGCTTAAAAAGTATTGCCCTCGTTGCCGTGCTCAAAAAATCCATAGAGAGGTGAAATAGCCAGATATAAACGAGGGCATGAGAGATTTGATTTATGGCGCATGGTAGTGTTCACCCCAAAAAAGGCAGTTCAAGGTTTAGTTTCATTGGTGATACGATAGCCGAGTTAAAGAAGGTAGTCTGGCTCACCCGAAGGGAAGCCGTCTATCTGACTACTCTGGTATTGATTATTTCCCTTGTTGCCGGTTTGGTCCTGGGGGCGTTTGATTTCGGCTTTTCGACACTGGTTGAGTTATTTTTGGGCGGGTAGCCGAGCTTTCATCTGAGTGAGGTTGATAGTGGCCGAGAACGGAAAACAGTGGTTTGTCGTTCATACCTATTCCGGGAACGAAGATAGAGTCAAGAGGAATCTGGAACAGCGCATCAAGCATATGGACGCTGATGGCGAAATCTTTGAGGTGGTGGTGCCTACCGAGGATGAGATTGAGGTTAAAAACGGGCAGAGGCACACCGTAACCAAGAAGATATTGCCCGGTTATGTTCTGGTTCAGATGAAGTTCAGTGACCAGAGCTGGAGTATAGTGCGTAATACCCCCGGCGTCACCGGATTTGTGAGCAGTGCTAATAAGCCGGTGCCGCTGCAGGAGGAAGAGGTCGGCCGCATCTTGAAACAGATGGAGGAGGAAGCCCCCAAGGTTAAAGTTGGTTTTCGCAAGGGGCAGAGTATCCGTGTCATCGACGGCCCCTTTATTGATTTTATGGGGGTGGTGGATGAAATAAATGCCGAGCGAGGTAAGGTCAAGGTGCTCCTGTTTCTTTTCGGACGGGAAACACCCGTGGAGCTTGACTTCTTGCAGGTGGAGAAACTTTAGACTCTGTAGGGAAGAAGATGGCTAAGAAGATAAGAGCCATAATTAAGCTGCAGATTCCAGCCGGGAAGGCAAATCCGGCCCCGCCGGTTGGCTCAGCCCTGGGCCAGCACGGGATTAATATTATGGGCTTCTGTAAGGAATATAATGAGCGAACCGCCGGTCAGGAAGGGTCGATTATCCCGGCGGAGATAACCGTCTATGAGGACAGGTCATTCAGCTTTATTACCAAAACGCCGCCCACCACCGATTTGCTGAAGAAGGCGGTGGAGCTGGAAAAGGGGAGCGGTGACCCGGCTCGGGAGAAGGTGGCCAAGTTATCCCGGGATAAGCTACGGGAAATTGCCCAGCTGAAGATGAAGGACCTCAATGCGGTTGATATTGAAGGGGCGGAGCGAATTATTGCTGGTACCGCCCGAAGTATGGGGATTGAAATAGAGTAGATATGGCTAAGCGCGGTAAAAACTATCAAGAAGCAGTTAAGCTGGTGGACAGGACCAAGCTCTATTCTCCGCAGGAAGCGGTTGAAATCGCCCGGCAGACGGCTCGCACTAAATTTGACGAGACGCTTGAGCTTCACCTGCGTATGGGGATTGACCCCCGCAATGCCAGCCAGCAGGTGCGTGGCGTTGCCCTGCTGCCTCACGGACTGGGCAAGAAGGTAAGGGTGGTGGTTTTTGCCCAAGGGGAGGCGGTAAGGACTGCCGAGTCGGCCGGTGCCGATTATGTTGGTGGCGATGACCTGGTCAAGAAGATTGAGGGTGGCTGGCTGGATTTTGAGGTGGCGGTGGCTACCCCGGATATGATGGGCAAGGTAGGCAAGCTGGGCAAAATCCTGGGTAGACGGGGGCTGATGCCCAACCCCAAATCGGGGACAGTTGTCCCCGCCGCCGACTTACCCCGGGTGATTGAGGATGCCCGTAAAGGGCGGGTGGAGTTCAGGCTGGACCGGACCGCTATCATTCACCTGCCTCTGGGCAAGGCGAGCTTTGAGAGTGATAAGCTGATGGCTAACCTGACGGCGGCGGTGGAGGCGGTGGTTAAGGCTAAGCCCAGTGGTGTTAAGGGGCAGTATGTTAAGACGGCCACTCTGGCGACCACTATGGGACCGGGCATAAAGCTTGACCTCAAACCAACCCTTGAATTAACCGCCGGTTAGTGCTATATTAATTAAAGAGTCATTTCCGAAGACAGCGGGTGCCGGTTAAGGCTTAAATTTGTGCCTGCCGAGGAAGCTTGTTGCGTTAAAGAGCGTCCTTGTGCCTGGCACAGGGACTTATTTTTTGTAGAGAGGTAAGCAGATGTCTAAAGAGAAGAAGGCAGAGATAATTGATAAGCTGAAGGAAGCCATTGCCAGTTGTAGCGTGGCTATTTTTACTGACTATCGCGGCTTGTCTGCCTCAGAGGCGAATGCCCTGCGTAATAAGCTGCGGGCGTCGCCTGCGTAATAAGCTGCGGGCGTCGGGCATTGAGTACCGGGTGGTCAAAAACACCCTGGCCCGTTTCGCGGTGGAAAGGGCCGGCCGGGATGATCTGGTCAGCTTTTTTGAGGGACCGGTAGCCATTGCCTTTGGCTATGGCGAGATAACCGAGCCCGCCCGAGCTTTAGCTGACTATATCGATGCCACCAAAGCGACCCTGAGTGTTAAAGGCGGCTTTTTCGGTGATAGCCTGCTTAGCGCTGATGATGTAGAAGCCTTGGCTAAAGTGCCGTCAAGGGAGGTATTAATCGCCAGGGTTGTCGGCGGGCTGCAGAGTCCCATCGCGACACTAATTAATTATCTTAACGCCCCGATAAGGGGGGTTATGTTTGGTCTACAGGCTAGAATTCAACAATTGGAGGGAGAATAAAAATGCCAGAAGAGAAGATAGAGGGACAGCCCGAAGAGGCTGTTAAGGCGGAAGAGGCAGCGGAAGCCGAAGTAAAAGAAGAAACTGCCGAGGCAGTAGCCGAGGCGGCGGAAGAGAAACCGGAAGAGACCGAGGCAGCCAAGGAGGCGGCTCCGGAGGCAGCGGCAGTCGCGGAGCCAGCCAAAGCCGAGGAGAAGGCGGAGGCAGCGGCAGTCGCGGAGCCAGCCAAAGCCGAGGAGAAGGCGGAGGCAGCGGTAGCCGAAGAGCCAGCCAAGGCTGAGGCGAAGCCCAAGCCGGTTAAAGCCGAGAAGCGGTCACCGGTCATTGACGATATTATGGCGACGGTAAAGAAGATGACCGTCCTTGAGCTGTCCCAGCTGGTCAGGGCAATGGAAGAGGACTTTGGCGTTACCGCAGCCGCGCCAGTGGCGGCGGCACCGGCGGCGGGGGGTGGTGCGGCACCAGCCGCTGCTGAGGAGAAA
>SMTZ1_10017087_pt1 | contig 11854 bp, 12 predicted proteins | sample DeeMarSWOR136_30_FD_25667 | JGI IMG/M metagenome (IMG submission 25667) | reverse complement strand
TGGCCTCACGATTAGGAAAGAAAATGGGGCAGGAACGGTGGCACCATTTATCCACAGAGATAGAAAGGCACGGTATTGAAGCATTTGAAAAGAGGGGGAAGGCCAACATTAAACCCAATGTGGATTTTTATAGTGCCCCAGTGTACCACATGATGGGAATTCCCCTGGACCTGATGACGCCCATATTTGCCATATCCCGGATCGCCGGATGGTGTGCGCACATTATCGAGGAAAAATTTGCTGAGGCCCAAGAGAAGCCTGCGCTATATCGGCCACAGGCGGAATATGTGGGCCAGTACTGCGGACTGATGGGTTGCGAGTATGAACCCATGGAAGCCAGGGAATAAGAAAAGAATTCTTAAATCCCAAACTTTTCCTTGAGGAGTTGGATAGCAATCCTCGTATCTTCTTTAATGATGTTGGCGGAACGTTCCATCTGTTCCGAGATGTCGTCCACAGGGATTTCGTAAATTTTTTCAACGCCCTCGGGTCCTATCTTGGCTGGAACACCAAAACTCATGGAGTCCAACCCATCATCTTTCTTCAGGAGTCCATACTCTTTTTCGATAATAGCGATCACAGGCTGAACTTCAGGCTCCCCTCGAATAATACATCGAAGCATATCGCATGCTGCCCTGGCCGGCCCAGCAGAGGCGCTTTGGCCTGTTTCATTGACGAAGTGGGTTCCTCCCTGCTTTGCATTTTCGATCACATCCTCAATTTTTTTTGGATCCATACCCTCTGAACGGGCCAAGACATCGAGGGGGACACCTCCAATGGAAAAATACCTGGGACTGGCTACCATGGAATCGCCATGTTCCCCAAAGACAATGCCTCGCATATCTGTTCCTGATAAACCCAGCTCTTGGGAAATGGCATGACAGATTCTTCTGGAGTCCAGGTTACCCGCCTGCCCCATCACATTCTCTTTGGGGAAACCTGTCGTCTTGTATCCTACCCACGTCATGACCGTGACAGGATTTCCCATGTAGATGAGTAGAGGTATATCTGTTGCAGAGCATCCTTCATAGAGTCTGCGAATCTCTAACGAAGTTTTGCCAATCACTTCTGTATTCATCTCCAAGAGGTCCCTACGGCTCTGTCCCTTTTTTCTCGGCACGCCTACACCGATAAAGATCACATCCAGACCTGCCATGTCCTCTACCTTATTCGTGCCCATCATCCGGGGACGACGGACGGTATTCGCCTTCAGGTCTTCGATCCATGCACCCGCCCTGTTGGAATACCCCTCCTTCGGTCTTCCATAAAAAATAATTTCTTTGCCCAATCCATCAGTCGCAAGGGTGAGTACCACATCTCTGGAGACGTTTCCAAATCCCCAGACACCCACCTTGTCTCTCTCCTTGACCCTTTCAATGAAGCGACACTCCGTTAAAGGCTCGAACTCCATGATTTCTCCTTTTTTCGAGAATTGATGATGAACAGATTTACAAATCGGAAAAATATCAGACTCCCCATGGGAAGTCAACGACACCACATCACACCAGAAGAGCAAACGCGACCATGAGAAGGAAGTGTTTTATAATTCCATTGACGACACGCCCGTTTTTTCGTAATTATCGCTAGCAGCGCATTTATTTTAAGGTTATGACCCAAAAAGGACCAACCCGCCTTGCTCTGTCACGATTGACAGGATAATCAGCAGAGAGTGAGCAAAATCCCCGAGTTGAAACGCGGGGCGGGAATGACAAAGGATCCCACGCATCCCCGTCTTAAAACGCGAGGCAATTTGGCATATAGTCGCAAAAGGGCCAGTCTAAAGGTGTTCCAGCGACCGAAAAAAATGTTCCTCATGCAGAAGCCCATGCTGAGGGTTTGTTATGCGTTAATGCCCTTGGTCTTGGCATCGGTCTATCTATTTGGATGGAGGTCTCTCGCTCTCGTCCTGGTCGTCCTTGCCTTGGGTATCTTCACAGAGGCCATTTTCACATTCAGGCAGGGAAAGCCGGTGACCTCTGCCGTGTTCGTAACGTGTCTGATCTTTTCCCTTTCCCTGCCACCCACACTTCCTTTTTGGATGGCCATTATTGGGATCGTGGTAGGGGTGGCCATCGGCAAAATGGCCTTTGGTGGATTCGGACAAAACGCATTTAATCCGGCCATGGTGGGCAGGTGTTTCCTCTATATCACCTTTCCGATTCAGATGACGAATATATGGGTAGAACCCATAGGAGGAGGGGTGGGCGGTTTTGCCTCTTGGACGGCTCCAGCTGACGCCATAACGCAAGCGACCCCTTTGATGGCATTGCGACAGGGCACGACCACTCCCCTGCAAGAACTTTTCCTGGGGAATACGCCCGGTTCATTGGGCGAGATGTCGGCCTTTTTGATCTTGCTCGGAGGCGCATATATTATTTTGAAAAAGGCAGCCCCCTGGCGCCTTGCCCTGTCGTGTCTTTTGGGGGGCATGCTTCTTAGCGGGATTTTACATTTCATAGGCTTTCCCAATGTCCCGGCGCCCATCTACACGCTCCTTTCAGGATCTTTTCTTTTCGGAACCGCCTTTGTGGTCACAGAGCCCGTCTCCGGGGCAAAGACCAAAGCGGGGCAGTGGATTTACGGATTTATGATCGGAGCCCTGACTATTGTGCTCAGAGGGTTTTCAAATTTCTCTGAAGGCATCATGTTTGCCGTTCTCATCATGAATGCGTTTGCACCCATCTTGGATCAAACCGTTCGCCAAATCCAAACTTCAAGGAAGCGTCCTCAAGAGGTTAACCCGTGAAAAAACGCTTTTTCTCTGTCCTGTACATGTTCCTGATCACCCTCTTTTTCACCTCTGTGGTGAGCGCGGTGAAGCTCTTCAATGAGGAACGGATAGAGACCAATCAGAGGGTGAAGCTCCAGAGAATCATCCTGCAAGTGCTGGGTATGCCCGTGAAGAGGGGGGCCTCTGATCTGGACGTGGTTCGGACCTTCGAGAGGAGGGTCAAGCGGGTTGAAGTCAAAGAGAAGGATCTTTATGTGGGCTATGAAAAAGATGGCAAGACCATCAGCGGGTATGCCTTCCCTGTGGGAGGTCCGGGTTTCTGGGGTCCCATCCACGGCATGGTGGCCGTAGACCCTAGAGCCTCCCAGATCCTGGGAATTGCATTCTACAGGCATTCTGAGACCCCTGGATGACCACGGGTCCAAAGAAGGGACCCAATGAACTGGATGCCATTACTGGGGCCACGGGAACCAGTCGCGGTATCGAAACCTTTCTCAACGAGGAACTTGAGCGTTTCCTTAGAGAACTTTGGCCATCATTGAGAAAAGGATAGCAAAACGTGCCAAAACCACCAAGCCACATTCAGATATTCAAGGATGGTCTCTGGAAAGACAATCCTGTGCTCAGACAAATCCTGGGAATTTGCTCCACCCTGGCCGTCACCAATCTCCTGATGAACACCATGGTGATGAATGCCGGCCTGATTTTCACCTTATCCATGTCATCCTTGACCGTATCTTTACTCAGGAACATCACGCCCATGCGAATACGCATGATGGTTCAGACTCTGATCATCGCTTCCTACGTGATCATTGTGGATATTGTGATAAAGGCCCATCTCCCCGACATCAGTGAGGCCTTAGGCCCTTACGTGGGACTCATCATCACCAATTGTATCATCATGGGACGATGCGAGGCCTTCGCCAGACATAATCCACCCTGGCCATCTTTCCTGGATGGAATAGCCGTTGGTCTCGGATACGCCTTTGTGTTGACACTCATCGCCCTTTTCCGTGAACCTTTAGGATTTGGGACCCTATTTGGATACCGAATTATGCCAGATGGCTTCACACCCTGGACCATTATGATCATGGCACCAGGGGCCTTTTTCATGTTAGGCCTTTTCGTGTGGGTCGTGAGATACTATTTTCCACAGACTGTTGAAGAGAAAAAATAGGAAAGCAAAATGGTTCAAATAGATATTTCCACACTCTTTTTTGCCGCCATATTCACAAACAATATCCTTTTGACCAACTTTCTGGGATTGTGCCCCTTTCTCTCCATCTCCAGAGAGGTGCGATCATCTCTGGGGTTGGGAATTGCGGTTATTTTTGTCATGACTTCTACCGCCGCAATCAACTACCTGGTCTATTATTATGTGCTTTTGCCCCTAAACCTGGAACATTTCCGATACATTGTCTTCATCATTATCATCGCATCCTTTGTCCAGTTGGTCGAAATGTCCGTGGAACGTTATTTCCCGGCCCTCTATTACGTGCTGGGTATTTTTCTCCCCCTGATCACTGTGAATTGTGCGATTCTCGGGGCATCCCTTTTTCTGATCATCAGGAAATATTCTTTTTGGCAAGCTGTGGCTTACGGAGCTGGAAGTGGCATCGGTTGGATGATAGCCATCATAGCTGTAGGGGCGATTCGCGAGAAACTCCAGAAGAGCGCCAGGCTACCCCGAGGATTGGAGGGCCCGGGAATCACCCTATTGATCACAGGCCTTATAGCCCTGGCATTCATGGCCTTTAGCGGGATGATACAGATACAGTAGCCGTCTCATCTTTTATTGAGGGCTACGCCTTAAAAATTAACTAAGAGGCTTTAGGCCCAGATCTTCTGTCTTTAGGCATCCTGGATGCTAGATACTAGATGCTGGATGGTATCTGGATCATTGCGATGGTTATCCAGAATCCAGTATCCAGGATCAAGTATCTGTTTGTGACGAGGTGCAATTTGTTCCTGATCACCCGGTATCGTCGACCCAAAAAGCTGAACCTTTATGCTTCAACTCATTCTTAGCCTCTTAGTTATTGGCATCATCGGAGCCATCCTGGCCCTTCTGCTAGAAATCGCCGACTCCTACATCGCCGATTACGGAGAGAAGCACATCCTTATTAATGAAGAGAAGGATTTGCTCGTGAAAGGGGGGAGCCCTTTGCTCTTTTCTCTCATGGATGAGGGGATTTTTATTCCATCGGCCTGTGGGGGAAGAGGAACGTGTGCTTACTGTAAGGTGAAGGTATCCGAGGGGGGGGGACCGGTGTTGCCCACTGAAACGCCTTATTTGACGCCCGATGAGATAAAGGAAGATGTGAGGCTTTCCTGCCAGGTCAAGGTAAAGAGCGACATCAGGATAAGGATTCCTGAGGAATTCTTCCTGATCAAGGAATTTAAGGTTAGGTTGGAAAAACTCGAGAATCTGACCCCTGACATCAAAGGGCTCCGTTTGAAGATCCTATCCCCGGAGGAGGGCATTACTTTCAAGCCAGGTCAATATATTCAGCTTCAGGTTCCTAAGTACGAGTTGACGAGGGAGCCTGAGTATCGGGCCTACTCCATCTCCTCCAGTGCTGAGGATCACCAAAATATAGAACTTGTGATTACCAAGGTACCTGGCGGCGCTGTCTCCACATATGTTCACGACTACATGAAGGAGGGGGAGGAACTCCTCATCAATGGCCCGTATGGAGATTTTTATCTTCGTGAGTCGCAAAGGGATATCCTTTTGATTGCCACAGGATCAGGGCTGGCACCCATCAAATCCATTTTGGATCAAATTGAAAGGGAGCAAATCCGTAGAAAAACGACCTTTTTCTTTGGTGCCAGAACGCCAGGAGATCTATACTACTTTGAGGAACTCAAAGGCCTGGAGGAAAAGATAGCCCAATATACCTTTGTGCCCACCCTTTCCAGGCCAACGGAGGAGGATCAGTGGGAAGGGGAAAAAGGCCGTGTAACCCATCTGATCGAAAAGTATATCCCTGAAAATGCCTCCTTAGAGGCCTACATCTGTGGTGCCCCGGCTATGGTTGAATCTTGTGAACAGATCTTGAAAAAGAAAGGCATTCCGGAGGAACTCCTCTTTTACGACAAATTTGCGTGACCCTATTCCATGGACCCTAAATGATGGGAAGAACGCCCAAAATTGTTTTGCTCGAAAGATTCAAGAATCGCCCGGTCAAACAGACTCCGCATCTGGATCTGGTAGAGCGCGAGATGCGACGAATCGGCATGGGAACCTTTTTGGGATCAGACCCTCGGCGGCTCGCTGAGATCTTAGACGATGACCATGAAGTGGTCAGTGCGCTCGGCTTGAGCAACGAACAGATTGCTTCCCGTCTCGAGGAAATCACCCATACGGCCAAAAAGAACCTGGGTGAGCGCCTTACCGTGGAGGATCGATATGAAGTCCTTGCAGAGGAACACCGGGGAATGATTCCCTGTCCCTGGGAGCATCCCCAAGGACTTTTTTTCAAGAGTTATGTGGAACTTCGAGACAAGAAGAGTGGCGAGACACTCATCTGGTCAGACCTCTCCATCCACCTGATCCGCGAGCATGGATTTTTTCAGGGTAAAGGGAGTCCTTTTCGGCTGGAACCCACGGTGCTCAAGCAGGTCTTTTGGAGCGATTCTTGATATGCTTGGCCTTTATGCGGAGCAGACCAGGGCTTCGGTGAAAGTACATGAGTGGACTGTCGAAACCCGCCCGGATAAAGACCTCTTCCAACTCATCGAAGAGCACGGGTCTGCTGGGCCAGGTGTATCGCTTTTCCCTCCCACGTAGTCTTTCCCATTGACCTCTGAGTGCATCATCGTTCCCTATTACAGTATCTTTGGCGTGCTCGCAGAGAAACATCTCACAAACGATGGGTTTCAATCGCCAGAGGCAACCCTTCTGACCCAGATAGACACACTTGAAGCCACCGGGGTCTTGTGAAAGCCTCTGCAATAAGCCCTCCACTTCCTCTTCATGAGAGAGAAACACATTCATAACCACATCAGCAAAAAAGGTGGCGATTCCATCTCTGCCACAGCAGGCACTGGTTTGACTCGTGAAGCATTTCTCTGTGCACACTTCTGAGAAATGTTGTTTTTGGAAGTCCGCCACTTCATCCCTGAATTGCAGGTAGGGCCTTATCCTACGTCCGAGTTTGCCCATTTGGCCCCTTGAAAGCGTCCCCAATTGGCGCCGAACCATCCGGATGGCTTCCGACTGATCCCGGTTGTATTCACTCATCTCCATGCGGGTCTCTAACTTCATGCCTTTTCTTTTGACAGCTGGAACCCCTTTCCCTATACTCTCACGGAACCAAAGACCCTATGACCCTACCACAACAGTCGGCAAAAGATTAAGCAGAAAACGCGCCGCGGGCCTTTAAATTCACCAGGTCAGGCATCTAGAGTAAGGAATCCGGCCACAGAGAGGGGACCCGGCTTTGCTCTAGCCATTTAGTGGCTAACAGGACTAGGTTACGGCCCTTTTTGAAGGGCCGTATCTCAAAAAAAGTTCCACCGGGCCCCGCCGTGACCCCATATTTTGCGGTTCCTGCCCGCCATCGCTCTCGCTCAGGCGAGGCGGGCGGGTGCGCCTCTGCGCCTCTGGGAGTCTCCGTCCACTTTGTTCAACCGCAAAATATGGGGTCACCGCCCGCTCACACAATAGATGCGGCCTTGAGAAATAGGCTGTGGCCTCGGAGTGAAAGGGCAGATCCCCTTTGCCGACTGGCAGGATTCGAGGAGCGTTGAAGAGACAAGAGGTTCATCATGAAGCATCAATATGACGTGATCATTGTGGGCGCCGGACTGGCCGGGCTCCGCGCTGCCATTGAAATGGACGAGGGCATAAATGTTGCTGTTATCAGTAAAGTCTTTGCCACCCGGTCCCATTCCGGGGCCGCCCAGGGGGGGATCGGCGCTGCACTGGGCAACGAAGAAGAAGACAGCTGGGAATGGCACATGTTTGACACGGTCAAGGGCAGCGACTATCTGGGTGATCAGGACGCCATCGAAATCCTGGCTAAAGATGCCCCCCGCGCCATCTATGAGCTGGAACACATGGGTGTTCCCTTCAACCGGACCCATGAGGGGAAGATCGCGCAAAGGGCCTTTGGGGGGCATACTCGCAACTTTGGTGAGGCGCCTGTCAAACGGGCCTGCTACGCAGCCGATCGGACGGGTAGGGTTATCCTGGATACCCTCTGGGAGAAATGTCTCCAGCGAGGCGTGGTCTTTTATAACGAATTTCAGATGGTATCCTTGATCCTCAAGGACGGCCAGTGCTGCGGACTGGTAGGCTACGAGCTGAGGACGGGAAAACTCCACACCTTTCATAGCAAGGCGATCTTGCTGGCCACGGGTGGAGCGGGAAAGATTTACAAGACCACGTCCAATGCCTTCGCCAGTACAGGGGATGGTCTTGCCATCGCCTATTACGCAGGCGCACTCTTGGAGGATATGGAATTTGTCCAGTTTCACCCCACAGGCATTTATAAACTGGGTATCCTGATCAGCGAGGCTGCGCGGGGCGAAGGGGGTATGCTGCGTAACAAGGACGGAGAGAGGTTCATGGAACGCTACGCGCCCGTCATCAAAGACCTGGCGCCACGTGATATGGTGAGCCGATGCATGCTGGAAGAAATCCGCGCTGGGAAAGGCATAGGAGGGAAGGATTATCTTCACCTGGACCTGACGCATTTGGGCAAAGAGGTCCTGGAAACAAAGCTCTCTGAAATTACAGGATTTGCTCGCACCTATGCGGGTGTGGACCCCATACGAGAGCCCATTCCCGTGCATCCCACCTGCCATTACATGATGGGCGGAATCGCTACCCATGCGGATGGAAACGTGATTAAGGACAACGAGGGTACCCCTTTCCCAGGGCTCTACGCTGCAGGGGAATGTGCCTGCGTCTCCGTGCACGGCTCGAACCGCCTCGGTTGTAATTCCCTCCTTGACCTGTTGGTCTTTGGCAGACGGGTGGGCAAAAAGATGAATCGGGCGGTCTCCACCCTTGAATGGGCCCAACTTCCCCCAAATTCTGATAAAAAGATGGCCGATCGCATGAACGCCTTGATGGGGAGCCATGGCCAGGAAAGATCCAGCCAGATTCGATCCGAGTTACAGCAAGTGATGATGGACAAGGTTTCTGTTTTTCGCACGGGCGAGGACTTGCTTCAGGCCCTGGAAAAGGTCAGAGAGTTGAAAAAGCGCTATAGACAGGTTTCCCTTCAAGATAAGGGCCATTGTTTCAACCGCGATCTCCTGGAGGCGATCGAACTGGGATACATGTTAGACCTGGCTGAGGTGATTAGTCTGGGTGCCCTTGAAAGAGAAGAGAGCCGGGGGGCCCATTATCGAGAAGATTTCCCTCACAGGGACGATGAAAAGTGGCTCGTCCATACCCTGTGTAAGTTTTCTGATACGGGAGAACCTCAGATCGCGTATAAGCCTGTCACCATAACCCGATTCCAACCCAAGGAAAGGAAATACTGAGATGAGGTGTGAATTCATCGTTTACCGCTTCGATCCCTCGGTGGATAAAGAGCCCCGCTATCAGGAGTACACCATCGAAGCAGAGGCCACAGATAAGATTCTGGACTGTCTTAACAAGATAAGGTGGGAGCAGGATCCTACACTGAGTTACCGCTATTCCTGTGCGCACGGGATCTGTGGCTCAGACGCCCTGATGATAAATGGAAGGATTGGGTTGGCCTGTCAAAAACTCATCAGAGATTTTAAAACCGCCAACCATTTCGTGATCGAACCCCTTCCTCTGTTCAAGGTGATTAAAGACCTGGTCGTTGATCTAGATCCATTTTTTGAGAAGCACCGATCTATAAGGCCCTTCCTGATCAATGATGAAGAACCCCCAGAAAAGGAGAGGCCTCAGGATTCCGAGAACCAGAAATCCATTGAGCCTGCGCTCCGCTGTATTCTCTGCGCCTCTTGCACGTCTGTCTGCCCCATCAGCCGGACAAATCAAAAATATTTGGGTCCCGCTGCTCTTCTGCGTGCCTTCAGATATATCGCCGATTCTCGCGATACGGCCACGGAAAGTAGACTGGCACAGATTGACAGTGAAAATGGCATTTGGGGCTGCAGGACCATGTGGTGGTGCACCGAGGTGTGTCCCAAGGAAATCCCGGTCACAAAATGCCTGGGTCAGGTCAAACGGTTGGTCAAAGAGAAAGGTTAACCCTTTGCACGGTTTTGCTTTCTCAGTAAAAAGGCCCAGGTCCGACCTGCTTTCTCTCAAAAATCTCTTCCTTAAGAGGCCTCCATTGGAATCCTCTGAAAAGGTTCGCCATGCTTTATAGTCGCGCATTTCTCCTCATGTCTTTTGCCAATTTTTTTACAGTTTCAAGCTTCGGCACATTTTTCCTTTTCCCTCTCTTCGTCACAGACCATGGGGGTTCCAAGGCGGATATAGGAATTATTATGGGTGCCTTTGCCCTCTCATCCGTGCTCTGTCGTCCCTGGATTTCTGCCCTAATCGACCGCATCGGCCGGAAAAAAAGTTACACCATCGGATGCTTAATCCTCAGCATTCTCCCCCTCACCTACCTCCTCTTTCAAGGAGAGCTCTCTCATTTTTACCTTCCTCTCCTCCTCGTTCGAATCATCCATGGTGTGGGGCTCGCCTTCTGTTTCACTTCTTCATTCACCTATATCGCCGATATTGTCCCTAAAGAACGCCTCAATGAGGGAATTGGCATGTTCGGGGTGACAGGACTCTCAGGGCTGGCCATCGGACCCTTCACTGCTGAGATGATCATCCCCCATTTTGGCTTTTCTGCATTGTTTATGAGCGCCACAGGGCTGGGGGTCCTCGGCTTATTGCTCCAACTTCCCCTCAAAGAGTCCTTTTCACAAGCATCCGAGCAAGCCCCTAAATCCTTCTTTTCAGTCCTTATGAGAAGGAGAACCCTGACCGTCGCCTTTCTGGCCGTTCTCTTTGGTATTGGATTGTCTGCTGCCGGCGGCTTCGTGTCTCCCTTTGCCAAGGAGAAAGCGGTAGCGTTCATTTCTCTGTATTTTATTTGTTACTCTTCGGCTGCGGTGATCACACGACTTCTTGGAGGCCGGCTTGCAGATAGGATTGGAGAAGAGAGGATCATCCCATATGCCCTAGTCCTGACGGGAGCAGGGCTTTTTATGCTCATCTTTCTGGGCGGGCATTGGATTCTCGGGCTTTCGGGTCTCATGTCCGGATGTGGACACGGATTCCTTTTCCCTTGTCTGAACACCTTGGCTATACGGAATGAACCCATAGAGATCCGGGGAAAGATTAATGGGGTGTTCACAGGAGGGATTGATGCGGGGGCCTTTGTTGGCTCTGTGATACTGGGCTACATTGGGGAGTGGGCAGGCTTTCCAACCCTTTTCTTCGCCGCAGGCCTTGCCTTTCCCCTTGGTCTAGGGATCTACAAAATTCGAATCAGGGGGGATAGCAGTTAGTGCATTCTATCATATATTCCTATCGTATTGAGTGATGGCCTGTTCCTGAAAGACGATATCTCAAAAAAATTCCACTGCGCATCGCCCTCCGAGAGACTGTATAGCATTCCAAAAAAACTGTCATTCCGGGCGAGCCCAGCAAGTCTGCCCTGTGCTCGATACGGGGCCTGCCCCATACTTGATACCGGGTTGGGCGAGACCCGGAATCCAGGGAAATGGTGGAAAATGAAATCATCCTGGATCCCGGCTCGCATCCCGCCTCGCGGGATTTGGCCGGGATGACCAATTGGGGCACAGCCTCCAGGACAATAGATATTATCTTGCCTGCGGCCCATAGGGCCTACGCCCCGGAGGGAAGGAACGGGCCATTGCTCAGTGGATGGGGAGAAACAATCTTCTAATATTGAATTTTATGGGACAACGCACGAGGACGCTTCACTTCTCTTTTAGTTTGAAGTGAAGCCAATCCAGCATCTCGTGGATGTTCTTTGAGAGATACCAGCGACCGTTGGCAAAAACCCCGTAATCAGCCCCTGCCATCGCTGAAGCCAAGCGGGTGGAGTTGGCATAAAACAACCATTGCTCCGTCCATTTTCTCTCAATGGCCTCGTTGAAGATGCTGTCATTCTGTTTTAACCCCTTGGCCGCCCCTTTCTC
>SMTZ1_10008731_pt1 | contig 11854 bp, 10 predicted proteins | sample DeeMarSWOR136_30_FD_25667 | JGI IMG/M metagenome (IMG submission 25667) | reverse complement strand
GTCTTCAACTTGGACCAGGACCACCGGCTCCTGCGACTCAAGCCACTCATCAGCTTCCTCAACACTGACGAACTTGGGATCGTCAATGGCCGGGATGCCGTCCTTCGGCGGTCCTCCGGAGAGGATCTCACTGTAAGGCACGCTGTGCCTGCTAAAGTCAGTGCTAAATTCCAACTCTGCTCCAGCCAGCGGCGACTCCTCAGGCAGTAACGTGGGAAGGGTGGTAGGAATCACCGATGGCGACGGTGTGGCCGAGGCCTCAGCCGCTGGGGTCGGTACTTCTGTGGCAGTGGGGGACGCAGCTACTTGCGTGGCATCCCCTTCCGTGTCCGCCGCTGGGAGCGACGGAGTCAGCCCACAGGCGCTCAGAGCTATGGCCAAGAGGCCAATAGATAACCAAAATGTTGAACGCATAGGTAACCTCCTTGTGGTTCATCCGTTTCCACCCATATAGACGAGGTGAGGAGGCTACATCTTACCCCAGCAAACAGTTACGCGCTGCCAAGACGCTGAGTTGGCAGCGCGTGCCCCAACCATCGTGAGCGGCCCAGCGAACGGCTACGTGCTACCAAGACGCTGAGACGCTAGCCGCTAATGCAGAGCTTTTGCTGCTGGCCGCCCTCCAAGGCGGGGGGACGGTAACGCGACCCGTCCCGGATGAGAAATGCTTCCCCCAAGCCGATGCCTGACGCGCGGACGGTAAGGCCGTTTAGTTATGAAACGACCCGTGGCAGCACCTTGGCGTGCTCCACCCAGCGGGCGACCATCCCCCAGGTGGGCGGTCGTCGGACTAACCGCTTCTCGGCGTTTACCTCGAGCAGTCTCTTGTAAAGATTGTCCGGATTGCGCTGGGCCAACTCGACCACGGTATCCACCCCGGCCTTCTCCAGCAGGTCGCTGTACTCCTCACCGATGCCGCGAACCCGCATCAGATCGGCCCGGTTGACCCAGTCCAGGATGTACTCGTCGCCGATCCCGGTCCTTTCTGCCAGTTCCTTACGCCCCCCAGGGGTTGCCCCGGCGCGGAGCAACACTTCGATGGTGCGGATACCCACTGCGCGCAGTTTCTCCGCGTAGACCGGGCCGATGCCCTCAATCGTCTCCAGTTTTGCCATTACAGATCCTCCTTTGGATTTATGTATGAAAGTAGATGCAGAATGCGCTTCTGATGGGGGCGCGGGCCACATCCAGAGCGGGGCCGACCATCAAGATGTGGGCCCGCGCCCCTGGCTACCGACTACAAGTCTTTGAGAAGGGTGGCCAGGATAAGCAGCACAAATGCCACTACCACCAGCCAGAAGGCAAATCCAGACAGTACAGGTATTGTCACCAGGTGAGCCAGAACGCCGATCACCCCAACGACCAGGACAATCCACCAGGTGATTTGTTTGGGAGCGCTAAGCTTCATCTCGCACCTCCTCTCGGTGTCTTTGCGTTCAGTTGGTCAGGTGACTCTCTCGGCCCCGTGGCCTATGGCCAGTCGCAGAGAGCACTCCGACTAGCTGATTCTAGACGCTCTCGTCAGCGCCCCTTTGTCGGGATGGGTCGGCTTGTGCCACCCGCCGGATGGCCGGCAGCAGGTCGGTGTCCAGACTGGCTTTGGCCACAAAGTCGTCCGCGCCGGCTGCCAGCGCCGCCTGCCTGTAGCCGTTGGTGTCCAACACTGTCAGGGCGATGATCCCCACTTTGGGCAGCATGACCCGTAGAAGCGGGATGGTCGCAAGGCCAGTCAGGCCAAGGCCAGGGCCTCTTCGCCCCCACCGCCCGTGCCAACGACCACAACATCGTCGTGCTCCTGCAAAAAGCGGGTTGCAATACGCAAAAAGCTGGGGTTGTCGTCCACGAGCAGAATGGAAATAGGTCTCATACTATTATCTCCAAAGCCCAGGCGGCCAAAGTCAATGCGATCAGGTCGTCGGGAGTCATCCATTTACATATTATATTACACGACTTTTGCTGGTCTGTCTATCCGTAAACCTACGTAATTGATGCAAAAAAGCCCCGTATTTTACCACGGGGCCAGTGGTGATGCACGAAACGTCATCAGGAGAAGAGGGGGGCATTAGGATGTAAGCTCTTCACTCCATCGGCAGAATCCCCCGCCGCAGGGCGTAAGAGATCAGGTCGGTCTGGGTATGCAGGCCCAGTTTGCGCATCAAGTTGGCGCGGTGGGTCTCGACCGTGCGCCGGCTGATGAACAGCCGGTCAGCGATTTCGGCGTTGGTGTGGCCCTCGGCCACCAGGTGCAGAACTTCCCGCTCGCGGGCTGTCAGCGTCTCATATGGGTCCAGCACAGTGGATTCGACCTTTTGCATGTAGACTTCGATGGCGCGCTCGGAAAGCGGCGGGCTGAGGTAGCGCCGCCCAGCGACAGCTTCGCGGACAGCGCGCACCAATTCGGCAGAGGTGGACTCCTTGAGGACGTAAGCCGCTGCCCCGGCTCGCAACGCTTCAAGCACATGGGCCTCGTTGGCGTGCATAGAGAGAATGACGACACGGGTCCGCGGTGAACGCTGGCTGACCTGCCGCGTGACTTCCAGGCCGTTCAGGCCCGGCATCATCAGGTCGAGCACCAGCACATCTGGCCGCAAACGTTCGACCAGTTGTGCTGCCTCCACCCCATCGCCTGTCTCACCCACAACGGAGAAATCCGGCTCGGCCTCCAGCAAACTTCGCAGCCCTTGGCGCACCACGTGGTGGTCATCCGCCAGCACGATGGTCGTCATGCTCATTCCCCCTTCCTCCCTCTTCGATCGGTTCGCTCAGGGGCAATTCGGCCATCACACACGTGCCAGCCCCCGAGGCCGACTCCACTGTCAGTTGGCCGCCCAATAAAACCACGCGCTCGTGCATCCCGGCCAGGCCGGTGGTGTCGGCAGCGGCCAGAGCAGCCTCAGGGTCGAAGCCGGTACCCCGGTCTTCGATCTGCACGCTGAGTGTGTCCTGGTCGGTCCAGAGCCGCACCGTCAACTCGCTCACGCCGGCATGGCGGGCGACGTTGGTCAGCGCCTCTTGCACAATGCGGTAGGCGGCCGTTTCAACTTCAGGCGCAAAGCGTCGTCCCTCCAGCCCGGTGTGCTTGAAGGTCACGCGCACATGAGTCTGGGCGGTATAACGGTCAAAGTGCCATATCAGCGTGGGCAGCAGGCCTAGGTCGTCCAGCATCGCCGGACGCAGATCAAGCGACAGTTCGCGCACCAACGCCATGAGTTCATTTACCAGCACCTGCGCCTCGCCCAGGTTGGCTGTGACCTCGTCGGCCGCTACGCGGGTGCTCATGTCCAGGAGGAGTTTGAGCCCGGTCAGGGCCTGGCCGACCTCGTCGTGGAGTTCACGGGCAATGTGACGGCGCTCGGCCTCCTGCACCTCAATCAACTGCCGAGATAGCGTCTGCAGCCGCTCGCGTCCGGCGTGCACCTCTTCGAACAGCCGAGCATTTTGAATGGCCACCGCCGCCTGGTTGGCGAACGACTGCAGCACTTGCACCCGCTCATCGGTGAAGTGTGCTGTTTCGGCACTGTACACGTTCAGCGCACCCAGGATTTGCTCACCGTACCACAGCGGCAGTGCCGCCGACGAGCTATAGCCGCGCGCCTTCGCCGCCTCGCGCCATGGGGCATAGGTCGGGTCGCTCTCAATCTGATTCATGACCGTAGCCTGGCCGGTGCGGATGGCCGTGCCGGTGGGACCACGCCCGGTGGGGCTATCGTCCCAAGTTACCTGGATCGAGTCCAGGTAGCCCTCTTCGAAGCCACAAGCCAAGGCCGGGCGGACATCAAAGCTGCCTTCAACAACCAGCCCCACCCAGGCCATTTTCAGCCCGAAGCGATCCACCGCCAGCCGACACACGCTTTCGATGATCGTCTCCGTGTCAAGATAGCCGAGCAAGCTCTGTGAAGCCTCGTAGAGCGCGGCCAGGTCACCGGCTCTCTGACGCAGTGCTTCCTCTGCCATCTTTGACTCAGTGATGTCCTTCACGGCCCCCTCGTAGTACAACACCCGGCCCTTGCCATCCTGGACGGCTCGGGCGCTATCCCGCCCCCAAATGATCGTTCCGTCGCGCCGGTGAAGCTGCACTTCGAAACCTTGCACGACCCCCTCGCCCTCCATCAGGATCTGCCAGCGCTGACGATCCTCGGCGTTCACATACACGTCTGCTGCGTTGACCTCCAGCAGGGAGTCGCGGTCCGGGTAGCCCAGCATCTCTGCCAGGGCAGGGTTGGCGTCGAGGATCTGGCCCCCAGACGTGCTGCGGTAGAGCCCCACGGGAATGTCCTCAAACAGGCTGCGATACCGTTCCTCGCTCTCACGTAGCGCCTCCGCCGCCCGCTCCCGGTTCAATGTCTCCACAAAGGCTACAGACAGAGTTTCGATAGCTTGCTGATCCGCCAGGTCATACCCCGGTTCTTTGTTGGCTAGACCGATCATGCCGATCGTCCTACCCGCCTGTTTCAATGGAACGCCAAGGAAACAGGTGATCCGTGGATGACCTTCAGGAGTCCCAGCCCAATCAGGATGAGAAGCGGGATCGTTGAATATCATAGATCGCCCTTCTTTGATTACTCTGCCCCGTATGCCGCGGATCTCCATGTCACGAAGCATCAACACCGCCTCGGTCTCCGGTATCGTGCAGGTATCCCAGCCTGGATTGCTAATTGCAGTGGTATCAAAGCGACCAGCTTGGTTTACTTCGCATATAAAACCGAACTGGCTGCCGGTCAATTCCTCGGCCACGTCCAAACACGTGCGGGCTACCTGTTCTTCGCTTTCGCACGTCAAGGTCTCCAAAAGCACCTTGTTGATCTCATCCAACACAGTGCTTTGCCAGCGCAGTTGCTCCTCCGTCCGCTTGTGCTCGGTGATGTCTCTTGTCATAACGACAAAACCTGTGGGTTTGCCATAAGTATCTGTAGTAACGCTTGCAGAGAGTTCCACCGGGAATTCCCGTCCGTCTTTAGTCAAGAAAGTGTATTCTATGTCTTTTACGGATCCTTGCTCCAAGGTTTTCTTCAGACTCTCCATGGCTCTTTCATGATCTTTTTTGGCGATAAACTCGAAAGTATTTTTTCCCACCATTTCATCCTTCGATGAACAACCATGGATATCCAATGCCGACTGGCTGCATTCCAATATACTTCCCTTCAAGTCAATGACTGTGATGGCATCTGGACATGAAATAAATACGCTTCTAAGCTTCTCTTCACTTATTCTTAAACGTCCCTCCATGTAGACAATGAACACGGCGATGAAGAAGTAGATACCGCCGAGGTATTGTGCGGACCTCCCCGCCCATCCGATGGGGCTGCCCACAGCCTTCTGAAGGAACACGGCGGATAAGCCCACGGCGATCAGTGCTAAGGCCAGGGAATACCAGTATTGAAAGGCTTCTTTCGACTTGGAGTAAAGTCTCGTGAAGAGGAAGGAGGAGATAGCGAATAGAGCCACCGCAGTTCCCAATACCGCCCGACCCAACAGCGTGGGACCTATTCCCTGTATGATGTACAGTGGAGTGGCGCCCCGAAGGCTCGCTATCGTGAGCAGGGCCATGAAGACCAGCACGCTCAGATAGGCAAGGATCATCTTTGATTTTCGTTTCAACACCAGAACAATATCTGAGGTCACTCCTGCTGAGGCCAAGATTGCACTTGTGACATGGAAGACTGCCCCTAATAGGGCTCCAGTATCGTATATAGTCACGTTAACATTTGGTCCGCCTAGAGGACCTATCAGCCACCCAGCAACCAGAGCTCCAGAGCCGACCGCCAGCACCCCACAGCCCAGTAGGAGAAGGCTGAGTGAGCCTCTTTTCAAATAGTTGCTTGCTGAGATGGAAGCCACAACGAAAGACATGACGGAGATGAACAGCGCGTTCAGTAGAAAGAGCAATAGAGGCGACTCGAAGACTGTTCTGATGTCTAATATGGCCAGGACAGCGATGATGATTATGAAAGCAGGAATGAATCCTTGAGCAACGAAATGTAATCGAGCTGTCGTCTTCACAGCGTCCCGTTTCTCCATCTGTTCCCCTCCTTGCATCGTCAACCCCTGCTTTCTCTGTTCTTCTCTTTCTTCATATCCAGGATAGACTGGACCTTGGTTTTCCTCTCGTCTTTCATGCTATCGCCTTCTTGAAGTGAACCAGTTACTATGCCACTCGACTGTGCTCATGACGAGCAAAGACAACAAAAGCCGACCCCCTCCTGGTCTATTGGAAGAAAATCGGCTCTTAATGTATGTCGCGTGCTCATCTCCTAATTAGCTGCTGGCTGCGATGAGGGCAACAATGGTGCAGTGTTAGTCAACGCTGACTTGTATTATAGCACATCAAGTTCGAATGTCAATATTTGGCATAGCCATTCCAGGGCCGTTCAGTTCTTGCCCCCTCAATGGTTACGTAGAGCGCGATCTGGGCCGCGGGTCACCTGTAGCGCAACACTGGTGGATGGTCTCTTGGACAGTCATTCGAGGGCACGCAGTGCGGCCAGCAGAGCCTCAAATTCCTCGCGGCAATCGTCGCAGCGCTCCAGGTGATCCTGCACCAGAGGCATTGCCTCGGCGGCGTTTTTCCCAGCTAGCTTCATCTCAACGAAGCGATCCAGTTGCTCGAAACATTCGTCGCACCCGATTTCGTCTGGGCGGGTGGTGATAATCCAGCGCACCATCTGCTTGAGCGCATCTAAGTCAAGTGTCATCCTCAACCTCCACATCTTTTAGACGCGGTGGGCTGCTTACCTCTTACTCCCGCCTACGAGCCAAAAGCGGCCAGCACGTCCTGCGGCGATAGCCCTTCGGCCATCATCCGCTTCTTGAGCCGCTGTCGCGCGTCGTGCAAGAGCTTGTAGAGGGCATTGCGGTTGGTGCCCATCTCACGGGCCACTTCCTCCAACGGCATACCGTGAATACGAACGGCCACCAACGCCTGGCGCTGCTTGTCGGTCAACTCTGTGGCGATAATCCGGCGCAAGGTGCTCAGCAACATACGCTGTATGGCCTGCTGTTCCGGTCCCGCCGATGGCTCGGCCAGTATCTCCGGGATAAAGCGGTGTCCTGAGCCCATCGAAGGATCAGCATCTGGGGATCTGGTCATCTCATCCAGCGATACGTCACGCCAGCGGTGGCGGCGCAGTTCAGTGAGGGCCACACGCACGGCGATCTTTTGCGCCCAGGTGGTGAAGCGGCTCTCCCCCCGGAAAGAGTCCAGCCCAGCCAGGATTTTCAGGAGCGCCTCTTGCGCAAAGTCCTCCAGGAGCGAGTCGTCAACGCCAGGACGTCCGGCCAGCGCGTAGCCCAGGCCGCGCACCAGAAACGCGCGCAGGTCAGCCAGGGCTTCGTCGCGCCCTGGGCCACGCAACGCGTCCAGCCATTCCTGGTTCGTGCGTTCGATCATCGCGCCAGTCTCCCCCCGATGAATAGCACCATTATACCACCAACCCCGCCGTCAGGCAATCTGGTGAGTCTAGCGGCGGTATCCGTTCCGGGAGTGTTTTTGCATTGTGACTGTCTTACCGCCGGAAAGTGGGGGCCCTATTCAGCATATGTAGCCCGGCGACAAGGTGCTGAGCGCTGTTCGAGATCTGCTGCCTAGCCGCCCCACGGCATGTTCATATACTCTTCTAGCAGCCTGTCGTGGATATCTTTGAACAATTGTTCGTGACCACGCTCCCAGCGGGCCAACATCGTCAGTGCCTCGCTGGCCTCCCCTTCGACTTTCTGCGCTGCCGTCTCGTAGAACTCGGCAAAATCGCGCTCGATGAGGTAGGCCATGCGCAGCACCGTAAGGTCGGGCACCATGGATTCAATCGCCGTCTGATCCAACTTCTCTAATTCAGCCCGTTGGAGAAAAAAGTCCGCTTGCTCCAACTCGATACCAGTCTCGAGAGCGGGTTGGCCGCTTTCCAGTGCCTTGAGCAGTCCCTGGACGAACTCGATGTGTTTTTGCTCTTCGTCGGCCAGCTTGTGGAAAATCTCGACCGCAGCGGCATGGCTCATCCGCTTGGCGTTGCGCTGAAAAAAGTCCATGCCCTCGCGCTCACGTTGCAACGCGTATTCGTATATTCTTTGTACGTTCATTTTGCCCCCATCCTTTCAGCCCCCATCCGGCGCAATCGCATGCCGTTCAGGACCACCGCCACCGATGCCCCAACGTCGGCCGCAATCGCCATCCACAACGTGGCCAGGCCTGCCGCCGCCAGGGCAAATATGGCTGCCTTGATCACCAGAGCAAAGACGATGTTGGCCGTCACAATCCCCCTCGTCTTGCGGCTGAGCCATACAATGAAAGGCAGTTGAGCCAGGTCATCGCCCATCAGGACCACATCGGCCGTCTCCATCGCTTGGGCCGAGCCCGCGCCGCCCATGGCGATACCCACGTCCGCCCGGACCAGCGCTGGGGCGTCGTTCACGCCATCACCGACCATGGCCACGGTCTGATACTCCTCCGCCAGCGCCGCAACGGCAGATACCTTCTCCTCCGGAAGAAGCCCAGCGCGCACCTCGTCCACCCCGACTTGGCGGCCGATCTCCGCCGCCACGGTTGGGTTGTCGCCGGTCAGCATCACGGTGTGGATGTCACTGTGGGCCTTCAGGTCAGCTAGCGCCTGACGACTATTGGCGCGCGACGTATCCGCCAGGCCGAACATCGCGCACACCTCTTCGTCGTGCCGGACCAAGATCACTGTCTTGCCCTGGGCAGCCAGCTCGTCAGCTCGCTGGCAGACGGATGCCGGGTGCGGGACATACTCGTCAAAGTGGGCGTGGCTGGCGACCGTGACCTGCTCGTCGTTCACGGTGCCTTCCATTCCTCGCCCGCCCAGCAAGGTGACGGCCTGAGCGCTAGGCACTGCCACCCCCCTCGCTTCCGCTTCCGCCAACAAGGCCCGAGCCAGTGGGTGGGATGATTGCGCTTCAAGCGAGGCAGCGTGCTGTAGGCCACAATCCTCTGAGCACTCCCCGCAGACGCAGAAATCCACGACGTCTGTTACGACGGGACGCCCCTCGGTCAGGGTGCCGGTCTTGTCGAAGGCAAAGGCCCTGACCCGGCTCAGTGCCTCCAGGTAGCGCCCGCCCTTGATCAGCACCCCGCGTGAGGCAGCGTTAGTCATGGCACTCACCAGGCTGACCGGTGTGCTGATCACCAGAGCACAGGGACAGGCAATCACCAGCATTTGCAGCGCCCGCATCAGCCAGCCCTGATCCCCCCAGAAAGGTTGCCCAAAGAACAGCGGTGGAACGACGGCCACCAACGCGGCCACCCCAGCCACCGCTGGCGTGTAGATCCGGGCGAAGCGGTCTATAAAGCGTTGCACCGGTGCCTGGCGCGACTGCCCTTCCCTGACCAGCGCCACCATACGGTTCAGCGTATTGTCGGCCGTCGGGCGGGTCATCTCCACCTCCAGCGCGCCGGTGGTGTTGATGGTGCCGGCAAAGACCGCATCGCCTGGCTTTTTCTCCACGGGCACACTCTCCCCGGTGATGGGGGCCTGATCCACCGCACTCTCCCCGGCCCGCACCACGCCGTCCACGCTGACCCGGTCCCCCGGTCGCACCAACACCCGATCGCCGACGGCCAGTTGCTCCACTGCCACCTCCTCGATCTCGCCAGCAGGCAGGAGCTTCAGGGCCACCAGCGGCGCTAGGTCGAGCAGACCGTCGAGCGCGCTACGCGCCTGCTCCGCCGCGTACCCCTCCAGCGCCTCTCCTAGGGAGAAAAGCACCACCACAATGGCCGCCTCAGCCCACTCCCCGATGAAGGCCGCACCGACGACAGCGATCACCATGAGCACATTGATCCCCAGGCTTCGAGCCAGCCACACCTCCTGAAAGGCGTGACGCGCCACCGGGATGCCACCTACAATAATAGCTGTCGCAAAAAAGGGCGTCCGGCTCCATGGAGAGGTGCCAGCCACGGTCGGCACTAACCCTAGCAGCGTCAGCAGCCCGGCGATGGCGGTCAGCGTCGTCTCACGTTTCGCCAAAACGAACCGGACAAAGCCCAAGATCGGCCTGGTTTCCCGACGGCGGCCGGTGACTAGCGTATATCCCGCTGCCTTCACCGCCCTGGCAATCTGCTCCGTTGCCAGTTCCGACGTCGTTGATGAAACCGTCAACGTGCCAGCTGCATGATCAACCTGACAGTTGCTCACGCCTTCCACCTGGCTCACGGCTGCTCGGACTCGATCAGCACAATCTATGCAGGTGAGCCCCTCTACAGTGAATGTCTTGGTTGGCATTGGCGTTGATATTCCTTTCAGAGGCTACTCCCCAGGGTTGGAGTGGCGAGCCCGCCAGAGGGCTCGCCACTCCAGACGCTACTCAATGCTTGTGCTCAGACTCCCCCTCACCTTTTATGTACTTCTCCGGGTCCTTGTCAAAGGCTACCTTGCAGCCCTTGGCACAAAAGTAGTAGGTTTTGCCCTTGTACTCCGAGGTAGCCGCTGCCGTCTTGGGATCAATCATCATCGCACAAACCAGATCCTTTACCTTTTCCATGATTTTATACCCCTTTCTAGCTAATGAACAGATACACGAACTTGTCAGCTCTCATATACAGGCTGGATGTCCACCCGGCGCAACAGCAGGGCGTTGACGGCCACGATGACAGTGCTGGCACTCATCGCCAGTGCACCCCATTCGGGCCGCAGGACGATGCCCAGCGGCTGCAGCAGGCCCGCCGCCATCGGGATGGCAATCACGTTGTAGGCGGTGGCCCAGACCAGGTTCTGGCGCATCTTGTTCATCGTCGCCCGGCTCAGGCGGATCAGCCGCACTACATCGCGTGGGTCATTTTTGACCAGCACCACCTGCGCCGACTCCACCGCCACGTCGGTGCCAGCGCCGATGGCAATGCCCACGTCGGCCTGCACGAGCGCCGGAGCGTCGTTGATGCCGTCACCCACCATGGCCACCACCTTGCCCTGGCGCTGTAGCTCCCTGACCTTATCGGCCTTCTGCTCTGGCCGCACTTCAGCGAAGACAATGTCCAGTCCCAACTCGGCGGCCACATAGTCGGCCACGGCCTGACTGTCGCCGGTGAGCATGGCCACTTCGAGGCCCATCCGCTTCAGAGTCCGCACCGCCTCCCGTGACTCGTCGCGGATCAGATCGGCCAAGGCCAGCGCCCCAACCAGCCGCCCTTCGGCAGGCTCAGGACGATGCTCCTCAGCGACCACATAGATGACTGTCTTACCCTGCCTGGCGAGTTCGGCTAGACGTGGGTCGTTCGGCACATCCACACCGACCTGCTCCATCAACGCCCGGTTGCCGATGAAAATACGCCTCTCTTCGACAACAGCTATCGCCCCCTTGCCGGGTACTGCCTCAAAGTGGGTCGCCTGCGGCAAGGACAGCTCTCGACCATTCTGGGTGGCGGCGCGCACGATGCCCTGGGCGATGGTATGCTCGGAGTTGATCTCCACCGCTGCCACACGGCGTAGGAGTGTCTCCTCGTCCCACACTTCGGCGAGCCCCTCGGCCTGAGCTCGGGACGAAGGCTCAGTCGAGCCGTCTCCCAGCAGCACCACATCGGTCACGCCGAACTCCCCTTTGGTCAGCGTGCCGGTCTTGTCAAAGATCACAGCGTCCAGGCGACGAGCCGTTTCGGTGGCTTGAGCATTGCGGATGAGCATCCCGTTGCGCGCACCCAGGGAGGTCGAGATAGTCGTCACGACCGGGATGGCCAGGCCCAGGGCGTGGGGACAGGCGATGACCAGCACGGTCACCGCCAGAGTGAGAGCAAAGACCATCGATTGTGCGTTGATAAAGAACCAAAACAGAAAGGTTCCCAACGCCACCACGACGGCGATGATGGTCAGCCAGTGAGCAGCGCGGTCGGCCAGCCGCTGCACAGGCGGCTTGG
>SMTZ1_10006394_pt1 | contig 11858 bp, 9 predicted proteins | sample DeeMarSWOR136_30_FD_25667 | JGI IMG/M metagenome (IMG submission 25667) | reverse complement strand
AGGTGAACCTCTCGGGGGAGACCTCTAAGTTTGGGATCGGCCCCGATGCAATTATGGATCTGATCCGCCATATCGCGCCGCTCGAGCACATTTCCATCGAGGGTCTGATGACCATGCCCCCCTATTTCAATGAGCCGGAGAAGGCACGTCCGTATTTTATCAGGCTTCGGGAACTCAGGGATCGGATTCGGGGGGAGGGGATTGAAGGTGTCCGGATGGATGAACTCTCCATGGGGATGTCGGGGGATTTCGAGGTGGCCATCGAGGAGGGGGCGACCATGATCCGGGTGGGGACGGCGATCTTCGGGGAGAGGAGGCATTGAGGGGAGTCGATGAAGATATCCTTGGGCCCGCTCGAATGGGCCTATCGATGTGGGTACGCATCCTCGGGCCCTGGTGAGGAGGAATGGTGAGGAGCCAAGCCCCAAAGAGGGGAATTTGCCTTCTCCCCTGGTTCATTTCGCTCTTCTCCCTGTGGCTCGGCTGTGGGGTCAAGGAATCCCCTATTCCCTTCGACCTCATCGTTCCAGAGGCGGTAAGGGATTTGGGGGCATTGGTCCGGGAGGGAAGGGTGGTTTTGCACTGGTCACCGCCCAGGGAGAACACGGACGGCTCGGATCTGGTGGATTTGGTGGGCTTCAAGGTTCTCAGGGGACCCGTCGAAGGGGAGGAGTGCAGGGGTTGTCCAGAAAGGTTGATACCCATCGCCGAGGTGGCACTGGGCTCAGGGGAGGGCCATTGGATCGAGGCAGGTCGGGTCTTCTGGGTGGACAGGGGATTACGGGCTGGAAGACGATACCGGTATAGGGTGGTGGCCTTCAACAGGAGGGGTCATCTGGGACAGCAGTCCAATGCGGTTGAGGTGCAGTGGGATATCCCCCCTCCACCGCCAGGGGCAGTGCGGGCTGCAGCTGGTGATGGTACGGTGGAATTGATGTGGCCTCCGGTGGAGGGAGTCGCGGGATACAACCTCTACCGGGGCCAGAAAGAAGAGGGCTTTCCCCTCAATCCCGTAAATCCGGAGCCCATCGAGAATACGCACTACCGGGATACGGGAGTGGTGAATGATAGGGAGTATCGGTATACGGTGAGAAGCGTGAGCAGGGCCGGAGAGAGCCTGATCGAGGGCCGCGATTCAGCCACCATCAGTGCCGCCCCGGTGGACCTCGTCGCTCCCTCTCCTCCAACGGGATTGGTTGGTTTTCCCTTGCCCGGGGGTGTGGAGCTGAGCTGGCATGCGAATCCCGAACCGGATATCCTGGGTTATTACGTCTACCGAAGGAGGGTATTTGAACCGGAATTTGACAGGCTGACGGATGAAATGGTAAGAGATACCGTCTATGTGGACAGGGATGTGCAAAGAGAGGAGGAGTGCGATTACGCCGTCACCGCCATCGATAGCTCGCGGCATCAGAACGAAAGCGCCTTCTCGGAGCTGGTAAGGGTGCGGCATAGCATTATTCGATAACCCCAGGCTCGCATGGGGAAATGAGATGCACTATTTTCACTACAGGGATGGGGACCTCTATTGCGAAGAGGTGCCCGTAGCGACCATAGCCGAACGCGTGGGAACGCCGTTCTACCTTTACAGTCATCGGACATTGGTCCGTCATTTCAAGGCCTTTGACTCCCCATTTGAAAAAGTGCGGCATCTGGTCTGCTACTCGGTGAAGGCCAATTCCAATGTGGCCTTGCTCAGGATCTTCGTGAACCTGGGGGCGGGCCTGGATGTCGTCTCGGGGGGAGAGTTCTTCAGGGCTTTGAAATCGGGGGTGGATCCCAAGAAGGTGGTCTTCTCCGGGGTGGGAAAAACGGAGCAGGAGATAGAATACGCCCTCGATTCTGGAATCCTGATGTTCAACGTCGAATCATCTCAGGAGCTGGCCCGCATCGACGAGATAGCGGGCAGGCGCAGAACGAGGGCTCCCGTGGCCATTCGGGTCAATCCGGATATCGATCCCAAGACTCATCCCTATGTGGCAACCGGATTGAGGGAGAACAAGTTCGGGATCGATTTCAAGCGTTCCATTACAGAGTACACGTACGCGAAAAGCTTACCCAACCTGGAGATCATCGGGGTGGATTGCCATATCGGCTCTCAGTTGATCGAGCTTCAGCCCTTCGTCGAGGCATTGCGCAGGGTGAAGGGATTGATCGGTGCCCTGGGAGAGAGGGGGATCGTGATCCAATACCTGGATCTTGGAGGGGGACTGGGGATCACCTACAAGGACGAGGTTCCTCCCCATCCCACGGAATACGCCGCGGCCATTGTCGAGGAGGCCTCGGATCTGGATTACACCCTGATCTTCGAGCCGGGAAGGGTTATCGTGGGGAATGCGGGAATTTTGGTCAGCCGGGTTCTCTATACCAAGGAGACGGGTGAAAAGAACTTCGTCATTATAGATGCCGGCATGAACGACCTGATCAGGCCCAGTCTCTACGGTTCCTTTCAGGGGGTACTGCCCGTAACGGAGGGGGAAGAGGGTGAAATGGTGGCCGATGTGGTGGGCCCTATTTGTGAGTCCGGGGATTTCATGGCAAAGAACAGGAGAATGCCCAAATTCCAGCCGGGAGATCTGGTGGCCGTGATGAGCGCCGGGGCGTACGGATTTTCCATGTCCTCCAATTACAACTCCCGGCCAAGGGTCTGCGAAGTCCTTGTGAGGGATGATGAGTTTCATATCATCCGGGAAAGGGAGGACTATGACGATCTGATTCGAGGGGAGAAGATCCCCGATTTCCTGAGATAATCCAGCTCAAGCAGGCTTTTGTTTATGACGACATACATATTTGGGTAAAGGAGAAAATATAAGCAAAATCCCAAATACTAATTTCTAAATCCCAAACAAATTCAAATGACCGAAGTTAAAAACTCAAAACAGTATGATTTAGAAGAGCGAACTCTAAGATTTGCCAAAGATGTCTTAGAGTTTGTAGGCGTTCTTCCGAAATCAATGGCAAACATTGAAATAATGAAGCAAGTTATTAGGTCTTCTGGTTCAGTGGGAGCCAACTACATCGAAGCCAATGAAGCCTTAGGCAAGAAAGATTTTGCAATGAGGGTCAAGATTTGTCGTAAGGAAGCCAAAGAGAGCAGGTATTGGTTGAGGCTTGTCGAGGTAGGGGGAGAAGATGCAGAAAAGAGAAGGCAATCATTGATTAACGAAGCTACAGAGCTTACGAAAATCTTTGGTTCAATAGTAGAAAGGGTGAAATAAGCCTTTGAACATTTGGATTTAGATATTGTTTAGGATTTAGTGCTTTGGATTTAGAATTTGGTGTGATTGTTCAAGGCGGTATAGAGAGCATGGTCCACGGTTTGGCTCGAGAGAGGAGGCCATGGTGACAATTCCCTTTTACAAGATGAGCGGGAGCGGAAACGACTTCATCATCATCGACAACCGAACGGGAATTTTGGAGGGAGTGGATCTCCCCCCATGGGTGAAGAAGGTCTGTCGGCGGGGGCTTTCGGTTGGGGCGGATGGCTTGATCCTGGTGCAGAATTCATCCAAGGCGGACTTTCAATGGCGCTACTTCAATGCCGATGGGTCCGAGGCGGAGATGTGTGGCAACGGCGGCCGGTGCGTTGCCAGGTTTGCCTACTTGAGCGGCATTGCGGGTAGGTCCCTCTCCTTCGATACCCTCTCCGGGGTGATCGAAGCGGAGGTCGTGGGGGAGAGGGTAAAACTGAAGTTGGGGGACCCCTCGGATTTGAGATTGGATTACCCGATATCCATCGATGGGAACGAGCACATCGTCAGCAGCATCAACACCGGGGTACCCCACGTCGTCCAGATGGTGGAGGATTTGGAGCGCTATGGCGTCTCCACGTTCGGCCGTTCGATCCGCTACCATCCGCATTACCAGCCCGATGGGACCAACGCCAACTTCATTGAGCTCAGGGATGCACACACCATCCATATCCGGACCTACGAGAGGGGTGTGGAGGATGAAACCCTGGCCTGTGGAACGGGGGCCGTGGCCTCAGCGTTGATCGGGGCGTCAAAGGGCTTGACCTCTTCCCCGATCTCGCTACATCCCAGGGGCGGGGAGGTGCTGACGGTGTACTTCGAGAGGAAGGGCAGTGGTTTCACCAACGTCTTCCTGGAAGGGGATGCCCGGGTGGTTTATGAAGGACAATTGTGGGAGGAGGCTTACGGGGATTGAGTGCAGATTACGCTCAGGGACAAGGGAGTCCCTTGAAAGTCGGGGAACTCCGGGGATCGTTACGGTTGAACTCCTATTGAGACAGGAGGATTGAAATGATACGGGCTATCGTTGTTGGGGCAGGTGGGAGGATGGGGGGAAGGGTCATCCATACCATCCATGAGGCGGACGGGATCGAGGTCTCGGGGGCCGTTGAACGGCCGGACCATCCCTCCCTGGGTCAGGATATCGGCTCAATGGTTGGATTGGGGGAGATGAAGGTGCTGCTGGAGGGTGATATACGGAAGGTAATAGGGGACGGCGGGGTGGTGATCGAATTTACCAACGCTGAGGCCTCATTGGGAAATTTGGAGGTGGCCTCCGAAAGGGGCGTGCCGATGGTCATCGGCAGCACGGGCTTCACCCCTCAACAGATGGAGAAGGTGGCCCGTTTGACGGAGAGGGCGCCCTGCGTCCTTTCCCCCAACATGAGCGTGGGCGTGAACCTGATGTTCAAGGTGGTGGGGGAGATCGCCCGGATATTGGGTGACGACTACGACGTTGAGATCCTGGAGGCCCACCATCGGTTTAAGAAGGATTCCCCCAGCGGGACCGCCATGAAGCTGGGGGATATCGTCGCGTCGGCCTTGAAGAGGGATTTCCAGCAGGTCGGCATATTCGAGCGCAAGGGCGTTATCGGGGAGCGGAAACCCAAAGAGATCGGAATGCAGGCGCTGAGGGCCGGGGACATCGTGGGGGACCACACGGTCATCTTCGGGGGCCTGGGGGAGAGATTGGAGGTGACCCACCGAGCCCACAGCCGCGATAATTTCGCCCGCGGGGCAGTCAGGGCGGCCAAGTGGGTGGTGACACAGCCCAATGGCCTCTACGACATGGGGGACGTCCTGGGCTTGAAGTAACCCGGTTTTATATCGAGTTCGCTTAACTGCAAAGAGCGCCTCGGTCCTACTTCGTTCCACGACGGCATGACTATTCCCGTACAGGAGAGAATACGAGCAAATCCGAAATCCTCATTTCTCAAGCCTAAACAAATACAAAGCACTAATGATCAAATGACCAAAACGTTTAGGATTTATTCGTTGTTTGACTGCAACACTGCAGCACCGCAGAACCAATTTGCTGCAGCACCGTGTGATTTCGGCCTCAGGGCTCCTTTCGGCGCTCTTTCATAGACCTCGCTATTACCATTTGCGCTTTTTCCCTTCGCGATAGCCCCTTTCAAGGACCGCGAGGTTGGTTTCTCGAAATTGGGGAGGGCTTACGTCCCCGACGGTGTGCCTCAGGTCTCGATAGTGGAAGGGAAAGGAAGGATGGGCTGAGGAGAACCCGATCAAGACGAGATTTGAGGAGAGAGGAGATCCCAGTTCTTGTGCGATCCCGTCGGCGGCCATGACATAGATTCCAACCCCCCTTTGCCCGAGGTATCTCCTTATGTGAGGGTCCATGAAACCCTCATCGGGGGCGTTGATGAAACAGAGGCCGCCTTGCCCCGTCTCGGTTGCCCCTTTCAAGAAGTGAAGTGATTGGTAGGTCTCGGTCTTCTCAAAGGAGTAGAGGATATCCGCGTTCCCCGTCCCGATGAGGGGGCTTCTGAACGTGCCTACCTTCAAGTGGGAAATGACGGATCCTCCCCGCTGACTCATCCCGTGGGTTTCCGACCCAATAACGGGAAACCCCTTGGCCGTGGCCAGCTGGGCGAACACCCGGGTGGCGAAGAGAACTCCCTGCCCCCCCACTCCGGCCAGGATTATCTGGACCTTCATATCAAAAATGCGTTTGCCTTATTGCCCAGGACGGATCCGCCGTTGCTCCGCAAGCAATCGGTGCCCGAAGGCGGTCCCGCGGTGCTGCGGTGTTGCAGTGCTGCAGTTAAGGCGTTGCACACCTTGATCCAACAGGGCGGTGAATTCGTGCTCAGAGCTCGTTTTTCAGACATCGCGCTCTTCCACCCTGAAAATGGCCTTCTGGGAACAGACCTCCAGGCAGAGGCCGCAGTCTACACAGGTCCTCCGGTCGATGAGAACCTTACCGCCTTCGTCCTTAACGAGAGAGGGGCATTCGAAGAATTTCAGGCAGTAGTCGCAGGCCACGCACGCGCCCACCACCGGCATGGTTATGGTGGACGTGGGACACTCGGCGGCGCAGACTCGGCACGCGGTACATTTGTTCACATCAACGGTATACCCGTGGTCATTCTTGATAATAGCGCCCTCTGGGCACTGGATCAGGCAGATATCGCACCGCGTACACTCCCCGCAGTGGAGACACCTCTCGGCCTCCTGGACAATCTTCTCCTGAGGGGGAAGGAGATGGACTTCTTGGAAGCCCCTTTTCCGGCGCCGGGGGGAAAGGGCGGGGAACTCGATCCGTGGGTGGGGTTCTACCTTCTCGATATCGGCCAAGACCACCTCGGCCTCTCCTTCCTCCACTGTCCCTGCCGATACTAATTCCTCCCCCTTCAGGTAACGGTGGATGGAGGCTGCCGCCTTTTGTCCTGCTGCCATCGCGTCGATATACGTCCTGGGCCCGGTGACGGCATCGCCCCCTGCGAAGACCCCCTCTACGGTTGTCTCGAGGGTAGCCGGATTGACCCCAAGGGTATCGGATGGACTCACGGTCAGCCCGCAATTGTCCACGAAGGAGAGGTCCGGAACTTCGCCAATGGCCGGGATCAGCATGTCCGCCTCGATCTGGAACTCCGAACCCTCAATGGGGATGGGCCTTCGCCTCCCGGACTCATCGGGCTCGCCCAGCTCCATCCGCAGGCACTCGATGGCTTGGATCCGGTCGTTGGTGGCGATGATGCGCGTGGGGGTGGTCAGAAAGTGAATGCGAATTCCCTCCTGCTCAGCTCCCTCCACCTCCTCGGGCTCGGCGGGCATCTCCTGCCTTGATCGCCGATAGAGGATGAAGACCTGCTCGGCCCCTTTTCTCATCGCCGTCCGGGCTGCATCAATGGCGGCGTTGCCGCCGCCGACCACGGCCACCCTCCTGCCAACTTCCACGTCTTGGACCAGGGCACTGCGCTTGAGAAACTCCAGGGCGGGGACAACCCCGGGCAGTCCTTCCCCGGGAATCCCCAATGGCACGCTCAGATGGGCCCCCGTGGCCAGAAAGATGGCCCGATACCCCTCCGCCTTCAGCTGTTCCAGGGTCAGTTCGGGACCGATGGGGGTGTTCAGCCTCACCTGGATCCCCATTCCCTTCACCAAGGAGAGTTCCCTCTCCAGAATCCTCCTGGGGAGGCGATATTCCGGAATCCCCACCGCAAGCATCCCCCCCATAACGGGAAGCGCCTCGAAAATGGTCACCGAGTGACCCCTTCTCCTCAACTCATGAGCAGCCATCAAGCCTGCCGGCCCCGATCCCACAACCGCCACCCGCTCCCCCGTCTCCTCCACGGGGGTTACGCCCATCACTCCATCATCTGCCCGGTCGGCGAGGAAGCGCTTGAGCAGGTTGATGGCCACGGGCTGGTCCACATCACGCCTCCGACACGCCTTCTCACAAGGGCGCGAACAGATTCTGCCGGTAATCCCGGGAAAGGGGTTTTTCTCCCTGACCAGGGCGAGGGCCTCGTCGAACTTTCCCTCCGCGATGAGGGTGACATACCCTCGAGCATCTATCCCGATGGGACAGTCGGCCTGACAGGGAGGCCTTTTATCCTCATAGCTGGGGAGGAGGATTTCCGGAATTGCCCCCCTTTCCAGGGCCGAAAGATCCATCTGAGTAGGGGGGACCTGTTGGACATCGACCTTTACCGGGGTGAAGGGCAGTTCTCCTCTCCTGTAAGCGATACACGGATGCCGGGAGATGAGGACGGCAATCCCTCCATCGGGTTCCCGAGTATAGTTGACGGCACGCCTCAGCTCCCGCATAAACCCCTTGATGTCGTAGGGGCTTATGGCCTTGAGGTATTTCACCCCACACCCCCTGACCAGTTCCTCAAGGGAGAGGGCACGTCCCGGATGGCCATCCGCGGTCACGCCCTGTTCGGGGGTGGGCTGCATGCCGGTCATGGCGGTGATCTCGTTGTCCAAGATGACCAAGACGAATCGGGATCCATTGTACACGGCGTTCAGGAGTCCTGCTGGTCCGGAGTGGTAGAAGGTGGAATCACCGATGGTGGCGATGATGGGGATATCCATTCCGTCTTGATGGTGTGCATGGTAGAAGCCGCTGGCGAAGGTGATGGAGGATCCCATGTCGTGGCAGGTATCCACTGCATTCAGGTTTACCCCCAGGGTGTAGCAGCCGATGTCGCTGGGGAAGATGGCGTTGGGGAAGGACCTCCTGATGGCAAAAAAGGCGGCCCGATGCCCGCACCCGGCACAGAGGGATGGTTGGCGCATGGGGAGGTCGAGGCCCAAAACCAGTTTCTCCAGTTCCCCGGCCTGCGGCATTTCCGCCCATGGGATGGATAGCCGATGGCACAGATCGGCGAGGATGCCCTTAATGGTCTGGGGGAGGAGCTCGCCCTCGCGGGGGACCGTGCCGTTCAGCCTGCCAAAGACCCTGCTCTTGTCCTCGATTTGGAGCTCGATAACGGGCTCGGTTTCCTCCAGGAGGAGGATATGATCGCACCGGGCCATGAATCCCTCGACGATCATCGTGGGCAGGGGGAAAGGCGTTGAGATCTTCAGCAGGGGGATGAGCTCTCCCATCCCTCCTTCCGATAACGCATCCTGCACGATGGCGTGGCTTACCCCGCCGGCGATGATGCCCAACGTGGACTCATCCCTGGGGCTCTGCACGAAATTGAGGTCGGTCCGTCGGTTGAACTCCTCTCGAATATGATCCAGCTTCTCGTTCAACTCCCTGTGGAGGGCGAAGCGGAATTGCGGAGTAGCGGACCACCTATTGGGATTCCTCTCCAGGTTGGCCCTCCTGTGGACCTTCTTGATGGGCCCGAAGGAGATGCTCTGGCGGGCATGGCAGATCCGCAAGGTTGGCCGGAGGATGACGGGGATTTGGTAGCGCTCCGAGAGCTCGAAGGCATAGGCCACCATCTCCTTGGCCTCTTGCGGGCTCGAGGGGTCGAGCATGGGGACCTTGGCGAACATCCCATGGAATCGGCTATCCTGCTCCGTCTGAGAGGAGTGAGGGCCCGGGTCGTCGCAGCTGATGATCACGAACCCCCCGACAACACCAATATAGGCGGAGCTCATCAACGGATCGGTGGCGACATTCAACCCCACCTGCTTCATACACACCGCCGTCCTCTTTCCGGTGTACGCGGCGGCCAGCGCGTTCTCGAAGGCAACCTTTTCGTTGGTGGACCACTCGATGTAGGTGTCCAGGTGTTCCTCCTCCTTGAAGCGAACGACGCTGGGGAGAATCTCGGAGCTGGGTGTTCCCGGGTAGGAGGCCATGAAGTGGCAACCCGCTTCCACGATTCCCCTGGCGATGGCCTCGTTCCCCAGGAGAACCCTCTGACATGCACTGGACATCGTCCCCTCTCCCCCCGCCTCAGGCAATCCGGTTCAGTATCTCTATTCCCCTCATGAGCGTCTCATCGGACGCGGCGAAGGATATCCTGAAGTGGGTATTTCGCCGCGAAAAGACACTGCCCGGCACGATGAATAGGTTATGCTCAATGGCCTTTTCAACGAATTTCCACGAATCTCCCCCCTTTGCCTCGGGGAAGATGTAAAAGGCGCCCTTGGGTTTTTGCACAGCATACTTTTCCCTGAGGCCCTCGTAGACGAGGTCCCTTTTCCGCCGATATCCCTCGATTAGCTCGGACACATCGTAATCGAGGGCCTTGATGGCCGCCTTTTGGGCGAAGGAGGGGGCGCAGGTGAAGGAGTACTGCTGCAACGTGGTCATCTGCTGGATGATCTCTCCAGGTCCCGCGACAAAACCAAGCCTCCACCCCGTCATCGCCCAGCTCTTGGAAAACCCCCCCAAGATCAACGTCTTGGGGTAGAGCTGGCCCATGCCCTGGTGATGCCCGGTCTCGAAGAGGTATTTCTCATAAATATCATCGGAGAGAACGAGGAGATCATGCTCTCTGGCGATATCGGCCACCATCCTCAATTCCTCGAGGGAGTAGACGGCCCCTGTTGGATTGTTGGGGCTGTTGATTACGATCATCTTCGTCCTATCGGTGATGGCCTTTCGAAGGTGTTCCTCCCGCAGGGCGAAATCAGGGTAGGTATCCACATATACCGGGGTGCCCCCCATCAGGAGCACCACGTATTCATACATCACGAAATAGGGGTCCGGGATGACGATCTCATCGCCGGGATCCACCAGGGCCAAGCAGGAGAGCAATACTCCCCCAGTTACCCCGGCGGTTACCATAACCTCCTCGGCCTCGATCCCCTTGCGCCTCAAGTATCCCCTGATCTTCTCCCTCAGCTCGGGGATTCCCTGGGTTGGGGTGTACTTGTTGAATCCCCGTTGGATCCACTCGATTCCCTCGCGCTTGAGGGGTTCGGGAATATCGAAATCGGGTTCACCGATGCTGAGGTTTATGGGGTTTTCCATCTTACGGGCGAGGTCGAATATTCTTCTCACCCCGGAGGGTTTGATGTTGGCCAACCGTTTGGCGATCATTGGGCATTCCCTCGTGAGGATTTAGGATTCCGAGGAACCGTTCTTCTTGGCCTTTTCGATGAGCTCGATGAGGCTGGCGATTTTGGTCTTGGGTTGTGCGAAGACCGAGCGATTGAGCTCTTCCGGGGTGAAGTTCTCCCTCAGGTAGGGTTCGATCTCTACCCGCTTCCACCAACAATCCATGATTTTGCGGCAGGGGAGATCTTGGTTGGAACTCCGGCAATAGCCAAAGGGGACCTGGTGTCCCAGGAGCCGGCAGCGAATTTCCAGGGAGTCATACTTTTCGATGGGTTTCCTTTTTGAGGTCATTTGAGAAAAATGGAACATGTGGGAGAAAAACCATTCCCACGGACAAGCCCGTGGGAATGGTCTGTTCCCTATCTCCTCCTCGGTAAGAGGGTGATCGGCCAATTTTCCGTCCACACAAGCTCCATCGAGCCGTCGCCGGTCCGGTTAATTGGGGTCACCTTCTCCATCCCTTTCCCTCTATAGCCCTCTGTCATTGCGGGGACAATGACATGGTTAGTCCGGGGTCGCTCACGGGTCGCGATACGCTTCCTCCCTTGCTCGAGCCGAGATTGAAAAGCCCAGGGGCTTAGACCTTGGGCAGTTCAGCCTGGGCCTTCTTTACCTCTTCCTCAGGATAAGAATAATCCTGAAGTTTACCCGACAGGTAGGCATCATAGGCAGCCAAGTCGAAGTGTCCATGGCCGCTGTGAGCTATCAAGATTGTCTTCGTCTCCCCGGATTCCTTACACTTGAGGGCTTCATCAATGGTTACCTTAAGGTCGTGGCATGGCTCCGGACCGGTAACAATGCCCTCGGTGCGGGCAAACTTCACTCCGGCCTCAAAAACGGCAGTCTGGTGCGCGGCGACGGCTTCAACCAGACCGAGTTCATACAGATGGCAGATAATTGGCGCCATGCCATGGTAGCGCAAGCCTCCGGCATGAATCGGGGGCGGGATAAAGCCGTGGCCCAGCGTATGCATCTTGAGCAGGGGAGTCGTCATGGCCATATCGCCGAAGTCATAGGCATATATTCCCCTGGTCACACTGGGACAGCTTTCGGGCTCAACGCAGATGATGCGCATATCCGGCTTTTTCCCGCTAATCTTGTCCCTGATCCAC
>SMTZ1_10019225_pt1 | contig 11859 bp, 12 predicted proteins | sample DeeMarSWOR136_30_FD_25667 | JGI IMG/M metagenome (IMG submission 25667) | reverse complement strand
TAACCAGTCCATAAGGATTGATGGAGGTTAGAGGTTAGAGGCGGTTGTGGCGAAAAATAGCAGATTCGGCAGTAAGAGTAAAGAAGATTTCGGGCCAGGCCCTTTCGAATTGTTGCCAAAATCCCTGGAGCGGGAAGTTATTCAAGTGCTGCAGGGCTGCAGCAAATTGGTTTTGCGGTGCTGCAGTGTTGCGGTCGGATAGGAAATGGCAAATGAAAAAGGTTAAAGTCTAAGGCTGGAGGTTAGAGGCGAAATGATAAATGCCGGGTAACTGAAAACGGACACGAACAACGGGCACGAGCACGAAACTCACGAACACGGATCACGGATGCGGACACGGAACACGAACAGGAGAGTCAATGTTAAAGTTTAAAGTTGGGAATCAATGGAAAACTGAGAAAACGAACTCTGAGCGAAAGGGAAGTTGGGCAAGGGGCTGTGAAGACCGTAGCGGAGGGGCAACGGCGTTGTCGAAAAACTGAAGTCCTCAATAGGCGTTCATCAACAGCTCCTGCTTCACCCTGAATAATCGCTCGCTCAGGCTGACATGATAGACATGGGGATTTTGGAACCGCTTGAACTCCGAGCCTAACCGATCGAGGTTCCTCTTCGAATTCTCTTGGATTTCCGTGAGGGGTGGGGTGTCGTAAACCCTCTTGCCATTGATGAAGACGGGGACAAACAATTCCTCATGCTCGAAGGTGGAGGGGTAGGCCTTATAGATATGGGGAAATACCGGATGGAATGCCCTGGTAGGCTTGTCGGAATCGGGAATCTCGTCATCGAGGAAAAGTACGTCCCCCCGCATCATGCCGGTTTCATCATGATATCGAACCAGCTTCTTTACCCCCGGGTTGGTAATCTTCTCCGGATTATCGGATCTTTTGATCTTGGGGACTATCTTCCCATTCTCAGCAATGGCCGTCAGCTTATAGACGCCGCCGAGGGCGGGGCATGAATAGGAAGTGACGAGCCTCGTTCCCACACCCCAGATATCGATTTTCGCCCCCTGTTTCTTCAAACTCTCTATCAGGTACTCGTCGAGATCACTGGAGGCGATGATCTTGGTTTCTTCAAACCCGTTTTCATCCAACATCTTTCTGGATTGTTTGCTGAGATAGGCCAGATCCCCGCTATCGAGCCTGATCCCTATCAGCTGACCCTCCCCGTTATCCTTCAATTCCCGTCCCACGTTAATGGCATTGGGAATCCCGCTCCTGAGGGTGTTGTAGGTATCAACCAGGAGAAGGCAGCCCTTGGGGTAGACGTTTGCATAGGCCCGGAAGGCCTCCAGTTCGGAAGGAAAAGACTCTATCCAGCTGTGTGCTATGGTGCCCCTGACGGGTATGCCCAACATTCTTCCGGCCAAGGTGTTAGATGTACCTCTGGCGCCTCCGATAAAGGAAGCCCTTGCTGCGCCAAGGGCCGCATCCGGGCCATGGGCCCTCCTGAGGCCGAATTCAATGACCGGATCCCCCTCCGCCGCGATGCAGATACGGGCCGCTTTGGTGGCTATCATGGTCTGGAAGTTCATAATGTTCAGCAAGGCGGATTCGATGACCTGGGCCTCTGGAAGTGGGGCGGTAACCCGGATGATGGGTTCATTGGGGAAGATGATCGTTCCCTCGGGGACCGCGTATAGATTCCCCGTAAACCGAAGTTTTCTTAAGTATTCGAGAGCATCCGCGGGGAATATGCCCAGGGTTTCAAGATAGGCTATATCGTCTTTGGAGAATCCGATATTTTCGATGTATTCGATCACCTGTTCGAGGCCTGCGGCAATGCAGAATCCACCTTCATCGGGCACCCTCCGGAAGAAGTAGTCGAAGTTGGCCCATTGGTCCTTTTTCCCGGTGACGAAATATCCCCCAACCATGGTCAATTCGTACAGGTCCGTGAGGAGTGTTAGATTTCGCATCCCATCCCTCCTATGGAAGAGAGAAACGGTCTATTTATATCATATACTCTACCATAAATTCCCGCGCGGGGAAAACCTCGCCGATGCAGGTTATGGAGTATTCCTGATCACCAGCAAGGTATTAGATGCAAGGCGCCGAGGAGCGACGACTGAGGCGTATGGAGCAATACGCCGCAAGGAAGAGCGATCGAAGGCAACGCCGCAGATGATGCCTTGATGGTGGATCAGGGGATGACCGGCCTTTATTCGTGAGAAGGGAAGTGAATGAAAGCGGCTTATTCTCATTGTCCTCTTTCCCTCCGTAAGGCTAATGTCTCGGGCATTCCTATCAGCAAGGGAATGCGGATAGTAATATCGAGCCCAACTACAATCAGAAACAGGTACTGTGGGCCGATACTATCCCAGATAGCTCCGGCCAAATATGCTGAGACGGCCGCAAGGAACATCCTACAACACCGCGACACCCCTATCCATCTGCCCATGTGCTCGGGGGGAACCATCTCAAAATTCATAGCCGCTGTGACGACTGAGTTTATGTTCATGAAACCTTGGAGGATGCCAGCCACCACCAGAAACATGGGGCTTGGCGCCCAGATAAGCATCACGTTGGAAGCCCAGAAAAGGGGTGCTATACAATAGAGAAGCTTTTTTCGCCCAATCCTGTCAGCTACCCTCCCCAGGGGGATTCCAAGGAGAAAGGGCGTCAATGCAAAACCAGTGACCATTGCCCCCAGGATGAATTGATCGGCCCCTTTCACCTCACGGGCGAAGACCTGGGTAAACGGAATGATCATACCGTGCGGCAGGAACGTTATTGAGTGGATAACGAGAAAGCGTTTTAAATTACGCCCCTGCCTGAATACTTGAGAAAAATCTCTTAGTATGCTGGGCCCACTGCTAGCCAGTCCTCCCCATCTCCCGCTGGATAGGTGAGCAAGCACAAGAAAAAATGTGGCAATCGTGCCGGCAAGGCTAACAAAGAATAGGGGCCTGATTCCAGTGACATTGAGACCCCCAAATGTGGTGACGAGCAAAGCTCCAAGCAACGGTCCTGCCATTCCCATTAAGCCGAGCGCCAGAGTTTCACAGCAGCTCATGGCCGTGACTCGGTCTTCCTTTGCCAAGGAATTACTACAAATGACGCCACAGCTATGTATGCTTGTTGTAAATCCCACCCAATACGCTAGCATGGCGACGATAGTAATTGGCCAGCTCCAGGCCACACCATAGGTAAGAAATGAAATAGCCAGCAGGCCAATACCCACCAGGTAGATCCTCTTGGTACCAATCCTGTCAATAAGCCATCCAACGAAGGGACTCAGCAAGGCAGCGGCACCCATTCCAACGCTGTTGACGATGCCCAGCTGGGTGCCAGTAGCTCCCAAGGCGATAGTATAGATAGAGAGGTAAGGAAGAACCATCTGGTAGAAGAATCTATGGATGGATGATCGCGCCGCTGTTATTTTCCAATCGCGCTGTTGCCTGGCTAGGAAGCCAAGCCCTTTCAAGACAGCACTAACCGTAGCTTGACCTGCTCGCATCAGTTTTCCCTTCCGTGAAATTGCTTCTATGGGAAGTGTTGGTCTTACGTGGTGCTTTTCTCTGAAATACCGGTGGTAGTTCCAATGTAGACGATAGTCTCGGGTGTGGACCTTTTCAGCATTTCTATAACCAACTCAGTACGTATGAGACTGGCACCGGTTTTTAATCAGTTTGTTTGAAGGAAAAAAACATATCAATTAACAGTGGTGAGGTCAATAAAATGCCCCTTTTTACTCATACGTATGGGGCATGAAGAATACAGTCAATGATCGTTACCGATTCCGCTCTTTGGAACGGATTATTCAATTTCCCCGATGTACTTACGATAGAGCCCCCGAAATTGATGGTAAGTCAACCCGAGGGCCTGGGCTGCCTTTCTCTGATTGTATTTCGTTTTCTGAAGAGACCGTTGCAAAAGTCGAATCTCTAGTTCTCGAACCGCTTCTTTAAGGGATTTGTCCATGAGGTGCCCGATCGAGGGCCTACCGGTTTCAACCATACGACCTTCCTCTTTCGGTGGGCGATGGCCTCCATGGGGAGAACGAAATGGGTCGAAGTCAATGTCCTCGATCAGCATTGAATCCGATCGATACACCGCGCGCTCAACCAAATTTTTCAGTTCCCGCACGTTTCCAGGCCAGGAATAACGTTCAAGTGCCGCAATAGCTTCGTCGCTGAATTGGGGTATTTCCTCCCGACCCAGTTCAAAAGCCATTCTTGCTGCACAATGGTTTGCCAACAGAAGAATATCCCCTTTCCGTTCCCTGAGAGGGGGCAAAAAAAGTACTTCAAAGGAGAGTCGATCCAGTAGATCCCGTTTGAATTGGCCTTGCTCTGCCAGCGCCACCAGATCAGCGTTCGTCGCCGCGATAATTCGCACGTCCACCTCAACACTCTCTGATCCCCCAACCCGTTCAAAGGTGCTATATTCCACGACGCGCAGTATTTTCTCCTGTACTTCCATGGGAATGCTGCCGATTTCATCCAGGAAAAGGGTACCTCCATCGGCAGCTTCAAATCTACCGGCCCGGCGCTTTTCAGCCCCCGTAAATGCCCCTCTCTCATAGCCGAATAGTTCTGATTCGATAAGAGAGGGGGTGAGGGCGGAGCAATTGAGTGTCACTAGTGGGCCTTTCCACCGGGTGGACAGATAATGCAATCTCCGTGCAGCCAGTTCTTTTCCAGTTCCCCGTTCGCCTATGAGAAGCACAGGTCGATTGACGGGTGCAACCCGGGAAAGGTGTTCCTCAAACTCCAGGAATACTTCGGAGTGCCCCAGGGCCTCGACCGTTCCCACAGGGGATCCCGGCTGGATACGTTCTCTTGAGGAAGATTTGGGAGTTTTCATGGTAAAAAATGTGATATAATAGTTAATATTGCTAATACTTAGTAAAATATACCATTAACCCTAGGTTCCTGTCAAGTTTAGAACCTCTTGAAATCGTTAGGCTTTTAACGAAGAGTTGACGCTGGCACAATTCCTGCTCTCCAAGTTGCCAAAATCAAGGAATGGAGGTAACATAATGGGAATTTTCACACGCTTTCGTGATATCATCAGTTCCAACATTAATGTCATGCTGGATAAGGCGGAAGATCCAGAGAAACTGATCAAACTTATGATTCGTGAGATGGAAGATACGCTGGTTGAGATCAAGGCATCGTGCGCCGGGGTTATGGCAAACAGCAAAAAGGTTCAGCGTCAGCTGGACGAAGTTCAGTCCCGGGAAAAACGAGGATACAGCGACCGGGCGGATGCCCTTAAGCAAGAGTTGATAGACTGCGACAGTCTGGTTGAACAGTATCAGGACGACATTCGGCAGCTTGAGGATAAACTCGGGACCGCACGGGAAAGACAGCGTATTCTGGTACAACGGCACATTCATGCAAACCGGAAAAAACGTGCCCAGGAAGACATCCGTCGCATGGATAGTACTGAGGCCATTATCAAGTTCGAGGAGCTCGAGAACCGAATCGAAAGGATGGAAGCCGAAGCCGATCTGGTCAATTTCGGACGAAAACCCACGCTGGAGGGAGAACTTGATACCCTTGCCCTTGACGAAGAAATTGAAAAGGAACTGCAAAGCCTGAAATCTTCTCTTACAAAGAAGGATAAGAATACTCGTAAACCCTAGATTTCTCAGTGGAGTTTGCGGATTTTTTGGGGAATTCCGTTGTCCTTAAGCGTACATTCATCCTTTAAATCGCAGTACTGCAGCACAGCAACACCGCAGCACCTTTATTTATCGCAACACCCAAACCCGACTGGAAGGGACAAGGAATTTCCCTGGTGAAATATCAAAGGGAGTGAATTCAACCATGCACATGGCTCTTGTTGTTGCTATCGTTTTTGGAGGTATTGTACTGGCACTGGCCATTATTGGGAGTACCATCCTCATGGCCATCAAAATCCTGAGGGGAGGGTTATCCCGTAAAGGCCAGAAACTCGAGACCGACCAAGCGAGGATGATTCAAGAGATATATCAGGGACTATCACGAATGGAAGAGCGTGTGGAGGCTCTGGAAACTATTATTCTCGATTCCAAAGGAAAGGACCGTGCATCATGAGACGATTTGAAAAGATTCTTCGCGGTGGGCTCTATCGTTCCCGCAATGGTCTTGTACTTGGGGTGTGCAGAGGCATTGCCGAGTATTTTGATTTCTCGGTCTTTTGGGCGCGAGCCATCGTACTCATCCTGCTTTTTTTCAGTGGGTTCTGGCCGATTATGGCATTGTACTTCATTGCGGCCCTTCTGATGAAGCCCGAACCGGTTATCTCCATCGAGAGTGATGATCAGCAGGAGTTCTATAACAGTTATATCTATTCAAGGAAAGGGGCGATCGACCGGTTGAAACGGAGATATGAGAGCTTGGAGCGCCGCATTCAGCGAATGGAACACACAGTTACGACGAAAGAGTTCGATTGGAATCGCAGGCTGAACACATAGGCTTCCCTTCCCCTTCAACGCAACTCCTAAATGCCTCTCAGCTCGATTTTTGACCGGCACGTGCCCCGCAAGCTCCGCCTTGTGGGCGGAGAGTTTTACATTGGCTCTCCTGTTCGTGTTCCGTGTCCGTTGTCCGCGTGATTCGTGTCCGTGTCCGTGATCCGTGTCCGTGAACGATGACTCGTTATTGGTTTTTTTGGCATTTGAAATTTGAGCTTTGACTTTGTTTTGCCTCAAACCTCCAGCCTTGACTTTCTTCTAAACCTTAGCCTTTCACCTTTGCCATTTGGATTTTGAACTTTGTCATTTGACATTTGAAATTTTGCCTCCAGCCTCCACCCTCTAACCTCTTCCCCTCTTCCGACTGCGGCACCGCAGAACTCCAGCACTCCAATTTGGTCTACCTTTCCAGGGCCTTCTTCAGATACCGGAGGACTTCCCTTCTCACCATCCTTTTGTACTTTTCGAGCTCCTCCGGGTTCTCTATCTTCAGATAGAAATCGGTTCCACCTCCGTTTGAATTCCTTTCCAGCAGTTCCTTCTCATCGCATAACCACATGGCGCAACGTTCAATGGACCGATCTTTGATCTTGAAGCTCAGGCGATGGTCATCTCCCTCCAGAAACCATTCCAATCCCAGTCTGTCGATGAACGTCCCCACCCCTTCCTTTACGCGATTCCTCACCTTGACGTTGATGACCTTATGGGTTGATCCTTTGGGTGATTTCATAATCCTGCCATGTGCTTAGTCCTTCGATTCGCTCGTGATGGAGGGGCCATAAAAGGAAGGGAGAACGGACGCGGGTTTTCGGTGACTATTTCAATTCCCCGTAGGTATCGAAGACGAGCGGTTTGCGGGTTTGGAACTTGAAAATCTTGAAGAGGTTGGTGATCGCTGCTCGGCTGGAATTGAGGCGTTGGAAGTAGAGTTGGGCCAGTTTTGTCATTACTTCAAATCCTATGAGGGGATCACGCCTCAGGATTTCTTGGAACCCGGTGGAGGCTATCGCCAAAGCCTTTGTGTTCTTTAGGCACCTGGCCGTCACGTTGGAGATATGAGGGCTCATGAGGGAGGCCGTACCGAAAACGGCACCCGTCTCCTTCAACGTCTCGGCCATGAGGTCGATTTCCTCTTCAGCTTTAATCCTCAGGGTAACGGTGCCATCCAAAAGCACATAGAGGGTTTCGGCCTTTTTTCCCTGTTTGAAGATTTCTTCACCAGGCTTGAAGCTCATCTCCTGGCAGAGTTTGGCTATGGTCTTCAGTTGATCATTGGACAGGGATTGGAACAAACCCACCTTCTTCAATTCCCCTATGGATACCATACCTTTCACCTCCCTTCAAATGTGCATTGCCTTGACCGCATAACCGCAGCACTAGGGAGCTTCGGCCTCCCTTAGGAATTCCCTGATGAACCTCAGGTTCATCTCATAGGCTTTTTGGGCATCCTTCAATTGGAGGTTATCAACGGGGAGTTTCCTTCGCTTCTTTTCCAGTCTGTAGATTTCACCCTCCAGGAATTCAGTAGTATCGACCAGCAATTCCACCATGGATTTGGCGGACTTTCGTCCACTGTCGTAGGCTGCTTTATCCACAAATCTCCTATTTCCCAAGTAGAAGCGATCGAAGATCCCCTTCATCCTCTCCAGATTTTCCTTCGAGACGGCCTTGGTTTTCCCGGAGGCAGTCCATTGTTTCGCCTTTTCAACGAGCTTGCCGAAATCCATTTAAGCCCCTTATCGATTTGATGATTATTCCTTTACCAGATGTTGGGCAACGAGCTCCCGCTGGGCCTGATTACTCCACCCGAATATCTGAATCACCTTGGCGTCACGCATCATCCTTTCCATGGGATAATCCTTGATATAGCCATATCCGCCGAGGATTTGGACCGCATCGTCGGCCACCTTCATGGCCACATCAGAGGCGAAGTATTTCGCCATGGCCGAATGCATTTCGTAGTTTTCCGCCTTCCCATCGATCATACCCGCGGCCTTATAGACCAGGGTGCGGGCGGCCTCGGTCTGGGTGGCCATGTCGGCGAGCATAAACCGGAGGCCTTGAAATTGGGAAACGGGTCTTCCAAATTGCTTGCGGTCTTGAGAATACTGGGCCGCATAATCGAGGGCACCCTGGGCGATCCCAACCGCCTGGGCGCCGATGGCGGGCCGAATCATGTTGAGAACCCCCATGACGATGGGCCATCCTTTCCCTTGGGGTCCCAAAAGGTTTTCCTTGGGAATCTCACAATCACCAAAGATGAGATCGGCTGTAGGAGTCCCGCACATCCCCAGTTTTTCCGCATTTTCCTTGAAGCTGAGGCCCGGAGTTTCTTTGTCCACAAGGAAAGCCGAAATTCCCTCGGGTCCCTTTCCCGGGTCCGAGGTGGCGAAGACCGTGTAAAAGTCCGCAACCCCTCCATGGGGGACAAAAAACTTCGTGCCGTTGAGAACAAAGGTGTCTCCCTTGTCCTCAAAGGCGGTCTTTATGGAATGAGCATCGTAGCCATACTGCGGTTCCGTCAGGGCGAAGGCGGCCAAGCAATTTTTCTCGGCGATGCCATTAAAATACTTCTCTTTTTGCTCCTTGCTTCCCTCAAGCAACAGGGGCAAGGTACCCATAGCTTGAATCACGACAATCCAGGAGCAGGTACCGGAGACCTTGGCGATCTCCTCAGCCACAAGACAGAGGGATGTGATATCCCCTTCCATACCCCCGTAGTCCTCGGGCAACATAATCCCCAGGAGCCCTTGAGCCCCCATGGCCCCGACGATATTCCGCGGAAATTCAGCCGTCTCGTCAATTTTTTCCGCCTCCGGAGCGATGACCTTCTCCGCCAATTTCTTGGCTGCATCCCTGAGCATCTCCCGCTCTTTTTCGATCTGACCCATGGTGTGATCTCCCGTCCTGCAAAGATGGAAAGAGGTAATTTAATCTTATACTACAATACCGGCAAATTTGCAAAGAATTCTTGGCCCGGGGTCCCTGAGCCTGAACTAATCTCCACCAATTTCTTAATCTCTACTAATCTCCAATAATCTCTCACCTTCTCCATAAACAATCTCCACCAATCTCCTTATCTCCCAAAATCCACCGTCTCATTCAGGTATCAAAACTGAAATCGGAGCAATACGCCGCAAGGAGGAGCGATCGAAGGCAACGCCGCAGATGATGCCTTGATGGTGGATCAGGGTCTCCATAAAGACTTGACAGGCGCTATTCTATAGACTATTTGAAATCGTGTTGGGAAAAAGTTGATCTTATTGCCACACGACCAAACACATTCCATGAAGGAGGTTTACAATGGAGCTCGTATTGGGAACATTGTGGAAGGATCTACTTTTAGCTGCCGCGCTTGGGGGAGTCGGTGGGATCGGATTAGGTCTGTTGCAGGAAAAAGGCCTTGAAATGCCCCATTGGCACAAGGAGACTGGTGTAAACTTCGCCGACCTGGGGTTTATCGCCGACATCCTCATCGGTGCACTGGCGGCGGTCATAGTTTACGCGCTCAACCCGCCCTCCGGGATTTTGCAATTAGTTTCTTCTGGTATCACTGCTGGTATCGGCGGCAGCGCAATTCTGAAGGGCTATGTTAAGGGCACAGCGGTCAGGGAGCAGGCCAGCCGGGCTGAGATGTACCGGAAAGCGGCCGCTGATGCGTCCAAAGGCGTTGATGTGAAGGATCGACTGGATGAGTTGGAAAACGCCGATAAAGTGACGATGCGCCGTTGGGGGCCGAGGTAGGATCTCCATTTTCGTATACCCTGTCTTTCTTAACGAAAGCTGGGTTTCTGCACACCCGGAAACGTCTGCTCATTTTTATGCCCCCTCTTTTGGAATGAAAGAAATTATCTCTTCATGAATATATTCCTCGATAATGTCCGACCCTTTCCAGTCGGGATGCGTCCCGCATCCTCAGGCTAACGCGATTTGCTCCCGAAGACCTCCTTGAGGAGATCGGTGACCCGCGCCGTGGGGTCTTCGCGGATTTTTCGCTCTTCCTCGGCCACCATGAGGAAGAGGCCATCCAGGGCCTTGTTCGTCACGTAGTTATCAAGATCAAAGCTTAAACGGTCCGTGAAGGGAATGCTGCGCACCTTGGCGTCCAGTGCCTGGTATGTTCGGGTGACGCCCACCTCGGACATGACCCTATGGACGATCGGCTTGAAGATCTCATTGAGTCGATTGCTGGTCTTGTCTTTGAAGTAGAGGGTGGCCTCGTTGTCCTGGCCCTGGAGGATCTTGCGGGCATCGGAGAAGGTCATCTGTTTGATGGCGTCGAAAAACAGGGCTTTGGCCTCGGGGGCCGCCTTTTCGGCCGCCCGGTTCATGCTCAGCTCGAATTCGTCCACTTTGGGGCCGTATCCCACAGTCCGCAGGACCTTTTCCACCTTCTGAACTGCGCCCGGAAGCGGGATGCGGATTTTGGAGTTCTTGTAGTACCCATCTACATCGGAAACCACCTTGACGGCATTGCCCGTGCCGATCTGGAGGGCCTCCTTGAGTCCCTGGATGATCTTGTTCTCGGAGAGTTTTTCCCCTTCCAAGGCTTTTTTGATGCCCTCAAAGAGATCTCCCAATTTGGCTTGGGCCGAAGGTGGCCCGATGGTTACCAAAGCTATCAGGGATACAAAGACGATAAGTTTACGTAATTTCATGGCATCGCTCCTTTCCTCCTGGGGATGCGTGAAACGCAATTTCATTGCGCATTCCGGGATGTACGATTGGCAACATTTTATTCGATTGTATCACGACACCATAGCGTAAGCCAACTCCTCAGAAGATTGCAACTAATTCCGGGAATATAAAGTTATTTTGATATTCTCTGTTTTTGAGGCCTGAAGGCCCGAAGAGTGCCTCATTGCCTGCCCGGAGGTCCTTGCTACTATTCACACGGAGGCGGCGGCCAGTTCAGAACTGGGTAATCGGGGATCCAGCTATTTCTACCAATCAAGGGCAGAATCAGAAACGGCCCTGTTTTTTCTTGTTCATACTGTTTTACTCTGCTATTATAGACCCATGAAGTGGCTTAAACTAAAGACTTTATTACCTCTGCTCGTCCTTCTCTTCTTGATCCCAGCGTTTTTCGTCCGTGCTCAATCCAAATACCCTAAAACGGTTGATGCTCTCCAAAAGCGTTATGGGGACGAAATCCATGGTGTCCACGAATATCTGGCCTGCGCCCGGAAGGCACTTTCCGAGGACTATCCTAATATTGCGTATCTTTTCGTTGGATTGTCAGCCTCTGAATCAGTCCACGCCCGTAATTTCAAAAAGCTCTTATCCGATTTAGGTGTCGAAGTAAAAGAGATACCAAAACCAGATTTTGAGGTCTCCAGTACAAAGGAGAATCTCAGAAACCCAACCCCTCTGGAGATCGAAGAAATCGACCGTGAATATCCCCGGGTCATCGAGCATATCAAACCGGAGAGGCACGAGGCTGCCATTCAGGAT
>SMTZ1_10006925_pt1 | contig 11859 bp, 10 predicted proteins | sample DeeMarSWOR136_30_FD_25667 | JGI IMG/M metagenome (IMG submission 25667) | reverse complement strand
CCCTTTTTCCTCTTTGGTTTCCTCTTCCTTTTGTAGTCCAGGCTGAGGACTACTCAGTCTCGACCTGGCCGCTTGCCCTCTATCCTCCCCTCAGCCAGCAACTGCCTCGGTCGCCTGTCTGATATACCTGATTTGACTGACGCTTCCTTAACTGAATACACAGGTATCATCTCTTGTTGGTGTTATGCCGCATACGGAAATAATGTCAATGGGCATGGACATTTCGTTTGACACTGTTAATTGGGCTGGCTTGGCCTTGCTGGCCGCTGGGTTTATTGGGTCATAGCTGCCTTTCTCAATGAGGGTATCGCAGCCGGCTCTCTCGCCCTGTCTAGCAGCTCTATCTGTCGCTGCTTCCACCCCTTATCTGAATAGTCCAACCTTGGATTTGGTCAAGGCACCTCGCCTACTCCTCTGGGGGAAGCACTTCATCCTTAGCACTCGCTGGGGGGGCGTCGGCAAAGACACCCCTCCGCCTTATATCTTGATTGGGCTCCTGGCCAAAGTAGACCTTGGTGTGCGGCCAAGGAATTTCGATCCCTTCCTCATCGAAAGCCTTCTTGATCCTCCGGCGCAGTTCTCCCATTACCTCCCACTGCCTGATGGGCTTGGTGTCTCCCAGTATCTTGATATCGATGCCGGAATCGCCGAAGTTGTTTACCCGCAGCACACGAGGAGGCTCCAAGATGATATCGCGCCAATAGTCCTCCTTAACCATCTCTTCCCCTACCCTGTTTATGACCTCGAACGCGTGGTCAAGGTCAGTGCCATAGGCCACCGGCACATCAAGATTAACCCTGGAGAACTTCCTGGTGAAGTTGCTGGCGACCCTAATTTCACCGTTCGGTACATGGTGGACTATGCCGTCCAGGTCTCGGAGCACTGTCTTCCTCAGGTGTACTTCCTCTACCATTCCTACGATGTCTGCCACCCTGGCCACATCCCCTACCCTATACTGGTTTTCCAGGAGAATGAAGAAACCAGCAATAAGATCCCTTATCAGGTACTGAGCGCCAAAGCCAACAGCAATGCCAGCGATACCGAAGCCAGCCAGGACTGGCGCAATAGATATATCCAGTTCAGCTAGGATCATGAACAGCACGACTACGCCAATCATGATTGACACTGCCCCGCTGAAGATAGGCCGAAGAGTATTGGTTCGCTTTTGAATTGCCTCCTCACTTTCATCTTCCATGGTCCGGGTCAGGGTACGGCGCATAAGACGCGGGAGAGATCTCCTCACGATCAACCATAGCACAAACCCCGCCAGTAGTATGATGAGAATACGCGTACCGTGATCTAAGAGCCAATCAGTTACCGGAGTCCAATCCATTATTCAACCCTCCCCGATTAGTTATGCACCAAGCCAGGGCAGTGAGCACTCCCCCGGTGGTAGTACGGTTACGGTGCTTACTTGCCTCAATTGAAAGGCGGGACAGCACGGATCTTTGGAAGGCTACTTGCTGGCTTTTGCCTTCTTCTTGTGCTTCTCAATCTTGCCTGTCTCCTTCGCTGAGAACGCAATCTTCTTCGGTTTGACCTTCACAGCCTTGGGAATGTTAATCTCCAAGACCCCCTCCTCGTAGCTGGCTTTGATCTTATCTGCGTCCATATTGGAAGGAATAGCTATCGAGCGAAAGAAGCTGCCGTAGGAACGCTCACAGCAGTAGTAGTCTTCCTCCTTCTTCATGCCCGGAAGCTCAGCCTTGACAACAAACCTGTCTTCCTTTTCAAACATCTCTATCGCCGGTGCCCAGCCCATCTCCATAGGGAGCCGCCTCCAGGTCACGGGAAGTAACGGTCGCCTGAAAACATCCTCCATGCGCCGTTCCATTTCTTCCAGCTCCCTAAAGGGGTCCCAAGCGCGGAGACCCCAGCGTGGTCTCCATCTCTCTAACATACTTGTCACCCCTTTCTCAATGGTTTATGCCAGCCGCGCTGTCCTGCCCCCAGTGCCAGCTGTAGTTGTTGGTTCTTTTCCCGAGAGAAGTACTGACAACTTGAATCGTATCAGTTTTGCATCAGTAATTCAATGCCGTCAGAGAAAAGCGCAAACCCATTTATGACTTTGCAGTATTTCAGCCTGCGAAATCCCTGGAGTATTCAATGATGAATATTCTCTCTACGCCAATACTAGAGCATCTTCAGCCTAGAGCGAAGGGCCAGACTCATCCTCCCCACTGACGTGGGCGCATTGCCAGACGACCAAGGTAACCGACAAGTTTCTCCGGCTCCACAGCTAACGACCTGACCCGGATAGCCTGCCTCCGCCCCCAGCCTATCCAATTCCGAGACCAGAACCAGCACACGGCGCCCACCATGATAACCCCCATAAATCCCAGCACAGCAAAATAAGCCCAGGACCATTTCAGCTCCGGCATATTCTCAAAATTCATACCATAGATACCGGCCAACAACACCATAGGCAGAAAGATGGTAGCCACTATGGACAGCACCCTCATTGTCTCGTTTTGTCGGTTTGCTACTGATGACAGATAAGTGGCTAGCGCACTGTCGGCCATATCTCGAATAGTTAAGTTCAGGTCTTCGATCCGCACTAAATGATCATAGACGTCCCGATAAAATATCTGCACCTCTCCTTTAATCAAAGGGAACTCACCACGGCTCAGCCGATTCAGGACCTCCCGTTGGGGAGCGACGACTCTATGTATTCGCAGAGTGGAACGCTTTAGCTTCATAGTAGCTTCCAGGGCTGTCTGCTGCGGGTTGTGAATCACCTCCTCCTCAATGTCATCGGCACTCTCAATCATTCTATCGATAGTGGGCATAACATTATCAACCAGCGCGTCGATCAAAGCGTGGGCGAGGAACTCTGCTCCACGCCTCATGGGACGGCCATCGTCTTCCACCTGCCCTCTAACGGCCTCAACACTGTAAAGAGGGAAATTATGGTTGCTCACCACAAAATGGTGACCAAGGAAGATCGCCAGCTCTGCCGTCTCCACTATCTCCCACTCCGCCATGTGGTTTATGCCATGGACTATGATGAAGAGATAGTCACCAAAGTCATCGATTTTTGGCGAGTGGACCTGCGGGCTGACACAGTCTTCAACGGCCAGATGGTGGAAGTCGAAGGTTCGCCTCAGCAATTCGCCGTCTTCTTCCGTGGTCTCACTGATGTCTACCCACAGCAGTCCCTGCTTGGACTCAAAGGCAGCTCGAACCTGCTCTTCGCTGAGATCACGCCGTAGCTGGCCGTCTGGGCTCAAATAATACGCTTTGAATGACATGACGCACCTCCTCGGCAAGTTATCTAATTATACCTCAAGCTGAGGCCATAGTCATCGTACAAGAGACTCCAAGCAGCATTGACAAATACATCCACCGTATTCCATACTATTGCTGCCAAGAGCGATCAGGAATTAGAGTTGTCTCATGGCAAATCGAAATAGGAGATGTCTTGGTAGGAAGGGGGCGAGATGAGAATCTTGCTGGAGACCAAGGAGTTACCAGACAAATGGTATAATATTGTCCCTGATCTGGGATTCACCCTGCCCCCGGTGATGAGCCCGAGCGGTTATCCTTTAGGGGTCCGCGATCTCGAAGCACTAGCGCCCCATTCTATTATTGACCAGGAGCTTGAGAAAGAGAAGAGGGATATACCTATACCTAGCGAGGTGCGTCAGCTGTATTCTGAGTGGAGGCCAACACCTCTGTACCGCGCCGAACGTTTCGAGAAGAGCCTGGGGACACCAGCCCGCATCTTCTATAAGTATGAGGGCGGTAGTGTCTCAGGGAGCCATGAGATGAACACAGCCATTGCCCAGGCATACTATGCCGCCCGTGAGGGCGTGAAACGCGTCGTCACAGCTACTGGAAATGGGGAGTGGGGAGCTTCTCTGGCTATGGCCTGCAATTACTTCAATCTCAGGTGCAGGGTGTTCATGGTTCGATCCAGCTATGAAGAGAAAGTGTACGGGCGATACCTGATAGAAATACTGGGGACCGAGGTCGTTCCCAGTCCGAGTGAGAACACGCAAACAGGCAGAAAGGTTCTATCCGAAACTCCAGAGTCGTTGGGCAGCTTGGGAGTTGCCCTCAGCGAGGCCTTTGAGGATGCCAGCAGTCACGATGATACAAAGTTCTGCTGGGGCACAGTCATGAATCACGTTCTGCTGCACCAGACTGTCATTGGTCTGGAGGCACGACTTCAGATGCGTCGAGCTGACGCTTACCCCGACATCCTCATTGGGGCTGTGACCGGGGGTAGTGCCTTCGGCGGCCTTGTTTTCCCCTTCTATCAGGATCGCAAGCGCGGAATTCGGCTGGTCGCAGTTGAGACGGCGGCTGCGCCCAGCCTCTCAAAGGGCCGTTACACATACGACTATGGAGATGCTGGTCGCTTACCGATGCTGCTAAAGATGTACACCCTTGGCCATAGCTTCGTTCCACCGGGTATCCGAGCCGGCGGAATGCGATACCATGGTATGTCCCCACTGGTCAGTGCTTTGTACCGTGAAAAGCAGATTGAAGCCAGGATCTGCACACAGCGCCAGGCCTTTGACTCAGCAGTAGCCTTTGCTCGGGCTGAGGGGTTCGTACCATCTCCTGAGTCCTCCTACACTTTGAAGGCAGTTCTAGATGAGGCGCTGGCCTGTAAGGAAAGCAAAGAACGCAAGAACATCCTGTTTGTGCTAAGCGGTAACAGCAATCTTGATATTGCTACCTTCAAGGATTTTCTCGAAGGCGCGATAGAAGACCAGCCCTTCCTGGAAGATCAGGTTCAGGCTGCACTAGAGCAATTGCCCCAGATGACGCCGAGCGTGACTCCCTAGGCGTCAACGCTCAACTATCCAGCTTTGACTCCAGGCTAAAGTCTTCGCCATACCCTCTCTCCTTATTCCTGAGAAAGACGTTGAGTTTCTTACCTGATGTTCAGTTAGTCCTCGCCAGTCCTCGTCTCAATTACTGGGGGAGATACCATCCCTGCCGATATTACTAGTTTCATCCCCTCTTCAACAGAAAGGTTCGTGCGGCTAGTGTTCTCCGGAGGGATTATTTGAAAGAAGCCCGACGTCGGATTAGGCGCAGTGGGTATGAACACATTCAGCAGTTCGTGACCAGAGCCATCCACCACCCTGTTGGTAACAAAACCCACAGTCTGCATGCCAGGCCTGGGGAACTCTACTAGCACCACCTCCCTGAAGCCGCCCTTTTGCGGCAACATCAGGCTGTTCACCACCTGCTTGGTTGTGTTGTAGATCTCTCTAGCCATAGGCACTCTCACCACCAGAGATTCACCAAATTGAATGAACCTCCTACCCATAACATTGGCTGCAACCAGTCCAGCCAGATAGATCAGGATCACTATTGCAGCAAATCCAATGCCAGCGACAGGGCGACCGAAGATAAGTTCAACTACCGGCTCTAAAATGCCGTCGATGGCATCAAATAGCCACTTCATTATCAAAATCGTAGCAGCTATCGGTGTTACTATTACAAGGCCAGCTAAGAAATTTCGTCGCAAGTTGCGTGCCAGTGGAGCTAATCGTGATATCCGTTTGACTGCCATTTTGGTCACCTCCTGCAATGTCGGATGCTGTGAGATAGAGAGTAAGTCAGCCCTCCAGGAATGTCAACGACCCTCCTCCGCTTTGTAGACACACTTCTCAATACGCGTTCCTATCTGACTTTCTAGAATATATGCTGTCCTGCCGAAGGGTGATACAACATACGGTCTGGGCAACCCATATCTGAGAACTGTGAGGGTTGGGGATTTCTGGTGTCTCCGACAGAGAAGCCGCTATCAAAGCGTAAGTATAAATCATGAGTATCAAGGCGACAGTGGCGGTGGCCAGACAGGGAAAGGTTCAACAACGCCCCCGACCTTAAAAACTTCGCCAGAGCATAATAGTCTTAAGGTATCTCCCCAGAGGCTTCCACGCTGGTTACGCCTGCGCCTTCCCTCTTCCAGCATAGTCAGGTGACCTGTTCCACCTTGAGCAGATTGGTGGTTCCAGCCACCCCAATGGGGATACCGCCGGTAATTACTACCAGGTCACCCGATTTTGCCAAACCTAAGTCTTTGGCAAGTCCAGCGCCTGTAGCAAAGAGCTCATCCACTGAGGATGGTTCAGCTATCTGGAAAGGGTGAACACCCCAGCGCAGCAGTAATCTTCCACATACAACGCTGCTGGAAGTTATGACTAGGATGGGCATTCTGGGACGGTATTTTGATACCCGCCCTGCTGTGCTACCCGACTGGGTAAAAGCCACAATAGCTGCCGCTCCCAGGGCCTGCGCCGTATGACAGGCACTATAGCTTATCAGCTCGTCTGTCTCCTGCATTAGCCAGTTGCCTCTTTCTGCCATTATTTGCTCATATGGCAATCTGTCTTCTGTTTCTTGGGCGATCCTAGCCATAGTCTTCACTGCCTGCACCGGGTACTTGCCCATAGAGGTCTCCGCTGAAAGCATGGTGGCATCGGTGCCATCAAATATAGCATTGGCCACATCGGTAGCCTCAGCCCGCGTGGGACGGACCGAGTTCACCATTGATTCTAGCATCTGAGTAGCGGTAATCACCGGCTTACCCGCTCGGTTACATTTGTGGATAAGTTCCTTCTGCACCAACGGCACCCTCTCCAGAGGAATATCCACACCCAGGTCTCCTCGTGCCACCATGATGCCATCGCTGGCAGCCAGTATGCTGTCGAACTTCTTCACCGCCTCGCCCCTTTCAATCTTGGCAATAATAGAGATGTCGGCGGTGTTATCCCGTAGTAGAGTTCTCACCTGAGCTACGTCCTCAGCCTTACTGACAAAAGAAAGCGCCAAATAATCAGGCTGCTCTCCAATAGTAAAGAGAAGCTTTTCCCGAAGAGAATCGGTAATAAAGGGGCCAGACGTACGCATGCCGGGTACCACTAACCCTCGTCCCTTGGTGAGTATACCGCCTACCGTTACCCTACACCTTACCTCGCTATTCTCCTTCCCCAGCACCCTTAGCTGTATTGCTCCGTCGTCGAGAAGCACAGTATCGCCCACCTTTATATCTTCAGCGAGGTGTGGCAGATTCACTGGCACCAGTGTAGCATCGCCTTCCGCCTGTCTGGTGGTAAGCACCACCTGGGCGCCCTTTTTCAGTGTAGCTTGACCACCTTTCAGCTCGCCGGTGCGATACTTAGGGCCCGGCAAGTCCATCAGGATAGCCACCTTTATTCCCAGACGCTGACCTAATTTTCTTATGGCCTGAATATAGCGGGCGTGCTCACCATGCGCACCGTGCGAGAGGTTGAGCCTGGCGACATTCATACCCGCCCTGATAAGCTGCTCGATTGCAGCTGCCGAGCTGGTAGCCGGGCCGATAGTACATACTATCTTTGTTCGCCTTCTATAAAATTCGGAGCGCTTCATACCACCCCTAGCTCTATTCCTAGGATATTGCATAAATCAGTAACTCTGATACCAGTCCTCAGCCACCGGGGCGAATTCGCCGTTTTCAGCCCCCATCTTGGCATACCAGGGTTCGCCATAGTTATCAGCTATTTCGGCTAGCTTCTTAAGCCTGGGGGCGGCAGTACTCTTGAAAAAGTCCATTCTTTCCTCCCTGGAAGGAATCTGAACGCCCTCCTGCCACAAAGCACGTCCTGCCAGGAAGCCCGATGCCCCAGCCCGGCAGGCTATCTCCACCTCTCTCTTGAAGGATACAAAGTCAACGCCGGCACTAAGTAACACCCAGGGTAGTCGCGATGCCTGGTTTAACTCCCGGCAGAATCCAATGAGCTTCTCCTCATCCTGCTCAAACTTGATATCTGCCGGGAATTCAGCCTTCAACACATCAACGGGCAGAGCGGTAATCTGTCGGGCAGTTTCGATTACCAGTCCAGGCTTCATATCAGCAAACCTTTTCGAGGATACCTCAACCTGCTCAACGGGATAACTCACTGGCTCAACCAGAAGGGGTATGTCTTCTTCAATACACTCCTCAGCCAGTTTTGCCACTAGGTCCAGCTGTCTTGCGGCTACCCCCTTCAGGTCAGGCCGAAAATAGATGAGAAGCTTGATAGCCGAAGCTCCCATTTTCTTTGCCTTTTTTACGCTCCAGTGAGGCAGAAGCTCGGTGATTCTGGCTGTGCTCTCACCGGCGTATCCTGTCTTTTCCATGCTGACCAGAAGTCCGATATGACCGGGTAAGACACCAGCAGCTATAGATTGCCCAGCCCCGTAGATGGGGTCAAGCAATATAGCACTGGCAAAAGGCGTTACCGCCCGACACAGGTCGAGCTTGAAATCGACCATATCCTGGTAGCTGACAGCTGCAGGGTTCCCTGGATTCATCCCCCTCTTCAAGGAGTCCCTGTGGTCAATGGCACACATTACCAGACGACCCTTGGCATCAGCCAACTGCTGTAACCCTCTCAGCTTCCCTGCAGATAGATTCACAAGTCACCTCCTCTAGGGCAAAAACAAACCTGTGTATTCTTCCCTCAATCAGACAGGAACTCAGCCAATTTCACCAGCTGGTTATCTAGCCCTTTCTCTTTCTCCCAGGTATCTCTAAGCGGGGTATAGGCTACCTTCCCCTTTATCTCGCCAACCATGTAACCCCCTTTACCCTCCAGCAGCGCTCGTACGGCGGCCGCCCCTAGCTTGGTAGCCAAGACTCGGTCACGGGCTGTTGGCGAACCTCCGCGCTGAACATGCCCCAAGATACATACCCTGTAGTCGAAACCTGCCTTGTCCTTTACCTCCTGAGCAATGCGGAAGCTGTCTCCCGGCTGCTCAGTCTCAGCTACCACCACAATGGCACTTCTTTTGCCCTGTTTGAAGTTCTCCTCTAGATGAAAGCAAAGCTCATCAACACTCAACGGGGCTTCAGGAATAAGCAGCTCTTCAGCACCGCCAGCAATACCGCTCTCCAGGGCAATAAACCCGGTGTGGCGCCCCATCACCTCCACAAAGAATAGGCGACCATGGGAGACAGCGGTATCCCGGATATGGTCGATAGCCGCCAGAGCAGTATTTATGGCAGTGTCAAAGCCTATGGTGTAGTCAGTGCCGTAGACGTCATTGTCTATAGTCCCCGGGACGCCTACAACGCTAACGCCACATTCCTCTGATAGCAAGGTGCCACCGCGAAAAGTGCCATCGCCCCCGATGAGAATCAGGCCCTCGATTCCTGCCTCTTGGAGGACCTTTATGGCCTTTGCTCTGCCTTCACTGGTCTTGAATTCAGTAGAGCGAGCGGTGCCCAGTATGGTACCTCCCTGATGGATGATATTGGCCACAGCTCTTCTATCCAGAAGCTCCATCTCGCCACCGATGAGCCCAGTGTAGCCCCACCTTACTCCAAAAATCTCCAGGTCACTAGCCAGGGCAGCTCGCACCGCTGCCCTAATACAGGCATTCATGCCCGGGGCGTCACCACCGCTGGTCAATATACCTATCCTTTTCATGCCAACCTCCTCAATAAGTGCCTATAGAGACAATCTTACCTCTTTCGTGCCGTGCTTTCAGCGCCAGGTGATAACCACGCTTTACCTACTAATTCACTATTTATCCTGTGGTATTCCTCGCCTGCCTGGTTATCAAGAACCCTCCTGTGAATAACTACCCACGTACTCCGACAACATTCTGGGGTTTCTCCTGACTGAACGCCATGATGTTGTCCATGGTTGTGTCCAGAATGCGCTGGACTGCTTCCCGGGTGTTAAAGGCGCTATGCGGTGTGATGACAATGTTTCGCAGGCGCAATAGTATGTGGTCAGCCAAGATGTCTTGCAGGTCATGCTGCTCGCGGTAAACGGAACGCAGCAGTTCTGCTTCCTCGCGGATGGTAGGCTCCTCGTGTAACACATCAAGCCCGACTGCGCCCACCTTACCGTCGGCTATAGCATGCAACAAGGCTTGAGTATCGACAAGACTGCCCCGCGCAGTGTTGATCAGGACTACCCCCTTCTTCATTCTAGCGAACTCTTTGGTGGATATCAGGTGATGCGTCTTCGGAGTAGCCGGAACATGAAGCGTTATTATATCAGCAGTCCTGAGAAGCTCTTCCATTGCCACATAACGAAACCCAAGTTCAGAAGCCAATTTCTCATCCGGCCTCACATCGAAGGCTAACACTTCCATACGGAATCCCCTAGCAATCTCAATAACACACTGTCCAATGTTCCCGGTCCCGATAACGCCCAGGGTTTTGCCCCGCAGGTCAAAGCCCTGCAGCCCCTGCTGGGAGAAGTCTCCTCTACGAGTGCGTTCGACAGCCTCGCATATCTTGTGGCTGATGGCCAACAACAAGGCAAAGACATGCTCCGCCACAGTATTCTCTCCATAGACTGGTACATTACAGACTGTTATACCGCGTTTTTGGCAATAGTCTATATCAATGTGGTCGAAGCCGGTGGAACGAGTAGCGATTAGCTTCAAATGCCTGAACTGTTGGAGAACCGTGGAGCTCAAATCGGAATAGATGAAGGGTGAAAGGACCTCTGCAGAAGCATACCGATTTGCGTTGCTAGCCCGTAATGGCTTATTGGAGAACCTAACCTCATGCTCGGAACCCAACTCTTTGAAAGCCTCGCGCTCCCAATGTTCGACCTCAAAGACGGCTATCTTCATTGCTACATTCCCCTTCGGTTCGGGGGTGACTGTTTTTCAACTAATCTTCTTCATCTCCTGGAGGGCAAAGGCAGCAGCTCCCAGCACGCCGGAATCCCGCCCCAGCTTAGCCAAGGCAAAGCGCACCGTTCGGTAGGACTCCTTAAAAGCTCTCTCACCAGCCACTTTATAGGCTGGCTCCAGCAGCATATCGCCGATATTGGATAGACCACCGCCGATGACTATCAACTCCGGATTGAATATGTTTATTAGATTGGCCAGCCCTACACCCACATAGTAGCCAGTCCGAGTAATGAGCTCTTTAGCTAGGCTATCACCCTCTTTAGCTGCGTTGTGAATAACCTGCGCTGTCACCTTTTCTACATCACCTTCGGCGTAACCCAGGATTGAAGTCCTAGCTCCCTCTTTGATTTGTTTCCTTGCCTCGCGGGCCATAGCCGTCCCTGAAGCCAGCGTCTCCCAGCAGCCTCTGTTTCCACAGTTGCAGGGTGGTCCGTCATCATCAATGGTCATATGTCCCACCTCGCCGGCTGTACCGATAGACCCGGTGTAGACCTCGCCATCGATAATAATTCCACCGCCTATACCAGTGCTGATAGTAATGTAGATAAAATGGTGAGCCCCTTTCGCAGCGCCGAAATAAAGCTCACCCAGGGCAGCGGCATTAGCATCGTTGATAAGAAAAGCCTTTTTGCCTAGCTCCTTTTCGATCAAGGGAACATCTCGCCACCCCGGCAGATTCGGTGAGGTAAATAGAATGCCCGTCTCAGGGTTGGAGAGACCAGGTGCCCCTACTCCTATGGCATTGAGTTGTGGAGCGGCTATCCCGGCTTGCTCCAGGGCGCGACCTATGGACTCTAGAATCGACTGGACAACTGCCTCCTGCCCTTTCGTCGCCGGCGTTACGCTGTGATCCCGTGAGAGCATCCTCCCTTGAGCGGTGGCCACTGCTGTTAGTATCTTGGTGCCGCCCAGATCAATGCCAAGGCTCAGGGGCTCGGGATTCCTAGGCATTCTGTAGACTCCTGTTCGGTAGATTGTAAAACGCACCCTTACCAGCGTAGCGTCCGCTCTGGCCCAATTCCTCCTCTATCTGAAGAAGGCGGTTATACTTGGCCACTCTCTCAGAGCGGCAGGGAGCACCTGCCTTAATGAGCCCGGTATCCATAGCCACTGCTAGATCAGCTATAGTGGTATCTTCAGTTTCCCCCGAACGATGGCTCACTATGGCTGTCCAGCGTGCCTTTTTGGCCATCTCGATAGCAGCTATAGCCT
>SMTZ1_10006392_pt1 | contig 11859 bp, 10 predicted proteins | sample DeeMarSWOR136_30_FD_25667 | JGI IMG/M metagenome (IMG submission 25667) | reverse complement strand
ACTACTTATTTCTTGCCACTACGGTTTACTTTTCCCTTCGGACCTGTACCATCACAATCACCAGGCCCTGTTCCGGTACTAGGGCCGAATCCACTGCCATCTCTTGGTCCAACACCTTGGTTACCGGTACCATCACCAGGTCCATAACTATTGCCAGCTTTGGATCCTTCCCCCTTACTTCCCGAACCTTCACCGGGGCCAAATCCATTTTGATGGGTATTCATCATTTTGTAACGGAATTGATCATCCACCCCATCTCCATTCATATCTTTATACTGATATCTGTACTGGAACATATCCTGGTATTGACTTTTCAGCTGATATTGGGTTTGGGTTTTGAGTTGAGGCTCAGTCTCGGAATGGTTCTGAACCTGATTTTGAATATTGGCTTGATTCTTTGCCTTGGTCTGGATTTTATTTTCCTCAGAATCTTGTGCTGAGAGCAAGCCAACCACAGACACTAGGAGTAGAAAAACCAGAGAGAACTTGATAAAGCGTTTCATTTTACATCCTCCTTTATTTTAGGGTTTATTATTTATTTCATTTTCTACTTCTATGCAAACAACTTCTATGCCAAAAATAATAATATAGATATAAATTATTATTTATATTGTATTTGCAAATCCAGTTTCAGAAAAATAGAATTTTATTAATTCGACCTGTTGGGCGAAATAAACTACCAGATTGTCGGCGATAAAGGCCAAAAACTAACATTTGGAAAGCAAACTAAAGTCATGATTTGTAGGGCAGGATTAATTATGGAAGAACCAGCTGAAGTGAAATTAAAGATGGGGTGGTAATGTTAGTTTGTTTTATAATATTCATTTATCGAATATCCGGATGAAAGGTTTTCCAGCGGCGATGCATCCAAAAGTACTGCTCAGGATACCTTTCAACTTCTCTTTGCAGATTTAAGGTATATTTCTGGGTGATTTTCTGAATCTCATCATCGAAGGTATATTTCTTTTTTAAATTTGGAATTCGAGAAATTTTCAATTTAAAAGAATTTGTTGATAGACGAATGCATGATCCATAGAAGATGGGTACACTCGTCTGAATATGTAAACTTGCCGCTCCGACGTGGGTAGAAGATTTTTGGTTAAAAAATGAGACAATTGTTCCTCTTTTACCCGCATCCTGGTCGCCCAGTAAACCGAGTAAATATCCCTGTTTCAACACTTTCTTGGAAGCATCCACAGCGCCACCGGGATAAATAATTGACATCCCCCATTTTTCCCGCAATTTTGTCATTTTATTATTCACCAGAACATTATTTTGACGTTGCTGGATAACGGCTGATGATATTCCCTGAAGATATATGCGGGCCATCCCAATTTCCCAATTCCCAAAGTGACCACATACCAGGATGACACCTTTTTTCAATTTCGCTTCTTTAAAGAATTCCTCCGTATTCAGCTCGCACACTTTACTATTTATTTTATCTGTTCCCCACTTCTGCATTTTCATAAATTCCAATATAACCATCCCAAAGTGTAAATACGAAAAGTAAGCTTTTCGCTTATACCAACCGGTAGATTTATTTGGGAATGCCAATTTTAAATTTTGGATGGATACACCTCGGCGGATTTTTAAAAGATAAAATGCTAGAAAGGCAAAAAAACGAGAGATATTTGGAAGGGTATGATCTGGTAAAGATAGAATAAACCTTTCCATGGTAGAATAGCCAAAAAATTCAAGACGATGTCGCAAAGAAATTTTATCTGACATTTATTTAGCCTTTAATAACTCCCAGCGGACGTAGTCTCGCTACTTTCCGACTGATGCCGGCATGGTGCATTACTTCTACCACATCTGCAACATCTTTGTAAGCATAGGGCATTTCCTCTGCAATTGTTCGCATGCCTTTTGCCTGGATAACAATTCCTTTTTCCCTCAGTTCACCAATCAGGTCTTTACCTTTACCGGTCTTTAGCGCCTGGTGTCTGCTTTGTACTCGACCAGCACCGTGGCAGGTGCTACCAAAGGTTTCTTCCATTGCTTCAGCGGTACCTACCGCTACAAATGAATAACGGCCCATATCACCGGGTATTAAGACTGGTTGTCCCACTTCCAGATATTTCGTTGGAATTTGTGGATTGTGCGGGGCAAACGCCCGGGTCGCTCCCTTACGATGAACGCATAACTTCTTTTTCTTACCATCTATTTCATGTTCTTCAATCTTGGCAATATTATGACAGACATCATATACCAATTTAAAATTCAGGTCATTTTCAGAAATTTGTAAGGTTTGTTGAAAACATTTCTTTGCCAGAACCATTATAATTTGACGATTATTCCAGGCAAAATTGGCAGCAGCTGCCATAGCTCCTAAATAATTTTTCCCTTCAGCTGATGCGAGGGGGGCACAGGCTAACTGTCTATCAGGCAGAGAGATTCCATATTTGGGAATCGACTTAACAAGAAGTTTTAAATAATCATCACAAATTTGATAACCCAAACCGCGGGAACCGGTATGTATGCTGAGAGCTATGTTTCCCGGATGTAAACCAAAAACAGCAGCCACTTTCTCGTCATAAATTTCATCCACTAACTGCACCTCTAAAAAGTGATTTCCCGAACCGAGTGTTCCTGCCTGATCTTGACCACGTTCAATTGCCCTCCTACTAACTGCTTCTGGATCCGCCTGTGAGAGACACCCATTTTCCTCAGTGAATTGAAGGTCATCTGGATCACCAAACCCATTTTCAATCGCCCAGCCCGCTCCCTTACGAAGGATATTTTTAATCTCTTTTTCTGACAATTTCTGAATCGCTCCAGATGATCCAATACCTGTTGGAATATTATGAAAAAGATTTTCTACCAATTTTTGTAAATGCTTTTCCGTCTGTTGCCAGCTTAGATTGGTGCTAATAAGTCTTACCCCACAGTTGATATCATAACCAACTCCACCTGGAGAAATAACCCCTTCATCCAGATCGGTGGCTGCTACACCACCAATGGGAAAACCATATCCCCAATGAATATCCGGCATAGCCAGGCTGTATTTTTGTATACCAGGTAAATGAGCAACATTCACCACCTGTTTAACGCTTTCGTCATTCTCTAAATACTTTTCTATCATTCGACGGGAAGTATAGATTCTTCCCGGGACTCTCATTCCTCCCTGAAGTGGAATTTCCCATAAATAATCATGGATTGGATTTAGTTCATATCCACAGGCAAACATTTTATTTCCCTCTTTTTATGTATCAAATACAATAATGGTACTATACCGATTACCATTATATTCAATTTTTAATTGATGAAAGGTAACAGCCTTAATTTCAGACTGTACTTCATGTCTATTCAATATAAAATTTTCACCTGATAAATTGGCATGTAAGAAAAATGTATTTTGTTCATTCACTATTTCTAACTGTTTAACTTCCTGACAAATCCATTTCCTTACTTGAAAAAAATAATTAATCTCACTCAGAAAATTGACCAATAATTCTTCAACTGACTGGGCTTCAATATTCAATCTTCTAAATTCCCTGTTCCGTATGGCAGAATCGCCCAAAACCAGCTCTCGCCAGGCAACAACCGCTGTTATAAATAAATCTTTAAGACTTTCACCCGATACCTTAATCGCAAGATCTGCAGTATGATCAATTGTAATGTATTTTCCCATTGGCACACCACAATATAACACCTAAAGAACACTTCACAATTTATGAAGGAGATTATTGAAGAACAAAATAAAATCAGCAGTAATAAGTCACAATTTAAGATATAAAACCATCCCTATCTGGTTAAAATTGAATTTTTATATTTTCATCTATTCTATTTATGATTCTGTTTCAGATAACCTTCACCTCAGGTTGTTTAAAACTAAAATCATTTGTATAAATATGAATTTCAAATTTATTTGCATTAACTACCAACTCTCTCCCCAACCCCATTTCCCTTTTACTCACATTAGGTGGAGACTGTTCGGCTAGTCAGCCTAGGCCTTGCCAGGTTGGCCAGATAGAAATTAAATAGTGGTTTATTCTAAGAATTGCAGAAGAAGTCTATCTCAATCTATTTCGCATATATTTGCTATAAATTCTTTAAAACTAATACCTACTATTTTTCAAACCTGACACTAATAATATATAATATTGAAAAATGAACATTGACACTTTTTTATTATGCCAAATTTCAATTCTATTTGGTTTCACACATCAATAAATATAAATTATAAGTCTTTGATTTGATATTATATCAGCTAAAGGAGAATTTTGCTTTATGATGACCAAACTGCGAGAAATGACTTTCATTTTTATCTGGATACTTGTGATCGCCTTTGTGGCTTTGATGGTTTTTGAATGGGGTATGGATATTTCCGGAATAAAAGGCAGATCTAACATTGTAGGAAAGATAGATGGCAACAAAATTACCATTCAGGATTTCCAACAAGCGATTCAGAATCTCTATTTGCAGGAAAGGGAAAGTACTGGAAATGATCCAGATGCTGCCAGGATGGAACAGATCAGGGATCAGGTTTGGGAGCAATATATTCAGCGTGTATTATATTCCAAGGAGATTAAAAAGAGACATATAGTAGCTACGGATGCCGAAATATTTCTGCAAATTACTGAATTTCCTCAAGGTCTCCCCCCTGTTATCAGTCAGAATCCGAATTTTATGACAGATGGTGTTTTTGACATGGCCAAGTATAAAGAAGCCCTGCAAAATCCTCAGGTAGATTGGACTCCCATTGAAAATTATGTAAGGGAGGTACTTCCCTTTCAAAAACTACAAGAAATTATCAATGCATCCGTCATGGTGACCGAACAAGAGATCAGGGAAGATTTCATTGATAAGAACCAGAAGGCTAAAATTGAATATCTTTACATTCCGGTTTCAGCCTTTGCCAAAGATTCAATTACCGTTACTGAAAAGGAGATTGAGCAGTACTATAGAGATAATAAAGATGATTTTAAAGTTGAAGAGAAACGAAAATTGAACTACGTCATATTTTCAACAGATCCAACTGTCGCAGACAGTCTAAAAGTGATGCAACTGGCTATGGATATTAAAGCCGATGCATTGGCTGGAGAAGATTTTGCAAAACTGGCAGATGAATATTCAGAAGATCCATCAGTACGAAACAACCATGGTGATTTGGGATATTTTGAGGGTGACCGAATGGTTAAAGAATTTTCTGAGGCAGCATTCAGTTCTCAGCCCGGTGAAATTGTTGGTCCGGTCAAAACCAGTTTCGGCCTTCATATCATTAAGATCCATGATCGCAAAGTGGAAGATGGTCAAGAAAAAGTACATGCCTCACACATCTTATTCAAATATGCTCCGAGTGCTGTCACAATTGAAGAAGCATCAAATTTAGCAAATAACTTCGCTGAAGTTGCCAGAGAAGAAGGATTCAGAATTTCTGCAGATAGGATGAAATATGAAGTAAATCAAACGCCTGAATTTGTTGAGGGCAATTATCTTCCAGGTTTCGGACAAATGTCATCAACTGTTGGGTGGACATTCCAGTCAAAAATAAACGATATTTCCAATGTTTTCCGGACTCCCCGAGGATATGTGGTATTTGAACTGGCAGATATATTACCTGCAGGATATAGGCCGCTGAAAGAGGTAAAAAATATTTGTAAGACCCGTATTGAACAGGAGGAAAGAAAAAATCTGGCTAGGGAATATGCCACGAAAGTACAACCAATACTCAATGAAAATACTTCTTTTGAAACGGTTGCTGCGAGTGACACTGCGAAAATTATTGTAAACGATTCAACCTCTCAATTTACCAAATCACAGTCGATTCCCAAAATTGGCTTTTCCCCAGAAATCCTGGCTGCTGCTTTCACAATTGAACCTTTCAAAATATCATCGCTTATTGAAACTGATCGTGGTGTATATTTCATCAAAGTAATGGAAAGAACTGAAATTAATGAAGAGGAATATAAACAACAAAGAAATTCAATTCGAATGCGGCTTCTAAATCAGAAATCTCAAAGTTTCTTTAACAAATGGTACGAAGAATTGAAAGAGCAAGCAGATATAGAAGACAATCGAGATCTATTTTTTGCATCATAATATCTTAATAAACCAGAAGGGGCACATAAGAGTGCCCTTTTTTGTTGAATTGTTAATCTTAATTAGCTTTTATCCCGACACCTTTAAGTTTATAATTTAAAATGTAAATATAATATAACTAATGATTTGTATGCTCAATTGTCTTAATACTTCAAGATCTCTATTATTTAATATCCCTCATTATCCCATTGTCCGGAATCAAAATGGATCTTCGAAAGTCTTTCCAACTATCCTAAGGGGAAAAAAATGGGAAGATTTACAATTTAGTTTGCATAGTTGAAGAGATTTTCTCAGTATATTAATTTTTTTGGAGAATAAAATGTCAATTATTTCAACATTTCGTGGACTCAGACCTAAGAAAAAATTCGCTGAAAAAGTGGCATCACCCCCATATGATGTGTTGAATTCGAAGGAAGCAAGAGAAATGGCCAAGGGAAATCCGCTTAGTTTTTTACACATTAATAAACCTGAAATCGATCTTGATCCCAACACTTATCTCTATGATCCCAAAGTATACCAAAAGGGTGCTGAAAATTTAAAGAAACTGATGAATGAGGGTATTTTCTTTCAGGATGAAAAACCTTATTTTTATATTTACCGACAAATAATGGGTACACACCAGCAAACTGGTCTTGTGGCATGCGCGTCTATAGATGAATATGAACAAGACCGCATTAAAAAGCATGAACTTACCCGTCCAGATAAGGAAGACGATCGGGTTAATCATATGAGGGCTCTGAATGCCCAGGTAGGTCCTGTTTTTCTGACTTACAAAGCACAAGATGACATAGATGCAATCATCAATAGCATTACTGGGAATCAACCTGAATATGATTTCATAAGTGCTGACAAAGTACAGCATACTTTCTGGATAGTTACTAACCAAGGTATTTCGCAAAAAATAAAAGATCTTTTTAGTAAGGTAGATTATCTCTATGTGGCGGATGGTCATCATCGTTCAGCTGCTGCCCAAAGGATCCGGGATATAAAGAGAAAAGAAAATCAGCTTCACAATGGGAGTGAGGAATATAACTACTTCTTAACTGTTATCTTTCCTCATAATCAAATGCAGATTCTGGATTATAATCGGGTAGTGAAAGATCTAAATGAATTGGAAAGAGAAACCTTTTTGCAGGAAATTGAAAATAATTTCATATGCAGTAGAGCCGTTACAACGGAGCCCATTAAACCCACCCAGAAGAAAGAGTTCGGCATGTATCTGGACAATGAATGGTACCGACTTGTTGCCAAAAAAGGGACATACGATAAGAATGATCCCGTTAAAAGTCTGGATGTAAATATCCTGCAAGAGAATCTGCTTACACCAGTGTTAGGAATAGATGATCCCAGAAAAGACAGTCGGATCGATTTCGTAGGAGGTATACGTGGTTTGAAAGAACTCGAAAAAAGAGTTAACAGCGGTGAATGGCGGATAGCATTTGCACTTTTTCCCACTTCAATTGAAGAATTGATGGCCATTGCAGATGCAGGTAAAATTATGCCACCAAAATCAACCTGGTTCGAGCCAAAATTAAGATCGGGATTGATAATACATTTGCTTGATTAAGATAAATAAAATGATATGACATGTAAAGATTCTAATGCTGCATTTCGTGTTCGAACATTTCTTTGGAAAGTTACAAAATCATCGGGCTAAGTTTCTTTACAATTTTACGAAGTTCTAATCTCAAAAACCCAACATTGGTATCATTACTTCCTAAAACCGATACCCAGGCATCTGCGTTTGGTACTTTGCACGATAGGAAAATGATATTTTCGAACTGGATTTCGATAAAATTTGAAGAAGACGCATCCAGATTATGTTGTAATCTCTTGACCTCACCTAAAAAAATCGAAAGCTGGTTGCCAAGTTCAGTTGCCTCAATTTTACCATTGGCATTTGAAGATAAAGAAGTCACAGGAAAACCGGTTATATTATGAACTAATATAAAATTAACACCTCTTGAATTTTTAATTGATTTGAGTTCATCGTGAATTAGATTAATGCGCTGTCTTTTTTCCTTTTCTTTTTCTTCAATTACCTTATCTGAATTTTCATCAATCTGCCGCATGGCTTCTAATAAAAGACTTTGCCATCCGACATCAATAGTTTCCTGTAATGCTTTCACATTCTGCTTAACAGTAAACTCACCACCATTCCAGGCCATTATATGATAAAAAGCATTCTCTCCAGTCAGATGCCCTGTCTCCGCGTGTACAATATTTCCGTTATCAAAATAGATAAGTCCGGATTCATGCTCATGTTTTACTTCCAAGGCAGAAGTCAATCTTCCCAGGCAGTTTAATTGGATAATATCGCTTAATTGAAAATCTGCCACGCTACCTTTAAATCCTTTATCTTCAGTCAAGGCATCCAGAATTACCGAGCGTAAGTCATTGATTTCAAAAGGTTTTTCGATATATCGGAAACATCCTCTTTTATCGGCTTCCTTTCGGACATCATCTGAACCATAAGCAGTCATCATGATAACTTTGGTATGCGGATAGCGCTCTTTAATCTGCACCAGAAGTTCTAGTCCGGATACTTCTGGCATACGAACATCGGTAATCACAAGGTCAACCGGCAATTGATTCATCACTTCAATAGCTTCTTTCCCAGAGTTCACACAAACTAGCTGAAACTTATCACTATCCTTGGAAAGTTTCTTGCTTAGCGTCCAGGTAAGATCTTCTTCATCATCAACAATCAGTACACGTTTTTGTAGAATCGACATATTGGTTTTCCTTTGCCCTTGAGAGTTAATTATCGAATTTGTGCATCATTTCTTTAGTGGTTAAAAATATAGAACTATTAAATATAAACATATACAAAAAGTGAAAAAGAAATATTTTCAAAATTAAAATGAAATAATTTAAATATATATGAAATTCGTGATTTTCATCTAGGGTACCTACCTTTCATTTAAGTGTAAATACCCTATGTTATATTTAATGTTAAATAAAAGTAAGAATAAAAATGAATTCCGTTACAATTCTGCCTGGATTTCTCCAACTTTATCGGTTTTCTCCCAGGTAAATTCTTTTTCTTCCCTTCCGAAATGCCCATAGGCAGCAGTAGTTTTAAAGCGGGGTTTCAGCAGGTCTAAGGTATTGACAATTCCTCTGGGGGAGAGATCAAATACCTTTGAAATAATCTTGGTAATTTTCTTTTCAGAAATGGTAGCTGTTCCGAAAGTATCTACCATGATGGATACCGGATCGACATGACCTATCACATAAGCAAATTGGACTTCCAGTTTAGAAGCCACACCTGCCGCTACCAAATTTTTAGCTACATAGCGGGCGGCATAACTGGCAGATCGATCAACTTTGGAAGGAGCTTTACCGGAAAAACAACCACCACCGTGTCGGCCCATTCCCCCATAAGTATCCACGATAATTTTACGTCCGGTCAATCCAGTATCAGAATAAGGTCCCCCAATGGTCCAGATCCCGGTACCATTGGTGATATAACTGGTCTGGTTGCGTGTAAAAGGCATATTGTATTTTTCCAACAGAGGCTGAACAATATGATTAAACACCAGATCGGCCACTTCGTTCCGATTGGTATCAGGAAAATGGGGAACAGCCACTACAATTTTTTCTACCCGATTGGGTTTTCCATTCTTGTAGAGCACCGTTACCTGTGATTTACCATCCGGTCTTAGAAAAGGTAAAGTACCATTCAATCGCGCTTCGTCCATTCCCCTGACAATGGCATGGGCCATGGTGATTGGAAGCGGCATGTAATGGGGAGTTTCGTTTATAGCAAAACCAAACATCATTCCCTGATCTCCCGCACCTCCTGTATCAACACCCTGGGCGATTTCAGGTGATTGGGAATGAATTTTAGAAAAAATTTGGCATTTATCGTCAAATTTCAAGGTGGAATCTGTATATCCGATATCCCGGATGGTACCTCGGGCAATTTTCTCATAGTCAATATTGGTATTATCTGGAATCTTTACCTCACCGGCAAGTATAGTTGTGTTCTCGGTTACCAGGGTTTCGACTGCTGCTCTATTAAAGGCAACCTCACCGTTTAAACTGAAGATTGAATCAACAATTGCATCTGAGATGGCATCAGCAACTTTATCCGGATGACCAGCCGAAACAGACTCGGAAGTAAAAAGAAATTCTTGCGTCATTCTGTGGTCCTCTCACTATATCATATTTTTGCTTTAATTCATTAATTATAAAATTTAAGTGAATTGTATAATAACCCTTTTTCCGAAATAGATAATTAGATCAAATTGTCATACTGAACTAAAACCTGCAAAAGGTAAGTGGTTTCAGCATCCTATTTAAGGGACCTCTCACGTTTTTACCCTAAGGTTTGCATGCCGCAAACAAATTCAGGATGACAAAATTTTATGATACTTATTGCAATTACATTTTTCTGTTTGATTTATTAATTGATTTTATTTTGCATAATTTATCAAACAGATACTTTATTTATACCCTTTATGGAAATTTCCCCGCCTTTAATCTGTTAAAAAAGGCCTCAAATATATCCAGAATACTAACTTACCTCAACTAATAAAATAATAGGGATAAATATTTAGTGAGTGCTAAATATCATAGAATGATACTTTATATAATTAAAGAGGCGTTTCCTCCTTGGGATCCCGAGTCATCAAATCCTTCACTGCATCTTGTGGATCTTTATCTTCAAAAAGCACTTGATATACTTCATTACATATAGGCGTTTCCACCGAAAAATGTTCTTTTAATTGATGCACTGAACGAGTCGTTTTCACCCCTTCTGCTACCATTACCATATTATTTAAAACTTGCTGTAATTTCATTCCTTTTCCTATTTGCTCTCCTACATATCGATTCCGACTATGACGGCTCATACAGGTTACAATCAGATCGCCCATTCCAGAAAGACCGGAGAAAGTTGAGATTTGAGCCCCCATAGCAGCACCTAACCTGGTCATCTCAACTAAACCACGTGTCATAAGAGCAGCTTTGGTATTATCACCGAATCCTGCACCATCAGCAATACCGGCAGCAATGGCAATTATATTCTTAAGCGAACCTCCTAATTCAACACCAATAATATCATCACTGGAGTATACCCTGAAAGTTTCTGTCATAAAAACATCCCGCACCAGTCGCGCAGTTTTTATACTACTGCTTGCCGAAACAACTGCTGTAGCAATACCCTTACTTACCTCTTCGGCATGACTTGGTCCCGATAAGGTTGCAACCTGAGAATCTGATACGCCACTTACTTCAGTAATTAATTGAGACATTCTCTTCAGGGTATCGTTCTCAATTCCCTTGGAAGCATTCACAAATATTTTCTTTGAACAATCCCACTGTTTTAATTGAGATACCACCTCACGCATCACATGGGAAGGAACAACGAGTAGTAGGAAATCAGCAAAACTCGCGGTCTTTTGCAGATCATCGATTAATTGCAGAGAAGATGGTAATTTAATACCAGCTAAATATTTTTTATTCTCCCTATCCTTTTTCATCTGAATATACTGATCAGGTTCAAACACATATAGCATGGTATCAAATCCCTTGCCTGCTAAAAGGCTGGCCAGGGTAGTTCCCCAACTTCCAGCACCAATGATTGATATACGCTTCAGCATTATAAGTTATTCTTGGTTAAGGATATCTTCTACACTCTTCCCCGTTAAAATTTTTAAAATCTCCTGGTATTTTTTGGAGGTATTCTGAACAATCTCCTCAGGCAGAGGTGGTGGTGGTGGTGTTTTGTCCCAATCGAGTGTCTCAAGGAAATCTCTAAGATACTGTTTATCCAGGCTTGGTTGATTTTGTCCTGGCTGATAATCTGCT
>SMTZ1_10011682_pt1 | contig 11861 bp, 10 predicted proteins | sample DeeMarSWOR136_30_FD_25667 | JGI IMG/M metagenome (IMG submission 25667) | reverse complement strand
CTCGATATCTTCCAGAGAGAACCGGGCCACTTCCGTCCCTTTGTAAGGAGTAACCCTCACTAAATTTTCGAGTTCGAGCTGCTTGATTGCCTCGCGGATGATGGTCCGGCTGGCCTTCAACTCGGCAGCCAAGGAGGTTTCGACGAGCCGTGCTCCCGGCGCCACCTGGCCGGAGAGAATCTGCCTTTTCAGGGCGGTATATATGGTTTTGCGCAGCGGCTGATTGGGCGAGGACGATTTGTTGCGGGACATAAGGCTACCCCGTTGGTTTTCAGAATTGTTTACAATATTGTTTAAGATATGTCAAGGAATTTCTGGTTTATCCGTTGACAGCCTAACGGCTTTATCCTATAGTGCTTTTACTTCCCGAGAGTTTTTCCCCTTCCGAAAAGGCCAGCAAGGTTGTCATGACAGGGCTGCCCTCCTGTGCCAGGAGGGTTTTCAGGGCGGAGGTGGCGGCGGTCCTGTAGGGGCAATTCGTCAATTGCCCTTATTTCGGCGCGCCGCTTGGCATAACTGCCTGCCATGATCAAATTGGAGGAGGGATTTATGTCTTCGCTCTTCTATTCCGAAGGAGAGAGACAATACGCCAAGGAAGCCAGGGGCTTTTTCGAAGAGGAGATCGCCCCCCATGTGCAATCCATGGATCGCAGGAATCAATATCCCTTCGATTTATTGAAGAAATTAGCCCACCGGCACTACATCGGGGTTCGTTTCCCCTCCCGATACGGGGGGGGTGGAAAGGACATGATCCATGAGGCGATCATCAACGAAGAAGCCGGAGCCCAATCCTACGCCCTGGCCTGCGCCCGCAGCGTTCCCCACCATGTGATGGATATTCTTTACCAACACGGCAGCGAGGAGCAAATGCAACGGTACCTTCCCGGTATCTGCAAAGCTGAGATCATCGTCTCCGAATGCATCAGCGAACCGGAAACCGGTTCGGATGCCGCCCGGATCAAGACTCGGGGCACAAGGGATGGAGATACCTACGTGATAAACGGCGAAAAGCGCTTCATGGCCAGCGGCGGCGTGGCCGATGTCTTTCTGGTCTTCGCGATCACCAACCCCGATGTCCACCCGACCCAGGGTATGAGTATTTTTCTGGTCCCCAAGGGAGACCCGGGAATCGTCACTTCCGAAGAATTCGATACCCTCGGATGGCGGGGGTTGAGAATCGTATCCGAATTGGTCTTTAACCAGGTCAGGGTGCCAGTTCAAAACCGCGTAGGAGAAGAGAATAGGGGTTTTCCCATACTGATGGAGATGCTAAATGCAGAGCGAATCGTTGTGGCCGCAGGCCTCCTTGGGCCAGCCCGGACCTGCTACGAGATCGCCGTTCGCTATTCCACGCAAAGACATGCCTTTCACCGCCCCCTTCGCCAATTCGAGGCCATCAGTTTCAAAGTCGCCGACATGGCCACCAAGATCGAAGCAGCCCGCCTCCTGCGCATAAAGGCGGGCAGGATGTTCGATCAGGGAGAGAATGTAACCCGCGAAGCAGCCATGGCCAAGCTCTTTTCGGCCGAGGCTTCCTTCTGGGTGGTAAGCGAAGCCATGCAGATCATGGGAGGAATTGGGTTTACGACCAAATTTCCCGTTGAGCGTCACTTCCGGGATGTACGGGGCGGGATGATCGCCGTGGGAACCAACGAGATCATGCGTCTGGTTATTCAGCGGGAGGTCTATAACCAAATCTCCAAGGAGGGGGGTTAAGATGAAACCCTGGCGGATGATCTACTGGCCCGAAGCCAGCCCCCTGGACTATATCGTGACTCGTCCCCTGGTCAATGATCTTCGGGCTGAAGGAAAGATTCCCGATACCTTCATGATCTACGCAGTGAATCGATACTTCGTGGCCGTAGGCCGACACATCAACATAGACGATGACGTGGATATGGATAATTCCGCCAAGCTGGGAGTCCCAATCTTCCGCAAGATTGGCGGAGGAGGCTCGGGAATATGGGGACCAAACTCATTTCAATTCGCCATGGCCTTTGGCCAGGACCTCTTCCCAAGCATGGAAGAATCTCTTCGCGTGATGATCGGAAAGATCCTTCTCCAGGCCGTTCATGCCACGGGAGTGACCGCAGCCTTTTACAAACATATGGGCGATCTGCTGGTGGGAAGTCGCAAGCTGGGGGGATTTGCCGTCCTGCCTCATGGTGAAAGGTGCGTAAACATGGGTGGATTCTTGAACGTGGATGAATTGGACATCTCCATCGCCTCCGCAGTGTTGAAAACTCCCGAAGAAAAGTTCAGGGATAAAGCCGCCAAGGATATCCGTGATTACGCTACCAGTCTCCACGAGCAGGCCGGGAAAGAAATCTCGCGAAAGGCCTTGGTAACCGCCATTGCCCTTCATTTGGAGAAAGTCTTGGCGACCAAAGTTGAGTTCACAGGGTTGGGCAAGATGGAGATGGAATTCTATGATTCCTATCTGAGCCAATATGCCTCCGAGGACTGGACTTTTTCTAAGTCCAGTTCCAAACGATTTGAAAAAATCCCGGAAGGCTACCGGCTTGGGTTGAGCCGACATAAATCACGGAAGCTCGTATGTGCCCATGTTCTCGTGGACGGGACAGGAAAGGTCGCCGAAGTAATGCTTTCAGGAGATTACTTCATCAAGCCCATTGATGGAGACCATCAGATTGCGAATAACCTGGTTGGCCTGGAGGCTGCTGATCCCGAGGCCATCAGAAAAAGGATCGAGCAGACGGCCCAGTCGATCGGTTTTGAGGCCTTCATGATGAGCCCCGAAGATTTCACTATCCCCATCATCAATGCCTGCCAGAAAGCCCTGGGAAAGAAGGCTTGAGGGAAAGGGCCCGGCGCCCTTCAGACCCCCGGCTAGAATGGAGCGAACCGATGGCAAAGATCAAAAGGCTCGACCATATCGGGATAGCCGTTAAAAACCTGGACGAAGCCATTGAGAGGTTCACCCGTATTCTCGGGGCCGAATTCATCGCCAGGAAGGAAATCGTCCTCTCCGGGTCCAAGATGTGCGTGGGCTATTTGAGGCTGGGAGATACCCTCATCGGGCTGGATCAGCCCGCCAAGCCCGATGAATTCCTGGCCCAATTCATCGAGCGAAGGGGAGAGGGGCTCCATCATATCGGGCTGGAGGTGGAGGACCTTAAAGCGTTCCAGGCCATCGCGAAGAACCCGGGGGTGTCCGCAACGAGATTCTTCTCAGCCCTCGGGACCTATGCGGAGTGGTTTTTCAGGTCATGGAATGGAAGGAAAAGGGGGCAGACACAATCGAAGAGAAAATCCTGCGTCTCCACCGAATGCTGGAAAAATGGAAAGAGGATGAGAAGGAGTCCCCTGAAGGTTGATTTCAATAACCAAGGAGGAAAACCATCCGCTAGTCGACCATTGATGAATGAGTATCTTTTCTAAACAACTACGGCTCTGAATGCCTCCGGAAGCAGCCTACCGATTTTCCCGTCGGGGGGAAAATCTGATCTTGCAAGCGACTCGCCAGTTTTGATCTGTCGGTGACCCCTTTCTTCTCCATCCCCCGCCCATGGGCACTCGGGCCGGCCTCCATAGATTCACTATTTCCTTGCATAGATCCCCTTGGCACCGGAACGAGTCTTTTCGACAGCAAGAAGGAGCTTTTTCCCCAAAAAAGGGCCTTGGCCTTGCCATGGCTATTGAATTTCTTATTAATTTCAAGATATTTCCGGTCAGCGCATTTTTTCCTTGACACCCAATATATAGTATTGGATAATGCATATACACACAATATATAGTAGTTTTGAACAAAATTTTTTGGGGTCAAGAACGGAGGAAAGATGGCCAACCGGGAGAAAGAATTAAGGCAGCGCTATGGGGTGGCCAAATTCGTGGAGAGGGCACATCCCAGGTTCTTGTTGAATTTGCCGGTTGAATATTACCCGGCCACATCCAATACAGAAGAAAAGGGGTATACGGGCAATGCCAGCGAAGGAGGGTTAATCGTCCATCTTGGCCGGCCTCTCCAAGTCGGCGATCTGGTGAAACTGAGGTTATTCTTTTCCTCCGACTGCGGCATGAATTCCGTGAATACCGTGGAAATGGTATCTCAGGTTATCTGGATGGAAAAATTGAAAGACTCGGAATACCGCTGCGGGATAAAATTTGTGGATATCTCTGCGGAGGACATGAACAAACTGAGCAGCTTTTTAAAAAACCTTTCTCCTCTCTCCCATTAGCCTCTTAAGCGTCCAGTTGTTGGCAAGATGGCATCAAAACTTCCCCGAGAAAGGGCCCATTCCAAACTCGAGGGACGAAATCCGAAATTCGAAACAAATCCAAAGGTTCCAAATTCAAATGTTTTTTCCTGGTTTTCTATTTTTGAACATTTGAATTTCACGCTCGGTTCGTCCCGCGCTTCGCGGGATTCCATATTCGGATTTCGGATTTTTCAATGCCTCAGACCTGTTGGCTTCCGTCTTTGCCGGGTCAGGTTTGTCAGACCTAAACTTCTAAGCCTCTCCTCGCAGGAAATATTCAGTCCTTCCATTTCAGGGGGTTGAAATCCGTTTCTCGGTCGTAATGGTCTTCCCGCTCGACTCGCTTCAAATAATTCACCGCCCCGTAGGTCAGCGGCGTAACCAGGGCCTCGTAGGCCGATTTGGTCAGCCACTGGGTGACGACCAGCTTTCCCAGGGCCCCGGAGGGAATCATCGCGGCGAAGGCCAGAAAGATGAAAACCGCGGAATCGGCGAACTGGCCGACGATCGTGGACCCGATGGTTCGCAGCCATAGATGGCGCCCTTCCGTGGCGATCTTCATCTTGGCCAACACGTAGGAATTAAGAAATTCCCCCATCAGGTAAGCGATGAAAGAGGCGACCAGGATCCGGGGGGTGAACCCGAATAGGGCCCGGTAGGCCTGCTGAGAGCTCTGCGGGGAGTCCAAAGGGCCCAGTTTCCAGAAGGGAGCCGGGGGCAGCTCGATGGAGAGCCAGATGACGATGACCGCCAAGAGGTTGCAGCCGAACCCGATCCAGATGACCCGCCGGGCCCGGGCATAGCCGTAAACCTCGGTGAGGATATCCCCGAAGATGTAGGAAACGGGAAAGATGAGAATCGCAGCAGGCAGAATCAGCGGCCCGATGGAAACCAGTTTAACCGCGATGATGTTGGCGATGATCAGGCTGGTGACAAAGACCGCGGCGATGAGGGGAAGCCAGCGCTGGGTCGCCATGGCTATTTCCCATGCTCCGCCTCGACGGTAATGGAAATCCCGCCGCGGACAGAAAACTCGGCCGTCACCTTGCACCACCGGGGCTTCAGGGTTTTCACCAGTTCGTCCAGGACCACATTGGTCACGTGCTCGTGGAAGGCGCCCTGGTTGCGGAAGGACCACAGATAGAGCTTGAGGGACTTGGATTCCAGGATCTTTCGGTCGGGGATGTATTGAATGGTCAACCGGGCAAAATCCGGCTGCCCCGTTGCCGGGCAGACGCAGGTGAATTCCTCCGTCCGCAGGGTCACAACGTAATCCCGCCGGGGATGATGATTGGGAAAGGTCTCCAGCTTTTTCCCCGGCTTGGCTCCCCGACCCAGCAGGGTCAGTCCTTCCAGGTCGGATTTCAACGTGATCTTCGGCATCTGTTCACCGTCTTAGACCATCTTAGATTTACTTCTTTGCCTTCTGCACTGAAGATGATTATACCTGAATATCCGTCGTGATCCAAGAATTCCTGCATGACCATCGGGCCCGGAAAGAATCGCCCGCCTTCCGACCCAAGGAACCCCTTCAGGGAGTTTTTACCAAGCCATTTTCCCTGGGGAATCGGTTTTCTCCCCGAATCCCGGACAGGCACCTTGTTTTGATTTCTGACTGGGATATCTCTTTTTATGGTCAAAAAAATATCCCTATGAATTTATTTTTTCGCCCCCCCATGCCTCTTCTCCGGTTTACCAAAAAATTTAGGGGCATCCCCCCAAACAAATTGAAATTACTGTTCATTTTTCCCCCTGCAACACCTTGATTCCATTTTCTTTTCTTCATTCTGTTTCCGCGAGAGGGCAATCCATCCAGCCGATCCCTCCGGTTAAAAAATGGAATGATTTTTGCAATTTTACACGTTTCAACATGCTTGCCCTTATCCCCAGGGCTTGTCGAATCAACTGGGGACCTGGCCCCTTTTTTTGAGGATTGCCGGAAAAATGGAAAAAAACATAACCGCAGAAGAAGAAAAAGAGAATCAGCAAATGGATGGATTTCAATCAGTTCCCAAAAGTGGTAAGATCCTTCAAAGACTTCTGGCTGGCGGAGGGAAACCTGTGTCCCCGGTGAGAAAACGATGAAACCGTCCATTAAGATTCTGCTGGTGGAAGACAACCCGTACGATGCGGAATTGTTACGGGAGATGCTCCTGGGAGTCTCCAGCGTGCAGTTCGAGTGGGTCCATGTTCCCCTCCTGGGGGAAGCCCTGAAACGCCTCCGGGAAGAAAAATTTGATGCCATCCTCTTGGACCTCTCCCTGCCCGACAGCCATGGGCAGGAGACCCTGGCCAAGGCCTATGCCCAGGCCCACGACATTCCTATCGTGGTCCTGACCGGACACAGCGACGAAAACCTGGCCATCCGCACCGTCCATCAGGGAGCCCAGGATTACCTGGTCAAGGGCCAGGTGGACGGTCCGACCCTGATCCGCGCCGTTCGTTACGCCATCGAACGGCACCGGCTGCTCACCGAACTGGACCGCGGTCGCCAGCAGCAGCTGAAGATCAAGGACCAGTTTCTTTCCCATGTTTCCCACGAGCTCCGCTCTCCCCTTGCGGTCATCCATCAGTTTGTGACCATCCTCCTGGATCGCCTGGGCGGAGACCTGTCTTCCGAACAGACGGAGTACCTGGAGATCATCCTCAGGAATGTGAACCAGTTGCGCAAAATGATCGAGGACCTCCTGGAGGTGACCCGGGCGGAAACGGGGAAACTCGCCCTTTATCCCCAGCTGACCCCCATGGATGAGCTGGTGGACGAGGTCCTCTCGGCCCTGCGCATCGCCGCGGCCGCAAAGGGGATCGCCCTGTCGGAAGAGATCTCCGGCGACCTTCCCCTGGCTTATGCCGATCCCAACCGTGTCCGCCAAATCCTCATGAACCTCATCGACAACGCGATTCAATTCACCCCCGAAGACGGGAAGATTACGGTCCGGGCCGAGGTATTCCAGGAGGATCCCTTTTTTATCCGCCTGGCCGTCTCGGACACGGGATGCGGAATCAGCGACGAGGAGCGGCAGAGAATTTTCGACTCCATGTATCAGGCGAAAGAATCCAACGCCCCGGGGCGCAAAGGCCTGGGCCTCGGCCTTTTCATCTGCAAAGAGCTGGTCTCCCGCCACGGGGGACGGATCTGGGTCGAGAGCGAGTCCGGAAAGGGAAGCACTTTCTACTTCACCCTGCCCATCTTCTCCCTGACCCAGCAGCTGGCCCACCTTCTGTATCCCAAGAACCTGGAACTGGGGTCGGTGGGCCTGATCAGCGTGGAGATCGCCTCCCCCGCCCGGCGGGAGTTGAACAAATCGGACGAGGGCATTCTCTGGGAAGTGGGCAACATCTTAAGGCACTGCACCCTCATCGACAAAGATTTCCTCCTGCCCCGGATGGCGCCCACCAAATGGAAAGAATTTTTCTTCATCATCGCCTTTGCCCAGCAGAAAGGAACCGAAGTTCTCCAACAGCGCATCCAGGAGCAGTTCAGGCGTTTTGAAAAGCTTCAGGAGGCAGGCCTGGAGGCAAACGTCTCCTGCCAGATCTTTGCCATCCCGGGCGCCGGGAAGGGTCTTCCGGCGGACGCATTCGTGAAAGAGCTCACCCGGAGTATCAAAGAACGGATCCGGAGAGCTTTTCAGGAAGAGGAATTCAGATGACCGCCAAAAAGATTCTTCTGGTGGACGACGATAAAGAACTGCTCTACGGGATGAAAATCTGGCTGAGAGCCAAAGGTTTCCAGGTCTGTCATGCTACGGACGCCGCGTCGGCCATCGCCACAGCCAAATCCCAAAGGCCGGATCTCATCGTCCTGGATATGGGACTCCCGGGCGCAGACGGGTATATGGCCATGGGCCGTCTGCGGACCCTGATGCCCCTGACCCGCACTCCCATCATCATGATAAGCGCCCGGGATCTCGGAAGAAAAGCCCTGGAAGCAGGGGCGGAGGCTTTTTTCCAGAAGCCCTTCGACAACCGTCAACTTCTGGCCGCAATCCAGAAGGCCCTGGCTCCCCAAACGGCCCTCCCAACCCAGGAGGGGAAGGCCCCTAAGAAAACTCCCGCGGAGGCCCGTAAAAAAAAGATCCTGCTCATCGGAGAAGATCAGGAACTGCTTCACGGACTGGGGATCCGGCTGCGTTCTTACGGATTCGACGTCCATCTGGCCTCCAAAGCTCCCCTCGGGGTTCAGGTCGCCCAAAAAACCCGGCCCGACCTAGTCATCCTCGACGTGGGTCGGCCCGGCAGCGATGGGTACCGGAACCTGGCCCGGCTGCGGTCGCACATGCCCCTGGCTCATGTTCCGATGATCATCATCACTGCCGCCGGTATTTCCACGCCCCAGGAACGGGCGTTGAAATCCGAGGTGGAAGCCTTCTTCCAGAAGCCCATCGACAACCAGCAGCTCCTGGCCGCCATCCAGAGCGCTCTGGGGGAAGTGAGCGTTCCCGTCACCGGTTCTTCCCCGGGTCCTCATCCAGCAAATCGATGATTTTGAAGCCGGCGTTTCCGGGCAGGATCAACCAGACCCGTAGGGGGTAGGGGGAACGATTCCTTTTCAGGAACCCACGAAGAAGCAGCAGGAAGCGTTCCTTTTCCAGTGAACCGTGTTTGGTTGCCAGAAACGGCAGGGCGATCGTTCGGAGACATCTTCGCTCCGCCTCCCGGAAGATCCCTTCTAAGGCCTTCTCCACCCATTCCTCTCTCCAGGAAGGCTCCTGATCAAAATCATAAACCACCGCCCGGAAACGAAGGGGGGAGTCCTCGGAAACTCCGACGCTTCCGGGTTCTTCCGGTTGGGCCTCCAAGGCTTCCGTCAGGATCGCCACCGGGTGGTCATCGGATTCGATCCTGTCCCAGCCGGTGCTCAGGACCAAGTAGGTGTCCTCCTCCAAGACGACCGCCTCCACCGGGAAGGGTGGCTGGTCTTCGGGCGCGGCAAAGATTCGGACCGTACCGATGGCGATTTCAGAACGACGGCCGCCTTGAATCAGTTTGAGCTTGGGTCGAGGGCCTTCCTTCTTTTTCATTGCTCAATTATAAAAGCCTCTGCGCCCTCCGAGGACGAAAAAAATTAACCGCAGAGTACGCAGAGGTCGCCGAGCCTTTTCTGGGTAAAGAAAAAAACGCAAACTGTCTTATGAATATGGACTCATCTTTGCCTTTCGTTCCCAGGGGATTGAAAACCAGCGGATGAACAAAGAGTAGGCAGAGCGCGCGGAGGAAGAAAGCAGGGGGCCCGAAGAGCAAGCAGAGACCGCTGAGCCCCTTTCCTGAAAGATCCTTGATAGTTTCCTCCTTCTGGGGAGCGTCGGAAATTGGGCTTTTTTTCCCCCTGCGAACTCTATGACCTCTGTGGTTAAGTCTTTTCCCCGCGCTCCCCGCTCCAGGCTCCATGCGTCTTTTCCTTCACAAAGAAGAAGAAAAAGGAATCCCCAGCTTGGCCAGGATACTTTCCGCGGCTAATATTCCCCGGTACTGCGCTTCCTCAAAGATGGAAAACCCGCTTAAATCGGAATGGGCAAAATAGATATTGCCCTCCGGCCAGGCTGCCCGTTTTCTGGCCTCTCCCCACATGAATCCCACCCTCGGCTGGACCATGGCATGGCCCCAGCGGAAGATGTCCAGGCGGGTAATCAACTCCCGGATTTCAGGATGGGGTCTGGAGAGATCGCGGAGGATGAAATCCACCCAATCGGCCCAGGAAGTCTGCAGGAGGCGGGCTCTCTCCTCTGCCGGGGCCCCCCCTGCCATGGCGTGATAATAGGTCAGGACGGTTTTCGAAAGGTGGGTAGCAAGACTCTGGTGGGTGGCCACTACGTATCCAAGGGATGGGCTGCCATAGATGACGTTGTCCCAGGCCAAGGCCGCCGCCCCGGATTTGGTACTCGGAAAAGCATTCAGGCTCAAATTCGCCACCATCCAGGGGCTGTACTGGAACCCTTTTAGAAAAGAGGAATCGGCCCGGCTCTTTCCTCCGGTCAGGTAGGGAGCGAAGATCCGGGGAAAGCAGCAAATGACCTGCCTGGCTCGAATCCGGAGGGAGGTGTTTTCCATGGGGCTATATACATCAGCCAGCACTTCCTTTCCCGCATCTGTCAGGCGATAGACCAGAGAATGGGTCTTGACTTTGGCCTTGAGCTTAGCCTCCAGCTTCTTTACGATCCAGCCGTTTCCCTCGGGCCAGGTCAGAACAGCGGATTCCTCGGAATCCCCTCCCCCATCCCGGCTGCAGAAGTAATGGAGCCCGGCCCAGGCCGAAACCTCTCCATAATGGCACCCGTAATCGTCGCGGCAGGCATAATTGGCGTACCAGTGGAGAGGAGCCGAATCCAGGCCCTGCCGGTGGAGAAACTCGCGCCAGGAAACCCGATCGAGGGCCAGCAGGTCGGAATCCCGGGAGCTCATCTCCATGGGAATGGCAAAGGCTTTGCGGCCGTCTTTTCCCCGCCGTCTTTTGAAACCCAAAACGATTTTTTTAAACTTTTGAAACTGGCCGTAGTCCTCCCGGGTCGCTCCCAGGACCGGCAGGAGCCCTTCCTGCCATTTGCCGTGAATGTAGAGCCGCTCCTGGGGAGAAAAGCAGAGGTATTTTTCTTTGTAAACGGGGTGCCCCGATGCCGTGCGCCCTTCAATGATTCCCAGCTCTTCAAAGAGCTCCTTTACCGCCCGGGACTCATCGGTGGGAAGCGGCACATAGTGAGCCCCCCAGGGATAGGGAGTAATGGAATTGGCCCCGGAGCGGGATACCCCTCCCACCTCGGGCTCGAGGTCCAGAATCTCAAAGTCCTGGAACCCGGCCTTACTCAGTTTCCACCCGGCAGAAAGCCCGGATATTCCGCTCCCGACAATTACCACCGAGACCTTTCGCTCACGGGCAGGTTTGGGAAAGTCATTCTTTAGAAGCATGTGCCCCAGACCAAAGGAGGGTCCGACGATCGACCCGGTGAAAGGGAGCCCCTTTTGACCCCTTCCCCGGCTCCCGGGGATGAGAGATAGGGCGAATCCAGAAAGAAGTCCAGCCGACGAAAGAAGGAAACTGCGACGGTTCACGAATCGGTCACCCTGTGCCATTCGGCCTCGTAGTATTGCACCAGAACCTGATTGTTCAGGCGGTTTACCTCGGCTTCCACCGGGGCCATATCCTTGGGGAAATGAAAAAGGCTGGGGGCCGTCTCGGGAGTCAGAAATTTCAGGTTGGGGGGATACCGATCGGGCCTCCGGTAGGGTTGTTTCGAGGCGATCACGAACCCCCATTCACCGAAGGACGGAACGTACGCGTGGTAGGGGGTCGTTCGGAAACCCACACTCTCCATGGTTTTTACCACGCACCAGAACGAGCGGCGGGCAAAGAGGGGCGAGGTGGCCTGGACCACCGCCAGCCCCCCATCCGAAAGGCACCGGCGAAGGAGACGGTAAAATGCCGTGGTATAGAGCTTCCCCAGGGAGTAATTACTGGGGTCGGGAAAATCGGCCACCACAAAATCATAAAACTCCCGGTTTTCCTCCAGCCACAGAAAGGCATCGGCATTGACGATCTTCACCCTGGGAGAAGTGAGGGAATTCTGGTTCAGGCGGGTCAGGACGTCATGCTGGGAAAACAACCGGGTCATCTCCGGGTCCAGGTCCACCAGGGTTACGGCTTGG
>SMTZ1_10022356_pt1 | contig 11862 bp, 10 predicted proteins | sample DeeMarSWOR136_30_FD_25667 | JGI IMG/M metagenome (IMG submission 25667) | reverse complement strand
ACCCAGAGAAAAGGCAATTGTCCCCCCAAGAACAGAGAATAATGCACAGGTCAGGCCGTATCTTAATGAACGCTTCGGCTTACCCAGGCAAAGCCCTATTACCAGAACATCCGCCGGTATCGGCACGCATATCGGCTCGGTCAAGGCAAGAACAATAAGCGCCGCCATCCCGTAGCGCGTATCTGCCCAGTGCACAACCCAGTTATACAATCGCCTGTGCCAGTGCCACCAAGCTATTGATTTGTCACTCGTTGCCCGTCGCTCGTCGCTCATTTTATCAATTATCGCTCCGTCATTCGGCATCCGATATTCCCTGTTTCTCTAATTCCTCAAATAGAGAAGGCCCATTATCTTTTGACTTCTGAGGCGATTTTGGCCTGGAAGTCTCGCTTTGCTTAGAAGGGAATTCTATGATTTTTATCCCTGCGCCGGATTCGGGTTCCGGTTCTTGCTTATCGGCAGGGATGAAAGGTATCAAACCCTGCCGATACGCCTCTTCCTGAACCTGCCGTGGAGCGTCGCGAATATCCATCACAAAGCCGCCGACATCAAACATCCAGACCAGCGGGTTGTCCGCGAGCATAGCTGGTGTACACCAGTCCAGGTCCAACGTAGTAATATCGAGCTTGTCGCGGATAATTCTTGATTTGGTCATCATTGTTCCTTTTGAGATGCCGAATCCCTGTGCCACCTGTTCGGAGGTCATATGTGGGCTGCGATTGGGGTCGTGCAAAAAATTTACCCAGCCGACAGCGTGAACTATCCCGCTGGCCCAGCTGGCTGGCTTGCTGCCGCTCAGTAACCAACGTGTTCGGCAAATTTCACCTGCCATCTCCTCGCAAAGCTCCTTGTAATCCTCATTGAGGTGAGCATCGCAGAACGCATCTATCAGCTCAATTATCTGCCCAAAAAGCTGCCGATTCTTTTTAGGAATACGCATCTTCGACGCTTTGCTCTTACTGTTTCCCATCTCAATCTCCTTTCCGTCCATATCTCAACATAAGTCATCCTCATCGCGAGGCCTGCAAAGTCCCGCACCAATTAGGCGTTAGCCTAATCTCAATTGGTGCGGGATTGGCAATCCCTTCGTTCTTTATGTCCTCTGTGCAGAATCATCTGCATCTGACAACTTGTACGTCCTGCAAAAATCTACCACCGATTTCCTGGAATCCGCCCAGATAAACTCCCAGTCATTATCGACGCAATGGTCCAGGAGGTCGTCAGGCTGAGCCTCGTTCGGCATAGCACCAAAATGGTATCCGAGAACTCTATCGTAAACGTAAGCCACCAGCCAGGAACATATAGGATAATCATTATCCTTAATCAGACGTCTAAAAACATAGCTGTTGTTAAGGCATCTGTCCAGTACGTGAAATGTAATTTCCCAAAATCCGTATATTTTGCCCTCGTAATACTCGGCCTTTTCGACCATCTTTTGTTTCTGCTCTTCTTCGATACCGCCCGGCTTTCTACAGACCAGCAGTTTCGATTTTTTGCCCTTGTATGCAGTTATCGGCCTTATAACAGTTCTCCACAACGCTTCTATAATTTCTATTTCCTCGTCCACCCGCAAAACCATAGCCGAATGTGACGCCCAGGACGGGGATTCTTCGTCCGCTTTGCTGAAAAACAGAACCAGCTTTGATAACAGCCCTCTGCTTTGAACGTGGATTACATCGCCGGTCTGCAAAATAGCCTTGTCCCTCGCCAGCTCATCCCAGCCGGTTTCTGGTTTTGGACAGGATTTATCTCTCTTTTTTCTATTTCTCATTTGAAAATTTCCCTGCCGGGCCACCGGCCATAAACAATACCGCAAACCGCGTCACCAACGCACCTAATAGAACATAACCCAAAATCACCTGCAACATTAATAATGTCTGTCCACCCCAGCTATCGGGGTTAGCAGCAATATCACCAAATCCCAACGTTGTCATTGTAACAACCGAGAAATACAATGCATGCCAAAATCCCCGAATATCACCAACCTTACCCATGACAATAACGCAACTCGGCCACAACCGGTAAGCTATGGCAAACATAACCGCCAAACCAAAGAAAGTCACAATTATTCGCCACGTACGAAGCCCATAATCGCTGATTAACCAAAATAGCCAAACCGGCCAACGAAGCAAAAAGTGTTCCTTATACCAATCCTCCCAGTTCTTCCGCCGGATATTGTATTCCAGAAGCTGCTTTGTCCCTGGGTCTATACGCGCGCTGCCCAGACCGACACCGCGAAAATCTGTACAACGGTCGACACTGCAGTGAAAAAGTGAAGTCGTGCTATCGACAAAAGCCATTCGGAAGTCTGCCCCTTGTAGTCGCGCATTTCTGATATCAGTACCCTCAAAATGAGCATCCGTTAGTCTCGAACCTTTTACATTAGCATTATTTAGGTTTGCTCTCTCTAAATGGACATCTATAAGCGTTGCACATCGGACATCGGCTCCCAAGAGGAGAGCTCCTTCTAAATGCGCAAAGTCCAGTCTCACACCTTTCATAAAAGCTTTATGAAATTCTGCACCCTCCATATGGGCTAGTTGGAAGTTAGCATTTTCCAGATCAGACCTGTTGAATTTCGCTCTACTCAAATAGGCTTCCGGGGTCTTATGGCCATATTCTCGATAAGTGGCAAGGTTGACTCCTTTCAGATAGAAGTCAGAAAATTCCGCACTCTCCAATTCAATATCTTGGTCATAATTTTCATCTCGCCACTCGTTCCATTCCTTTATGCCCTCCTCACCTTTCTCTGAACACTCTTTGAGAAAGTCGTATTGTTCCTGGCTGAACCGTCGTTCCTCTTTCGGTTTTTCATTTTTCGATTCCGATTCGTTCATTTATTTTTTCCTCTCCGTATCCGCTACAAAAGAACACTCACCACTCACCAATTAACCACTCACCATTCTTACAAGCATCAAGCCTCTCGGTCATTGCGAGGCCCCCCTCTTGCTTTTGCAAGAAAGCAGTGGGCCGTGGCAATCTCAAATCCTACACTCAAAGCCCAATATTCTCAATAAAAAGACAGCACGGCCCACAAAACAGGACTCCGGCTTGTGTCCATATTATATGGGATTGACATTTATAAGTACTTATGAATACAGGCGCTTATAGCCCAATATCTATTATCGGACGATGAAATAAATCTTGACAAGATGTCGTTAATACTGTATAATGGTTTTTAAGAAATTGAGGGATTTCTATATCTGCAGGGGGGTGTTTGTTCAAGTGAAAAAACCACTATTAGCCGTCATAATTGCAGTATTATTCTTTTGCTATTCAGTCACCTTCGCCCTGGATCCGATAGGGTCTCCGGCAGACAAACTAAAAAGGGGGCAATTCTGTATCGGGGCCGATTATTCCTTCAGCGATATGGACTTCGAAGCAAAAGGCAGCAGCATCTTAACGATTAATAACCTTACCACTGGGAGTCTTATCGGCATCCAATCACAAAAACAGAGTCTCAGTCTTGACGGCGTCGAAGTGCAGAAGGCTTACGCTAATCTTGGCTATGGCATTACCGACAACCTGGAGGCATTCTTACGTTTGGGTGCGGCAGATGCCGAATGGAAAGGTGACAACGATACACATTTTAGCTTTGGTTTGCGTACAGGGGTAACTCTTTACCAAAAGGATGCTTTGAAATTGAGTGCGCTGGCTCAATATAGTTGGGCGGAGTCCGAATTTGATTCGCTGCCCCTGACGACTGTGGTTGGCGGCATCTCATATCCGATGCTGATGTCAGGCAGGCTGAACATGCAGGAGCTCCAAATAGCGCTGGGCCCGACTTACGAGCTGACCAGGGGTATTTCGCTCTATGGCGGGGGATTTTTCCACTTCATGGACGGCAAACTCGACCTCAAAGGTAGTGCATCTACTACGGGTATACCGAAGATTGGATACGATTTGGACAGCTCATATGATATCGACCAGGCCTCAGAGCTCGGCACCTATATTGGCGTTAAAATTGATGCCACAAACGATATTTCCTACAGCATCGAGTATCAGCATACCGCCTCGGCTGATGCGATTGCTATGCGCCTTCTCTGGAGATTTTAGAACAGCAGAAAACTTCTTCCTACCCTCTTCACCACCATGCTCGCACATATGTGCCCCTGTGCACTTGTGCTCTTTGGTACTATTCAGAACGAGCTAAATCTGCTATACTGTCAACGAGCAGCTATGGTTGACAAAGAACAATTTGAAACCGTCGGTAACGGATTATTGGTAAGAGCGCCTGCCAAGATTAATCTTAGCCTGCTCGTAGCCGGCAAGCGTCCGGATGGTCTCCACGAATTGGAAACGATAATGGCCAAGATTAACTGGTACGATGAAATCCTCATCGAACCTGGCCAAAATCAGGGCATCGAGCTTATCTGCCAAGGCCCGCACTGGGCACCGGAAGGTCACGAGAATCTCATCTACCAGGCTGCCAAAATGCTCCTTGAAAATCAGGGGCTTTCGGCCGACATCAAAATCACCCTGACAAAGAATATCCCTGCCGGCTCAGGGCTCGGCTCAGCCAGCAGTGATGCAGCGGCAACTCTTATTGGGCTAAACCAATACCTGAAGTTACAACTACCCAATCGCCGGCTCGCCAAGCTGGCGCCCCGATTGGGCAGCGATGTAGCCTTCTTTTTGGGCGGGCCATTGGCGTTCTGTACAGGAAAAGGCGAAAAAATAAAAAAATTTGAAAATATTTTTAACTTTCTTGCTATTTTGATATTACCAGACGTAAGTCTTTCTACCAAAAAGGTTTACGCCAATTACGAGCACAATCAACCCCTCTATGAAAAGCTCAGCGCTCAAATAAACACCCATATCAAAAAAAACAGGATTGATTTAGTAGTAAAGATGTGCGCAAATATGCTGTGGAAAAGCAGTTTCAGTTTGGTGGAAGGTCTGGCCGAACTGAAAGAAAAAATTGAATCGTTGGGTATCGGGCCCTGCTGCCTGAGTGGTAGTGGTCCAGCATTGTTTTTTATCATAGAGAGCGGAGATGAAGAGATAGCCAGGAAATACAAACACAAACTTGAAGAAAAAATCGGTTGCAAAAGCATCATCGCCAGTAGCAATAGATGGTAAACTTTTAAGTGAGGCAAAGAAAATGAAAATCACCGAGGTCAGAGTCAAATTGGTTAGCAACAAAGATGACAGGCTAAAAGCTTTTTGCTCAATAACGATAGACAATGAGTTTGTGGTTCGCGACATCAAGGTCATCGAAGGTACGAACGGTTACTTCGTCGCTATGCCCTCCAGGAAAATGAGCGACCACTGTGAAAAGTGCGGAGGCAAAAACCATCTCAGAGCCAAATACTGCAACAACTGCGGAGGGGCTCTCAAGGAAAACAGGGCAAAAAAGAACTTCAAAGGCAGAATGAAGCTGCACGCCGATATCGCCCATCCGATAAATGCCGAATGCAGAAAAAGAATTCAGGAAAGAGTTTCTGCCGCTTTCAAAGAAGAGATGGAAAAATCAAAGCAGCCCGGCTACAAACCAGTCGATCTGGATGAGCCGGACGATGACGTTCCTGAAATAGTCTCGTAGTTAAAGGAATCCCATTTTACAGTACATCAAAAGTGGGAATCTAAAGACAAAAAGACGGATACAAACACACTACTAACCAGACACCTATTGAGACTCAACCACCCCTCAATTATCTATCAGACTTGGCGCAAAACAGCCCCCTATGCAGTAAGGTCCTCAAGGACCTTATCGAGAGCAACATCCAAATGCTCGTTGAAATCGTATTTACCTTCTGTAAGCTGCTGACGGACGTCGAGGACTTTCTCTCTGCGGGTCTCCGGCAGCGAAGCAATCTTTTTTAACACCTGACCAATAGGTGTAGTGTTGATATTTTCAAGAATCTGCTCCATAATCAAATCCTTATCCGGAGCAAGGTTATCTTCGACAGGATTCAGACGGCACTTTTCGCCTTTAAAACGGCTTCTAGAATCGAAATCGGGCATTCAGACTACCTTGCATGACAGGCTTCGAGGCGAAAACATCCATTCTTGTGTGTCCCCTTAATCCCTTAGGAGGCCCAAAATAACCTTCTAATACTGGTATCGACAATAATGGTCTGAAAACTTTAGAAAAGTTTGGTACTCAGCTAACTTTTGCGAAAGACGAAAGTTATACAAATTTGCAGCAAAAACCTTCCTACCAACACTAAAAAAACTGCTCTGAAGAAGACCCACTTTAACACCAGAAATAACTACGAAGGTCTGTCTGGGGAAATTAGGCAATATACCATATATAGTATTAGCCAAAAAATGCTGAGCACAAGAAAAATGAAGCAGAGATTGGTCCATTCGACTGCGCTCAGGACAGGGTTTGAATTGGCCCATTCGACTGCGCTCAGGACAGGGTTTGTTTGGGTTTGTTTTGGGTTTGTTTTCCGGGGCTGCGAAAATGACATTTCTTTCATAATCCTTTGTTAGTAATGCGCTTACGTTCATTTGCAATCCGCCTACGGCGGACAAGATTGGGTTTGATTGGGTTTGAATTGGGTTTGAATTGGGTTGCTCCGCCAGCGGGATAAATTTATATAAGTCGTTATTTAACAGAGTCTTAGGTTCATTTGGCTATCCTAGAAATTGGGTTTGTTTTGCATAAAATGAGCTGATTTGTAGAGTTCTCTCGACAGATGTAGAGGGGTGCCTTGTAGGCGCGTAAATAATTATATTCTCGATGCTTATGAGTGGTTAAATGGCTCATTGGTTAAATGGTTAAATTGGGTAAATTGCCCCGCACCAATTAGTCGTGAGCAAAGCTCAATTGGTGCGGGGTCTTCGCTGCGCTACGAGATTCTCGATGTTAGATTCGACTTGGCCTGCTGGCCGTGCCACGCTGTGGCTTACAGATATGAAATCTATCGCCTGCTGGCGGGTTATGTTAGCCTGCTGGCTAACAGGTGGGGGCTACGAGAGACAAAAGACGGTTTTAGTTAATTGGTTAATTTGTGATTAGTTAATTGGGAAAAAAGACAAAAGAGAATATCGAATATCGAACAAGGAATTTAGAATGATGAAGTTGTTAAAGTGAGCTAAAGTGCCAAAAGTGAGCTAAAGTTGGGGGAATTTGGTTGATTTTTGTTGGCTTGGGTGGTAACCACGAATCCATTCGACTTCGCTCAGGACAAGCTACACGAATTTACACGGATTCAGTCGGCTTGGTGTTCTTGGCAGATTCTATTCTTAAAGCAAGCCCATTCGACCCATTCGACTACGCTCAGGGCAGGCTGCGCTCAGGACAAGCTTTATCATAGAAATCTGCCTTCGTCCACGCGGCAGGCTGGTGCTGCCTACTTATGATTAAGCCGACCGGCTGATCTTTTTAAGATAAGGGGGGAATTTGCTTGATTTTCGTTGGCTGGGGTGGTAATTTTGAGTTTTCGAGCGGTTTGCATCACGTGGGGTTATTTTAGGAAATGGCGTAATGGTGGGAAAATGCCTGACGAATTGAAGGATTTGGACAATCTGAAACCTATCGACCACGCAGTGGTCGCTAAGCCACATACACCGGTTTACAAGATGCACCGTTACTTTGCACGGCGTCCCTGGAGCGTGTTTCGGGCCCTTATCGAGCATTACTCAAATCCCGGAAGCATTGTCCTCGATCCGTTCTGCGGCGGCGGTGTTACGGTGGTCGAAGGACTTCGCCTTGGACGAAAAGTTATCGGCGTAGATATCAATCCCTTAGCGACGTTCATTACACGTTGCGAGGTTTTAACATGTAAACTTGACGAGCTTGAAAAAGAATTTAAGCGCATAGAGGCAGAGGTAAAAGACAAAATCAACGCAATTTGACTAAATGCCCAAAGTGTAAAAAAGAAGTTCCTGCCGACTGGTTCGAGTGGTCGAACGTATATGAGTGCCCGGAATGCCATACGGAGAACATAATTTCCGAATGTAAGAAACTAAGGGCAGGAACATACCAATGCAAAAGATGCAAGACATCGTTTCAGCCAATGGGTGCCATACGCAAAGAGCCGATGATGATCAATGTATTCGTAAGTTGTCCAGATTGCAAGAATAAGTGCATGAAGCACCCTGATGAAAATGATGTTGAATTAGCCCAAAAAATCGAATCTGAATTTGATAAATTAATAGAACCATATAAACAATTTATTCCAGACGATCCTTTCCCTGACGGGGATTTAGAGAAGGACCACTCACTTTTCAAAAAGGGAATACAAAAGTTCACTGATCTTTTTACAAAACGGAATATTTTAGCGAACGGCATCTTGAAATCAATTTTGCTTTCTGTCCAAAATATCAATATTTGGCTGATGTTTGGTGGATCTCTTCGATTGACGAATCGGATGGTGTTCCGAAATGAAGCCTGGAGAGGGAATAAACCGCTGGAATGGGCAAAGCATGCGTATTGGATTCCTCAGTTAAATCTTGAAGCTAATGTATGGAATGCCTTTGCATCAAGGCTAGGAGCAATTAAACGTGGTATAAAGTATAACTCAGAACAAATCAGAGACTATTCGATAGAAGGCAAAGTCTGGGATGACCTACGGAAATCGGCCACATTCTTATTGCTTACTAAATCTTCCGAAAAACTTCCGATACCAAACCAATCCGTGGATGTAATTATCACCGATCCACCTTATGGAGGAAATGTACAATACTTGGAGCTTGCTGCGTTCTGGGTAATTTGGCTAAGAGAACTTCTTGGTGATGAAGCAGTAATTGATTACTCAAACGAAGCGATTGAGACGCGGCATTCTGGTTTCCCAACGGCAAAAGATCAGAAACACTATCGAGATATGCTGTATAAGATATTCAAGGAATGCCATCGAATCTTAAAACCGAAACGCTGGATGGTAATGACGTTTCACAACAGAGAATTCGGGGTTTGGAACACCATTCATTTAGCAGCGCATGACGCGGGATTCAGGCTTGCGGAGCGCGACGGGATGATCTATCAACCAGCAATAAAAATTCATGAACATACCATCCATACACGAGCCAGCGGTTCGATGCTTGGCGATTTCATCCTGTCGTTTCAGAAGGTTGAAAAGCAGCCGGGGTTTAAGGCAATCGAGCATGCTGAGATAGGCAGACAGATTGAACAATTAGCGGCAGAAGCTGTCCTACATCATAAAGGGGCCTCGCTGTCGCTCATCTATATGAAGCTGATGCCGTGGCTATTGAATAACAATCTTTTAGACAAAATAAGTGAAAAAGAGCTTGTTCCATACCTGAACAATAATTTTGAGGAAAAGGACGGTAAGTGGCATTTAAAAGGGAATCCCGGCGATGAGTTTAAGCAAGATCTTGAAGAATACAGCAGACAACATTACAAGGCATCTTATGAAGATTTGGATTTTGTACCGATAGAAGCAAGGATTGAGTATCTAATCCGGCGGTTGCTTTACTCGCGGGGATTTGCAACGCAGGACGATATTCTTAATACAATCTACGAGAATCTGATAAACTCCAACATGGCCGATGCGAGGGAGATTCAGCGGGTGCTAAATAGCATTGCTGAGTTAGTGCCGATTTCGCAAGCCGCAGCAGGAAAGATAAGCAAGGGAAAAGCGGGTCGAAAGGTTTGGAAACTTAAGGAAGACATTGACAGAGAGAAGCTTTTCGCAGAAATGGGAGTGGACGTTGAGTACCGGCTGGCCACCAGTGAGGAATCGGACCATGACCTTGCTATCTCGCGATTGGTGGAAATGGCAGGATTACGGAACTTAAAGGCTCACATCGGAAAGACAGAGCAGATGAAATACACCGAATTCCGACATAGGAGCAGTGACCTGCCGAAGCAGGTAAAGGGTATGCCAAAGGCAGCCCGCGAAATAATTGAGCAGATTGATGTGCTGTGGCATAACGGCGGCAAGGGAATTGTGGCCGCATTTGAAGTTGAACGAACAACAACGATCAACAGCGGGATAGACCGTTTCAGAAATCTGATAGCAGCCGCTCCTCATAGTAAAGTTGAACTTTACTTAGTAGTGCCAAAATCACGCGGCAACGAAGTGCGCAACAAACTCGGCTCTCCAGCCAACCGAAAAGATGAATTGCACAGGAAAATCGGTTATATTTATCTCGAAGATTTGAAAATTCGGAACAGCCTCGCGGCGATTGACTTTGAGAAGATAAGACGCTTTATCAACGGGGATCAAAAATGAACCTTTCTCCCGACCAATTGCAGGAAAGGCGAGAACTGCTCCAGCAATGTCTAAACATGAGCGTTATTCAGGCGCAATCGTATGCGAATAGCCTGAGCGAGGAACAGTTTCTTGAGGCCATAAACGGTACAACCCGGGACATGCTGGGCATGAATATGAAGCGCCCGGGGACATTTCCAGAAAACTATTTCGGGCAATACTACACCGTTCAGAATTGGAATCTCCGGTCGGGAAACGTATGGGACCAATTAGAGCTTGATATACTGCAATGCCTCACGGCCGAACGGGAAGCCCGAGAGGTACTTGAATATTTTCTCAATCAGCCTGGCTTCCAGGCCGATTTCACCGTAATCAAAGCCAGGTTCAAGAGGTGGAGGAACACATTGGATAGTCTGCTGGGCTTCAAGCTCATTCGTAAGCTGTCCGGTACTGCAAAAGACGTAACTACCTATGCTCTTTATTCAGAAATGGTTTCGCTGTTGCGGCGCGTATTGGCCTCGCCAAGAAGTCTGGAACTGCCTGTAATCAACTCTGAAGCGGCGCAAGCTGAGCTGGCTTACGTGCAGCAGATGGAAAAGGAATTCGAGGATTACCTTCGTGACGTGCTTGATAACCGGCTCGAAGAGACCCTGGAATTTGGCCGAGAGCAGATGAGCCTCGGGCTGGTTACGCATTATCTGGAAGAGCTTTTTGGGCCGATGCTGTATTTCGACATACTGTTAGCTCTGGTTCACCAGTATGGGATGTCCGCAACGGAGATAGTTAATCCAGAAGGTACGCGAGCCGGAAATACAGGATTCCATCTGGCCCTATTCGGCTCTCCAGGCACCGGGAAAACTTTCTCCGTCAAAGACATGATGCTTGGCGATGAAACAAAGAATGTACTTGCCCACGGATTACCTGGACTGAATCGTTATTGTGGCGGTATGACTCCGGCCAATTTCATCAGGATCGGTGAAGCCTATCAAGGAAAGCGGTTCAACTTTGTGGTGACAGAGTTCAATGATTGGTTTCGTTATAAAGGGATGGTGGAACCTCTGAAACTGGCACTGGAACAAGGGAAAATCCGTTACGAGACTAAGGTGGATACAATCGGTCCCTATCAGTTTAGTTGCTTCTTTTCAACAAATTACAACACGGAAGTGAGTAAAAGCGCGGGATACCGTGTTACCGTCGCAGATCCAAACTTCAACGCTATAGAGGATCGCATGCTTGTGCGCATGCATCGTATGACCAAACAACGTCTGAGGGAGTTATCTCGTAATCAAAGAGAATTGGCAATGGGCAGGCTGCGGATGCGCCTGGCCGGCGAAATACGCGACCACCTGACACTTGTTTACGCTATTCAGACCGGCCATCCGTTGGTCAAAGGCCAGTTCAAGGCCAAGATGGTTGTTTTGCGCGATACCTTCTTCCATGAATTGGAAAAAGCGCAGGAACTGGTCCTAGCACAGATAAAGAGCGATATTCTGTTCAGTGTACGCGTTCGGCAGAACGCGATCAAGCTGGCCGGAGCCTTAACTCTTTTTTCATACTTTGCACAGCCCGAGGAACGGCTGGAGATAGGCGAAGATGCCGTCAAGCTTGCTATGAAGTTCTTTATCGAGGAGGTCGCGATCCGGCAAAAAATCGCTGTTGACGTTGAGTCTATCTTGTACACCCTCGGACTTAGCGACATCAATAGAGCAATAGGCGCAGCTCAGGAGGCAAGACG
>SMTZ1_10006775_pt1 | contig 11862 bp, 9 predicted proteins | sample DeeMarSWOR136_30_FD_25667 | JGI IMG/M metagenome (IMG submission 25667) | reverse complement strand
CATTAATGCTTCGATATCCCCTACCAGAAGGGGTGGTAATGGGACCCTTTAAGGCAACGTGATTTCTTTCTATAGAATCCAGAACCTCTCGAGGGAGGGGAGTACCCTTCTTTTCTAGTGCCCCTAAACCAGCCTCCACAATTTCCCAGTCTATCTTAACGCCAGTAGCATCAATACACCGCCTGGCCTCTACCACTATATCGGGCCCGCTTCCATCTCCAGGTATCAAGGTTATCTTATAAGCCATATTCTCTCTGATAATTAATAAGACCCCCTAGTATGAGAATCTCTATTTGCCTCTGATTAAGGGTATGGGTTAAGGGAATTTCACTCTTCTCACTCATATTCTTTAATACTAAAGGAATACTTCCTTTGAGAGATTCTCTAATCCTTTCAATCTTAAGTTTGTCTCCCACTTCAATCTGCCTATAATCTTCCTTCCTTTTAAATAAGAGAGGAAGAATTCCATAGTTAATCAGGTTAGCTTGGTGAATCCTTTCAATGCTCACAGCAATCACTACCCTTACACCAAGAAAGCGAGGGCACAAGGCAGCGTGTTCCCGACTGGAACCCTGACCATATCCCTGACCTGCTACAATAATACTATCCTTGCCTTCTTTCTTGATTTCTAATGCTCTCCTAGGAAACTCGCTATCAATCTGATGAAAGGTAAACTGAGCATAACGAGCAATATCACTTCGAAACCTAAGATAACTTCCACCTGGTATAATGTGATCGGTTGTGACATTATTCCCAACCAAAAGGGTTACCTCAGCAAAGAGAGTCTCCTCTAATGGGGAAAATAAAGGAAACTCCTTTATATGAGGTCCTTTTACTATCTCTATCTCTGAATCTCTTTCATCAGGGGATATGAAAAGCTCTTTTTCCATTGGATAGGTCCCTGGCTCTTCGATAAAGGGATAGTGTGATTCACCCAATGAACGCGGATCAGTTATGTTACCAGTAAGAGCAGAGAGAGCTGCTGTCTCAGGACTCACAAGATATACTTTAGCATCTTTGGTTCCGCATCTTCCTTGATAGTTTCTATTACTGGTACGAAGGCTTACACTACCTGAAGGAGGTAACTGTCCCTGACCAATACAAAACCCACACGCAGGTTCCATAATGCGGGCACCAGCATCTAACAACTCAGCAACTACTCCGCTTTTTGTTAGCGCTGAGAGAACCCGACGAGATCCAGGAGTGATAAATAAACTCACCTGCGGTGAGACTTTATTCCCCTTAAGTACAGAAGCAACCATAGCCAAATCATAGTAGGATGAATTGGCACAGCTTCCAATACATATCTGATCTACTTTAACTCCTTCAATTTCCTTCACAGGGCACACATTATCCGGACTGTGCGGTTTTGCCGCAAGGGGAACAACTTCTTCTAAAGGTATGCTTACAATCTCCGAATATGATGCATGAGGATCAATGAGACACTCTTCCCACTCCGCTTCCCGATTATGCTTCCTCATAAACCGCCTGCTAATATGGTCAGAGGGGCAAAGAGAGGCCATCACGCCCATCTCTGCTCCCATATTTGACAATGTTGCCCTTTGTGAAACAGAGAGCTGCTCAAGCCCCTCACCACTATATTCCAAAACTTTATTGCTATTTCCTCTGGTTGTAAAAACATCAAGTATCCGTAGAATTACATCCATAGCTGAAACCCAGGGCCTAAGTTTCCCTTTGAGTTCAATTCTTACTATCCTAGGAAACTTGATAAAATAAGAATAACCTGCTATTGCCATTGCGACATCAAGACCACCTGCTCCCATTGCCAGCATCCCAAGCGCACCAGATGTGGGGGTATGCGAATCCGCACCCAAAAGCGTCTTTCCGGGTCGAGCAAATTGTTCCAGATGCACTTGATGACAAATACCATTGCCAGCCTTAGAAAAATAAGCACCATACTTTGCTGAACACGACTGAAGATAGCGCTGGTCATCTGCATTTTCGGGAAAGAACTGATGGGTATTGTGATCAACATAGGTTACTAAAAGATCTGTTTTCATCTTCTTAATCCCCAAGGACTCCAACTGGAGAAAAACCAGAGGGCCGGTAGCATCTTGAACGAGAGCTTGATCAATTTTCAAACCTACCTCTTGTCCCTCTTCCATTTTTCCAGAAACGAGATGATCTGAGACGATTCTCTCAAAGAGAGTGTTATTCATTTTTTCTCTTCTCTTTCTTTAATCTTTCTAAGGCTGTAACATAGAATAACAATAGAAAAAGCTTTAGAACCTAGCGGTCCTCGACCAGACAATCTGCCGGGTGTTAAACACTGGATACCTGATGCTAGTATTTTATCCAGCATCAAACAACTAGTATCCAGGATCATTTTAATCACCTCAGCACATCCTCTAGCCAAAGAATTAATAGCAAAAAAGGACTCTTTCCTAAGCAATAAATTTATTTTCCGTAAGTAAAAAAGTGTGGGATATTTATAGAAATTATAGTCCAATTCATCATAAATGAAAAGAATATTCGAACCATACTTAAAGGTTCTACCTTTACCAAAAACTCAATCTGTGATATAAATAATACACTTACCGCCGAGTATTATTTGAATAGATATAGGAGGGTGTTGTTCTCCTCCTAATAAGAGGAGAAATAGTGGTCTTGGAATATGACGAGGTTTATGTCATTGTTGTGGCTCGGTAAGATAGAAAGGAGTGATTAGTTTTGACCTTAGTGAGGATTAGTGAGAATGAACCCTTTGAAAGTGCGCTGAGAAGGTTTAAGAGGCAATGTATGAAAGCTGGCATCCTTAAAGAAATGCGAAAGAGACGTTATTATGAAAAACCTAGTATCAGGAGACGAAGAAAGGTGTTATCTGCAAAGAGACAAGCAATGAAAAAGGGGTTCTTGTAAAAGTAAGTACTAGAAGTTAGTTACTGTATTTTTTAAGGAAATGTCACTACAAAACACCTTAAGTTCTACATTTCTAACGGGGTTTACTCACAGTCTCATCTGTGGTATAAAATATATGTAGCCACCAAGGATATGAGGATGGAAAGATGATAAATTGTAAGCTATTAGCTAAGGGTTTATTAATGACCATTTTGATTATCTTTTGGGGTTGTGCCTCAACTTCTAGGCTAAGAACAGATGAAGAAATATATTCCCTTCCTTATCCTGACTATTGCCCTGACTGTCATGATTATTGGTATAGAATTTATCCTGACGATTTCTGGTATTACGATTACCTCTATCCCTACTATCCATATTATTATTGGCTTGATTATCTAGAAGATAATAATTCTCATCCTTTAAAGGAAAAATGGTATCAGATTAATAAGCGCATTAAAGATTATAGGGAGGCTTGGAGAGAAGTACGAGAAGAACGAGAAAAGAGAAGAAAGCATATCAGGCAAATGTGGAGAGAACAGAGAAGAGAAATGAGAGAAAGACGGCGAGAAATAAGACATAAGTGGAGCAATATGAGAAGAGAAAGAATGACCCGAGTGAGATCACTATCGCGAAGCGCTAGAAGAAGGTGATTTTAAAAAACAAGGATTGTGTGAGGAAACTGACGAAACAGGGATAGCTGACTAATGGGATCCGGTTCACTATTAAGTTTTCCTATGCACAACACTACGTAAAGTTTACCATGTTTCCGTCAATGAAAATCGGTGATGAAAGTATCTTCAGGCTGTACATTATTGTCTCTATTACCACAGGTAAAATTCCCCAAAAAACACATTCAATAACTATCAAATAATCCTTTCAAAACTCAGCAGCCAATTCGGCGAACGTGATTTACAGTCCATTACATTAGATGAGATACTGTCCTTTTTAACCAAGATTAGTGAGAGGGCTACGCAGACTGATGACAGCCAAACGCCTCCGCTATGCCCTTCTTAATGCTTTATTTAACTAGGTAAAATAAAAAAATATTCTGAAAAAAATTAATACTTTTTAATCTATTTCCGATATAGCTAATAATAGAAATTGAATTTATTGATATCATTATGTTTGATGAGTCTAGGAGGAAATTTTGTGAATATTAACACATTAAAATTTAAATTCATTGCTTTTAACATCTTTATAATAGTACTACTATTTTTCTTATTTATTTCATTTGCGACTACTTTTACTAGAAGATTTATTGTAAGAGAGAGAATAGAGAGTAGAACTGTCGTAAATGAACAAGCCGCATTTACTGCTATACCTATAGTTATGGGTGGATTGGAAGGTTTGGAAGGACTTTTTGATGAATTTTTATCAGCGTACCCGGATCTTGTCTATAGTGTTGCTATCAGTCTACCTTCAAAGATAGACTTTTATACAGATTATAAAGATAAGCTATGGTTTATAAAAAACGAAAATCTTGCAAGGGAATTTGAAGATCTTTTTAGCCAAAGACCCGAGAAGACAGAAGTATTTGAAAGAAATAAAATAATAAATATTATTTCTCCTGTTCAAGGCATTGATAATGAGGGCAAAGAGAGAATTTTAGGCTACGTCTTATCAGGTTTTACATTAGAGACACTTATGGGTAAATTACACAGAGTGAACTGGTTAGTAACTCTGGTAATTATCCTTACTTTGGGATTAGTTACCTTTATAGCGTATATTATGACATCAATTATTACTAAGCCGCTTAATAAAGCCGTGGATGTAATTAATAATGTTGCTAGTGGGGATTTTACTAGTACTGTATCAATAAAATCAAAAAGTGAGATTGGAAAACTTATTAGTACTATAAATAAAATGATTTCCACCTGGAGGTCGTCAATTGAAAAAATGAAGGAGGTTATTGATTGTACTAACACATCAGCTGAAAGTATGTCTAGTGCTGCTAAACAGCAGGAAAGCTCCACCTCTGAACAGGCGTCTGCAATAAATGAGGTTACCACCACCGTAGATGAACTCAACTCTTCTTCTAAACAGATGTATGGAGAGGCTGAGCAGATGTCCAAGAGTTCTCAAGATGTACTTAAGATTGCTTCTGAAGGACAAAAGGCGATCAATGAGAGTATTGAAGAGATTAACACTATCCGTGAAAAGGTAAAAACTATATCTGAACACACGCTCAATCTCAGTGTTGAGGCTCAGCAAATCGGATCTATAGTAAAGACGGTAAGCGATATTGCTAATAAAACTGATATGCTTGCTATCAATGCTGGAATTGAAGCAGCGAGAGCAGGAGAACACGGAAAAGGGTTTTCAATTGTTGCGACTGAGGTAAGGGAATTAGCAGATCAAAGTCAAAAGTCTGCTAAAAAAATAGCAGTGCTCATAGAGAACATCCAATCGGCTACAAATTCTACTGTGCTTTCTACCGAAGAGGCAATTAAAGGTTTTCAGGTAGGTATAAAACTTATTTTAGAAGCAGGAAAAACCATTGATAATTTGATTAAACACACTCAGGAGACAGTAAATTATGCGAGTAAGATTGCATTGGCCTCACGACAGCAATCATTAGGAACTGAGCACGTTGCCAGTGCAATGACCAGCATTAATGAGGGTATGAGAGCTACAGCAGTAAGTGCAGTTCAAATATTGGAAGAAGCAAATAATCTGAGAAAATTGAGCAATGATTTATCAATTGTTGCGAACACTTATAAAATTTAGGTGCATTTATAGGTAGTTATTTACATTTATTAACTTTACCCCTCTTTCCCTACACTACGGAATTTCTTGCATGTACCATATACCATATCTCCTCCTCCCTTAAATTCGCAGCAGTGCAAATCTTTCCATTTTTCTTTTCTTTATTTATAAGCACATAAATGGTTATATCTATTTCAAAAAATATTGAAATTTCGAAGTTAAGGTGCTTCTAGATAGAGCTATAAACTTTTTGCCTTTAGTTTAGAAATGATGCATAGAGACTTGTAAAGGTAGCTGAGTTTTGAGATAGAGATATTGTCAAGTTGGATGGCACTAACCTTAAACTATAGTAAGCACAACATATAGGGGCCTCAAACAAAAAAAAGGTTCACATTTCCTGCCAGAAGCCCCAGTACCCTTCAGTTAAAATTTATCGTACATATGGTAACACTGACAACAGACACTCATAGCAAGATCTTGAACTAAAAACGATAATAAGCGCTGTTTACTACTGTGAAGTTAATACGTCACGACCTGGTGCAACGATGTCAGCGTGGTATCGCTGCAAGCTCTTCACTTCCCAGCTTCTTCCCTTGCACGCAGAAATACCCTTAGCTGCGGCTAGCGCTGCAGCCATGGTAGTGACATACGGAATCTTGTATTTGATTGCAGCTTTTCTTATATAGGCGTCATCTGCCTTACTCGCCTTGCCCCGAGGAGTATTAATCACCATTTGTATTTCACCATTAGTGATAGCATCATTGATATTAGGACGCCCCTCACGCATTTTGCTGATAAGTTCTGATTGTATACCATTTTCTTTGAGAAACTCCTGAGTACCCTTTGTGGCTTTGATGGTGAAGCCGAGGTCCATGAAATGCCGTGCCACTTCTACCGCAGCTGGTTTATCCTTGTCTGCGACTGTGATCAGCACTATTCCCTCCTTTGGTAGGGCGTTCTGAGCAGCATTCTGAGCTTTATAGAAAGCGAGTCCAAATGAGTCGGCCATCCCCAGCACCTCTCCGGTAGAACGCATCTCAGGACCTAGCATAGGATCGACCTCAGGGTAAAAATAGAAAGGGAAAACAGCTTCTTTCACTCCAAAGTGGGAAATTGCTCTGATTTCGAGGTTCATTTCTTTCAGTTTTTTTCCTAACATTAGTTGTGTGGCAATTCTTGCCATGGACAGCCCACATACCTTGCTAACCAGAGGTACTGTCCGACTGGCACGAGGATTGGCCTCAAGGATGTAAACTGCGTCCTTATATATGGCATATTGAATGTTCATAAGTCCTACTACATTTAGCTCAATTGCAATTTTGCGAGTATACTCACAAATCGTTTCGATGTGCTTTGCCGGTATACTAATAGGTGGAATCACACACGCTGAATCTCCTGAGTGTATTCCTGCCTCCTCGATATGCTCCATAACTGCTGGTACGAAGGCGTCTGTTCCATCAGCGAGGGCATCAGCTTCTACCTCAATGGCATTCTCTAAAAATTTGTCGATTAAGATCGGCCTTTCTGGCGAAACCTCAACGGCAGCTTGAACATAGCGCTTAAGCATCTCTTCATCGTGCACCACTTCCATCGCCCTCCCCCCCAGCACGAAGGAAGGTCGAACCATAAGCGGATAGCCAATTCGTTTTGCCACCTCCATAGCTTCCTCCAATGTACTGGCCATGCCACTTTCAGGCTGTGGGATTCCGAGTCTACGCATCTTCTGGCGAAAACGGTCACGATCTTCGGCAAGCTCGATGGTCTCAGGTGTCGTGCCGATAATGTGTACCCCTGCCGCTTTAAGTTCAGCAGCAATGTTAAGAGGTGTCTGTCCACCGAATTGGCAGATTACGCCTTCAGGTTTCTCCTTTTCATAAATGCTAAGCACATCCTCTACCGTAAGAGGCTCAAAATAGAGCTTATTTGATGTGTCATAGTCAGTTGAAACAGTCTCAGGGTTGCAGTTGACCATGATCGATTCGATACCTTCATCACGTAGCGCAAATGCTGCATGAACACAGCAGTAATCAAATTCAATGCCCTGACCAATGCGGTTAGGGCCTCCACCAAGCACCATAACCTTATGGTTTGTCGAGATATTAGTAACGTCAGGGGCATTATAGGTAGAGTAATAGTAAGCAGCATCCTCCACACCGCTGACTGGGACTGGATGCCAGCCCTGCCCAATACCAAGATTTTTGCGCCGATCGCGAATTTCCTTCTCAGCGACAGCGAGAATCTGCGACAGGTATCTGTCGGCAAAGCCGTCCTTCTTTGCCTTGATCAGCAATTCGTCAGGTAGTGTTTTACCTCTGTAGTGAAGAATCTCCTCCTCTAATTCTACCAGTTCCCTCATCCGTTCAATAAACCACGGCTTTATATGGGTTTTTTCATAGAGTGTTTGTACATCAGCGCCCTTGCGCAGGGCTTCATACATAATGAACTGCCTCTCACTGGATGGCTCGCCTAGCATCAACATCAACTCTTCAAGGGACTTCTTAAAAAAGTCCTTGGCAAAACCAAGACCATAACGACCATCCTCCCGTGAGCGGATAGACTTCTGGAAAGCCTCCTTGTAAGTTTTCCCAATGCTCATAACCTCACCTACGGATCGCATCTGAGTGCCGAGTTTGTCTTCAAGGCCCTCGAATTTCTCAAACGCCCAGCGTGAGAATTTTACTACCACATAATCACCAGATGGGGTGTATTTCTCAAGTGTCCCATCCCTCCAGTAAGGCATTTCATCCATAGTAAGTCCTCCTGCCAAGAGAGAGGATACATAGGCAATAGGAAACCCTGTAGCTTTTGATGCTAACGCTGATGATCGTGAGGTTCGAGGGTTGATTTCGATTACTACCACCCGTCCGGTTTCGGGATCGTGGGCAAATTGGATATTGGTACCGCCGATAACGCCTATAGATTCAACTATGTCATACGAGTGCTTCTGGAGAAGTTTTTGAAGATTTTCGTCTATGGTGAGCATAGGTGCTGTACAGTAACTGTCACCTGTATGTACTCCCATGGCATCAACGTTCTCAATAAAACAGACTGTGATCATCTGGTTATTGCTGTCGCGAACAACTTCTAGCTCTAATTCTTCCCATCCGAGTACCGACTCCTCAACAAGTATCTGCCCCACTAAGCTTGCTTGGAGACCACGCTCAGCAATTGTGCGAAACTCTTCCATATTATACACCAGACCACCGCCGGTGCCACCCATGGTATAGGCAGGGCGTATGACACAGGGAAGACCAATATTAGCAACAATCCTCTCGGCTTCCTCTAGGCTATTGGCAATTTCGCTACGTGGCATCCCGATGCCTAGTTTGTTCATTGTATCTTTGAACGCCTGCCGGTCCTCACCACGTTTAATAGCATCGACCTGAACACCGATCACCTGCACACCATATTTCTCGAGAACGCCCGTACGGAAGAGCTCCGAAGAAAGATTGAGGCCAGATTGACCTCCAAGATTGGGCAATAGTGCATCTGGTTTCTCCTTCGCAATTATCTTTGTCATAGCTTCTAGTGTAAGTGGTTCGATGTAAGTGACGTCTGCCATACCTGGATCGGTCATAATCGTAGCTGGATTAGAATTGACAAGCACAATATCATAGCCGAGGCTACGCAGCGCCTTGCATGCCTGAGTACCAGAATAGTCGAACTCACAGGCCTGTCCGATGATAATAGGTCCTGAGCCAATTATCATCACCTTGTTGATGTCATTGCGTTTCGGCATTATATTTATCTCCCATTATGTTGCCTTCTCAGATTAAGAAAAAAGTTATCTCATAAATTTGGAGTGCTGATCAGGTGGACATTCACGCGTTACTGTCTCACCTCTGTCTTGAGAGCAGTGAACACTTCTAGAGCATGTTAGTTAAAAAACTTCTCACCACAATCGAAATTCAGCTTGCTGTCGGTTGAAATGATAAGAATGGTTGACAATTAATAGAAAGTCTCATTTAAATAGTTGGAACATAGCAAAAAGTCAGTGGTGTGTCAATAAGACTTGCATAAGCATCGGCACAAGATATTGTAGTAAGACTTTGAATCAGATATTCTATATTTATTGCCAGAAGCGACGGTAGTCAATCGGATGAATTTTAAGGTGGATTCGAGTAGAGCGGGAGAGTTTAACCCCCACCTTCTCTCAGATCGGGACGTGAACCTCTCGACTCATCCGGATCCTATCGTCCAGCCTAATAGACGGCTTTGCTCTATCCAAAAGATCCCCCCCTTTCTGGTTGATCATCAGATAGAGCTGGACGATCCACCTCCTTCACTCTATCCCCGCTACAGGAACTTCATCACCACTACGGGTTGGTCCCCCTCTGTGTCCCGCATCAGTACTCCCCAAATATAATCTCGCTTTTAACTTCATATAAAAAGTCAACATCGTTAGTAAATAACTAAAGTCTTTTAGTTTCATAGCCGATTCTAAACACATGAATGATTTTTTTGCATCTACGCCTTTGTTCCTGATAGGAAGAAGAAACCCATGTTAGAAGTAACTACAAGAGCAAAAGAAAAACTAAAAGAAGCTTTATTAGAAGAGAAAATGCAAGATCCAGAAGTAACTTACAGAATTACTCCTATCCCCTCAATGCCAAATCGCTTAGGAATAGCTTTAGATAAAGAAGAAAGGGGAGATCAAGTAGTGAAGAGCGAAGAGGGAATAACGGTGTTGCTTGTAGACTTTAACTTAGCCCAAAAGCTAAAGGGAATGGTCCTTGATTACCAAGAAACACCTCAGGGTAAAGGTTTCAAAATATTGAAGCTACCTTCTATTGAACCAATACAAGGAGAAGCATAAGTAATCATCAAAGAGTTCACTCCCCCTCTAATGTGAGTACACAGTTCTCACTCCCATAAGGATTAGGAACATAAGTAGTACAGGTAGAATCATTCTGCCATGCTCCATCTACTAGGAAACGATACTCATATCTCCCTGGTATTAAGGTAGTGCTAGCTTTCCAAATTCCCTTGGAGTCCTTTTTAAAAGGATGAGAGTTTACATCCCAGCCGTTAAAATCATACACTAAAAATACATTTTGAGCTTCTGGAACTACCATTTTAAAATTATATACATAATTTGAAATTCTATCAATATACTGAAAGACATATTTTTCAGACTTTTTTTATACAGTTGTGGATAAAAAAAAGAGGTGGTATTTTTTATCTTATGGAATAGACAGGCATTTTTTATGAGAAATGCTATAGGTAGAAGATGACTTCTTTTAAAAAGGTTATGTTATATTATTTTTTTTGAAATTTGCTATTAAAAAATATAAAAGATACATTCAAGAATATTAAAAACCCCACTTAAAGCGGCTCCTACAATACAAAATGGATTAGCACCACACTCACCTATATTCTCAATCAGCTCGCTAGCAGCATCGAAAATACATTCCACAAAATCACCTATACCTGAGGGAATAAACTTTTCATCACTATCAATGACACTAAGCCCCCCCTCTTCAGATAATTCCACAATCACTTCGCTATCCTCAATTGATAAGAGGAATGGCATTTCTTTTTTAATCCCAGTTTTTGGAAAACCGATTAGTAGAGTGACATCCTGTATACCCTCAATGTAAATCCCCCTCTCAAAACAATCTCCCCGATTTAAATTTACTATCTCAGTTTCCAATCCTACCAGATTTAAAAGCATCTGTAGTAGTTCTGGTTGTACTTTCTTTCTTTCGCAATTATCAAGACATGAGGATGAAGCCAGAGGGGATAGACCAAGGAACACAACCATCACTAAAAGGCAACTAATTACTTTTCTCATATTAGACTCCTTTCTTCAATCAAAAGTCACCAGCTTTTCTACTGGGGTCTATAATATAGATACATCATTGTATGGGACTTGTCAAAACATTTCCTCACCCTCACCTTCTCCTTCATCCCTAGGCTATTCTGTGATATATGGAAAGTATGCTGCTACCAAGAATAAGACAACCAAAAATCTTACTTCTGACGTTCCTCACGATATTCCTATTTATCTCCTGTTCCAATTCCCAAACCCTCAGATGCACCAGAGTTGTTGATGGTGATACCATTATTCTAAATCATGGTAAGGAAGTCAGATTAATCGGGGTAGATACTCCTGAAACCAAGCACCCAAGAAAACCAGTTGAATACTATGGTAAGAAAGCTATAGCATTCACCCCGTTGGAAGAAAGAAAGCCCCGTCATTCACAGCAGTATGAAAAAAGCAGTAAGTTTGGAGAGGTCTAAAACCCCATTCAAAATCTCTAATGGGGTAAACTAAAAGGATGGTGGAAGAGAAAG
>SMTZ1_10006386_pt1 | contig 11862 bp, 11 predicted proteins | sample DeeMarSWOR136_30_FD_25667 | JGI IMG/M metagenome (IMG submission 25667) | reverse complement strand
GGGCACCACCGTTTCCATGAACCACCAGGTCTCTCCACGCCTGTTGATAACTGCGTACTCGTACGGGGTGGTACCTATTCCCCTCAGCATCTCCACCGCGTTTTTTCTCACCGTTTCCCTGTCTTCCGTGCGAACTCGGGACAGGGGCTTAACGTTTCGCAACATCTCTTCAGTTATACCAAAATCACTAAGCAGCTGGGGATTGGCAAAGACGAATTGCCCGTCCTGTACTATGTACATGCCGACCGGCGACCCGAGTGATATGGTCCGGAAGATTTCCTCTGCCTGCTTACGCTCGGTGACATCTCTCATGACTGCCTGGGCACCCTTGAATTGTCCATCAATCATCACTACTGTGGCGTGAACTTCGCCCCACCTTAAACTCCCATCCTTATGAGTCCAGGGAAATTCAAATGATTCTAACTCCCCCCCACCGGCTAAGGACACGAACAGCTCATTGTATTTAGCTGTAGTATCTAAGGAAACCATAGTTGGCAACTCTGTGAAATATCTCCCTTCGATTTCTTGCTTGTCATACCCCGTCTGCTGAACAAATGCCTGGTTGCACGATGTGACAATGCCGTTTTCATCGACCGAAATGATGGCATCAGGAGCTAATTCAACTAATTGTTTATATTTATCTTCACTCGCTCGTAGTGATTCCTCCGCCTGTCTCTGCTGGGTTACATCGCGCTGGATTCCGATGTAAGCTGTAATCTGACCACCTTCATCATACAGAGGAGAAACCTTAAACTCATTGGTGAAGATGGTACCATCTTTTCTCCTGTTCAAGATGGAGCCGAGGTAGGTATCGCCGGAGGCAACAGTCTTATAAATACTCTTCTGGATGTTATCTGCCAATGGCTCTACATTAAAAATACCTGGTGTTTTTCCCTTGATTTCCTCCAGCGTGTAGCCGAATAGTTCTTTGGTAGCCTGATTGATGTAAATAATTTCGTAGTCGGTGTTGGTGACAATAATAGAGTCATTGATTTGCTCCACCACCAAACCAAGGAAGTGCATTTGCTGCTCGAGTCGCTTTCGTTCACTCACATCCCTGATTACACTTATGAAACCGGTGGGGTTACCGGCAGCATCCTTCAATAAACCGGCGCTTATTTCCGCCGGATACTCGGAGCCATCTGCCCTGAGCAAGTCATATTGCCCGGAACCTACGGTATCTTTATCAAACAATTCCGTCATATCGGCCAGTGCTCTTTCTCTGTCACGGGAAACAATACTCTCGAAGGCACTCTTACCAATAACATCGTTCTCCGAGTCAAACCTGCCAAGCCTCAGCACCGCCTTATTAACATCAGTGATAGTTCCGTTAAGATCGGTGACTGTTATCCCATCATTGACAGATTCAAACATGAGGCGAAGCTTCTCCTCGTTCTCTCGTAGCTCCTTCTCAGACGCCAGATATGAGATCTTATACGCCTCAAACTCACATACCTGCTGTCTCACTCGCTCGAGTTCTTCGACCAGCTGCGCTTTCTTTTTCTTAAGGTCGCTCTTCATAAAATACCTCGTCTACGGAGAGTCTTATACCGAGACTACACTAGACAATAAAAGGCGCCATGCACAATCATAAACGGTAGACTGTGGCGCCTTTAAATACCTTCGGTTATCCCCAGACTAACCCTTTGAGACCACATGTTAACCTTTCTTTTCTATACCGGGCTCCCCCTCGCCTGCGCCGCGAATAGCAGGCTATTCACCGCAGTGACAATTGCTGTTGAGTCAAACGGCTTCTGCATGACACCAATAGGACCGTATTGAAGGGCCCTCGCCATCATCTCACTATCGGGATAACCAGTGATGATGGTTACCGGTAGTTCGGGTACCGTAGCTCGTATATGCTTGAGGACTTCTGCCCCTTCCATATCCGGCATCTTTAGGTCCAGAAAGACCATGTCGATATTACCCTGCTCCACGTACTCAATACCCTCGGCACTACTGGCGGCTGTTATCACGGTATGCCCCTCATCAACCAGTGTCTCTTTGAAAATAGAGCGTACAAATTCATCATCATCAATGACAAGAATGCGAGCTTTGGCCCCGCCCATCTTATCACGCAGCCAGTCGTCAATAACCCCCTGAGGGAATCTCCATTTATTACCGATCTTAATTGCCGGTATTCTACCCTCCTTCAAGAGTCGATAGATTGTTCTTTTATTGAACCGAAGATACTGTCCTAATTCCTCGACGGTCATCAATTGCGGCACGGGATACCTCCTGTCATCCCCTGGCATCTCCCTCCCCCGATGCCAACAGGTTATTGTTTCCTACTATTCAGCCACTGGTTGATGTGGTTTTCTGGTACACCCATACTTTGCGCAGTGGCCACAGTCCTGTCGACTATTGTCTGCGTGATAGTCGTGCCGACGAGTGATTCGAACCTCATCTCAACCCCCCGGGCAATGCTGTCCATACAGGCTGCCCAACGGGACGTTTTATCCGATAAATCATGATGAAAACCCACCGGGAATAATTTCGACCCAGACCTGGTCCCCTCTTGAAGAGCACTCTCGATACTGTTCGCTACTGTCGTGATATCGAACGGCTTGGTAATATAATCCGTAGCCCCGAGCTTCATCGCCTCAACAGCAGTCTGCACATCGCCAACACCTGTAATAACGATGATTAGTGTATCCGGATGGGCTCGTTTGGCCTTGGTGAGGACATCTATGCCAGATATCCCGGGTAATCGGAGGTCCAGCAACATCAAATCGATATTGCTACTGGATAGTTTTTCCAGGGCATGTTCTCCTGTCGAGACCGCGAAACAGTGATATCCCTCGCTCTCCTCGAGACCAGCCGAAAGTAAATCAGTAACGCCTTCGTCGTCGTCGACTATTAGAATATTGGCATTCTTTAACATCCGACTCCCCCTTATAGTCAGTTTTATTCAGCTAAGTGCAATTATCTTCATTCTAATGGCTATGAAGTTTACCGCAGTCACCCGGTTTTGTCAAGGGGTAAATCGTTTTTTAATACTAATGGATAACAGGCAGCGCTGGTTGCCAACATGCTATAATCCACAGAGACAGAACTCTGATATGAACCTTCAGCATTAACTATGAGATGAATTTAAGGGAGGAAAAGAATGACCGACCTCAAAAAGGTTAGTGAAGCACTGAATACCTATCTGCGTCCTCAGACCTTCCCGGTAGCGGTCAGGTTATGCAAGTCAGCCGAGGAACTTCCGGAGAGGGTCAGGATACCGCAGCGTGACCTGGGACTGGATATCTCTCTCTGTCACGCTATTGCCCTGGCCAAGCGTTACGGCTGGACAATCGCCGTAGATAAAGAGCAGACCTGTTACGTGGCAGGTATAAGCCTGGGGTTCTGGACATTGCCACCGGATGTGGTGGATGGTAGTTTCCAGGAGACCGCTGGCCTCTGGGGGATGAACAAGGAACAGGCAGCCGCCTCCATCAAGAATATGCCCAAGTTCGAATACGGCACGTATCAGTATGCGCTCATGGCGCCGGTGGATAGAGCCACTTTTGAACCGCATGTTATCCTGTTTTACGGCACCCCGGCGCAAATATGGGTACTGCTTGGTGGTTATACTTCTGGAACTGGCTCACAGGTCAACATTACCCTGTCGACAGGCGCCGGGTGTACCAACACCATTACCCGAACAATCCAGGAAGAGCAGGCCAAGTTCGTTATCGTCGGAACTGGCGAACGGCTGGTACCCAATACCCAGGACTACGAGTGCGCCTTTTCGGTCCCATTCTCTAAGATAGAACTGACCATAGCGGGACTAGAACGGGGTTACCGGACGGGTGTCTTCAGGTATCCGATCCCTTCATTCCTGAGATACGGTTCGCAGCATCCTCCCGGCTATGCCGAGATGAGAAGCCATATCCTGGAGTATATGGAAAAGGAAAAGTCATAGCTTTAGCTTGAGTTCGCAATCTCAATATGGTCGGGGTGAGCGGATTTGAACCGCCGACCACCTGAACCCCATGTAGCACGGAGAAAAGGTGGAGCCCGCTTGCCTCCTTTCTGGCATGAACAATACCACCTCAAACTAAGGCAAGTCAAAGGGATATTAGAAGGCTAGCAGACCGTTGAAGGCCTGCTAGCCTACGTTAGTCTAGTCTGAAATTATTACCTTTTACTAAGGCCAGTGTTTGAAATTGTCATTGCCCACTGAGCAGGTACCGTATCTATAATCCACTCCATCGTAATACTCGAAAACGAACTGGAGCCAGTAGCAATCATCGTGGTCTGGACGGTCGAGTTTAATACGAAAATGACCAGCACCCCACGACCACCAACTTATATCCTCCTCAATATTGATGTCTTCATACCACCCGCCATAAGTTGAAGTATAAAATGCTCCTTGAACCGAACATAGTGATACCTGTACAGGTTGACCACCATAACTTGTACCGAAGTGATATATGGTCTGTTTTCTATCAGGAGCCTGCAAGGTCACCTCGATATCTAACTTCTGAGTAACAGCTCCCAGGCTATTAATCTTGGATTCAATATCGTCGAAGCGACCAAGAATCTGCTCTAGTTCTGAAGGATTAACGGTAATGGTGACTAGAGCCGTATCAGTCCCTCCATTACCATCTGACGTAGTGTAGCTAAAGCTATCTACACCTCGAAATCCAGTATCGGGAATATAACTGAAAGAGCCATCCGCATTAAGGGTAACTGAACCATTAGCAGGATCTGTAGGATTCTCGGCTACAAGGTCATCTCCATCAGGGTCAGTGTCATTCAACAATACACCAGGTGCAGATACGATTAGTATGGCGTCACCTGTGTGGGAATAGAAGTCATCAATAGAGCCAGGTGGCTCGTTACAGGCGTCAATCATTGGATTCCCAATGAAAGTCCCTTCATCGTTGAATATTGCATCGCAGAAATTAGCTATAGTACCATTATTTTCAATTTCACCATAGCTAGTGCTCGTTATGGTACCATAGTTGTTTATAGTGCCATCATTTGTAATAAAAGCGTCGTTAGTTAAAGTACCATAGTTGTTTATAGTGCCACTCACATTTTCAATATAATATGTATTTAAGATATATCCGTAGTTATTTATAGCACCGTAGTAGCCACCAAAGTTGGTGATTAAATCCTCACTCTCGATTATGCCAGAACTATGGTTGTTGAAGGTACCTTCATTAACAATGCCGGTATCGCTTCCTATACAATGGATATAGCCATAATTTTCAAAGACTCCGATTTTATCACCAGATTCTGCTAGGTTATCGATATTAGTGCCGTTGTTTTCAATGACGCCAGAAGCCTGGTTAGTGAATGTACCGACGTTATAGATGCCATGAACGAAACCTGGACCACCATCCAAGTTGATACTACCGTCATTTTGTATGATACCCTCATTAGCTATTCCACCATACCCATCGATAGTGCCGTCGTTTCCGATGTAGCCGAAGTTTGTGATGCATCCACTATTTTCGATAGCACCCAAGTTGTGTAATTCAACATCATAAGTATCTCCCAAAACCCAAAGTGTGTCACCTTCTTCAATTATCAAGCTGCCAGATAGGTCGAAATTTATATCTAAGTAAACAATCGAATCTGTCCCACTGACACTATCTATAGTGATATTGTCATCACTATTAGGTACACGTCCCAGGGACCAATTATCTGAGTCACTCCAAAGGTTACTGTAATCCCCTTCCCAGGTTATAGCTTCTGCATGTGCCTCTTGTGGCATTAAGAATACGAACCCAATTGCTACCAGAATAATAGCTGTTGCTGCGGAAATCCATTTCATTTTCGCTTCTCCTTTCTCTTTATAATTTCCTAGAATCCGTTTCATTTTTCACCTCCCTTATACAAAAAGAGAGCACCAATTAACTGCGGATTTTGGTGCTCGCCTAGTCATCCATCACCCACCCCCCAACTTTGTTATCAACAAACAGGTCAGGTGTGGATAAGTATTAATGATGTACGTATTAATACTTAACACGGATATTCATTCTAGGTTTCATTATCAATATCTGTCAACTTCACTTTAGTTAGCTTTTCCTACACCCACTATCATATATCTCAATTCAAATGTCGGCAGCTATGTCAATTAACATAAAAAGGGGAGCGAGTTCACTCCCCAATCTATACCCCATGTAGCCCGGAGAAAAGGCGGAGGCCGCTTGCCTCCTTTCCGCCATATTTTAACTTCAAGAACAATACAAATCAACTAATAATTAAATAAGGGAGAGCTATTCTTAGCTCCCCAATATTTCTACCAACTCTTAGCTTCGCTTTCAGTAAGTAACGATATTATTCGTATGAGATGGCAATCCAACAGAAATTAACTCCCCCTGCCGGAGCGTTAACAGTAGCTCCATCTGTATTTCTAGGAGTGATTGTGAAAGAGTCCACCGTCTTATTTGTAAGATAGAGTACAACAGGCCTCCAATTGCCCGGGAAATCATAACCAGTACTATTATAAAACATAGCAACAACGCTATAGTTTATATCTGCCATCGCACTTGAGAAACTAATAGTTACGCTATCAGTCCCCTCAGCTATTGTTCCAATGCCGGCTCTGTATTCTGTAAAACCCGGAGGGCCTTGGTCACCAGTAGGACCTTTATCGCCGGTAGGCCCCTGTTCACCTATGGGGCCTTGTTCACCTACAGGGCCCTGGTCACCAGTAGGACCTTTATCGCCGGTAGGCCCCTGTTCACCTGCGGGGCCTTGTCCACCTACAGGGCCCGGGTCACCAGTAGGACCTTTATCGCCGGTAGGCCCCTGTTCACCTGCGGGGCCTTGTTCACCTACAGGGCCCGGGTCACCAGTAGGACCTTTATCGCCGGTAGGCCCCTGAACACATGAACAGGATACAATCATGCTAAGAATACTGAAGAGCACTATCAGAAAGACAATTCTAGACGAAATTTTTACTAGTCTGGTTTTTAATACTTGAGGCATTTTTACCTCTGCCTCATGTAATTGGGTATTTAGGCTGAATTATTTAGCTTCAGTCTTCAACAATGCAATCTCGGATGCACTGAATATTCTCCACCCACGTCTGTCCTTGAGTGCAGAATCTGCTATTTTACCGGTTCGTACCCAGCGCGAGAAAGTTGACCTGCTAATGCCTGCAATTCGACAGACTTCACTTATTCTATAGAATGTATTCCCGTTTATGGACGTCGGCATCTAGCATTCTCCTTCCAGAGAGTATTACACTACTCGCCCTCTTTGATATAGTTTGACATAGGTCAGTGACACTATTTTGACACTACTTGGCTCTCACAACAGGACCAAAAGTGCAGTAATTGCGGGCTAAAAGTATCGTTTTTTCGCAAGCAGCGTTGTTTTGATGTAGTTCTTTCTGTACATAGTAACAAATTCGGTCGAATGCATCCGCATTACGTATCTGTTCCCAAACAATCTTCTTGAAAGCATTCATTTACTATTACTTTCTTTTATCTTTGAGTTGTCCAATAATTCAATATGTTGTTAGGCAGGAATTAACTTCATCCGCGCAATAGCTTCCATAGTGTCTCATCGCCATCACTTGTCTGAATAAAAAAAGGGAAGCCATATTTGGCTTCCCTCAATCACCGCTATAGATGGTGTGGTCGGGGTGGGCGGATTTGAACCGCCGACCACCTGAACCCCATTCAGGTGCGCTACCTGGCTGCGCTACACCCCGGTACCAGTGCCTCCATTTTGATTTATCTGAAGTGAATAGTCAAGGGGCTGTCTCCATCCGGCCTTGAAGATGCCGCAAGTTGGCGTTAAGATGTTCATGGTATAGTCGATATCGCGACCATTTTGAAAAATGAGCATCACGCCAAACGTAAAACAGTTGCTGGCCGAGTTGCCGAAAGGAGTAATCCTGGTGGTAGCTGCTAAAACGAGGTCGCCGGATGAAATCATGGAGGCGGTGGGGGCGGGGGTAAGAGTTATCGGTGAGAACTATCTTCAGGAGGCGGAACGAGCCTATGAAGCGGTGGGTGACAGGGTGCAATGGCACTTCATCGGGCACCTGCAAAAGAACAAGGTACGCCGGGCTGTCAGCCTGTTCGACATGATAGAAACTGTTGATACAGCTGCCCTTGCCCGGGAGATAGACCGAAGATGCGCTGTTATTGGCAAGGTAATGCCAGTGCTGATTGAGGTCAATAGCGGACGCGAGCCGCAGAAGTCAGGTGTATATCCTGAGGCGGTTGAGCTTCTGGTATTGGAGATATCAGCCCTTCCAAATATCAGAGTCGAAGGCCTGATGACGATGGGCCCGGAGGTTGGTGACCCAGAGGACGCGCGGCCATATTTTATCGAGACAAGAAAGCTTTTTGACTATCTCAAAGAGCTGAACCTGCCCGGGGTAACCATGAAATACCTCTCGATGGGAATGACCAACTCCTACCGGGTCGCTATTGAGGAAGGCGCCAACATCGTCCGCATTGGCAGTCGGATATTCGGTGAAAGGCCTCCCAAATAGCGGGACGAGCACTGTCGATTTGTACCTGCTTGCTGCTGGTGCCAGGCTTTCAGTAAAATAGAGTTGGGCGAGATGGCAAATGAACTGAATGATTCACAGAGGCGGGCACTCGACCAGATGCAAGGCGTCTATACGGAGATGGTTATAGACCATGCCCTGCATCCCCGGAACTTCGGTAGCCTGCCTGGCGCTGACGGTTTTGCCAGTTTTACCAGTGCCAGTGCCGATAATATCAAGATGTGGCTCCGGCTCAGGGACGACCGGATTATAGAGGCTTCTTTCTGGACGGATGGCTGTGCTGCCACTATTGCCTCGTTGAGTATGATTACCGAGCTTGCCAGAGGCCAGACCGTCACCGAGGCAATGCTGATTGGCCAGCAGGATGTACTGCGGGCTCTGGGCGGACTGCCAGAGGGGAATGTCCACTGCGCTATCCAGGCGGTCAGCGTTCTTAAGGATGCTTTGCGGGACTACCAGGTTGTCAAGAAGGAGCCCTGGAAAAAAACGTACCGTCAGTACTGAATACCACTACGGGAGAAGTTAGAATGGCACCAATTGTTTCCATTGTGGGTAAGTCGAAGTCGGGCAAGACTACCCTCATCGAAAAGCTCATCCCCGAACTGAAATCGCGGGGTTACCGGGTAGCCACTATCAAGCATACCCGGGACGATGTCACCCTCGACGAGCCGGGAAAGGACAGCTGGCGGCATATTCAGGCCGGTAGCGAGGCAACCATTATCCGTACCTCAACACAGATAACGATGATAAAACCGATGGCTGAGGCCACCATTGAAGATATAGCACACATCTTTGCCGAGGACTATGATATTATTCTGGCTGAGGGCTTCAAGCAGGACAATGCCCCCAAGATAGAGGTGCACCGTCGACAGGTCGGGCCGCCGCTCAAGAATGTTAAGAAGCTGGCGGCCATTGTCAGTGACGAGCCCTTGGATACCAGCGTAAGACAGTTCTCTCTGGACGATATCACCGGGCTGGTCGACCTGCTGGAGACGGGATTCATCAGGTCGAAGGACGACCGGGTGACATTGCTGGTCAATGATTCTGCCGTACCACTTAAGGGCTTTCCCCGCGATTATATTGCCGGTATCCTGACGGCGATGGCCTCAGGACTACGAGGGGTGGGTGAGATTCGGACACTGAAGTTCTTCCTGAAGAAGGGGAAGCCCGGGCAGGACTGATGGGGGATATTTTCTATGGCCCGGTTTCTTCCTGGCGCCTGGGCAGGTCACTGGGCATTGATATGCTCTCCAGCGAACACAAGCTCTGCTCCTTCGACTGCGTCTACTGCCAGCTCGGTAGCACCGGACGTGCGGTCGCCCGTCGAAAGGAGTTCGTCAGCCTCGACCTTCTGGCGCAGGAGCTGGGGGCATTACCGCGCATGGATATCGACTATGCCACTTTCTCCGGAATGGGGGAGCCGACCCTGGCCAGCAACCTCGGGGAAGCAATCGGACTCGTCAGGTCGAATCTGGACGTACCGGTCGCTGTAATAACCAACTCATCCCTGTTGACAAGACCGGACGTCCGTGACGAACTGGCACGGGCTGATGTGGTGATTGCCAAGCTGGATGCACCGGATGAGGCCCTGTTTTACCGGATAAACCGCCCTCGCATAAAGAGTCGAATCAGCGAGATAATAGAGGTTATCGGGCTGTTCCGCGAGGCGTATCGGGGGAAGCTTACAATTGACATAATGTTTATTGATGACAATAGAGACCATGCTGCCGAAATGGCCCGAATTGTCCGGCAGATTTTGCCTGACGAGGTCCAGATAAACACGCCGCTGCGCCCTTGTGCCGTCAGTCCGCTCCCGCCGGAGGAAATCCACGCCATACGTTCTCATTTCTCCGGTCTAAAAAGGGTCGTTACCGTATATGAGGCCTCGCCTCCGGTGGTGAACCCGCTGAATGCGGCTGACACAGCCAGGCGTCGGCCCCGGGTGATAAAGCTGGGAGAATAGGGCAGGTATTACTGATGTACAACGAAGAAGGTATTGGTGCCGAGATAATCGCCGCTGCCGCCAGGATAAATCGGGCAACCGGGTCGCTGGAGAGGGCGGGTCGTATCATCATGGCTACGGGTCGCGGCGGCACTGGCAAGTCTACCTTCGTCGCCCTGCTCACTAGATACCTGAAACCACCTCTGCTTCTGCTCGATATCGACCCTGACCAGAGCCTGGGCACGATGCTCGGCATAGACCTGGAGTCGGCCCGCGTTAAGACTGAAGCCGACCGCGAGGTACCGGTGAAGACCCTCTCCGACCTGACCAGCGACATTGAAGACGAAGACGCCTTCACCGAACTGGCAGGCTCGCCGGCAACGGTGAAGATACCGTGGCTGCTCAGGTGGTATACCCAGTACCAGTCTGAAAGGTTCGACCTGATATCACTGGGCCCGAAGTGGACCGAAGGCGACTACCGTTCGGCTAACTTCCTCTTCGAGTTCATCATCCCGGCGGTCGGAGAGCACTACAAAAGCATCGTTATCGACTCCCCCGCCGGACTGGAACACATCAACCGTAAGGTGGTGCCCTGCATTAACGACCTCTTCGTGATTGTCGACCCCTCAAGGAAGTCGGTCACACACGTCGAGAGAATTAAAAAAATCACCGAACAGGTGGGCATCACCTACGGGCGACTCTTTCTGGTGGGAAACTACGAGTTCGATGATGAGTCGGAGCAATATCTGAAAGATACCGGTGAGACCTACCTCGGCAAGATGGATTACGACGTCGACCTCAAGAAATTCAACCTGACGGGGAAGTCGCTCCTCGACCTGCCCGAGGACTCCCCGGCCTGTCGCTCAATCCGGCAAATAATGTCGAAGGCTGGCTACGAGGTGTAGTCGGTTCCGTACCCGCTAGCTCCGGCGGAACTCCCTCTCAAGTTGATGTGAGCTCATATGCAGAACGGTCGGCCGACCATGCGGACAGGTGCGTGGCATATCGGACTGCTCCAGTTGCTGTATAAGTCCCCGCATCTCCTCGTGGTTGAGGACTTTACCGGCCCTGACCGCGCTGTGGCATGCCAGGGTGATGGCGATTTCATCCGGCCAGTCGGTCACCTTCCCCTCGGCGGCGTTGTCCAGCAACTCTCGGACCATGCCTGTCCAGTCCTTACGGTCGAGCAGCGCCGGAATCGCCCGTACCAGATAGGTTCGGTCGCCAAAGGGCTCGATTGAAAAACCGGACTCGGTAAGCTGCTGGTGGCCGGCCCTGAGGACCTCGTCCTGCTGCGGGGTGACCTCGAAGGGTACCGGCTCCAGTAGTCCCTGCACCTCGATATGCTTTTTCGCCTGCTGCTCGCGAAACTGCTCGTAGAGGACACGCTCATGGGCAGCATGCTGGTCGATGAGGTAGAGTCCGTCGGGACCCTCGGCAATAATAT
>SMTZ1_10008439_pt1 | contig 11863 bp, 10 predicted proteins | sample DeeMarSWOR136_30_FD_25667 | JGI IMG/M metagenome (IMG submission 25667) | reverse complement strand
AGCTCACGGTTCAACTCGATGAAGTGGGGTCCCCATTTGAAAATTGAAAGTAAGCGCTCTGCCTTCTCCTCGAAGCCGGCGATGTATAGAGCTGCGGTCAAAGCCTCCACCGTGCTTAGTTTGGTGGGCACCCCATAGTTCACAGGATTGGCTGCTATCAGGTAGGGCAAGCATCGAGATGCTCCATGCATGGAAAGCTCGAAAACCTCGTCTGCGTGTATCCAACTGCAGTCTACTGCGGCTAAGCCTCTTCTTTCAAGCCTTCCCCGGTCGGCTGGAGAAAAAGCCTTGTCAGAGAAAGGATTTAGGATGACGGCGCCATGAGGCAGCCTTCTAACTCGGCGGACAACCCTAACCATGCTGTGACGCTTGAGCTTAAGCGTAGTGCATTTCTTGGGATCGCACTGCTTCGCGTGATAGACGCTGATTGTTATATCTTTATGGTACACTCTTCCGCACCTTTGAGTGGGACATAGGGTCATCCATGACACGTGGGATCCATTCGAGAATGTCCGTTGGAATCATGTGGTAACCCTTTTCGCTCCACACAAAGTCTCCGGCAGCGCCGTTGATAAACGCGCCTGCCACCGCAGCCTCGAAGGGGTCTGCTTCCTGTGCCAAGAATGCTCCAACGATTCCGGAGAGGACGTCACCTGTTCCGCCCACAGTCATCCCAGGGTTTCCTGTGAAGTTGAATTTACTGCGCTTTCCATCAGAGATCACGTCCACAGGTCCCTTCAACAGAATAGTTGCCTCAAGTTTTCGCGCAGTTTTCCGAACCTTCTCCGCCCGTGGCTCCAACTCTTTTGGAAGCTTCCTTCCAGTAAGTATTTCGTATTCTCCGGGGTGGGGCGTCAAGACTAGCGGCCAGTCTACTTTTCGTTTGAATTCGGCGAAGGCTTTGAGTCCGTCAGCGTCCAAAAGCAGCGGGATTTTTGTCTCCTCTATCAGTTTAATAATTTTCTCAACAGTCTCCTTGGTTTCTCTGTGCAGCCCCAAACCGGGACCCATAACAACAGCTGTTGAAGTCTCCAAATATTGTTTGATAGTGGATATATTGCGCGAGTTAAGATGCTTCCCCTTCAGCTTCACAGTGATCAAGGCAGGAGACATAGATGAGATGGCGTGAGCCGTCTTTTCCGGAGCTGCTACGTAGGTCAAGTCAACTCCAGCGCGAAGCGCGGCCATAGCCACGAGGGCTGGAGCACCGGAGAAAACTTCGCTCCCACCAACCACAAGAAGCCTCCCGAAATCTCCTTTGTGGACCTCTGGAAGACGAGGCTTTACGACTAAAGGAACGTCGCCGGGACCGGCAAACCCCTCAAAATCCTTGGGTAGACCTATGTCTCTCACGATGAGCTCTCCAACGTATTCCTCTGCCTTTCTCAATCCCGGCTTAGTCTTGTGAAAGGTAACCGTTAAGTCGGCTCTCACGGCATCGCCCAAAATTTCACCCGAATCCGAGTTGATTCCGGTAGGAACGTCCACAGAAACGCGGAATGCCTTCATCTCATTTATCTTCTCTACCAACCGCAAGATCGGCAACCGTAAGGTCCCCTTCAAACCTATCCCCAGCAAAGCGTCAACCACAGCTTCTGCTTTGACATCTGGGATGAGAGTGGAATCATGGACTTCGTGTATAGTAACAGTGTTTTTCAAAGGCTGCAGGGCAAGCCAATTTTTTTGCGTCTCCTCGTTAACGATGTCGGATGGTTTTCCAGCGAGTAGCACTTCAACCTTGAAGCCTAAGCAGGTGAGATGGCGCGCTGCAACGAAGCCGTCGCCTCCATTTCCCCCTGAACCACAGAAAATAGCCACCGTTGTTTTTTTAGGTTTAAACCTTGAAGCAACTTCGTCGGCGATGCTTCTCCCAGCGTTTTCCATCAATTGCAGTCTCGAAACTCCGTAATACTCTGAGTTCATTTCCAAGGCGCGCATCTCTCTGCTCGTTATCATCTTGTCGTCATCCCCCGCGGCCTCCACATATAGTTTGTTAGCAAAAATATTTTAGGGTATCAGAGAATAATCATAAACTGTGGAGAGATGATTATATGCCCATGGCTTTCGTGTTGATAAACACAGAGATAGGATCGGAGAGCGAAGTTCTAGCGGCACTGAAGAAAATTGATGCTGTGACAGAGGCCTACATGGTTTACGGCGTCTACGACGTTGTGGCGAAAGTTAGCGCCGACACCATGGACAAACTCAAGGAAATTGTCACCTGGCACGTGCGACGCTTAGACAAGGTTCGGTCGACTCTGACCATGATAGTGATCGAAGAACCAAAGTAGTCTCCACCTTCCCTTTTTCTTTATTCTCTACCCGACAGAAAAAACAGGTTCACATCTGAAGATTCTTATCGTCGCAACGTTCTAATGACAAGTGTCGAGCTGAATTTAATGATTAAGATGCACATAGGATTCGACGACACAGACTCCCCTAAAGGAGGATGTACCACCTACATAGCTGCTCTTCTCGTCGAAAAACTGAGTTCAATAGGCGCTTCCTTCACTGACTATCCTAACCTCATTCGGCTCAACCCAAACGTTCCATGGAAAACCCGGGGAAACGGAGCTCTTTGCTTGAGAATCAGATGCCGTGACAAACTTGTAGATAGGATTATGGAAACAGTTGTCGATACAGTTGAAGAAAACGCTGAGCTAGGCTATGAAGGAACCGATCCGGGAGTTGTTTTCCTTTTCAACAACGTACCTGAAGAAGCCAAAGATTTCGCAAAGAGAACAGTGCAAGGCATAGTGGAAACGGGGGAAGCCTTGAGGCTCATCAAAAGATTTAGGGCCGAGGCAGTGGGCTTCGAGAAGGGACGAGGAATTATTGGGGGCTTAGCCGCCATTGGAGAAATCCTAAACGGAGACCACACCTACGAGATTATAGCCTACCGAACACCGGAGAGTCGTGGCACACCTCGAAAAATTCAAGCCTCGTCGGTCAGAGAAATGAACGAAAAAACATCTCCCCTCGCCTTCAACAACGTAGACCCCGAAACACGTCGAATCCTCATAACCCCTAGAGGGCCAGACCCAATCCTTTACGGTATCCGAGGGGAGAACCCCGAAGTTGTTAAACTAGCCCACGAAATGATTCGCCGAGAAGAAACGGTTGAGAGGTGGGTGATTTTCCGCACAAACCACGGAACTGACGGCCACCTGCGAGAAGCCAGGGCAGTTAGCGAAATACAGCCCTACAATCCAGTGGTTGTTCAAGGAGCCGTGTCCAAGGAGCCCAAAGTCATCCAAGGCGGACACGCGATTTTTTCGATCAGAGACGAAACGGGAGAGATAGATTGCGCTGCTTACGAGCCTACAGGAACGCTCTGTGAAATCTCAAAAAACCTGATTTTTGGAGACCTGATAGAAGCTCTAGGAGGCGTTCGCCCAGCTTCGTCGAAGCATTCGGTCACCATTAATCTTGAGAAAATTAGAATTTTGAAGTTGGCTCCTAAAGCAACGCTCTTTAACCCAACCTGCCCCGAATGCGGAAGGCGAATGAAATCTATGGGAACGAGAAAGGGGTTCAGGTGTAAAAAGTGTGGCTTTCGCTCTTCACAGATAGACAAAGTGTCAGTCAAAGGAAAGCGGGTGCTCAAGAGGGGACTTTACATCACTTCTCCCAGATCTCAGAGGCACCTGACAAAGCCTTTATGTCGATACGGAAGAGAGAAATCTGGTGCACCTAAGAAAATGATTAGAGATTGGCACTTTCCGTGAAAGCTGAAGAACTCATTGTTCTCCTGCCTTGAACATTTCACAAAGCATCTCGTAGAGTTCTTCCCCACCCTCGACTTTGGTGAAGAGATCCTTTTCAGCCTTCAAGATTTTCCCTACGGTTTCGTAGGTTCTTCTCCACTCCAGCTCCTTCCAGATCATCCTGTAATTCTTCATTTCTATCCACGCTCGAAATATCAACACAATAAACATAGCCAAGGTAATCAACAGGTTGAGCAGGTAGATACTTGACAAATCCAACTACATCACCATGAAGAGTCGCTTAACACACCGAAATCCAAGAACGTTGAGGCAGGATAGACTTAACCGTTTTTGCACAAATTGGCTAAATAACATCTTTTGCACCTTCCCAGGTCATACATGCATTGTAAAGCATATGCTGCCTCTGCTGTAATATGCATTACCTATCTCGTAATTAGAGACAGTATTTGCGGGACAGAATTAACTGCGTGTGCATTTGTCACTTCTTAAACGTGAAATAAGCCGTGAGCGCAGCGACCAGAGAAAGGCCTCCCATAAGAACATAAATCACTTGTAGCCCAAAAATGTCTGCGCAGACTCCTGAAATGTAAGGGAAAAATGACCCGAAACTCCATGCTACAGCAAAGAGAATTCCATACATGAAGGCTCTTGCGCCTAGGGTTGTCGATCCAGCAATAACGGAATAGAAGGAGGGCCAAACACCCAGCATGAAGAAACCCATAATACAAATCATGCCAGATAGAAAGTAAACATCACCTATGTAGACGGAGCCCGTTGATAATACCCCCAGCATAACCATTTCAGCGGTAACAGTGGTTCTTTCGCCAAACTTGTCAACCAAGGTTCCTCCAACAACCGATCCAACCGTGCCTACAAACATCATCAGAGCGAGTATAAAGTTGGCTGATTCGATCCTTAGCTCAAAATAATCATTTAGATAGGTTGTTACAAAGGAAGATGCGATTTTATAGGAGGCAGCGGCCAAACCCATTGCAATGAACACTGGAATCAACCTCCTCACAATAGTTTTGGTAGAGTTGCCTGTAGCCTTTGAGTGGAAGACCTTCGTTCTAGGCTCTTTTATGATTAGCGGTAATATTACGGCGGTGACGATAGCGATTAGACCCCATATGACGAAAAGATTGCGCCACCCCAAAACTGGAGCTAAGAAGCCGGATGCTGCGAAAGCTACTGGAACCGCTATATCTCCTGCAGCGCTTCCCAGTCCTAGGGCTTTGCCTCTATTTCCAGACTCAAAGGCATCGGACAATAACGAATAGCCGATTGGATGAAACACGCTTCCTCCAATTCCCATAAGGCATCCGAAGGCTAGAATTTGAACATAGTTTGTGGAAAATCCTATGAGGATGGTTCCTACGCCCAGCGTTGTCAAGCCCAAGAGTAGAAGGCTGATCCTATTCCGTCGGTCAGCAACATATCCTGTGACAGCCTGTAACGATGTCATTAAGAGGCCGGACGTGGTAATTACAGCCCCTGCTGCGGCATAACTCAAATCGAATTCCTCTATCAAGATAGGAAGAACCGCTGGAAGGAGAGTGAGAGGAACATCGTTGGCGAAGTGGGCTATTGAGGTGGCAAACGTCACCTTCGAGCTAGCGGTTGATTTTCTCAACAACTTCACCTTCTCAACGGAAACGTTTAGCCCTTTATCGGACAATCCAGAGACTTAAACGTTTGCGATCTTCAGCTCCTTTTGACAGTAAGCTTAAATTCCCTCCGCTGGAGAATGTAACGGCGTAAAAGGATAAAAAATGAAGTTCTCGTTCGTAAATCCAGGTCCCAACCCGGAACTTCCAATCGAAGATACGAAGAAGATGGTGGGTGCAGCCCCGCCCTTGGGCATGCTATACATAGCCACGATTCTGAGAAAAGAAGGAATAGAAGTTTCCATAATGGATGAGGCAGCTCAAGGCTTTTCCATGAAAGACACGGTTGACTGGGTGAAGAAAGAGGATTCCGACATTCTAGGTTTTTCTACATGTAGCAGCTCAGGCCGCAAAGCAGCGATAGTTGCCCAAAAAGTGAAGAAAGAAAACCCCAACATCATAATAGTTTTCGGCAATTTTTACGCCACCTTCAACGCCAAGAGAATTCTAAAAAAATATCCTTTCGTAGACCTGATTGTCCGAGGAGAAGGAGAACACACCACTCTAGACCTGGTAAAGACCCTAGAGAAAAAGGGAAACCTCAAAAAAGTCTTGGGGATCGCCTTCAGAAAGAAAAATCGGATAATTGCAACTCCAGATAGACCGTTGATCAGAGACGTTGACTCCATACCTTTTCCAGATCGTGAACTATTAGACGTAGAATATCACAATACCACAGCTGGAATAAACGTTGCACCAAGAAAGTTTAGCAGCTTCATTTCTTCCCGCGGCTGCGTTTTCCGGTGTCGTTTCTGTGGATGCCGAAGATTAGCCCGAAACCTCTGGAGACCTAGGTCTGTGGAGAACATACTCGAAGAGTTGCACCTTCTGGCTAGCGAAGGATACAAACAGTTTCTCTTCGTAGATGACAACTTCACTTTGAACCCGAAAAGAGTGATCAAGATATGTCAAAGAATTAGGAAAGAGAAGGTGGATGTAGAATGGTTTGCCGAGGGGCGTGTTGACCAGTGCCCCTATGACATGCTACGAGAAATGGTAAAAGCTAATTGCAGAATGATATATTTTGGAATTGAAAACGCCAGTCAAAAAGTTTTAGATTATTATGACAAACGAATAACTCCAGAACAGGCTGAAGCTGCTGTTAAAAACGCTAGAAAGGCGGGAGTGGACGTAATAGTCACGTCCTTTATATTGGGGGCTCCTAACGAAACAAGGCAAGAAATCCGGAACACCCTAAAGTTTGCACAAAAGTTACAAGTTGACATCCCACAATTCAACATCCTCGCCACCTTTCCAGGAACCGACATCTGGGATGAACTCAAAATGAAGGGTTTCTTGAATGAAGATCAATACTGGGAGACCGGCATTTTGGTGCCTGAAGTTTCTCCTGACACCGTGCCGTGTGAAGAAATCGAACGAATGATCCATGAGAGTTACAGACGTTTTCTTCTTCGCCCGAGTTACATTTTGAGGGAGGGGGTGCGAATGTTGAGCAGCTCTTATCGGTTTAACCTCTTAGTTAATAATCTAAAGCGGGTGGACACTATCGCCGAAAGCGTGAGTCTAGTCACCTAGGCCGCTTCATAAGATCTCTCTGCCTTGTTTTTCCAGATTTACGTCCTGTTATCCAGAAAACACCACAAATGACTGCTTTGTCAGCATTTATTTCGACTATTGATTATTGTTTCACAAGAGCTTTCTGGCTATAGACCTAGTGGACTATGTTATACTCAAAGAGAGATGCAAGGAACGAGAGGAGCAGCACATACGATGCCCCTTCCGAACCAAAAGACGGTCAAAAAATATCGGGAAGTCAGCGAGAAGTTGGCGAATCAGTCTTTGCTTTTTGAACTGCGAAGTCTTTTTGAGAGAAGACATACTATGTTGGAGTTGCTAGAGTGGCTTCACAACAAAGTTGAATGGAGTAAAGGCGATATAGCTCGCCACAATGATCCCATGGAAATAATAGCCTACGGTAAAGGAAGATGCGGAGAGTTCGGCATACTTTTCACCGCCCTCTGCCTAGCCCACAACTACCGCGCCAGACTGATCCTCGACATGACTGATCACGTATGGACAGAAGTTTGGAACAACGAACAGAAAAGATGGGTCCACATAGATCCATCAGAGAAAAGAATCGATGACCCCTTAATGTATGAAAGAGACTGGAAGAAAAATCTGAAAGAAATATACGCCTTCGAAAATAGCGACGTGAAAAATGTAACAAAACGGTACAAAATGACAGAAAACTAGGACAAAAGCAAAAAAAGGACCTTGCTGGCTAGAAGGATGACAGAAGCAATTTCCGTCAAAGAAAGGCAATCTCAAAATAGACTAAACTTTTTTCAGGGAAACATCGCGGTCATCTCAGTGAGCAGCGCAGTCAAAAGTTTCGGAGCAGGACTCATAGGGACTTATGTTTCTCTCTACTTCGATGAGCTGGGTGGAAGCCCCATAACACTCGGATTAATGACGGCAATGGCATACATGATTGGATGCGTCACTTCTCCGCTAGGAGGCTTCATCGCAGACTACTACGGCAGAAGAAGAATAATGGTTCTGACAGCCTTTTACGGTGTATTCTTTCCTTCGCTTTACGCAGTCATACAGGACTGGCGCCTATTCGCCGCGTTAAGCGTAGTCGCCGCGTTCGGTTCCATATCTAATCCAGCCTCCCACGCCCTAATGGCAGATTCGATTTCTCCAGAAAAACGAACCATGGGAATAGCCTCCATTCAAGTAGTCTCCTCTCTTCCGGTAATAGTAGCCCCTCCGATCGGAGGATGGTTGATTCAGACCCACGGTTTGCTGAATGGCTTCAGATTGGCGTGCATATACACCGCAGCCACTGCCTTCATTTCTGCTTTCATCATCTTCCTCTTTCTCAAAGAAACGCTACAATGCGGGGTCATTACAAAATCAAATTCCTCAAATCCGATCAAACTGAGGGATGCCATGAAGTTTCCGTGTCCGTTGCCAACCAGCCTGAAAGCGCTAGTACTTTCATCCGCCCTCATAGCATTCGCTAACGGAGCCGTAGGACGATATTACATTCTCTACGCGTCGAGCGTTATTGGTCTTACACTGATTGAATGGGGGATAATTGCTAGTCTACAACTTGTGGGAACTGTCTTAAAGATCCCTGGGGGCTGGCTTAGCGGCAAGTTTGGGAAAAGAAAAATTATGATAATCTCGGTGTTAACGTGTGCTCCTTGCACCACACTGTTTACGTTGTCCCGTTCTTTCCTTGAAGCCCTAGCAGTCGCCCTTCTTCTCATAGTGACAGGAATATATTATGCACCAGCCTATGAGGCTCTTCAAGCTGATTTAACGCCCAGAACAGCGAGGGGACGAATTACGGGACTCTGGCAATTAAGCAGCAGTCTCTCAGCAGCGTCAGGCACCCTTGCGGGCGGCTTCTTTTTCCAGACAGTTGATCCGACCTTGCCTTTCTATATGTTCACTGCCGCAGAGATAATAGCGGCATTCTTACTAATTGGCTTCGTACGAGAGCCCGACAAAAAAGAAATCTAACCACACTGGTGGCTGCATTCCGCAAAAATTCATATATCTCAGTCATCATAAACGACTGATCCCGATCTGGAGTTTGTCAGCGATGACGGGCCCATTAATTTCGAGCTACAAAAAACTGCTTAAGAAAGTAAAAGACCTTTTCATTCTCGAATCGGCAGCCTCTGTTATCCATTGGGACATGGAAACGATGATGCCGCCGAAAGCGATTAGCCTTCGAAGCCAACAGCTTGCCCTCCTGAGCCGGATTGAACACAAGATAATTACAAACCCTGAAATTGGAAGACTGTTAGAAGAAATCAAGATACATCCAGAATATGATAAGCTGAACGCTGTTCAACAAAGAAACCTGTATCTGATAAATAAAAATTACGACGAGCAAACAAAGTTGCCTGAAGACCTAGTCGCAGAAATGGCAAAACAGAAAGCCATAACCGTTGACGTATGGAAGAAAGCCAAAGCAGCAAAAAACTTCTCCATCTTCAAGCCCAAGCTCGAGAAACTTGTTGATCTAAAAAGGCAAGCCGCAGAAATCTTGATGGAAGTAAAAGAGACCGCCACACCCTATGACGCATTAATCGACATTTTTGAGCCGAAAATGCCAGCAGAAACCATCAACAAAATCTTTGGAGAAATAAGGCAAGGATTAATTACCCTCATAAACAAATGTGAAGCAGCCTCAAAGCAGCCAGACGTTTCCATACTCAAACGCCGAATTCCAGTCGACACACAACGCGAAATCTCCAAGACAATAGCCGAATTCGTCGGATATGATATAAAGTCAAGAGAAGCCAAGGGCAGAATCGATGAAACCGAGCACCCCTTCACAACAGGCTACTATGACGACGTGCGAGTAACAACGCACTATCACGAGGAGAACTTCACATCCTCAGTATTCTCCACACTCCATGAATGCGGCCACGCTCTCTACGAGCAGAACTTGAATCCTGAATGGATGTTTCAGCCAGTTGGAACACCGTGCTCAATGGGTTTCCACGAGTCCCAATCACGTTTTGTTGAGAACATAACTGGGCGGTCTCGCGAATTCTGGATTTGCTTTTTACCTAAACTAGAAAAACTTACAGGCACTATTCTTTCCAATGTTGATTTAGACTCATTTGTCTATGCCATCAACCAAGTTAGGCCCTCCAAGATTCGCATCGAAGCAGACGAGGTTACATACGGTCTCCACATAATCATAAGGTTCAACCTTGAACAAGACCTACTCGCCAGCAAAATCACTGTGACGGAGCTTCCAGAAGTTTGGAACCAAAGTTACAAGGATTACCCGTGATGCAGGACACACACTGGGCCAGCGGCTTGTATGGCTATTTCCCAAGCTACACCCTAGGCAACATCTACAGCGGACAGATCCTCGCTGCACTGGAAAAAGCCCTACCGGAATGGAAAAACCAAATCTCACAAGGCAATTTCCACGCCACAAAACAGTGGCTAGTCAAAAACATCCACCGTTACGGAGATCTCTACGACCCCCCAGACCTCCTAAAAAAGATCAGCGGGAAAGAACTCAGCGTCAAACCGTATCTCGATTACCTAAACCAGAAGTATTCAAAACTCTACACCTTTTGATAAACGCTTCGCACACACAAAGGGCAGACACTGAAAGTAGATTATTCTCCCTATCCCGCGCCTAAAACAACCTCTCAAGCGGTGAACGGATAGATTAAGCATTTATTTACGACTTGTTAAAGTCTGTCTGGTGTCGTCGTTGGAGTTTGAGGGACGCGACATAATATCAATCAAGGATTTTACCAGGGAAGAAATTGATTACATCTTGAAAATCGCTAGCGCGATAGAGCCCATCGCCAAAAGCGGCTCAGATATGCTTCACGGCAAGACCTTAGCAACCCTCTTCTTTGAACCCAGCACAAGAACTCGCCTAAGCTTTGAGGCTGCCATGCACAAACTTGGAGGAACCGCCATTGGGTTTGCTGAGCCAGAAATCGCTTCGATCAAGAAAGGTGAGAATCTTGCAGATACTGTTCGGGTCGTTGAAAACTATGCGGATATCATTGCGTTAAGGCATCCGCTGGAGGGAGCAGCTAGACTTGCCGCCGAATTCACTCAGGTGCCGGTTATTAACGCTGGTTCTGGAGCCGAGGAGCATCCGACGCAGGCTTTGCTGGATTTGTATACTGTTCTGAAGGAGAAAGGTCGCATTGACGGGCTTAACATTGCGTTGGTGGGGGACCTTCGGTATGGGCGTACGGTTCATTCTTTGGCGTACGCGCTGTCCCTCTACAAAGTGAAGCTGTATCTGGTTTCGCCGGAGCTTCTACGTATGCGGAGGGAGATTTCAGACGCCATAAGAAAGAAGATAAAGACAGTGGAGAAAACCGCGATCGAAGAGGTTTTGCCCGAAACCGATGTGCTCTACGTGACGCGAATTCAGGAGGAGCGGTTCCCAGACCCAGCTGAATACGCCAAGGTCAAGGGAACCTACAAGATTGGCCTAGATACGCTGAAGGATGCAAAGGAGGGTATGATTCTTATGCATCCGTTGCCGAGGGTTGACGAAATAGCTGATGAAGTAGATGATACGCCGCATGCCAGGTATTTCCAGCAGGTTTGGAATGGCATCGTCATGAGGATGGCACTCCTAGCTCTAATCCTGGGAGCAACAGAATAGTTTACGTTTTTTCCTAATGATTCTGAAACAAAAGTTTAGCAAAGTTTACAGGGCTGTTCTGTATCTATCTATGAGTTCCTTCTTTTTCGCTTCGTTCCATCCGCTAACTGCTTGGTAATAGCCTGTTACCCTGGACCACCATTCCACCTGCGAGGACCCGCAGTTTGGGCACTTCTCATAGATGGGCGACGTGACTCGTCCACAATTGTTACAGATCGTCAAGTCCTTCGTGTAAGCGTAGTAGCCCACATTAGTCTGGGTGGCTATTCTCTTAGTCAGTTTGTAAAGAGCCTCAGAATCAGGAGAAGCATCTCCAAGCCAGACAT
>SMTZ1_10006384_pt1 | contig 11863 bp, 9 predicted proteins | sample DeeMarSWOR136_30_FD_25667 | JGI IMG/M metagenome (IMG submission 25667) | reverse complement strand
GCCGCTGCTGCTGCCCACCGGAAAGGCCCAGCGGCGATTCATGCATCCGGTCTTTGACCTCATCCCATAGGGCCGCCCTTTTTATGCTTGTCTCTACCCTCTCTTCTATAAAGGCCCTGTCTTTAATGCCTTTCACCCTAAGGCCATATGCCACGTTCTCAAAGATGCTCTTTGGAAATGGATTGGGCTTCTGGAATACCATGCCGATGCGGCTCCTCAGCGTAACCACATCTATGTCCGGATCATAAATATCTTCACCATCCAATATGACCTTCCCTTCCACCCTGCTATAAGGGATAAGATCGTTCATACGGTTAAGACAGCGTAAGAGCGTACTCTTTCCACATCCGGAAGGGCCTATAAGGGCCGTAACCTGATTATTATAAAAATCAAGGGATATCTCCTGCAATGCATGGAATTCCCCATAATAGAAATCCAAATTGTCTGTCGACATCTTTCTTAAATTCTTCATCTCCGCCTTCTTAAATGTGTTCGATATATAATAGCAATAAGGTTCAGGCCCAGAACCAGGATGATCAGAACAAGGGCTGTCCCATACTGAAGAGGCTTTGTTTCGGCTATGTGCGTGCCGGCAGTGGCTAATACATAGATATGATAGGGAAGCGCCATTATCTCATCGAAAATGGAAGAGGGCAGGGAAGGCGTATAGAAAACCGCGGCCGTGAACATTATGGGTGCCGTCTCGCCTGCGACCCTGCTAATGCCTAATATCGCGCCTGTGAGAATTCCCGGGAGTGCAGCGGGTAGTACTACACGATATATGGTCTGCCATTTGGTCGCTCCCAGGCCCAGGGATGCCTCCCTGTATGTGTCCGGTACGGCTCTCAATGCCTCTTCGGAGGATCCTATAATTACCGGTAATGTCATTGCGGCAAGGGTCAAAGATCCTGAGAGTATGCTTACCCCAAAGCCCATCCATACCACGAATAAAGCAAGCCCAAATAATCCAAAGACCACGGAAGGGACTCCCGCCAGGTTATTTATCCCCAGCCGCAGAAGGCGCACGATCCTTCCGGGTCTTGCGTATTCATTTAGATAGACCGCCGAGGCCACGCCTATGGGTAAGGCGATTGCCATGGAACCAATGCTTATTATTGTTGTGCCCACGATACATGGAAGGATACCGCCCTTGGTCATAGCATCAATGGGTGTTTGAGTTAAAAATGTCCAGTTTATGGCCTTCCATCCTTTTGAAACAAGAAAACCAAGGACAATGGCAAGGGCAAGGCCGTTTATCACTGCCGACACCCTGAAAAGGTTGAATATAAAGGACTGAGATATTTTTCGACTTCGAGCTATTCTATTGGTTTTATTCATTATCTAAACATGTCTCCCTACAGGGTTGAGGCCCCGACCTGCCTGTATCTGTTAGATATATAATCAGCCACCATGTTAAACATCATGGTAAAGACGAACAGGGCAACGCCTGTCGCAAAAAGGGCGTGATAGTGATCTCCCCTGAAGGGTGCCTCAGCCATCTCAGCGGCGATGCTTGCCGGCATAGGCCTTACAGGATCAAACAAAGAACTCGGAACCATTGCAGCGCCACCCGCAACCATTAAAACAACCATCGTCTCTCCTATGGCCCTGGACATGCCCAGGATCACGGCAGTGGATATCCCGGAAATGGATGCTGGAATAATTACCCTCCAGATCGTCTCCCATCTGGTGGCGCCCAAGGCCAGAGACGCCTCCTTGAGTTCACTTGGGACACTGAAGATGGCGTCTTCAGATATGCTGCAAATGGTGGGTATGGACATGAAGGCCAGCATAAGGGAGGCGTTAAACAGATTCAAGCCTACCGGGATATCAAGAAACTCCTGAAGAAAAGGTGCAACGACAACCATTCCGAAAAATCCAATGACAACCGAGGGTAGGGCGGCCAGTAGTTCTATGACGGGCTTTACCCATTCCCTCAGCCTTGCAGAGGCCACCTCCGCGAGATATAGGGCGGTAAATACGCCGAGGGGTATTGATATCACAGAGGATATCATGGTTACTGCAATAGAGGCTATGATAAGGGGGAATATGCCGAAATCAGGTGGTTCCGAAGTGGGGTACCAGTAACGCCCGAAAATAAACTCCTTAACAGAGACCTTGCTGAATATCGGGAGGCCCTCCATGAATAAAAAAAGAACAATTAAGGCAAGAACGCTTATGGACGCAAAGGCAACAATAAAAAACAATGCCTTTATCCATTGCTCTTTTCTTCTTCGAGACTTACCTCTATGCTGATCCTGTGTCATGTTTTTATCTAATATTTTTCATCTTATCTTATTGATGACATCGTACAAATTCTGACAACCCGTCACTCCAGCTGAAGCCGGAGTCCATAAATATTTGAAATAACTGGATTCCGGCCTTCGCCGGAATGACGAAAAGAGAACATTTTCTACTTTTTACGAAATCATCATCTTATTAACTCTTACATAATTGACTGATTCAATTTAATACAACGGCACAAAGCCCTCTTCCCTTACATACTGCTGTCCCTTCTGGGGATGCAAAACAAAGTTGATAAAATTCAAGGTATCTCCCGTCGGCCATCCGTTGGTGAACATGTAAAGGGCTCTGGTTATGGGATATACACCACTAAGGGCGGTCTCTTCGCTCCCCTTTACCCTGTTTACCATAACGACCTTTACAGTATCATTCGCGTAGCCTATACCGATATATCCGATAGCATTTTGATTGCTGGAAACCGCCTGGACAACGGCCCCGTTTGATGCCTGTAACAGAGCTCCGGGAAAAACCCTTTCCTTGTTCATCACCTTTCCTTCCCACACCTCGTATGTGCCTGAAGAGGTGTCACGGGAGATCACAACAATCTTTTTGTCAGGCCCGCCTATTTCCTTCCAGTTCTTTATCTCTCCTTTGTATATTGCTTTTAACTGCTCAAGGGTAAGATTCACGACATTATTGGAAGGATGCACAATCGGCACTATACAATCATAGGCTACGGCAAAGGGAACGGGATATCTGCCCTTCCCAACAGCTTGACTGATTTCACTATCCTTAATAAACCGAGAACTGTCCGCGATATCAGTGGTTCCATCGATCAGGGCCTTTATACCCTCTCCTGATCCTCCCCCTGATATGGATATCTTCACATCAGGATTTTGGCCCATATAGGCCTCTGCCACCTTCTGGGCGACCGGAAGGACCGTTGTTGACCCTGTAATTACAATGTTCCCCGCCAATACATAACTGAAGCTAAAAAACATGGCCGCAATAGCAGCTAATATTATGATCATACCTTTTCTTTTCATAATGTTTACCTCCATTAAATTTTTACATTAAAATGTTAAATTTTAGTTAGATTCATATTAATCTCCGGTTAATATCAAAATTTCACCTCCTCCCCTATGTATTAATCGAATGTATATAAACTACGCCCAAAGATAGAGGGATACGTAGGTCTCCTACTGTTTTTAAGGTATTAGGGAACAGCCTTGTTTATGGATATATGATTCAGATGTTAAGGAAAGGTTAGGGAATTATTAATATTAGATAAAAATGGACACTGATAATACAAAAGGAGATGATTTAATCATGATATATTCTATACGGTTAAACCTGTGCTCCCATTAAAAAACCCATCTTTCCATCCTCCGTAGCAGGCTAATGCGGAGGACGTGCGCCTTCGACTACAACGCGGTTATCCGCCTACTCTTTGAAGAGACATCGCGCAGCAGCACAACACCGTTTATTCGTTCATCCATGGGCAAGCCTGTTGTCTTCTATAAAGGCGGATAAAAGATGGTTGTCGGTAGAATATTTTTTCTTAAAGGGATTTTCAGGGATTATTGGTTTTATGTATTGCGGCAGAGTAAATACAAAATTTGAACCATTTTCTTTTCCTTCATACCAAATCCTTCCAATAATAGGATAATCTCAATAGATTTCTCCTCAGGCATATTCATGATAGTATTTTCTTATCACTCAAATAAAGTGAAGAATTATACTTGTAGTAGTCTAATTTGTTTGTTAGAAATCATGTTAAAAAAGCAGTAATATGTTATCATTAAAAGTATTATATATTTTTAATCATTAATTTATTTTATTGATCACATTGATTAAATTTATCTGATACTTTTGTTCTCAGACATTGAAAGGTAATCTAATGGAGTTGTACCTCTTTGCGTTAATCATTCTTGCTAGCTGTGCATTTTTTGATCTAATAGTGGGCGTCAGTAACGATGCTGTTAATTTTCTTAACTCATCTATCGGTTCCAGAGTAGCGCCACGATACATAATCATGATCATTGCTAGTCTTTGTATTTTCGCTGGCGTGACATTTTCTAGTGGAATGATGGAGGTAGCAAGAAAAGGCATCTTTCACCCTGGATTCTTTCTGATGCCTGAACTTATTTCCATCTTTCTGGCTGTAATGATTACGGATGTTATACTACTAGACCTCTTCAACACTTTTGGGTTTCCAACATCCACAACGGTCTCAATAGTTTTTGAACTCCTAGGATCTGCTGTTGCCATATCCTTGATAAAAATCCAAATGTCTGGTGACAGCTATTCCATGCTTGTAAATTACATTAATACAAGTAAGGCGCTCACAATTATTATGGGCATTCTCCTCTCTGTTGGGATTGCCTTCCTTTTCGGCGTGATTGCACAATTCGTTACGCGCCTGCTCTTCACCTTTGATTACATGAAAAGACTTAAACGTTACAGCGGTATCTGGGGAGGCATTGCACTTGCTATAATCACTTATTTTATTCTGATAAAAGGTGCTAAAGGAACTTCCTTTCTTCCCTATGAAAGTATCATTTGGATTAAGACAAATGCCTGGACTATAGTCTTTGTAAATTTTCTTTTCTTCGGATTAATTTTCCAGTTTCTAACACTCTATACAAGAATCAATATCCTTAAACCTATCGTATTAATAGGTACTTTTGCCCTTGCAATGTCTTTTGCATCCAATGATCTTGTAAATTTTATAGGCGTTCCATTGGCCGGATTAAGCGCCTATAACATTGCTTCAGCAGCAGCAAACCCATTAACAGTTACAATGGACGCATTACAGGAGTCTGTTCAATCCAATACTCTTCTACTTTTATTAGCTGGCTTTGTAATGGTGGCCACACTATGGATTTCCAGAAAAGCTCGTACCGTGACTCGAACCGAAGTAAGTCTGGGAAGGCAGAACGAAGGCATTGAGCGCTTTGGGTCATCTGCTCTATCAAGAATTTTAGTTCGAATTGCCTATTTCTTCTTTGTTATTACACAGAGATTCATACCCGTTAAGATAAGGACAACTATTTCTGAAAGATTGGATTCCACCATATACAAACCCACATTCACTTTAGAAGGTAAACAACCCTCATTTGATCTGTTACGGGCTTCCGTAAATCTAATCGTAGCAAGTGCAATTATTTCGTTTGCTACATCATTACAGCTGCCCCTTTCCACAACATATGTTACTTTCATGGTTGCCATGGGAACATCCCTTTCTGATCAAGCTTGGGGAAGAGAAAGCGCTGTTTACAGAATCACGGGAGTTTTGACAGTTATCGGTGGATGGTTTTTTACAGCTTTTGCCGCTTTCACTATATCTTTAATTTTTGCATTTCTAATCAGCCTATTTAAATTAATCGCTATTATATTTCTACTGATCTTTGTTTCAGTTATTATTCTATATACAAATCGATACCATAAAAAAAGAGAGGAAGAGACAAGTACAATTGAGGCTCTTAGCCTTAAATCAATAAACAGTGCTGATACAGCAGTTAAAACCTCATTTGAGCAGACCGGTCAATTCTTAATGTCTCTAAGTAACAATCTCAATCTTAATTTTGAGGCAGCCATAGCCGAGGATCTAGAAAGATTAAAAGAATCAAAAAGCAAAACAGGCCAAATCCATAATTGGGCTAATATAATTATAGAAAATATTTTTGAAACGCTGTGTTTTTTTAAAAAAAATGACCTAGATGATACTAGAAGATATTCATCCACTATAAGTTCCCTGCAGGCGATAGCAGAAAGTCACAGTGATATCGTGATTCGTACTAGCGAACATTTTGACAATTATCATGCTGGTTTTTTAGATGATCAAAAGGAGGAACTGAGACGTATAAAAATACTTCTCAATCGCCTTTTATGGAATACATCTATCATGCTCTTGAGGAGAAAAAAAGTTGATTATCGTTATATTGAAGGACAATGTCTAAAAATCAACAATCTTGTTAAGGAATATGAAAAAAACCAAATAAAAAGGATCCAAAGAAGGGAATCAAAGACTCGCTTAAATGTTCTCTTTTACGGACTGCTTGGAAATTGTTTAAAAATATCTGAACACACTAAAGAGCTGCTCGATATATTCAAGGAATCTTTTGATAGCTGCAAGCTTTGATAAAGAATTAATGCCCTTCAAAAGGAGGCAAAGATGAAGATACCTTTTCTCTCAAAAAAAATGATATCACCTTTTAATGGTCTGCTTGAACATGCTGAAAAAGTGAAAGAGTGCGGCTGGGCTTTTCAACAGGCCATAGAATGCTATTTTTCAGATAAATGTCAGGAATTCCAAGAATACAAGGATGAAGTCAGTAAACTCGAAAGCGAAGCCGATATAATAAAACGCAGGATTCGTGGCCACATTCCAAAGGAAACAAAAATGCCAGTTTCTAAATTTGAGATTTATTGGTACATCCGGGAGCAGGATAAAGTCCTAGATGCTGTTCAAGATTCATTGGATTGGTTATCTTTTAGAATGGACCCGTCATTTAACGAAATCCTTAAGCATCAATTGCTAATTCTTGTAGATGCGGTAATGGACCCCATCGAAGATTTAAGTCGAATGGTAGAGGAAGCAAAGAATTATTTTGATGGATATTCCCATAAAAAAAGGACAATTGTTAAAGACATAATCAACAAAATACGCAAGAGTGAACATGATGCTGATCAAATAGAGGATGAATTCAAGATTAAGATCTTCAGTCTTGAAAAAGATCCTATCGCATTATTCCATATGGTAAGGCTTGTTGAAAGAATAGGCTCTATCGCTGATCATGCTGAAAATGCCTGTGATATGATGAGAGCAATGATTGCAAGGTAGAATGTTTATTTATTAGATATGTGATGTAATAGTTCCTTATATTATCTGTTCTTCATAGTATTAAATAAAGAATTCCTTTATCTTGTAATTTGAAAGGTATAAGATGAAAATAACTTGATCTCCGAAATTGCTGATCCCAGTTTACATTAAAAGCCATTTCTTAAAAATATTCTAATAATTTACTAATACTTTCCTAACATAACTCCTATATTTTAATAACAATCGTATATCATGTATTGTTCAATGAAGATTTTATCAATGATCTTATTATCATGTCTTTGGGTCTATTCTTTATTTGCCTTTGCAAGATGGCGGCATGAGCGAATAACAGAAAAAGGAGTGCCACATGATCCTTTGCAAGATATATTTATCCAAATCTATCTAAAAGTAGGTGCTATAATAATTCTAATCTGGGTTATTCTGATGGCCATAAATTAGGATATCTGAAAATATTTGATTATGATCTAATATTCGTTAACTTGTTTATTCAGTGTGTTAATTTTGATAATAACCCTAAATATCCTTCCGGCATGATTCACAAAAGTCAAACAGAGAATTAACATCCAGATCTAGTCTATATTTTTACTTACATGCGATAGTTTTGATAATAACTTGATTCATAAATTTTAAACATATGTGGAGGCGGCTGTGTCCGATTTCATAATAATAGCTGTCATAAGTATTGTTTTCATAGCAGGATTTTTCTTTGGAATGGGTCAAATACTTAAAACCAAGAGTGCTGAAGAGTTTCTGTCAGATTTCTCGGATTGGTTCAAATCTATTCCCGATGGAAGGTTGTTCCTTCCAATTATTGGACTTATTGTTGTTATTGCTTTTATTCTTTCGTTATAATTTTAAATAAAGGCCATAAAGTAATAAACATATATTTTAGTGTTAGCCTTTTCCTTAAAATCGGAGGATAGAATGGGAAAAAAAACAAAGATTCTTTTCATCTGTCGGCATAACAGCGGTCGTAGCCAAATTGCAGAGGCATATTTGAGAAAATTCTACGGAGATCACTTTGACATTGAGAGTGCGGGATTAGAGCCGGCAGAGAAGATAAACCCTATGGTAGTTCGAGTCATGGCTGAAGATGGTTTTGATCTATCTGATAAGAAACCTCAGAGTGTCTTTGAGTTGTTTAAACAGGGGAAAATTTACGGACATGTGATTACTGTATGTCATGATAGCGAATCGAAATGTCCGATCTTTCCTGGAATTACTAAACGTTGGCACTGGCCATTTCCGGATCCTGCCGCAGTTGAAGGAACTGAAGAAGAAAAGCTTGAAGAAGTGCGCGAAATCAGAGATATGATTAAAGATTGGCTGCTCAAGCCCCCTGAGAATACAATTAATTTCAAGGCATTAATTGTGAAATAAGAGATCTTGGTTTTAGGGAAAAAATTGACATGAAAATTCATTTTAAAAAAGACAATGGTCCCATCGACAAAAGTATTCAGGAGTTGATCAGGCTTTCAGGGGGTATCACCCGCCCTGAGATCGTGCGCGAGATGATTATTGCGTCACTCAAAGCTGGTCAGGAAGATGACGGCGCAGTTGACCTGAAGCTCATGAATGCCTCCTTGAAAGAAATGCGTTTTACAGCAAAGGCCTTTGGTCCCTACCGTAATAATCGGAAGGTCGCTGTTTTCGGGTCGGCTCGAGCACAGGCAGAAGATAACACCTATAAGATGGCAATTTTATTAGGGCAGAAGTTAGCGGCATCAGGGTATATGGTTATCACTGGGGGTGGTCCCGGTATCATGCAGGCGATCCATGAAGGAGCGGGATCAAAATACTCTTTCGGGGTGAATATTAGACTTCCCTTTGAACAAAAGGCCAACCCGATTATTGAAGGGAATCCAAGGAGTATAACCTATAAATACTTCTTTAATCGCAAAGTAGCCTTTCTGAAGGAATCCGATGCAATAGTCCTTTTTCCAGGTGGATTCGGGACACTCGATGAAGGGTTAGAAGCCCTCACATTGGTGCAAACTGGTAAGCGCAATCCTGTGCCGATTCTCCTTGTGGAGGAACCTGATGGAACATTCTGGACAAAATGGACTGAATTTATCAAGAAAACAATTCTCTTACAGGGCTATATTAGTAAATCGGATCTGGCACTGTTTGAGAGGACAGATTCGATCGATGATGTTGTTGAAAAAATCAAGCGTTTTTACGCTCGATATCATAGTTTAAGGTATGTTGGCGATCTTCTGGTAATTCGCTTACGCTTCGGTATTGATCAACACAAAGTAGCGGATCTTAAGAGTCGGTTTTCAGAGATTCTGAGACCCCAAGGGGATATAAAGCTATCGGGACCTCTTCCTGAAGAGATAGATGAACCAGAGATTAGGGATCTACCCAGACTGGTGCTCGATTTCAACAGAAAGGATTTCAGTGGACTAAAATCACTCATTGATTACATAAATAGCGATTGATTATTCACTGCATAAATGAATCATGCATAGTTAGGCAGGAGGAGCAACATTCGCAATAAAAGTAATTTTTCCCATGGACAATCCTTGGAACCAGATGCAATAAGCCGCAGATAATTTGAGGTAAGACCCGTCTCCCGGTTGATATTTCACATCTAAAAACTTTATTTTCCAGACAAGCTTTATTTAGGAAGAAGAATGGTAAAGGTGCTCCCTTTTCCCGGAAAGCTGATGACCGAGACATGGCCGCCGTGGGCCTGGATGATATGTTTTACTATGGCAAGGCCTAGCCCCGTACCACCCAGGCTCCGGCTCCTTGCCTTATCCACCCGGTAAAAACGCTCAAAGAGACGAGGCAGATGTTCCTCCTCTATACCCTTGCCCTGATCAATGATCTCGATAAAGATACCTCTTTCATCCTGAAAGGCCTTTATCCTTACTGATTTATTTTTATCACTGTATTTGACAGCGTTATCAAGGAGATTAACAATTGCCTGCTCCATAAGAGGCGAATCGATCCTGGCAACCAGATTCTCGTCACAATCCAGCTCTACCTTTATTCCCTTTGATTCAGCGCTCGGCTTGCAGACCTGAACCGCGGCCTCAATAACATTCATAAGATTATCATTCCTTAGATGAATCCCATCGGCCTCCGCGTCTCTTTCAATTCGGGAAAGTTTTAAAAGGTCTTCTATTATGGATTCAAGACGATTGACATGGTTTACGATTATCCCTAAAAACCGTCCTGAATCCTCTTCATCTTTGACTCTTCCATCTGCCAGTGTTTCCACAAAACCTTTAATCGCGGTTATGGGGGTCTTTATCTCATGTGACACGTTGGCAACAAATTCCTTGCGTATATTCTCAAGCCTTTTAAGCCGGGTAATATCATTTAATACGATCAAAGCCCCCATCTGTTTTCCATCTTCATCACGAAGTAATGTGCCATGCCCGTTAAGGAACAGACCGCCCATGGTAGGGAGAGCGATCTCCTTCTCCACAGGATCTCCACTTGATAAGGATTCCTTTACAAAATTCTGAAAAGCGCTGTTTCTGACCACTTCCTGAACACTTCGATTCTTTGCTGTTGATAAGCTGGCCTCTAACATCTCAGCAGCAGCCTTATTCATTCTGATTATCCTTTCTTCATTGTCTACAGCGATAACACCTTCAACCATACTGTATAATATTACCTCAATCTCATTTCGCTGCCTCGTTATTGTGTTAATCCTTTTATGAAGCTCCACGGCCATATGTTTCATGCTATCATATAGTCCCATTATCTCTTCTATGTTTGAAAGGGGCATTCGGTATTGGAAATCACCTCTAATAAAACTTTCCGCCCCCTTTTTAAGATTTACTATAGGTTTACTGATCCTGCGAGAAACAATCAGGCTTACAATAGCCGCTAATATAGCAATTATTATCCCTCCATACATGATCTTCCGTTGTATTTTATTTATCTCCTGGTCTATGACATCTACTGGTATTGAAGTTCGAATTACAGCAATGAGCTCATTTTCCTGCTTAATAGGCCTTCCAACATACATAAAATTGCTTTCTAGCGTTCGGCTATATCTTATTGAGTATCTCTCCTCTCCTGTAACAGCCCCGATAAACTCTGGCCTGTCGGCGTGATTATCCATTGTCTGGGGATCACTATCTGAATCACCGACAACTTTACCTGATGGAAGAAGAATAGTGATCCTTGTTGAAGAACGCTTGCCGACCTCTTTGCATAGATCATCAATCCCATCATAGTCACTCAGTTCAAGATACTCCATAACCTGTCTTTCAAAGAGGATTGCCCTTACTTCAAGGTTGGATTCTGTCTGTTTGAGAAAAAACTGCCTGGCAGAAAAAGAAGAGTACCAAGTTGCACCTACAAGAGCTATCAGTATAATTAGAAGGTAGGATGGATAGATGTGCCAGATCAGTCGTCTCTTTTCTGCCATTAACTACTCCTTGAACCTGTACCCGACCCCGCGCACTGTTTCTATGTACTTGCCGGCATCACCCAGTTTTTTTCTCAAACCCACGATCTGGACATCCACGGAACGATCAGTAACATAATAATCGTCACCCCTGACCGCGTCAACAATCTGGGAACGTGTAAAGACCCATCCGGGTCTTCTTGCAAGAAAATTAAGTATCCCGAATTCAGTAAACGTTAATTTTACAGGCATCTCATTGACAAAAACCTCATGTCTTCCGGGATGTATCAAAATGTCATGGATGCGAAGAACATCTTCCCCTAAGGCAGGCTCTTGTCTTTTCCTTCTAAGAACGGCCTTTATCCTTGCCACCAGGACCCTTGGGCTGAAAGGCTTGGTTA
>SMTZ1_10032603_pt1 | contig 11864 bp, 11 predicted proteins | sample DeeMarSWOR136_30_FD_25667 | JGI IMG/M metagenome (IMG submission 25667) | reverse complement strand
CAAGGAAACAACAGTAACATCGTCATCTTGAATGCATGGATCAGATACAATAACTTTCATGCCAAGAGCGGTGCCTAGTCTAGCAACTTCCTTTCCGATTTTGCCGCATCCAATTATACCCAAAGTTTTCCCAGTAACTCGGCATCCAATCAAGGATGTTTTTTTCCATTCTCCGCGCTTCATCGACCTGTCGCCTTCGACGAGGTTTGTGCAATGCGCCAGAATGTATGCTATAACGCCTTGGGCAACATCATAGGATTGGGCTGGAACAGTATAGAAATTTATTTTCTTTTCAGCTAGATAGTTCAGATCGATGTGGTCAACACCGTGAGTAGCGGTTATGACGCATTCAAGGCTTTTCATGATGTCAACAAGTTCTTTGTTAACCTTTGTTTTGCTTCGGACAACAAGTATTGTGACTTTATCCAAAGGCAAACTGTAATCGATGTCGTTGGCTTGAAGCACCTTTCCAAACTTGGATAGATGATCGAGAAACTCTTCGCCGAAGTTGTCGCACACTAAAATCGTATGCTTATTCATTGTTAAATTAGATAGGCACTTTTGGGAAACCCATTGATTATCGCTGAAATTGTCCCTCATGCCGAACAGCTCTTAGCTCAGGGAAAAAGCTCAACGCATTATTTAAGCATTTATGGCATGTTAAAATTCTTAATTAAGGTTTCCATCCAAGGTCAACCAATACTGACCCGAGAGCTTCCAACATAGAGTCGATGTCCGCAAATTCGATGTAGCCCATGTTTCCTATCCTAAAGGTCAAGTTTTGCACGGTTCCGTAGCCCTTTGCAAGCTCAAACCCTTTTCCACGCATCCTCTCGTAAACCGCAACACCGTCAATGCCTGCTGGGGCATTCACACAGTTTACTGTTGGACTCTCGTAGCCGCTCTTGGGGAACATTTTTAGCCCTAGCTTCTGGACGCCCTCTCGAATCCGACGGTTCCGCTCAGCATATAGATCAAAGAACCATTTCTTTCCCCCTTTCCCGTCGATCATTTTAAGAATCCTGTTTAAGCCAGCTATCTGAGGAATAACAGAGGTCACGGGGGTCCCCTTCTTCTTCTGATGTTTCTCCCACACCTTGAAATCGAAGTACCAGCCCTTATTTTCTGTAGTCTCAGACTTTTTCAGCGCCTCTTCGCTTACGCTTCCTATACCTAGTCCCGGAGGAACGCCGAAGCATTTCTGGGAACTTGAAAAGCAGACATCCAAGCCCCATTTGTCAACTTCTATTTCGGTTCCACCCATAGAACTCACGGCGTCAACAAACAATAGCTTATCATGATTTCTTACTACTTCAGCAAGTTTCTCCAAGGGATTTATCACTCCCATGCTTGTTTCGTTGTGAGTGATGGAAACAGCTTCAACATCTGGAACCTCAGACAACTTTTGATCCAGCAAATCTGGAAGTATGGGCTCGCCTAGGGGAACCACCAGCGTTTCAACTTGTTTCCCGTTTGCGGTTGCTACTTCTGCGTATCGTTCGCCGAAGCTTCCACATACACAGCAGAGCATCTTCTTGGTTACGCAGTTTCTCACTGATGCTTCCATGAAACCTGAACCTGTGCTTGAAAAGAGGAAAACCTCATTCTTTGTCCCTAAGAACCGCTGTAGCATCTCCACGGTTTCTACATGCATTTGCTTGTATTCTTCGCTGCGGTGGCTAACCATTTGATGTCCCATTGCTTCTAGAACTTCGGGGTAGCAAGCAACAGGACCAACCGTGAACAACTTCAACTCTATCACCTAGGGGTAAAACAAGAAAAAGAGAATATTAAACCTTTCAGCCGCTATACCCATCAATTAACCAAGAACGTCTTAGACGCGAACTGAATCTTTTACTGTAAAATACGGCAACTAGAGTTATAATCACAAATATTGGCAGAATGACCCATGAGGGAAACTCCGGAATAACATCGTTTGCGTCTATGGTGAAAATTACGGTTTTAGAAACATTCATTGTGTAGATGCTAGGAAACTTGTAGTCTGGAAGATTTGGGAAATAATTACTTTCTGCTAAGACGGTTACTTGCAAGGTGTGCTGGCCCTTACATAATCCCCTCAAAACTGCTGAAAAATCACTGGTCTGTGGCAAATAATAGTTAACTGAGGGAGCACCGTGAAGGGTTCCATGATTTCCATCCCAAATGACAACCAATTCGCCATCAAGCTGATATCTAACCTCTTTTATCATGCTGGACTCGTTCCACGAATCAGGCTGAGTTACTTTAAACTTCAACAGAACCTCATTTATGTTCCAGTATGTAGCGTTGCTCGGCGATTGAACTGTTAGCACAGGCGGGTCTTTGTTAGGTTCTGTGGGCGTAGAACTGTATACAGGATTTGCATTTGCCAAACCAACAAACTGGAATAAAAACGCTTCAGAAAACAAGAACACCAAAAGCAAAAGTAGAGCTGAGGCTTTTTTCTTCACAGTCGCCGTCTCTTCATTATTATCACAGCTAAAGTCGCCATCATCGTTAGAGGTAAAACGATCCATGACGGAAACTCTGGGATGTTTTGTTCCGAATTGGTTGTAGTGTCGACGGTGAAGAAAACAGTTGAGGAACTGCCTACTGAAAAGATTGTCATATTTCCAGGCATTACAACTCCGCCTGTGTTTACTACCAGGGTATGGTTTCCTTCATGCAGAGTCAAATTTTTAGAGTAAGTGAACTGGGGAAGCCCTGGAGGGGAATTGGAGCTGTAATGGTCGCAGAAATAAAGCCCAGTGTCGTTAGCATCCAACGTATATCTAACAGTGGTTATGCCCGATTCTAAAGGCGTGGGTGGCTCTGGTTTACTGATGTTGAAGTTGATGTAGACAGTGTTTGATTTGTATACAGTATTATTTTTTGGACTAGAAAATGTGATAACGGGAGGAATTGTGCCCGGAATTGGAGCCACTGGCTTAAAAATAATGAAGGGGTTTGCTTTCGCCTCCTTAACAAGAAGTAATCCCGCTGCCAGCGAGAACAAAAGCGATAAGATAAGCGTAACTGCTAATGCCATTCTTTTCATGCCTTTATTTCCCCCTATATGCACCAACAATGCAGTTACGGAATTGAAAGAAAAGGGTTTTTATCAAGAAACCTTGACCAAAAAGTTCTCAATTTGATCATAATCTAGTCAAGAAATTTTGACCAAAATACATCTTGCACGGTTAGGGGACTAAATCAAGCTTTGCTTAGTTCGTTTCTGTACAGGAACAGTGCTGGGAGACCGCCTGTGTTGAAAAAAACTACATTATCACCTTCGTTAAAGTAGCCCTTCTTGACCAGGTCAATCAGCATCACCATTGCCTTGCCTGTGTATACGGGGTCTAAGAAGATTCCTTCAGTCTCAGCCACTAGTTTGATGGCTTCAGTCACATCACTATTTAGCACCCCGTAACCTTCCTTGATGTAATCGTCAAAAACAGTCACCTCCTCAGGAACAATAGATAAGTCAACATCAAAAAGTTCTGCAGAGCCATTAACCAGCTGAGCAATAGTTCTAGAGGCATCAGCCTTACTTGAAAAAACGCTTGCACCCAGAATCTTTGCTGTAATATCCAGTAATTTGACTCCGAAAAGTAAACCTGCTTGAGTGCCTCCTGTTCCACAAGCGCAGACAATATAGTCAATCGTTTCTCTAATTTCGCGAAATTGGTTAACCAATTCTTCCATGGCAAGGGCATATCCCGGAACAGTTAGGGGAACTGAGGCGCCCACCGGAATGATGTAAGGGTTGTGTCCTTTCGCCCTAAATTCTTCAGCTAAACTGTTTATCAAATCGTCAATGTGCGAACCATAACCGTCTACAAATTTGATCTCCGCAGATAACAACCTATCCAGAAACAGATTCCCATCATACACATCAGGCTCTTTCCCCACAAGAACCAAAACAGGTTTCATGCCAAGGCGCCTAGAAGCAGCGGCAACCATGCAAGCACAGTTTGACTGAACCGCACCCGTTGCTATAATTACATCAGCGCCCTTGTTTTTGGCGTCAGCGAAAAGAAACTCCAATTTTCTGGCTTTGTTGCCTCCAAAGGCTAGGTCAGTCATGTCATCCCTTTTAACGAAGAGGCTTGGACCACCCAGAACCTTAGACAGGTTAGGCATCTTTTGCAGGGGCGTTGGAAAACCTGCGAAACTAATCTTTTGTGTGCGCATTTTCTGTAAAGCCAAAAATCTGTTAGATTTAACCAAACTTTTCACTCGGCTCTTTAGCTACTGTACCAACTATTTAGAGTCTACTGGAATCTCTAAGTTTCGGTGAACTATATAGTAAGAATAAGGAAGTAGAAAACAGAACCAAGAAACAGAAAGTTTTAATAGAGTAACAAATCGTCACCGTTGAGGGAATGGTTACACTTTGTCAGTAAAGTCTGTATTAGATTTCGTGGGAAACACGCCGCTCATTCAACTTAACAGCCCAGAAGGCATATTCAGCACCTTCGAAGCAAACCTCTACGCAAAAGTAGAATACGTGAACCCAAGCGGAAGCATCAAAGACCGAATAGCCAAATACATGATTGAGCAAGCCGAAAAACGAGGCGACCTAAAAAAGGGATACATCATCATCGAAGCCACAAGCGGCAACACAGGGATATCCTTCTCAATGGCAGGAGCAGCTAAAGGATACAAAGTAATCATCGTCATGTGCGAAAGCATGACCGAAGAAAGGCGCAACTTCATGCGAGCCTACGGGGCAGAAGTAGTTTCAACGCCAGCATGCGATGGACTGAAAGGAGCCGTCAACAAAGCAAAAGAGTTAGCTAAACAGGCAGGTTGGTGGATGCCAGCACAGTTCGACAACTACGACAACGTGGAAGCCCACAGGATAATAATGGGCAAAGAAATCATTGAGCAAGTTCCGAACGGATGGGTGGACGCCTTCGTAGCTGGAGTAGGCACAGGAGGCACCCTCATGGGAGTGGCTAAAGCATTGAAGGAAGTAAATCCTGAGATAAAAATAGTGGCGGCTCAGCCAGCAGGCTCACAAGAACTTACGGGCGGAAAAGCGGGTAACCACAGAATAGATGGCATCGGGGACGGATTCATTCCAAGCATTGTGGACCAATCTCTTATTGATGAGGCAATAAACGTTAAAGACGAAGACGCAGTGAATTGGAGCCGACTACTAGCAAGAGAGAAAGGACTCTTCGCAGGCATATCCTCAGTATACGCAGCTGTACAACTAGCAAAAAAGATGAAGAAAGGACAAAACGTTGTCACAGTCTTACCTGACAGCCAAGACAGATACGCAAGCTTAGGAATCTTCACAGACAAGAAAGCAAAAGAAATCCATGTTCCAAAGACCTTCGCACCCTAACCTCAACCAACAGTCTACCAGTGAAAATGCAGGCAGCATATTCACCAGTAAATTTTTCCATCTTTTACGCTTGAAATCTTAGAAAAAAATTGTGGAAGAGAAGCATATGCTACTTCTCTTTTACCATGACAAGAACCGATTTGATTGAAATTAGCACAGCTGCCGGCGCGGCGAAAGCCACAATGTATGATAGGATGGCGGAAGCCCAGAAGAAGAGCAGAGGATGAAGATACCATAAGCCTGCCCACACGTTTGCAGCAGACGCCACCAATAGGGCAATCGTCGCTATAAGGAAGGGAGTCACTTCCTTTCGGGTGATGCTTGTAAGCCCAACAATAATTCCCAAGAGAAGCATGGCAAACAGGACATAGCCATCGCTCGTTTTGATGTTCGCGGCCCAGTTAGCTGGAGGGTCAGTTGGCGTTAATACATATGAGTCATATGCTGAGTAGCCGAGAATAAGTCCAGCCAATACTGCTACCACAACGAAGATGACGTAAGCCCATCTTGCAATTTCTTGCAGTTCCATTTTTATCCCAAAAGTACAGGTACGTTTGCTAACCCATTATAAATTTTGTGTGTATGCATAAAAGAAACTAAAAAAAGGCGTAAAAAATATTGAAGAAGGTGTCTGTCTACTTCCACAGCTCTATAGCTGTTCGCAATTCTTTGTGAGTTTCAGCATATTCTTTCAAGGAAATTTCTTGCATTGTCGCGTCCACCGCTTGCCTCATAGCCTTAGCTCCAGAGACTGATCCTTCAGTATGCCCATGAATCCCTCCTCCCGCCTGAATCACAAAATCGTTCCCAAAGAACTTCATCAAAGCAGGAACCAGACCTGGATAAAGCCCACCTGACGCAACAGGCAACACATCATTCAAACCATACAAATCTGTTTTTAGCGCCTCGCAGTTCTCCAAAACCTCTTCTCGGGTCTCAGACATTTTCCCCACAACTGTACCGACATGAAGCTGATCCACACCAATAATCCTAGCAACCTTTGCTATAACCTTCATCGAGATTCCATGCTTAGGGTTTTTGGTGAAGGCTGCATGTCCAGCTCTGTGGGCATGAATCACCAGATCAAAATCCTGTTCCCGTATTGTTTGGAGTGCAGAGAACCCGCAGGTCAAAATGTCAATCATAATGTATTTTCCGCCGTGGTCCAGAACAAACTGTGCTCTCTTCAGCATCTCTTTTGTTTCTGAAGTGATGTTAGCCATGTACACCTTCTTTTCTCCAGTTTCCTGTTCAGCTCGATCCCGCATCTCCAGAGTCGCCACAATCCGATCTTGGAAGGGGTTGAAGCTTTGACTGCTAAGGTTCTCGTCGTCTTTCACGATGTCGCATCCGCCAGCCCAAGCGTCATAGGCTACCTTCGCATGATCCACAGTTTTCAACCCTAGTTTCGGCTTGATGATTGTTCCAACTAGAGGTCTATCCTGTACATTCAATAGCCTACGGATTCCAGTTATGCCATACTTGGGACCCCTGAAGCTTCGAACAAGTTCTCGGGGCAGAAAAATATCGTTTAGTCTCAGGTTCTTGAGCGCCCGTAGCCCAAAGACGTTCCCAGCTATACTACTCAAAATGTTAGGCATGTTTCCGGGTTCAAACAGTTCAATTGGATAAGCAACGCGAATATTATTTTCGTTGATACTGAAGACCCGGGCAGCAAGCTTTTCCACATAGGGTTTGATTGTGGTAAGTTCCGTCCATGTTCCTACAGAACTTTCGGCAGCCACTCCTCCAGCTGCCTCCACCAAACTTATGCCTTCTGGTTCAACGTAGAAGTGGCAGATTACATCAGTTATTTTTGGTTTGTAAGAGCGGTCAACAAAATCGACGTATTTCAATTCTGGTCAACAACCCCTTTAGTACCTAATCAGCTAATATTATACTTGTGACGAGTTATATGTTAACGGGTTGTATGGGCTATGAAGTTCAGAGTTAAGCCCTTAGGAATAAGGGCTGGCGGAAAACAGATAATCGTAATAGATGATGAATATGCAAGCCGCCTAGGAATTCACTCCTCTGACAGAGTTGAGATCAAATACAAGCAACAAAACATAGTCGCCATCGCTAACGTAGCCACAGACTTTCCTAAAAAAACATTGGGCATCTACGAAGAGGTTCAGCACAAACTGAAAGTCCAAGAAGGGGAAATGGTGCAAGTTCGACCAGCTGAAAGACCTAAATCTCTTGGATATATTCGCAACAAGCTTTTAGGACGGAGACTTCTGGCTCAAGAGATCAAGATAATAGTAATGGATGTGGTAGAAAGGCACCTTAGCGACGTTGAACTAGCCTCATTTGTAACCAGCCTCTACATTCGCGGAACCAGCATGGACGAAGCCGAAGCACTGACAAAGGCAATGGTGGAAACAGGACGAACAATAGATTTCGGTAAACACCCCATTTTGGATAAACATAGCATAGGTGGAGTGCCGGGAGACAAAACTACCATCCTTGTGGTTCCCATAGTTTCAGCCGCAGGGTTCACGATTCCCAAAACGTCCTCTCGGGCGATAACTTCTCCGGCGGGTACAGCCGATCGGGTTGAGGTTTTATGTCCTGTTGACTTGACAGGTGAGGAAATAAGGAGCGTCGTTGAAAAAACTAATGCTTGCCTAGCTTGGGGTGGGGCGCTTGATCTTGCTCCGGCGGATGACCTTTTCATCCAAGTTGAATATCCTCTTTCCATCGACCCGCTTCTTTTACCTTCAATTATGAGTAAGAAGAAGGCGATAGGTGCAGACTATGTTGTGGTAGACATACCTGCAGGAAGAGGAGCAAAGATCAAAACCATCGGGGAAGCCCATGCCCTAGCACAAGAGTTCATAGAATTAGGTAAAAGACTGAATATTCATGTTCAGTGTGCAGTAACTTTTGGTGAACAACCCATTGGATATGCTATAGGACCAGCCCTTGAAGCCAGAGAAGCACTTTCGACGCTAATGGGTGAGGGCCCCCTAGACTTGGTGAATAAGGCAGCTAGTTTGGCTGGGCTACTTTTTGAAATGATGGGAATCGATGACGGCATGCAAAAAGCAAACAGCATCATCAAATCGGGTAAAGCTGAGAAAAAACTCAGAGAGATAATTGCTGCTCAAGGCGGAGACCCAGATGTAAAACCCGAGGACATCGAGGTTGGAAAGGAAGCGGTGGAGATTCGTTCCGAGGAGACAGGAACTGTCCAGTGGATCAACAATATGGCTATGGCACAGATAGCGAGGGCGGCGGGGGCTCCTAAAACTAACACTGCAGGCGTATTACTGAATAAGAAGCTTGGAGATAAGGTTGCAACGGGAGATGTGCTGTATAGGATTTATTCTGGGAGCACACAAAGGCTAGAGTCTGCTGTTCGTTTAGCCGAGAAAGTTGACGCAATTGGGGTAACTGGGAAGTTAGGCGAGAAAATGCTGGTTGATCGCATTCCGACCAAGAAGATTTCCTATGAGAAGCCTTTCATTCTGGAACGATAAGCAACCTGTGATAGTGATGGTTAAAGCAGTTATCTTTGACTGGGACGGAACCCTTGCTGATACCAAGAGGGCGGTGGTGCGATCCTTCCAGAAAGTCTTGACTGAGGCTGGTTGCTTGGTAAGTGACGAGTTCATAGAGAGACGGATAGGCATCGGAACAAAGAAGACAATCATAGAAGCTTTCAGAGAATGCCACATGAGACTAGCTGTTTCGATGCTGGAAAAGCTTGCCAAAGAAAAGGTCAGGATTCAGGCAGAACTCGCCGATATTGTAAACCTCTTGGGGGGAGCCACTGAACTTTTAGAGGAGCTGCATGGGAGAATCAAGATTGCGTTAGCGACGATGAGCAGCCGAAAAGTTGTTGACAAGTTACTTTCGGAGAAGAAAATCGGAGGTTATTTTGATGTTGTGGTTACGGCGGATGAGGTTGTCAAGCCGAAACCTGACCCTGAAGTTTTTCTTGTTTCTGCAACGAGGTTGGGGGTTAATCCGGAAGATTGTATAGTTGTTGAAGATTCCGTTTTTGGCGTGAGAGCCGCCAAAGCAGCAGAAATGAAGTGTATAGCGGTGTCTTCGGGAGCCTACAGTAGGGAAGAACTTTGGGAAGAGAATCCAGATTTGTTGATTAATTCTCTTGCTGAAAAAGATAGGATACTAAATTTCATTTTTAGTAGCGTATAATGCAGAGATTAGCTCCAGTGAATTACTTAACTGATAATGTATCAGAGTATAATGTTAATATGACATACGTCATTCTTATATACATTGGTGCAAAACCAATATAATGGGTGAAAAGAAGCATGATTCTTCCCTGCGAAGTTGCAGTTAAATCGGTGATTCCAGCTATTCGATCAGCCATAGCAAGAGAACTGACGCAATCCTATGGGCTTAAACAAGAAGAGGTGGCTCAACTTTTAGGTATCACTCAAACGGCTGTAAGCAAATACACGAGCTGTAAGCAAATACACGAGACACTGCAGAGGCGCAGTTCTTGAGGTCAAAGAAGTGGAGGATGCTCAGCCAATTCTCAAGGAAACTGTTTGGTCTTTAGCCAATGGAGAAATGAACAAGTATGAACTCGCGGAAAAGCTTTGCCAAGTCTGCGGAATAATCAGGCAGAGAGGGCTTATGTGTAAATTATGTGCGCTCTCTGACCCAACCATAGACTACAGCAAATGCATAGTCTGCTGCCCAAACAGCAACCCCACAAGAATATACAAACCCAAAAAAGAGTGACAGGCTACTCTGTTTTAACACTCAAGTAGGCGCGGTTAGCTGGTTTCTTTTGCGGCTTTCTTTTCGGCTTTCTTTGTGCTTTTCTTTGCGGTTTTTTTCGCAGTTTTCTTCTCTGTTTTCTTCTCGGTCTTGGCGGTTTTCTTTTCTGCCTTCTTTTTGGTTTCCTTTTTAGCTTCCTTTTTGGCTTGTGGAGCGGCTCCCGGTTTTGTGAAGGTTTCAATGAACTTGACGGTTGTTAGTTCCGGAAGAAACCGCTGAATGTCCAAGGCGATCCCTCTTTTTGCCAGCTGTATTCCCTCAACGTAAAGGGCTTCTTCAGGCATGTTCATCGTAACGTTTGCTTTTCCAACTTTGAAGTCGAACTTTTCAACATCAACCGAGGGCATTCGACGATGAATAAGCGCAGAAATCTTTTCTTCAGCAGTGATAAGTTTCTTCTGGACAGTGACCTCGTAAACCAATGTTTTTCCAGCCAACGGCGGATTAAAATCAAGTGTCACTCGCCCCGACCCCATGGTTCGTACAGTGGCTAGTCTCTTGTCATACTCAATCTGTGCTCCCAGTTTAGGGGTTATTCCGCGAGCTGCAAGCCGCCTGAGGGGAACAAGCTTCACCTTTTCTGGATCCCTGTTTCCGAAGGCACTCTCTGGCGGAATTTCAACAGTTTCGTTTTTTCTGATTTTGAAGGTGAGGAGAGCTTCATCCAGGGCTTTTAGAACCCAGCCTTCGCTAACTACCACGAGTCTTGGCTCGTAGATTTCACCCTCTTTGTAGAATTTGTTCTCCTTAGCAGTTTCTTCAGAGGTTGTGTCGAAAACCTCTCCTGTCTCCTTAACCTTACCAGTGTAATCAACAAGAATGAAGTCACTTTTCTGAATAGACACTCATTATCCTTCCTTAACAGACCTTCTCTGCTGACTTTTAGCCTCAAGCAACATTCATAAAGGTTACGTATCCAAATAGCCAACCACACAACAACAACAACACAATTTGGCTTGTGTGCTTTGCAGGTTCAAAGAAAATATCAAACTGATTGCCAGATGCTTGATGTCTTGGGCACTCTCTGTTTGCAGACCATAATCACCAAGATAGCGGTCAGGAGCAATGGTAGAACGATCCATGAGGGAAACTCCGGGACGTATCCAAAGGCTGATTGCTCATTCCTGCACTTGACACGATAAAACCAAGCACATCGCGAGTATTACCCCCACATGGCGTATAACCTGTCGGTTACAACTGCAACACTTAAATTAAGGCGGCTTGTAGGACCACTAGAATCATACAATTATCATTCTAAGAATCATAAACTTGGTTAAGGCAGAATGGAGCACCTAATCCGTTATACGTCATCACGCTTAAAACATGGATTGTTGTATCACTGGTTCACACTTTGTGTAGAGGAAAAAAGGGATAAAGAAAGGGTTAGGATTTGAAAAAAGATGGATTATTCGAATGCTCAGTAGTCTTCGTATGTTTCTTCGATAGTTAATTCTTCGTCTTCAACCTCTTCTTCCATTGGAGCCTCTTCTTCAGTTAGATCCTCCTCACTATCTGCTGAAGTCTCTGCAACATCGGACTCTTCCAAGACTTCCTCAGAAGTCTCCTCTTCTCCAGTCAACACCTCTTCCATTGGTGCTTTAGGCACTGTTTCAACATTGGCTACTTCTTCGATGGAGGGCGTTTCAATAGTCTCTTCCGCGGTTACCTCAACAACTTTGGATATTTCAGCTTCCAGCGTTTCTTTGGGTTCTTCGGTCGTTAACTCTTCAAACATGGGTTCAACTTCGATTGTCTCTTCAACAGGAGC
>SMTZ1_10006382_pt1 | contig 11864 bp, 6 predicted proteins | sample DeeMarSWOR136_30_FD_25667 | JGI IMG/M metagenome (IMG submission 25667) | reverse complement strand
AAAATCGCGCCCACCGCGGCGAGTGGGATTGTCAGTAGAATTGTAAAGGGATGAACCAGCGATTCAAACTTTGAAGCCAGTACCATATAAACCAATATAATTGATAGGATTAACGCAAACTTTAAATTTTGAAACGCATCTTTTCGTTTCTGCTCTTCACCTGTAACCTTGTATTGATAATCGGGTGGGAAATCTATCCTGTCAACTTTGCTTTCAATCTCCCGCACGACATGGTCGAATGGTCGGTTGGATCTCAGGTGGGCGGTTACCTTCCCGATTCGCGCCTGGTTCTTGCGGTTGATTTCCCTGGGAGCGGTGGAAATGCGGATATTTGCCAGTTCATCCAACCTGATTTTTTGATCGCCGCTATTGATGGTAAGATCTTCAAGCTGGCTAATTCCAATATCAGGTAATCGAATTGTAATATCCTGCAATTCCCCGTCACTTTCCCATTGCCCTGCTTCTCTTCCCATTAAATGGTCTTGAAGCTGGGAGCTAATGTTATCGATACTCACATTATAAATTCCGGCTTTAACCCGATCAAGTACAATATCAACTTCGGGGCGCCCTTCATCAAAGCTGGTCTCAAAATTGAACAGTTCATTCATCGATAATAGCTGTTGCTTTACCTGTTCGGTTAAATTTTGAAGGACTTCAAGAGCTTCGCCCGTTACTTCTACAACAATTGGTGCTGATTCTGTACCTAATGTTGTTTGCAGGGCGGTTTGCTCCTGGACGAATTGAGTTTCCAATTCCGGAATATCAGCCAGTGCGCTGCTTAATCTTGAAATAAATTCCTGAGATGGGATTTTATGATCCGGGTTGAGGATAACCTTGATTGTTGCGGTGTTTTCATCTTCAAAAATAGAACTTTCATCACCAGTCAATTCAGTAGCTGGACCAATTTTACTATAAATTGTATGTAAATCATTGCCAAGAATTTCCCGGGTGATTATTTCAATATTGTCCACTGCCTGTTCAGTTCGCCTTAATTCAGTGCCTTCAGGAAGTTTGAGTTCGACAGAAAATTCATTTAAATCGGTTCTGGGAACGAACTCGCTGCCAACAACCGGGATAAGTAAAATCGAGATTACGACTAAGAGCACGCCACTACTGATAACCAACCATTTTTTATCTAAGATATTAGAAAGAAAGGAGCCATAGCGATTAAATTTTATCGATCGATGTTGCAGTCTGTCCGGGGAAGATTTTAATAGCCGGGTACTCAACATCGGAATGACTAATATTGCAACGAAGAGGGATGCGACAAGCGAGAAAGCAACTGTCCAGGCTTGATCTTTGAACAATTCTCCTGCTGATCCGTGAAGATAAACGATTGGCAAAAACACAATGATCGTCGTAATGGTTGAAGCGATTATTGCCCCGCCCACTTGAGCCGTGCCCTGAATCGAAGCTTCCTTTAACGAAAGCCCGGACTCAAGATTGCGGAAAATATTTTCCATGACAACAATCGCGTTGTCAACTAACATTCCCGCTCCCAGGGCTAAGCCACCAAGCGTCATAATGTTTAGTGACAAGCCCTTGAAAAACATTAAATTGAAAGTAGCAATTACAGAAATCGGAATAGCAACACTAATAATTGCGGTAACTCCAATTCTTCGCAGAAAAATATAGAGTACAATGACAGCCAGAATAATTCCAATCAACGCGGTCTGTTTCACTTCATCGATTGCTGTGGTAATAAATTCACCCTGGTTCTGAATAACAGTTAATTCATAGCCGGGAAGCGCGTTACGAAGGTCGGCTAATGCTTCCAGGAGATCATTGACTGCTTTGACGGTATTGAATTTTGTTTCCTTATAAATCGCCAGCCCCATGCATCGCTGCTGATCGATTCTGACGATATTTTCCGGATCTTTATTCTTAAAGGCAAGCTTTGCCACATTTTTGAGATAGACTGGAACTCGTTCAATTGATTGCCCTGGTTGAGCTGTGCCAGCTAAAGTTTGGGGCTGGGTGTAAGAAACAATGACATTACCAATTTCATCGATGGATTGAAATTCGCCGACTCCTTTAATAATGTATTTACGCCCCATTTCCACAATAGAACCACCAGAAGCATTTCGATTGTAATTTCGGATGCGGGCGGCAATGATGGAAGGCGTGAGATTATAGGCTTCCATTAAATAGTCATTTGTTTCAATAACTACTTCTTTTTCTTCCTGCCCCAATAATTGAACCTCAGCAATGCCTTCAAGACGAATTAATTCATTTCGCAAATAATTTTCTGCGATCCGGCGTAGTTCATCCATATCCTCAATTTGTGGATGGGAAAGACCGAGTAACATGACAGGTGCTGCATTCGGATCGTGTTGGGTTATAATTAATTCATCAATTTCCGAATTTTGGCTGAAAGTGGTCAATGTTTTCTGGAGATCCAGAAAAGCCTCGTCCATATCTGCATTCCAGCTATATTCTACTGTAATTTGAGCAGATCCGACTCGTGTAACAGAAGCAACCTGAATCACTTTTTTTTGTCGAATCGCCAGGGATTCGATACTTTCGACAAATTGCTGTTCAATTTCTTCTGGTGGGCGTTCTCCAACCTTGAGCTCGACAAAAATTCGTGGATTGTTCAAATCCGGAAACAGGTCAATGCCGAGTTTGCTAAACGATATATAGCCGAGTAAAATAACGGCTAAAACCAGCATCATTATTGTTATTGGATAGTTTACTGAGAATTGTGTTAGTCTTTTCATCTTTTTTTACTTTTTATCATTCATGTACATTTTATCGGTGTTTGGTGATAGGTAATGGGGGAATGACCTTCTCACAAAAAAGTAACTTTACTTTCCGTGCATGTTTCCAGCATTCTAAACTTGTGAAATCCTTATACAGCTTATAAGTCCTTGCCTCATCTGCTACTTTATACTCAAGATTATTTTCTTCTTGAAATTCATACATACAGCTTCTCTCTAATAAAACTAAAAAATACAACCAATTAAAAATAAACTGTATAGACAGCTAAAGCCCCTAATCTCCAATTACCTATTCCCCCCCATTTACCTGATTACCTGATTACCAAATTACCTAATAACCCAATCACCTAATAATCTTAACCTTCGACCGATTACGAAGTGTTTCAAATCCCTTAACAACCAGGCGTTCATCTTTCTTTAAGCCATCCGTGACCTCAACGAAATCTGGATTTTCGAGTCCGGTCTCAATGTGTCTTTCCAGGGCGGCACCTTTTTCAACGACATAAACAGTTTTTCCACGTCGCTTCGATAAAATAATGTCCTTTGGAATGACGATTGCGCTATCTCTACTGGCAACAACAATTTCTGCCTTGACAAACATCCCCGGTCGGAGCAGCCAGTCGGGATTATCAATATCCAGGGACGCCTTAAACGACCGGGTATCAGGATCGAGCGCAGGAGAAAACTGGGTGATTTTACCTTTCAATGTGTCGTCAGGCAATGTATAATTCATCACTCGCACCGGTTGATCGATTTTTATTCGTCCCAATTCTTTCCCCGGCAAATTCACTTTCATATATAGTTTCCGATAGTCCATAATTTGCACCATCTGCATATTCGCATCGACTTTAGTGCCAGGCGTATAATAAGGTAAATCTACAACTATGCCATCGAACGGCGTGGTGATCTTTAATTTTGATAATTGAATCCGGGCGTTTTCATAAGTGTACTGCGCATCCATGTACATCTTTTCTGAATTCTTCAATTCCCGAAACGTTACTCCTCCCTTTTCATAAAGTGATTGTTGTTTTTCAAATTCTTGTTTCGAAATTTCCAGGCTAAGTTTTTTCGATTCGATTGCTGTTGTGTTCGCAAATTCTGGATTATCAAGATAGATAATGACCTGACCCTGTTGTACAAAATCACCCAACGCAAAAGGGCGATTTGTTTTCGGGTTCGTTGTCAGCCGGTAATAGCCAGAGGTTTCAGACTTCAACAGCGCATCTTTCACTGCGTTTACCGTACCTGTGGTGGTGAGAAATTCTTCAATCGGTTTCAATTTAATTTCGTCCACACTTACCGGCACGGCAATTTCTGTATCTGAACCAGTATCTGGATTGCCGCAATTTATTAACAATAAAATACCTATTAACAGAATAAGTCCTGGTTTCACAATTTGCTCCTTTGACTTGATAGTTAAATTCTCACCTTAGCTATAATCGAGTTCTTGATCACGATTGTTAGCAACATTAGTTAATGTAGCGTGTAAGGCGTAGATCGGGGTTAGAAAAAGACTGATGCGTTCGACGCCCGACGTCAATGACTATTCAATCCCCTCTGGAATAACACGCTGATTTCTTTCAAAATCCCACAGCGAGAGTATTTTCATATTTAGCAGTTCAATTTTATAATTAATTAATGTACTAATTTTATTCAGTTTTGCCTCAGACAGTTGATTTTGAAATAGGTTCAAATCCATACTGGTCAAATCACCATTCTTATACCGTTCCAGGTTGATATCATAGGTCAATTGCGCGCTCCGAACGGTCTGTTGCGCGATTTCTATTTGATTGACAAGATTTTTCAAATTTCTGTACGCCCGCCTGATTTCAATCATGATATCTTTTTTCTGTTCTTCCAGCGAAAGTTCGTAACTTTGAACCGTCGCTTCAGAGGCTTTAATTCGAGATTTCTTCTCGCCCCAATCAAATAAAGGAATATTTAATTCCAATGAAAATCCTTCATTCTTGGTAGGAGAGTCAAACATCTGGTCGTATTTCTCATCGGTTCCTGTGATTCCATAAGAAATCGTAATATCACCCTTGAATTCATTTAGAGCTGCCTCTCGTATGACGCCATACTTTGCATTTTGCACATCGATCTCTCGCTGACGTATTTCCATTCGGTATTTCAAGCCATTATCGAGAGCGGTTTGAAGATTAATCTCTATCGGCCGATGTGAAATGTCGGCGGTAACCGTGACATCATCGTATAAAGACAAGCCAATCAGCTTCTTAAAATTATCCAGGTAATTTTCCAGATTTACCTGTACGTTTTGGACATCTGACTTGCTCCGGGTTAAATCTAATTCTGCCTGGTACAGCTCTTCCTGCGGGTCAAGCCCTGCCTCAACTTTATTCTTTATAATTTGATAGCTCTGTTCTCGATTTTGATATTCATCCTTGGCAATATCTAAACTTGCTTTTTGTTGGTAAACATTGAAAAAATTTTGGGTGACCTGGTATTCAAGGAAGAGTTTTTGAATTGCAAAATTTATTGCCGCGTTCTCCAGATCCAATTCAAGCTCTCGTAATTCTAATTTTGTTCTATTGTAGGTGAAAATCGGTTGCGTAAATCTCAGGTAAAGATCGTTGCTATACGTTTTGTTTCGCTCCCCCTGAAATTCACTGTAAGAATCGACATATCCAAATTCATTAATCAGGAATAATGATCCGTCTGTCCATTTTATCGGCTGGCGAATGGAAAATGTGCCGGTCGATTGTTTGGTCTCACTTGTATAATATTTTGATAGAAAGTTATAAAACTGTCTTCGATGAGAATAATTATAGGGATTTAATGTCAGGCTGAATTGCGACATGAGCGATGCCTTCTGAGCATTAAGCAACTGCTGAATCCGTTCCAAACTTAATTGATAGCGTTTAATTTCTGGACTATTTGCCATCGCAATTTCTATAGATCTTTCCAGTGTTAATGGTTCCTGTGCAAAAGACAATTTAATACCGGTCATTAATACCAGTAAGATCACTATTGAATAAGTTAGATTCTTAATTGAATAATCTCTACACTTCATAACAAAATTCCTTATTTAAAAATCAAATAATTATTCAATCAACAAATTAACGAATTACCTAATAACTCCCAATTATCAGGTTACCCAATTACCTAATCAACCACTTAGCAACTAATGTTTCACCCATTTCACCGCATCCGCAAATACAATACGTCCTTTAGATTTATCCGTTAATTCAACTTTCGCCTGCCCGGCAGAAATATAATATGTCCCCAGGAAATTCCAGCCACCTTCAGATTTGGACACATCCAATATTTCTTCGGAAACGCCATCATCATGGTGAATCAAGAAGTGGAATTGTTCAACAAATTGTTCCCGCCTTCTGTCTCTCCCCCTACCTCTGAACATACGTGCTCGCACATCAGGAGTATAATAATAAATATCATAATTACCGTTTTCTGTTATCTCTGTATTCCAGGCAACTTTTTTATCACCATCACCAGACTTGATGTAATAAGCAGAGTGGATGTGTTTGCCATAAAATTCATCCGACGTTGTAGCACGCCATCTATTTGGCGCACGCCAGTACTCCAAGCCAATATATCTTTCCTCCTCCACATTTTTTGATACGAGCAATTTTTTCAAAAAGCTTGTTGTCGGTTGATGAAGAACTTCAAAACCAGGCTCTTCATTATCAACTACGATTTCTCCAGGTAGAGCCAGTTTAATAGGCTCATCCAGTTCACGCTCTCCTTCAAACGGTATGGCTTTTTCGTTCAATTCTAATTCACGAAACATCTGATCTATCACAGCAGGTAAATTTTTTGAAATTAAAGTATTTATCATCATCATTCTTGGCTGATCATCCAAAATAATCCCGATCTCCTTTGTTTGCCCTGGTGCGAGACTGATAAATCGTTCATCTGGAGTTTCCTGAGGTCCCCCGCCAAAAAATCCCCTGCCGCCGCCTCCGGTTCGGAACGTCAGTGACAGCAGTCCAGCGACTGAATCAGTATTGGAAACTTTGAATTTTACCTGGTATCGCGTTCTATCATTATCCAACACTTTGTAAGCTTGTATATCAGCCACGAGGAACCCTGGCAATTGCCGATCTTGATACCATGTATTAAAAAATGGCTCGAGATCGAATTGATGTTGTTGTTTGAGTAATGATATAAACTGATTTACGTCTACACTTTTAAAATGGTTTTTATATAAAATTTCTGTTAAAAGCTTCTGAAATGTTTCGGGCTCCAAACGGCTCTGGATGAGCTTGAAAAGATATGATCCTTTAAGGTTTAGTACCTTATTGAGGATATCTTTTTTGCCAGGATCAGCCACGATTTCAGCCAGGTTCTGTTTCATCAATGCCAGGTTCGCCTTTTCCTCATCAGTTAATCCAACAGAGCTTCTCCTGAAAGGAAGCGGCCGATCCCCGGCTTTATCGTTAAGAAATGATTCCAGAGCAATATTAAAAATTGGTAATTGCTCCGAATGAAAATGGTTCACAAAGGAATAAAAGTTTGGAAAGATATTGTAATTGACTTGAGTTTTAAAAAATTCATTTGTATCAAATCTTCCTCCTCTAACACCACCCAGCAATGTTGAGTGCACAAACCTGCTAAATAGCATACTTTGAATCTCTTGCGGTGTAAATGTTTGATTGTTCCAATTTCTCATTCTTTCTTGCCATCTTTTCATCCTTTTAAAATCTGCAGTATTTATAAATAAAGCTTTTTCTGGAAGTAAAACCATTTCTGGCTGAATAGTTTCCTGGATCGTTGTCCAGGTTCTTTGATAACTATAGAACTGAATGGGCACCTCTACTAATGATAATCTTGGATATAGGTAATTTAACTCAAGTTTATTTTCAAAATCCTGTTTTGCTTCATGGATAAGTGCGGTTAACGTATCTCCTAACTCATCAAAAAAGGAAGAAAAGTAGTCATGACCTTTTAAATTGAAAAGGTTATAATTAACACTATCGACACGGATGGTCCGCTTTTCATATTTGCCAATAATTAAAGAAAGTTGAGGTAATGGATGTTCTGGTGTAAATAGAAACTCACCTGGATTCAGTTCTTCCTTGTTACCTTGAGAAACTGCTGTTAGTTTGTTACCTGTTTTAACTTCGAGCCGGAAATTTGTAAAATTCTTTTCAGACAACTCAGGATAAGCAGCACCGTAAGGAACCCCTGGTATTGGATACCATATAATTTCGGGAGTTAGAAGTAAATAATTGGGTTCGATAATACTAAATCTTTTTGTAATATTATAATAACAGAAAACAGCCCAAACTCGATATATTTGCTCCCGGGATTTTTCATCAATATCCACATAACATCCTTCTTCGTTAATATCGCCTTGATACTCAATGGTTAAAGAATCTGTGAAATTAGGCGGAAGTGGATTCGGTGGAAAAATAGTTAATAAATGAAGCTCACGATCAAATTTCAGATTTTCCTGATTTGTTGTTACCTGTTGTATTTCGAAGCCTGGATTTAAACTGAATATATATTTTTCTATTGGCTTAGTTGAATTATTCTGGAACGTTAATTTTGCAGTAACCTCAATCTCTTTCCCTTTATGATTTAGGTCCAGATCCCAATTGATCGGTGAAACCTTTGGTAGTTTATTCGTGTTTTTATTTAACTCCACCATTGTTTGGCGAAGGTTTTTTGCATTATAAAGTCGTGTTAAGTATAAACCACTAAGAAGAAGTGCACATCCAGTGAAAACAATTGTGAGGATTCGAGATGTGTTGGTCATAGCTTTGGATTGAGGTAGCCTTTTAATCATCAAGATCGTACCAAAAATAAATCCCAGCCCGAGGAAGAAATAGATGCCTCGATGAATAAGTAGCAAATTAAAATTCCCAAATCCAATGAAGTCTGAATACATAAAAGGGAAATAAAAAGCCATGTAATCGAAAAGAAAGTGAAACTTATGGCCGAGAAAAAATAGAGTTATTGCAATATATCCCAGAAGAATGATAAAAGTTATTGCCTGGTTTCGAATAGTGACCATAAATAAAAATGATAATCCGAAAATAAAAACCAGGGTTGGAACACTAATGAATAAGGGATAAAATATATAAGCTTGCCAAACAAAGGAAACATCACTAAAAAACACGTTAAAAATTGCAGCGATCAACAGAACGATTAAATTGAATACTAAGAAAACCAATAATATGCCAAAAGATTTTCCCAGAACATAGTCACCGTTGGTCAACGACCGCATGTAAACAACTTCTGTGGTATCCAACTTCTTATCTCGCTTCAAAAAGTCAGAAGCCAAAAAAACGCCAATAATAGCTTGCATGATATTTAACAGCAAAATATTGAAATAGGGAATTGATGAAGGCACACCCCGAAATATCCACGGTGTGTTAGCAACACCAGAAAAGAAAGGAATATTAATTAATGTTAAAAGAATAATTGTCCCGCCTGCAAAAATTCTGAAAAACCAGCTTCTCAATAACGTCTTGGTTTCATAGCGGGCGACTGTCCAGATATTGTATATGGATAACATTTTGTTTTTACCTTTCTAGTTTTGTTTTATTCTTTCAAGCTGAGCTGTAATTGGAGTAATCAGTTAATTGGGTAATTAGTTGATTGGGTAATTGGGTAATAAGGTAATTACCTGATAATCCAACAACCTCTTCACCCAGTTACATATTTACCCAATTACCTTACCAATCACTAATTAATATCCCCGTTCCACGCCTGCCCCAATTCATATTCCATAAAATATACATAGGCATGTTCCAGGTTGGGATCGATCTGTTTTCCTGGAAATTCATTAAGTTTATCCGCAACCACCTGTACTTCCCAGCCTCCTTCTGCTGGTACAGTAGAAATAACAGGATATTTTTCTTTAATCGTGTCCAATTCACTATCGATGGCTTCTATCAACCAGACGTGTCCCGTCGCTTTTTCAATAAGCTTATCAGGCGCATCATTAAAAACAAGCGCTCCCTCGTTCAACAGTGCCATATTATTACAGGTGCTGGAAATATCGCCGACGATATGAGTGGAGAGAACGATGATGATATCCCGTTGACTCATCTCAGCCAATAAATTCCGGAAACGGATCCGTTCCTCTGGATCAAGACCAGTAGTGGGCTCGTCCACCACAACGATTTTCGGATCACCAATCAACGCCTGTGCAATTCCTAACCGGCGTTTCATCCCCCCGGATAATTTATTTGCCATCCGGTCTCGTGCTTCATACAAACCAACATTTTCCAGCATTTCATCAACAGCTTTTCGCCTGATTCTTCCGTCGCGCATGCCCGCGAGGCTGGCGACATAATCGAGAAATTCCCAGGTTCTTAATTTGGTAAAAAACCTGAAATCCTGGGGCAAATAGCCCAACATGGCACGGATTTCTCGTCGGTTTTTTTGTAAATCCAGATCATCGATTTTGACATTTCCTGTTGATGGTTTCATTAAAGTGATCAAAATTCGCATTAATGTGGTTTTGCCGGCGCCGTTCGGGCCCAATAAACCAAACATCCCACTATCGATTTCGAGTTGGATAGCTTTCAGAGCTTGATTGCCATTTTTGTATATTTTACTCAGATCCTCAATCGTGATTTTCATAATATTATTCCTGTAAAGATAATTTGAGAGGTTGTAAATCTAAGTTCATTGTTAAATCTTGAACAAAATTTTTGACAGGATCGCGCGGATCAGCATAATAAAATTACAAAATTAATCCTGCACTTCCAGTTCATCCTGTTCTCCATAGGCGAATTATTACAATATTAGAAATACGCCAAAGGAGGATTATCCTGGTTAAATTTTCTGCTGTATTTGTGCAACAGTGCTAATGTTTACTTTAATTAAACACATAGTCATATAAAAACATGCGGAAGGAATTTCAAAGCTTTTTTTGAGAAGAAAGGTGCTGGTCCTTTTTCCTCTCTATTTGAAATTATTACATTTAACGACCATAAATTTCAAAAGTTGCACTTTTAGAAAAAGAAAAAATAAATCAGGATAAATGAGCAAAAATTGCAAGTCATTGTACTGATTTTAATAAGTGGTTAGATATTTTAATTATAAAAAAATTTCATCTTGACTTTATTTACACAAGTTGCTATATTGTAAAAAATATCTGCGGATAAATCAAATCTCAGGAGGAAATGATGAATCGAGCAAGAATAACTGGTACTGGATTCTATGTCCCAGAAAAAGTTGTCACCAACTTTGACCTGGAAAAAATGATGGATACAAGTGATGAATGGATTCGAGAGCGTGCTGGTATTGTTGAACGTAGATTTGTAACCAGTGAAATTGGAGTTGCTGGTCTGGCTCATGAAGCTGCGAAGATTGCACTGGAGAAAGCTGGGTTAGAGCCTGACGATATTGATTTCATTGTTTTTGCAACACTAAGCTCTGAATATCAATTTCCCGGTTCTGGTGTACTGCTCCAGGAGAAATTGGGACTACCAGGTATCCCGGCGTTAGATGTAAGAAATCAATGTACTGGTTTTATTTATGGACTATCAGTTGCAGATCAATATATTAAAACAGGCATGCATAAACGGATTATGGTTGTTGGAGCGGAAGTCCATTCTACGGGACTTGATTTATCCACTCGCGGTCGCGATCTTGCTGTATTATTCGGTGATGGCGCTGGAGTTGCCATCGTGGAACCCAGCGATGATCCTGCTCGTGGAATTCTTTCGGCTCACCTTCATGCCGATGGTCGATTTGCTAAAGAATTGTATGCTGAAAATCCTGGTGGACTTCATATCCCCCGCCTTACCCATGAAATGATAGATGAAGGTAGTATTTATCCCTACATGAACGGCAGGCAGGTATTCAAACATGCTGTGGTTAGATTCTGTAGCGCGATTGAAGAGTGTTTAAAAGCAAACAATGTTTCTGCTGATCAGGTCAAGTTAGTCATTCCTCATCAAGCCAATCAGAGAATTACAGAGGCAGTTGCCCATCGATTCGGATATTCAATGGATCGTGTTTTCAGCAATATCAGCAAATATGGCAACACCACTGCTGCTTCGATTCCTATTGCCTTGCATGAGGCATTAATGGAAGGAAAAATCGATGAGGGAGATTATGTTGTGTTGGTCGCGTTTGGCTCAGGATTTACCTGGGGTTCTATTCTGATGCGGTGGTGATTTTCCATTGACAATCAATTAAAGA
>SMTZ1_10006378_pt1 | contig 11866 bp, 9 predicted proteins | sample DeeMarSWOR136_30_FD_25667 | JGI IMG/M metagenome (IMG submission 25667) | reverse complement strand
CTAATTCGCTCTCCAGGTTACAAACATGGGCAGCGTTTCGGGTTCCAGCAACAATGATCTGCATTTCTGTCATTCCAGCTTCTTTCATCCATTCTATCTCACGTATTGGCATTCCCAGATCGAACGGTATAGTATATCCACCATAATCTGTACCTAAAGCTACTTTTCCTCCTGCATTACAGAAACGACGCAAATTTTCAACTGCTGTATTGCCAAGCTCGTAATCTACACCTTTCCACAGCTCTAAAGTTGGTACCCAGTACACCTCATTTTCTACCATTTTTTCTATGAGCTCATCAGGTAGAGAGGTTACCACCATGTGGGCAATATCATCTACACCCCCATCTAAAGCTCGACTTAAATCCTTCCATGCGGTCACGTGGGCTGAAACAAAAGTCCCTCTCTCGTGAGCGACTTCAACGATTGCAGCCAATTCTTCAGGTGAGAGGGTTGGTATATCAATGTCAAATATGTGACCACTCTCAACAGCGACTTTGATTATATCAGCGCCATCATCGAGGAGGGTTCCAACCTTTTCCTGTGCATCTTCAGATGAAGTGACAATTAACACACTTATGCTGCCAAATGGACGAGTAGGATACCCGTTCGGTACTGTCACCATTGGTCCAGCTGCTACCAACCGCGCATACTGATTTTCCAGGAGAGAATCACGAAGAGAAAATAAGGGCCTTTGAGGGTCTGCACCCAGATCACGTACAGTTGTTACTCCAGATTGTGCCCACTTTTTCAGGGTGTATTCACTATAGCCGCGGTGGACGTGAGCATTGATGAAGCCTGGCAAAATTGCTGCACCTTTAACATCAATGACTTTGGCATCATCTGGTATTTCCACCTCAGAACGTTCCCCCACTGCTGTTATGCGTTTATTCTCAATTACAAGTGAAGCATTAATAACAGGATCAGCCCCGGTACCATCTATTAGGATTCCATTGATCAAAGCTAATGTCCCGGAGTAACCGATTTCTAGCCCTTCAATGAATTCTTCTGGTTTTAAAGCCTTTTTTTCTTGAACCTCTTTTTCTTGAGAAATGCAGCAGGAGATAAAGACTGTAAGAATCAGCAGTGTAACAACGTGTTTTTTGTAGTTCATGAATTCTATACAGAAGCGTGATATAAGAGTTTTTTGGTGAAATGAAATTGTTTTTCGTTTTGTTGTGTTACAGGTGTAATAGGTATATTATTATAAATTTAAATAATTTAATATAAATAGATGATTTTAAAGCTATAACATTCTTCAATGCCCGGAAATTGATAATCCCTGTAAATGTAACCTGTTTGTTTACCATAAGAGCGTCTCAATGAGTGACCATATTGGTCCTAAGTAAGAAGATAGGTTGCAGGGTAATGGTGAGCTCCAACTTCAATCAATCGATGCACTCAGTCGTATATGTACCCAGTCAGGTGATTGTACTCATCAGTGATCTTCAATCCTCTGCCCACTGTGCACAAATAAAACACCCTGAAGCCAATACGATGGAGACGAGTGATATCGCCTGCTCAATGTTATTGTCTATCCAAAACGCTAGGTCTGAAAGGGAGTCAATCTGAACAGCCCTGATATCGGGTATTCTACCCGCTATCTCAAGAAGAAGAGACAGCAGGAAAAGAAGCACTGCAAATACATACCACTGTTTTTTCTTCATTTCTTCTCCTCCTTTTGGTTTGTTGAAGAAATACACCCTTTAACACTTAAAGATTTTTTGGTGCTTTTCTCCATTATCCTACAACATAGGACTGATTCAACTTCTTTAGCGTAGTGTTCTATAAATGTGTTATCAAAGGTGCTCTAATCTCTCTGAATTACCAAGATTTAGGCAGTTTTGTTTTTTTACATTATCTTTATCTTTTATGTCCTTGTTAGTGTCATATCTTCTTCTAAAAAATAATGCAAATTTCTCCCATTTGGTTAGAACCAACTATTTTCATCTTCTGTGAAGTCTTCACCAAACCCATCACATCCTCCATTTTTTTGTTACATTCATCTACAGGGTGTTCTTTTTGAAAGAGATAGCCTGTACCTACTAGAGGATCTACGAACTTGTACTTCAAGAGTACCTGGGAAATAGTCCTCTTGTAATAACTCTGTGTATCTTATTAATACGCCCACCATCACAACCGCCTCGAAGCAAATTAACCTCCATGATTCTTCCCCAGATTGTAATAACCTTTTTAAAGAAATCCTCTTTCTTTACAAGTATGTCAAAGTTTTACATAACAACTGCAATCGCATACCCGAATGGTCCCCCGCACATGGGACACGCTCTAGAGATCATACAAACAGATGCTTTAGCTCGATTCTACAGGTTGCTAGGAAAGGACGTCTTTTTCCAGACTGGTACTGATGAACACGGAACGAAGAACTGGCAGACAGCCCAGGAAGAAGGTATAACCATTAAAGAATTCCTTGACAGAAATGTGGGGTTTTTTAAAACCCTGTACAACCTATTGAATATTTCCTATGATAATTTTATCAGAACAACAAATAAAAAGGTTCATTACCCGGGAGCACAAAAACTGTGGAACGCTTTGGTCACATCTGGTGACATCTATAAGAAAAAATACAAAGGACTATACTGTGTGGGGTGCGAATCTTTCAAAACTGAAAGAGAATTAGTGAACAAGAGGTGTCCTCACCATCCTACCAGAGAAATTGAGGTCATTGAAGAAGAAAATTATTTCTTTAAGCTTTCAAAGTATAAGGACAAAATCATAGAAATTATTGAAAAAGACCAGTATAAAGTTGTTCCAAAAACGAGAAAGAATGAAATCTTATCCTTTTTAAAAGAGGCAAAGGATGTGAGTTTTTCGAGACCAAAAACGTCTTTGCCCTGGGGAATTCCTGTCCCTAGCGATGAAGAGCATGTCATGTACGTGTGGTGTGATGCACTCTCCAATTACATTACAGGGGTTGGGTACGGATCTTGTGAATCGGAATTTGAAAAAGTGTGGCCTGCCGACCTCCACGTGGTGGGGAAAGATATCTTACGATTCCATGCAGGTGTGTGGCCTGCAATGTTACTGTCAGCACATATTCTGCTCCCTAAAGAATTGTTTGTGCACGGGTTCTTGCAGTTGTCTGGCCAAAAAATGGCCAAATCCACAGGAGTAGTTGTCGATCCTCTTGAAGAGATAGAAAAATTTGGAGTAGACCCTTTCAGGTTCTACATTCTGGGAGCTATGCCCATAGATGGTGATGGAGACTATACTGAAGAAGCTGTAGTGGAGAGGATAAACAACGAATTGGTTGCCAATTTATCAAATTTATGTTATAGAGTTTTATCCTTTTTAAACAAGAATTTTGACTCAAAAATAAAAGATATAGAAAACGATACAGTCATAGAAGAAATTACTGCTCAATTTGACTCAATTAAAGATTACTACGAAAAGAGAGATTTTAAGATGGCACTATCTGGGATAATGGAAGTATCTGCTTCGGGAAATAGATATTTCCAGCATAAAGAACCCTGGAAAGTGATCAAGAGTCATAGAGAAGAAGCTCACAGAGTTTTGGGAACGTGTGTGAATATTATCAAGTGCTTGAGTATACTGGTCAATCCCATAATGCCTGAGTTTTCAGCAGAACTGCAAAAGCAGCTCAACTTAAAGGGTTTGAAGTGGGATGATCTCAACTTCGAAACTAAAGACCACACTATTGGGAAAGCGGAAATCCTCGTCAAAAAAGTTGATGTTAAAAAGGTTGAAAAAGAATTTCCTTTGAATTTGAAAGTTGCTGAAATTTCTGAGGTTAAAGATCACCCTAAAGCTGATACCCTGTTGGTGTTACAGGTTAACCTGGGAACAGAGAAAAGACAGGTAGTGGCAGGAATCAAACAGGAGTACTCTGCAGAAGAATTGGTTGGTAAAAAGATTGTTGTAGTAACTAATTTGAAAAAGGCAAAATTGAGAGGTGTTGAAAGCCAGGGCATGTTGTTGGCGGGAGATGATGGAAAACATGTTGGCCTGCTCACAGTAGAAGAGGCGCAACCTGGTACACAAGTCATTGTTAAAGGGTTTACCCCGAAAAAGGGACGGATAAAGCCTGATGGGTTTGCCAAGGTGAAACTAATTGTTAAAGGTGGGAAAGTTTTGTGGGAGAATCACATTTTAAAGGCGGGTCTGGAAGAAGTGAAAGTAGAAAGAGTAGGTGATGGAGCAAAAGTTTACTAATGTAAGTGGTTAACCCTTTTTAACATTTTTACAGTATACTTTATTACTTCATTACCTGAACATGCTCTTAATCTTGAGTAGTACATACGTGCAAAAGACTTTTATAGTCTAACCAGAGAGAAAAAACATGACTGAAGAAGAATCCAGGTTAACCCTTGAAGAATTTCATAAAAAGATGGCAGTTGAGACAAATAATTCAATCTGGCCTGTCCTGGACAGTGAGAATCCAACTACAGCCCAACTTGAAGAGGCTTTACATTCTGCATACACGTCACGCTACCACTGGGGCAAAATTGGTACTGCTGTTAATGCGCAGCGAGCTGAATACATGATTTCCAGGGTGTACTGTGCTATGAATCGAGGAGAACCAGCTCTTTTTCATGCAAAGCGGTGTTTAGAGATCACAAAGGAGAATGATATTGGCGATTTTGACCTTGCTTTCGCGTATGAAGTGATGGCACGAGCTCATGCTGTTTCTGGGGATGAAAAAGAGTGTAAAAAGTATTACGAAAGTGCAAAAACTGCGACTGAACAGGTTAAAGACCCTGAAGACAGAAAAATCTGTGAAGGTGAATTGAAAAAAGTCAAATGCTGACTTTTTTTCTTTTATTTATTGATATCGACGTAGTTGGAAGTATGGAAGCAGGTATCAGATCAGGGTGTCAGAAGTTGCAACCATTGGTAGAGACTCACCTTGAAATTGTAATTGTCTCACATGTACCAACTGTATAATGGTTGAAAGAAGAGAGGGAAAAAGTGAAAGTCTAACCTATTCAAAGGTGAATAAAGTTAAAAGAGTAAGTACAAAAGTGTTACAATGAATGACAAAATCCTTTTCTCAGCCAAGAGGGTGACAATCATCATCCTGGGTTTTTTCGCAGGTTTTAATGCTGTCTGGGCAGTCGCTTCGCAGTATTCTGGTCCTCTCATGGGGTCAATCTTCTACGGGGTCATCTTTTTCTTTTGCTGGAGGAAAAATCATTTCCAGGCAGGTGTTATTGGCGGGATTTGTGGGTTGGCAATTCACATCTGCGAGCTGATATTCCAGGATATAGCAAAATTAGGAGGAATTTACACAGGATTCTTTTTTGTGAACCTTATTTTGCCAATTCCCCCCATATATTTCATTTACATGGCTCAAAAGGGATAGAGCAGATATGTAAGAAACCAAAAAAGATAACCCTGAAAGGTCATTAGAGGTTATAAGAATAGAACACAAAAGCAAACTGAAAAGGTGGGAACACTGCCTTTGTACCAGATCATGGTGAGACAGAAAAGTTTATAAGCTCCTTATCATAAGTAGTAGCTACTATGCATAGTAGTTGCAGAAATTCAAAAGTGCGTGAGGTGACGAGGATGTATAAATTGAAACTTCAGCCCTTCAACCTTCATAAGGGAATAAAGCTCTGTGGCTACCCATGGGTGGACATTGAGGGTACTCCATGGGTGGACAATAATGAGCCATGATTAGGTTATTATTTCTTCTTTTATTTTTTTCAATCTTGTGACAGGTTATACTGGGGTATACACTGGAAATGTTATTGATTTTTTCTTTAGGAATGCTTTTGAAAGTAATTACAGCATATTTCTTCCTGCAATGCAGAGAAGAACTGGTGCTAGATTATTTCATCTCCATTTGAAAGAGAAGGGCCTCATTAAGAACGCTGCTCCTGAACAAAGTTTTGAAAAACTATTTTTTGAGCAGTCAGTCTGACGCTTTTGCTCTTTTGAAGCATTTCTTTGCCTCTCCTTTTCGACCAAGTTTCTCAAGAAGGTGACCTTTGACTTCCCAGGCTTCCCTATTTTCTGGATTGAGTTCTATGACCTTTTCAAAACATTCTATAGCTTCATTGAGAGTTGAAACCTCTTTATCGCTACCTTCCATACTTTCACCTATTCTTTTAAGTATACGGCCTTTGTTAAACCATGCTTTCTCATTTTCTGGATTGAGTTCTATGATCTTTTCAAAACATTCTATAGCTTCATTGAGAGTTGGTGTTCCATATCTTCGACCCATGTTACACCATGCCACTTCATATCTTCGACCCATGTTACACCATGCCACTTCATTTTCTGGAATCAGCTTTGTGACCTCATGAAAACATTTGGTGGCTTCATCATACTTTCCTCGTCTTTCATGTGTAATACCCATTTCAACCCATGCATTCTCATTTCTTGGATTGAGCTCTAGAGCCTTACCATAACATTTTATTGCCTTTTCATAATACCCTATAGCTTCTTTTTCAGGAGGTGAAACATCATCCAGCTCTTCTGACATTTCTGCTTGCATCTGGGCAATTTCTCCTTCCATATCAAACATACGCCCCTTGTTAAACCATGCTTCTTCATTTTTTGGATTGAGCTCTGTAGCCTTATCAAGATACTCCATGGCCTCATAAGGAGGAACTCCTCCCTCCACTAGATAATGTTCTATGAGTATACGACCTATGCTGGACCATGCTTTCTCATTTTTTGGATTAATCTCTATAACTTCCTCATAGCAATATATGGCTTCATACTTTCCCAGTTTTTCATAAGCAACACCTTTGTTAAACCATGCTTTCTCATTTTTTGGATTGAGCTCTGTAGCCTTATCATAGTTTTCAACAGCTTTATCATAATCGCCTTTTTCATAAGCAGAATGAGCAATATTGAGGAAATTTTCTGCACTTTCTAGCTCTGTAGTGCTCAATCCCATATAAACGTAATGGTCTAACCCAATGTCTGCAAGCAGTGGCTTTTCCTTCAACAAAAACTTCATCAATCTCTTATCATCAAAATACTTCTTGAGGAATTTCCATTTTTCTAGTCTCTCTTCTCTATCAGTATCTGCACCTTTAGACATCTCTTTCAAGATTTGAACCAGATTTGTCCCGGTCTCACTATACACGCTAATCAAGTCTATGTAGAACTCAGGCCATCGGAACTCAATAACGACAAGCTTTGCCATTACCTTACTCTCTACTGTGAGCATTTTCTTTTCAGCCAATATTCTTTGAATCTCAAATCGATTCAAGAGTCGTTTTATCATTCTTGGATTGTCTCCAACTTCAGCAATAATATCAGCATACTTTTTTATCTCTTCAGGTATGTCCAGTCCCGAAATGAATCGTTCAGTAATTATATCCTTCCTTAAAGGGGGCAGATTAACAGGGACCTGAATGATTTTATCGAGGTAACTTCTTCCCCAGGTTCCAGATGTTTTGTCATATTTCTGGATTATGCCATCTTCAATCACTTTTTTGTCAGCGCCAATTATGAATACAGACCCTTTCACGTGCAAGAATAACTTTATTGACTCAAGGACGTCTATTGCCTTTTCCGGAATACACCTATCCAAATCATCAATAAAAACAACGAGCCTTCCTTTTTCACCAATATACTCTTTAATGAGATTCCTAAATTCGCCTTCGAATTCGCCAATTAGTCCCAGTGTTTCTTCCGGGATATTTTCTGGGTTTTTGAGAAAAGTATCTGCCAAAGAATCCACAACGTGTGATCCAAGTGAGGGGAGGGGCAAAAGAGAAGATAGTGCAGCCTTCCCCAGTCCCAGCCAGTTCACCCTTTTGACCAAGTTTCCAACCTCTATTTTGAGGGATTCATTAATACTCTCATCATTTTGTATTCTCCTCAAAACTGCGTTAATGAGGGCTACCCGTAAATCGTGAGTCTTATCAAACTTCCACGCATCAAACCAAACAGTTTTTACTATATTTCTTTCTTTTAACAGGTCTTCAGTCATCCGCATCAAACTGGTCTTTCCAGAGCCCCACTTTCCATAGACTCCGATGGTTATGGGAGTCTCTGATGAACAGATAATCTCTTCTAGGGTTTCTGCCCACGCTCTGAATCCCAGGGCATCTTCTGTTATCCTTTTTATCTCATTGTCAGTTAGCATCCCCTCATACTATTCTTTCTGATCACTTAAGCTTTTTCCTGGTATCAGGTAGTTACAGATGAAATAGTGTAGATCATGTTACCTGACTTGGACATTTCATCGAAGATGTTCAACCATTATTTACCTTTATCATATTTAGCTTTTTGTGTACAAAGGATCAGAACATTTGATCAATATCAGAAATACAAAGATTTTACTGAATGAAAAGTATCACAAAATTCGAAGATAAAAATGAGCAGAGGAAAGTATAAAAAGATGTCATACTCCCAATAGGATGGAGGACGTAACATGCATAATCTATTTGCTAAATGTGGGTTCAACTGCGGCCACTGCCCGTCTTATAAGGAAAATTTGAAGACTGACAAAGACAGACAACAATGCAGTGACGGGTGGTACAGATACCATGGGTTCCGGTTCACACCTGAAAAACTCGTGTGTTGCGACGGCTGCCAGGTGCCTGCTGATGAGAACCCAGTTCGTTATCTCATATCTGGTTGTTACATACGAAGGTGCGCAGAAAAGAATAGTGCTGAAACGTGTGCACACTGTTCTGGATACCCCTGTGAAGACATAGAAAGGGTAGGGGGAGCAAACTCACGAGAAGTATCTGCTTCCCGCTTGGGTATACTGCCAGAGGAGATACCAGAAGAAGACTATCTGACATTCATAAAACCTTATGAAGGGTTAACCCATTTAGATGCAATCCGTAATTCTTTAAATCAAAAGGATATTGTAAAAATGACCACCCCTTCCCCGGTAAAAGTCCAGCCATTTCCTGAATTACCTTTCTCAAAAGAGGAAATATCAGCCTATGAGGCTGTCTACCAGCTTCTAGCAAAGGTTTCATCTGTGACAGGTGATACACACGCCCGCCAGACAGTTTTGGAGAAAAAGAAGAAGTACTTTCTGAAGCTTTTATGGGTATTCGGACTTTGCGGTGAATTTGAAGATGGAGCACTGGTAATCGACAGCGAAACGTATTTTGACCAGTTAAAGGGAGTACCCTTTTATTCCACCTGGGAAGCTGTCAAAGAGCGATTTGAACTATTGGAAGAACATGGAGTGCACTGCGACCTTGTCCCACTGACAGAAAAATGGTTGACACCAAAAGGTGCTCTGAGGAAAGGGACATGGTCTGTGAAGATGTCTTTTGCAGATACAGCAGGTGGGGTAGCTGCACTGAAAGCACTCCAGGATTATGCTGCCAACCTTGATGAGAAATACAACAAGAGAGGATACAGATTTTTTTCAAAAGCAGACATGTGTAGTATGAGGTGATGAAATGACAAAAGATGATGTTGGTCCCATTACAGAGCTGGGGACATTAATTAGAAAATTTGCTGGAGAAAAAGCAGAAAAAAAGATCATGGAGGGATCTGAACAGATAGCTGATGCTTCTCCAGAAGAAGTGGCAGAATGGCTCAAAAGTGCAATAGACAGACTGGATGCACTGACAGATGAGAAAACGCGAATCAAGATCATGGAGAACATGGGGTTCAACTGTGCTGAGGTGAACAGAAGCCACATAGAACAAGCACTGGAAAAACGCGGGAAATTCAAAACACTGGATGAATTCTTAGAAGCTGAAGAAAAGAATCCTATGAAAGGGACCAGGCTGGTCAGAAAAAACAATGTCGTATACCAGTATTATGACCCTTTAGCTTTAAAAGTGAAGTGCTTCTGCAGTTTGTGGCGGGGCCTTCAGAATGAGACTGTTTCTCCCACCTGGTGCCAGTGCTCAAAAGGGTTCGTCACGAAGTTGTGGGAAGCTTACCTCGGGAACCCTGCAAAAGTGGAGCTTGCAGGATCATGCATTTCGGGAGCAAAGGAGTGTAAATTTGTGATACAGTTGAAATCTTGATTCAAGATAGATTCTCAAAGTAGTTACATGATTGTCTACGTTGAAGGTGGTAGAATTGAAGCCAAAAATTGTCCGGGAAAACAATACAGTTAAAATAAAAGGCGTGCCAACCTTTACTGGCTGGTTAAAACTGCCAACCTTTGCAGGTGCTTTAGAAGCTGCACTATCTGTGACAGACAACCCAGTAACCTACGAGGATATCCTGGGGTTATCAGGGTTAGCATTCAGGGTCCGCTGGTTTGTGGGCGAGAATGGGCCCACAGGGTGTCCGTGCAGTCCCACTGGAGAGAGCCCACTTGTCTGGACAACTATCGGGAAAACCACAGGCTGGCAGCTCGAAGAGTTCATGGAAGATGGGTGGGACAACCCTCGCATGCAAAAAATAATCCCTGATATTGTCAAATCCATCGATGCAGGTAGACCAGTCCTTGCAGTGGATAAGAACCTGGATTCTGCTGTCATTTATGGGTATACAGACCAAGAAACATTCCTGGTGTCAACGTATTATGAACCTTTTATCCAATGCAGAGTCTCTGGACTGGGGCAGACCCCTGCTCTGGCCATCTTTCTAAAAGAGTATGTGAACCCACTATTTTCTGAAGGGTTCAGAACCATTTTGAAGGAGGCAGTAACCAGTTGGCACAAAGAAAAAGCTAACATCTTCCCCTCAGAATACCTTAAATCTGGTAAAGCTGCTTTAAAAGCGTGGATCAGCTTTTTAGAAAATTTCGAAGAACTTTCAACCAAAGAAGAACCCAAAAAACTGATTGGATACCACATCTGGAACTATCAACACCTGTATGAAGCCCGAAAAGCTGCTGCCGCTTTCCTTCGTAAGAACGCGGGTGTTATACCTTCAGGGAAACAGAACCTTCAGGATGCAAGTGTAGCATATCAGAAAGAAGCAGATTTGTTAGGTTCAGTATTTCACCCTGATACTTTTTGGGAGGGAATGTTAGCCCTTAGACATGCCTACTTCAGCAGAGGCTGGGGTGACACACCTATTGATGCATGGTCGTATGATGTTCGAAAACGATTGAGGCAGATCATGGAACAGGCGCTCGAACTTGAGGAGTCTGCTGTGAGGCTCACAGAATCAGCAGTGTCAAAGAGGTTGTGACCCTTTGTTAAAATCTCCTGGGTTCACAATTTGATTCTGCATAAAATTCAGGCTGAAAAAAGCTCCTATCTCAGACAGCAAAGACCACATTTGAAAGGTTGGAAAACCAGCAATCTCTGTATTAAGAAACCCTTTTATGCATTGAATATACTGTAAGGGGGGTGAAAAGAACAGAGAACCTGACACAATGAAAACCTGGTCATAACCAGAGGAGGTAATTCTATGACAAAGGTCATGATCGTTTATGAATCCAAGTACGGCAACACCAAAAAGGTAGCAGAAACAATTGCTGAAGGAATGAAAGTCTCGGAAATAGAACCAGTCTTTCAGAACCCAAAAGAAGTTGATCTTAAAACGCTTGGTGAGGTTGATGCGATTTTAATCGGGTCCCCTAACCACATGGGTAATGCAACCAGAGGGATCAGGAAGTTCATTGACAGCCTTGGAAAATTAGATCTTAAGGGGAAGCTTATCACTGTTTTTGATACATGCTTTGAAAAAGATTTCGAAAAAGCAGTGAAAAAGATGGAAAAACGGATAGGTGAAAAAGTTCCTGGCGTAAATGTTTTTCCAGGTCTATCAGTACGAGTCGAAGGAACGAAGGGGCCAATTACAGGAGGAGAGCTCCCCAGATGTAAAGAGTTCGGAGAAAAGGTTGCCCAACAGGTAACAAATACAAATTGACAGTATGTGGTTCTAGTAGATCAATTTAAATCTATATTTTTTTCTTCTTTATAATTCACTGGTATAATCCTTACAGTTCTTTCAGTTTCTGTACTATATCATCTCTTTTTTCTTC
>SMTZ1_10023093_pt1 | contig 11867 bp, 7 predicted proteins | sample DeeMarSWOR136_30_FD_25667 | JGI IMG/M metagenome (IMG submission 25667) | reverse complement strand
GGGATAATATGTACCGTTATCCCCATCTGGCGAATGGTTGCTCTCACCATTAGACTCCATCCAGGTCCAGAGGTTGTTAATATTGAGAATCTGGTAGCGCGGTTCATCGGTTGGCTTGTGAAGCGCGCGGCTCCAGTCTCGCTTTGTCGTCTTATCCGGATGCTCTTTAGCAAAGGAAGCTGATCCAAACAGCATACTGATAAGTACGACCGCTGCAACAAGTGATAGAATAAAAGTTATTTTTCTCATAGTTAATAACTCCTCTTTTATTCATAATTCCTCAATTCGAAATCTCTATTCGATGAGGTGTAGCAAGTTGACAGTTACTTTTTTAGAGATGGTCAACTTACCTGATCGGAATTTAGCTTATTTGAATTCAAACCTTACGCCGAAGCGTATTTGACGAGGTATACCATAGATATCCTGTCCCCATACTCCCTGAAACGCCCATCGGTTATCACTATTGATCGCATTGTAAAAATCAACATAGTTGGGGATGGCCAGAAATGGTGCTGCAAGCTCAGCTCTTAACCAGCCATCATCTTCAGCAGTTCCGGTCATCGGGTAAACGTTGATCGCATTCTTGGTATCGAACAGGTTCAACACATTCATGTACACATCAACATTAAACCTGCCAAAGTAAAATACCTTATTCAAGTTGAGGTCAACATTAAAATTCCAGGGCGTTAATGAAGAGTTAAGCGGTTCTTCTGGATTACGGAATCTTGGATCTGACAGAGCTCGAACACCAACATCCCATGGATTTGACTGCCCAAGATTTTGCGGTTCAGCAACCTTGGTATAGCTGTGACCGCTGTTAAAGTTCAGCAATAAATTGAGTCCTAAACCCTGGAGAATTTTACCGCCATCACCTCTGTCAAAACGGTAATCTAACATTACCGATCCACGATGAGGCTGGTGATAGTCAAGATTGTAAATGAGAGTTGGATACGTTGCAATCACCTCATCGCTGACGACGACTCTTGAAGATCTCGAATCTGATCCAGTTCCGCGGGTATCAGACAGGGTGTAATTCACCCTCGTGGCCAGCCGTTTGGTACGTCGAAGCTCGAGTGTTAGCTCCACACCTTTAATCGTAGAGAAGTCATTGTTGACACGACCGGCATATACAACATCAGCATCCGGGTCGATACTCTCGCCTCTTGCTCGGACAACATCCCAGCGGAGTTGATTCCGAAGGTCTTTATAAAAGCCAGTAAAGGTGAACGCAAAATTATCTGATATCGACTGACGGATACCCATTTCGTATTGCGTCGTATGTTCTGGTTCAGCCGTAAAACCTACCCATTGTGAAAAATAACCATAAGGTGAACGCGTGACTGGACTGACAGATTGGCTAATTTTGGGAATACCATGATAGATCGAGCTCAAGTTCGGCATCTGTACGTATTTGCCATATAACGCATAAAACACGGTTCGATCCGTCACCGGGAACGAAAAGGTGACTCGTGGCAGCAGGTAATCAAAGGGATCAGTCTCCACCATCTCATCTTCTTTTATCCAGTCGAGTGTCTCGTCAAAAGCGGGATCCTCCAAATTCTTCGGACGTGGTGCATTAATGTCTATCCTTTCGAAACGGAGCCCAAGGTTGACGATCAAATCGCGGAACTCGAGCTTATTCTGGATGTAGAACGCGCCAAAAAACGGCTCGCGAGGACCGTTGGGAAACTCGTCATTTTTGTTCCCATCAATGTCATATCCGTAGATAATCGGGCGGAGCCTATCACCAGTTCTACCAAGTCTCACCCATCGTAAATACTCCGGGTCAATTCCTAATCGACTGGCTTCTCCTACAAAGTCATACGGATTATCCCCATACGGACCATTCTCTAACTGCATTAATGTTCGGATATTTCGAATGTTGAAGCGGCGCATACTCCACATATCGAATCGACCACCAGCTTTTAACTCCCAGGTCTTTGTTAACTGGGTTGTAAAATCGAGTGACGCTCCGATATTTCGCTGGCTATTTTTCTCGTATTGGTTGTTCGGAAAACCCGGAGCTTCGAATGCAAAATTGTTGATCGTGCTATAATCCATGGGTCCCAGGTACTTTGTCTGCCACTCCTCGCCATATTTCTCGGCATACTTCTGATTTACTGGATGGTCTCTGTCTACATACGATCTCCAGTCGTCACCGATTTCTGGATCAGTTCTATCTGAAGACCTATTGGCAAGGAAGAGACTCACTTCATAGAAAGTTGTCGGATTCAAAAGATGGGTGGCTCGCAGACTGGTTAACACGATATCCTCTTTTCTCTCTGGCATTCGTTCCTGGTTGAAATAGTTGTATAGAGAGTTATTGAAGTCCATACCCTGAGTCAAGACTTTTACGTTTTGATAACTTCCAGTGAAGCGTAATTTGATGGCATTTGTCAGATCATACACCAAAGTACCCTGGATGGAGTTATCGTTCTTCCAGTTCTCGGGCAGATAATTTTGCTTGTATTCTACAGTACCATTATTGGGTAGCAGCGAATCGACTTGAGCTGTTCTCCCTTCATAACCATCTTCTGTCAGCCCTTCAAACTTGAAAGGCTCGATATAACTTGGGGTTCGGTTGCGCATGTAATTATGCTGACCTGCTACGAAGAATTTCAAATTCGCAAGGCCCGGCATAGGACCGCTTAGCGTCAGCACAGCATTGCGATAACCGAATGATGAGGTATTGAGAAATTGTTTGCCGGAACCTACAAAATCGTCGGTACGGTAATCAATCGTTGCACTGTAAGTGGGAGTTCCAGTACGCATGGTTGAGCGGACAACGCCTGAGTTGCCACCTCCTAATTCGGCAGTATATCCTCCAGCCTGCATCTGAATCTCTTCAATTGCTTCCTGGATAACGCTGATAGTGGGATCTGCGCCATATTCAGGATTTTGAGATTGCAATCCCCTGCCTCCAGTACCAATCTCGATATAAGGAATTGACGCTGTTGCATTATCAATGAAATGTGCCACCTCATATTCACGACCGCCACGGACATGAAGTATACCATCCTGCAGCACCACACCGGCATTGAGTGCGAGTATATTCTGCAACCCACGAATTGGAACATTCTGAATATCCTCCTGGGTTGTCATACGGACGGTGTTAGTCGTATTCCTCTGGATCAGTGGACGCTCAGCAATGATTTCTACTGCCTCTCCTGCAATGGCAGCCGGCGTAAGTGCAAAATCTTGCGTTGTCGTGAGGTTTGCCATTACACGGATGTTGGCAATATCCATCTCCTGGTAGCCCATGTAAGACACACGTACCGTGTAAACTCCAGGTGGAACGGCTAACACAATATAGACGCCCTTCAAATCAGACGAGGCACCTAATGTGGTTCCATCAATTACTACATTCGCACCAGGAAGTGGATCACCCGTTTCCTTATCTGTCACCACGCCGCGCAACTTACCACCCTGGGCAAGCGTTAAGGTTGGTAGAAGGAATAACAGGATGACTACAAATGAAATCTTTCGAAACATTTTCTTCCTCCATTGTTTTAGTCATTTTGAGCTGGTTTAAATAACAATTAATTAAAAATATTTTAGCCTTTTCTCACCTCCTTTGTTTTTAGACATGAGGGTTTCATAAAACTCTGAGTTTATTATTTTTCAAGGTGTTACAAAAGCACATTTTTTGGCACTTTCCCTCCTCTGTTTAGTTAGCTGTTATTAATTAAGTTATTGTGGTTGTGAAAATTTGTAATAAAAGCACGTGCTGTAGGTGTTTATTTTTTAGTTGAGACTTTTTCCACGTTTTGTGAGACTCTATTAAAATTTTGGGATTGTTTAAGTTTGGAACTTTTATTAGACTCTGTCGTAATAAAAAAAGCATAAAATAATAGACCCTTTTGTTGTTTTTTCCAACAATAGTAGTCATTTATTATTATGTTACAAATGTATGAGGTCGTAAATGGTTATTTAGCCCTTCCATTTATGACCTTTTTAATCTTTAATATTAAGCAAAATTAATACCATTTAGTAATATAGCTAATTATCAGGCGTAAGTTCTTTATTTCCAACTTTCAAAATATTGCTTATAAATACTTACAGATTTTTTAGTGCAAATTGTTGCACTAACTATTATGAAAATAATTGCACTACGCTCAACCTCATTTGATCTTGCCTGAGAACAACCTGAAAATGGCATTTCGAACGTCTCCAGGAAATCTGGGTAATCAAAAAGAAGCATTATTATTTTTTTTACTTAAATCTTAATTATTGGTAAAAATCCTTGACATTTAAAATTTTTTTTCTTATATTTAGGGTACATTATTACCCCCCTCTTATCAGGAAGTTACATGGAAAAATTAATTACAGAAACTCAAGAAAAAGTTTTGAACAAAATTCTTGAATTTGTTGAAGAAAGAGGATTTCCGCCGACCATAAGAGAGATTATGAATCTTATGGGTTATGCTTCGGTAAATAATGTTCAAAGAATCCTCAACGTTTTGGAAAAGAAGGAGTATATAAAACGTAAGTTAAGAGGTGGTGCCCGATGTATTGAAGTTGTTGATCGATATAAATCATCAACTGAAAGGGCTAAAAAGTTACCAGTATTGGGAACAGTAGCCGCAGGTTATCCTCTGTTTGCTGAGCAGAATATTCAAGGTTATCTGACACTGGATCCTCACTTAATGCCGATGAATGCAGATTTTATTTTAAGAGTTTCTGGTGATAGTATGAAAGATGCCTATATTAATGACAAGGATCTAATTTTTATAAGGAAAATAAACTTTCCCAAAAATAATGATATAATTGTTGCTCTATTAGATGACGAAGCAACTGTAAAACGATTTTTTTGGGATAAAGATCAAATTAGACTTATGCCTGAGAATCCAGATTATCAACCGATGATAATACGTAAAAATGATCTTTATTTTAAAGTAGTTGGAAAAGTTGTAGCTGTTATTCATAAACTATAAAATAGGGTACATTATTACCCGATATATGGAGGTATTTTTATGAAAAAACAATACCATAATTTAGCAGAATGGAAAAAACATTGGTTACATTCAACTGATCTGAAAGCCCTGAAGCAATCACTAAATCACATCGATAAGCTATATGAAGAAGTTCGAAATTCTATTGGGCGAGTCCTGATGTCAATGGAAATGATTGAGATTCAGGAAATTCTTGAGAATCGAATCGAAGAATTAACATCCAGACAAAAATCGGCTAAGGTTGCCGCCTAAAACAAAGTAGATTCATCAAAAGATAAGGGATTGAGATATAATAACTTGGACATTTGAAACCAACTGGCTTTATAAAAATAATAAGTAATAGAGTATAAAAGATTAATTTATTTTTCTCATCCCATGAATTTTTCCTTTTTTATTTCTTTCCTCTTCTTTGAGTAGATTTGATCCATTCAATCTCCTCGGAGTGCCCTCTGTTATAATTCCTGCGGATGCAGGAATCTCTATAATTACAGAGAGTTAGGAGATGCCTGTATTCACAGGCATGACATACATCCAATCCGAAAACCACTCTGGTTTTAGTATAACAAAACTTTTTTCAACTCATTCTGTAAAAAGATTGAACTTTTTGACTGGTTTGTCGGATGGGATTAGGAAAGAAAACAAAATCTCAAATTGAAGTTAAAATAAAAAAAGCCATGCCAAATATATTTGGTATGGCTTTTAATATATCATATATCAACAGCACTTCAACAAATAAAATTTTATGATTCTTTTTTCACCTTCTTGGGTAAATCATCTATCCACTTAAAAATTTTATCATAAGTGCTCTTCACCAGTTTATAAACCAGCCCATCATATTGCACATGCATATAATAGCCTTTATCCTTTTCATATTCTTTTCCGAAGAGGACGACTTCTCTTTCCTTTTCAGGCTGCTGAAAAACGATATAATGGGTTGGTCTGTTTACACCATATCTTGCGGGCTTATTCAAATCTCCTAATGACATTGCTCCCCCAGTTCCTCCGATCCGATCAACGACTTCCTGACCCCGAATTTTGGTTACATCACGGAGAAAGTTGTCCACCTCTTTCTTGTCAAGCTGAATTTCTTTATCTCGTTTAACCAGCACCCACTCTTTTTCTGTCTTTGTCATCATTGTTGAGTCATTATTCATCACTTCAATTTCTTTTTCAATTTGTTTGACCACCAATTCTTTACCATTGGCAACCAGACCGACCAATTCTAGCTTTTCTTGATCCTGCTCAACTGACTGGAGATCGACGAAGTTATCCTCTTTCAATTGAGTCAGGGTATCAATTTCTCCATAAATATTCAGGCTGGAGAGCAAATTCTTATCAACTGCATAAACTTTGTCTTTACCAACAAAACGGACAAATCCCGAACTATAATCCTCACCTCGCTTACCGATCACCAAATTCGCAAGAGGTTTATTCGCTTCGTCCTTTAACAGCAGGTGGATACCCTGCCTATCAGCTATTTTATAAGTTTCAAAGTGCTTGGGATCAGACGAACGGACTTTTCCAGTCATCTCCAGCACGTCATTTATCAGCCGATCAATACGACTTTTTTGAGCCTTACAATTGTATTTTGTGGGAATGTACCATTTATCCTCATTCTGAGTAAAAATCATTCGAATTGGTTCTGAATCTGTTTCTTTGTAAACTTCAATGTTTTTCACATCCTCTTTTGATACGCCGATGACGACATTTTGTACCAGCTCATCCAAATTTACCCCAGCATGTCTTGGCTTGGTTATGAAATAAACGATAAGCAGAAAAACAAAAACACCAGCGAAAATATATAGCTGTTTTTCTTTCATGGGAGCAATCCTCTTTTTTGTTATCAGGTCAATCTTTGTTTATCTATTAAAATTTCAATACATTTGTAAAATTGAAACGTCAGACGTGAGATGTGAGAAGTGAAATGTGAAAAGTAAAAGGTGAAAAGTTCAAATTTTATTCTGTTTCGTTTCACGTCTGCCGTACCACATTTCACGTCTTTATTATTTTTTCTTCCTTTTAATGGTCACAAAAATACCCAATGCCACAAAAACTAATGGTGGGAACCACACTACAAACGCCTTGGACAGTGCCTTACCCATACCACTTGTGGCTTTAATTCGTCGCGCCGCAATATTTTTCGATCTAATATTTATCAACTCATCCCCCAGGGTTAGGGCATCTACACAATTAAGCAACAATGCTTTATGACTGTTAACTGATTGTAGGATATCATTTTTAAACAAGTTGCTACTGCCCATCACAAGCATTTTATTTTCTTTCCCTTCACCAACAATCTCAGAGGGCAATTCAGGTTCTTCTTCTTTATCCTTATCTTCTGTTGATCCTGGTTCCTCAGGCCATTTTGGAATATTTTGATCTACATATTTGGATTTAAATTTTCCTTCAACCAAAATTCCAAACGGTTGATGTTTCAAAACATCCTCTGGTGATGGAGGTGAGATATCGATATTGCCATAACCATAGCTCTCTCTTGTCCAGCTAAAATTACTGGACGTAAATAAAGTCTCAAAATTCATATTATTTTCTTTTAGAATCTCTTCATGAACATTTAAACGACTACCATACATGTAAAACAACTCACTAATCTTATTTGAGATGGAAAGATTTGAGTTGATGTTTTCTGCATTAACTTTAATAATTACAGGTTTGGTAACTGGTTCATATCGCTGCTCACGAATTTGAAACATCCCCATTTTTCTGGTCTGATAGACTGGCACTTGAATGAATGCTGAGCTTCTATCCATAAATATCTTATCATCAAACTCAAACCCATAATTTTTGGTAAGTGTATTTATATTCAACCTTGACGGCATTCCCCTAAGATCAAATTGTCCTGGTTCTCCCCGTGAAGGAGTTATTTGAAAGTTATATTGTTGAGCAGCCATAACAATCCGGACGCCTTTATGAATGAGCTTATCGATTTCATAAAGCTGTCGCTCATTCAATGGTTGATCTATCATCACAACCATTGTCTGAATATCTTCTGGGACAGGATCATCTTTTTTAATATTGGTTCTCGTTACATCGTAACCAGATTCCTTTAATAATTTTTCAGCAAAATCATACTGATCTGGTGGTGGTTGTTGTTGCTGATAGAATTGTCGATACTGGGGGGGAATTTCAGGCTGTCCTGGATAAAAGCCAATTTTAGGTCTTTTGTTAGAAATCAATTTGTAAATACGTGACATGATTTCATATTCCAGATTCCCAAAGGTTTCAGGACGAACTTCTTCAATTACATCCTCTTTTCGGTCAAGATATGAGAGCACAATTGAAGAATAAACCCGTTTTACAGACAATTCATCACGTTCTGTACTCTGGACACCAAAGGGAATTACACCCCTTTCGTAAAGTTTTTCAGCGATTTTCTTTCGTGTAATTGTTGGTTTTTGTTCTTCTTTGATAAAATCTTTTTCATCTTCCTTTTGTTCTGCTTCTTTTTCCTTCATTTCCTCATACGCTTCCTTTTCCTCCTCTGCAGAAGGATCGAAAACGGTATAATCCAATTTTCCTTTAGAAGCTAATTTAAGTTCTTTTAATTTATCGATAACGTCCCGCTCTAAATTTTTCCACTGTGTTGGCATTTTTTCTGATGACGAGACATAATAGGTTATATCTATCGGTGCTTCTAATTTGGATAATATTTTCGCTACTGAAGGAGAAAGTTTATAGACCCTGTTAGCCGTCAAATCAAATCTGCCAATATTGATATTATTAAAAATCATATTGACTGCAATGACGATGCCTGCCAATAAAACCACACCGATAACAAATGTTGTTATAAAATGTTTCTTAAAATCTTTCATATTAGTATTTCCTCCTTTCCAGTGATTTTGCGTTTAGATAAAGGAATAGTGCTGTAAAGGATAGAAAATAAATGATACTCTTAAAATCAATAACACCGCGTTCAATATCATTAAAATGTCGAGTGACACCGACATATTGATAAAGAAATTCTCCCAATCCAGAAATCCAGCCATCGATTACCATGGGCACATATTGCCAGCCGATCAACGCCAGAAAACCACAGCTTAAACTCGTAATGATCAGTGACACAATTTGATCTGAAAAGAAACCTGATATGAATATTCCCACAGAAAGGAAGAAAGCACCTAATAAAATTGCGCCAAAATATCCACCAATGATGGGCCCAAAATCAGGTTTACCTAAAATGATCAGTAGAATTGGAATCGCTAAGGTTCCTGCCAATGCCACTAAATAAAACAGAAAACTGGCTAAAAATTTTCCCAATACAATATGTTCGGTTCTCATTGGCAAAGTAAGAAGCAACTCAACCGTGCCTAATTTGTGCTCCTCTGACCAGAGTCGCATAGAAATAGCAGGGATAAAGATCAGTCCCAGGGTCAATGGTAATGATGAGAAAAAAGCTCGCATATCGGCATTGCCAAAGAAAAAGAAATGAAACATGTATAAGCCGCTATTGAGCACCACAAAGATCACTGTAAAAACATAAGCGATTGGTGAGTAGAAATAGGCTCGAAATTCTCGTCTGAAAATTATTGCAACGTCTTTCATTCCGCACCTCCTTCCGCACTGGTGGTTTCTTTAGCTTGCTCTTCATTTGATCCAGTGGATTGTGTTAACCTGATAAATGAATCTTCCAGCGAAAGTTTCTCTGGATGAAATTCAAGTAAATTCCAATTTTGCTCACTCATCAGATCATTCATCCTGCTGATGGGATCAGCACTCGATTTGAAAAAGAGATGAGCACCAACTTCCCCTCTTTTACGATTTTCATCATATTCAACATCTTCGAGATCAGGGACTGATTTAAGTGCTGACTCGAAATCTTTTTTGGTGCTCTTAACAGCGATGTAAACTGAGCTTCGCTTGGTCACCTGTTTTCTGAGATCATCAAATGAACCATCAGCCACAATTCTGCCATCATTAATAACAAGAATTCGATCAGAAATAGTGGCGACTTCAGGAAGAATATGGGTACTGAGAATAATTGTTTTTTCATGTGCCAGTTCTTTGACCAGCTTTCTGATCCCGATAATTTGCAACGGATCCAGACCAGAGGTTGGCTCATCGAGAATTAATACATCTGGATCATGGATCAACGCCTGGGCTAAACAGGTTCGCTGTTTAAAACCTTTGGAGAGCACACCAATTTTTCGATGTAGAACCGGTTCCAGACCAGCAGCCTGTACGACCCAATCATATCTTTTCTGGAAAGCTCCGTTTAAATGTCTTGCTTCCCCGATGAATTCAAGATATTCTGATACTAACATATCGTAATAAAGCGGCACCGTTTCTGGTAAATAGCCGATCAATTCACGGACTTTCAATGGATTCTCTAATACATCATAATCTCCAACTTTTGCCGTACCCGATGTTGGTGCTGTGTATGTTGTAATGATTTTCATTGCCGTTGTTTTACCAGCTCCATTCGGTCCGACAAAACCAACGATCTGCCCCTTTTCGATCTTGAAACTTACATCGATCAGAGCTTTGGTTAAGCCATAATTTTTACATACCTTATCTAATTCAATCATAACGCATCCCTTTGTTACGATTCAAAAATTTATTTTTATTTTGTATTTTAAATTTTTTAAAAGAAGTAATATGAATTGAAAAATGCAAGCAAAATGAAGAATTGACTAAAACATACACATAACGAACAACCTCCCAGATTGTTAAATTTGCCTGATAATCCTCTCTTAGTTCATTCCCATCTTTTTTAAACTAGCGATAACATCATATAAATTAAACAAGTAAAAGTTATTGATAAAATTTATATCAAAGAATAAAACGACACAAGCCTGTTTTAAGTTCCATTCTAAAATAATTTTCTTTTCTAAAAAGATGGCAAGAGCTATCTTTTTCAGTAAATCTTGATAGATTAAATTATTTCATCTCTGACTTAGCTCAAAAATTAGCCGATGTTGTTGAAAGGAAGAATACGTTTATCCATGGTTATGAAAACGTTGATATAAAAATTTTTTAAAAAAGCATAAAACCTCCCGAAGCTATCAAAGTCTTCAGGAGGTTTTGATTGTCGAATTACCCACCCTAAATAAGCCAGAAACAAAATAAAATGCATGTGGAGTTTTGGATTAGTGGAGCAATGGATTATTGCAGATAAAACTCCATCAATTCAGCACTCCATTACTCCTCGTCAATGTAGCGAATTATTTTCAGGAAATATTCAAACATTGGACAAGAAGTTTGCTGTTTAGGTTTTGACTACTTTTGCATCTTCGGTGTTTTCACCGGCGAGGGTGGTGCAGGCGGAATTGTTTTCTCCTTTGTTTTCAATTCCTCCAAAATTACCTCAATTGCCTTGTTCAATTGTTCGTCAATTCCTGCAAATTCTCTGGCAGGATCGTTGTCCACATAAATTGGCAGGATCGTTGTCCACATAAATATCTGGCTCAACACCAACTCCTTCCATGATCCAATCTTTTCCTTCAAGATCATAGCGTGAGAACTCAGGTTTATATATAAATCCACCGTCCAGCAAAGGTAAAGATCCCCTGATACCGACTACACCACCCCAGGTGCGTTTTCCGATCAACTTACCCAGATTGTGCTGTTTAAATCGATACGGAAAAATATCACCATCAGATGCGGAAAATTCATCTATCAAACAGACTTTTGGCCCCCAGACCATTCCACCAGGATCTACGTCCGGGATCGAATTTCTGGCAATATCGATCATTGCAGCTTCACGTCGCAACCGTTCAATGATCATTGGCGAAACATTGCCGCCGCCATTGCCGCGCACATCAATAATCAGCGCTTTCTTTCGCAACTGCGGGTAGTAATATTTTACAAATTCGTTCAGTCCGTGTACTCCCATATCAGGAATATGAATATAGCCGACTTTGCCATTGGTAGCTTTCGTTACTTTTTCAATGTTGGTTT
>SMTZ1_10013845_pt1 | contig 11867 bp, 10 predicted proteins | sample DeeMarSWOR136_30_FD_25667 | JGI IMG/M metagenome (IMG submission 25667) | reverse complement strand
CGAGAAGGAAGTTAAACAGAGTGGAAATAGTGGTCGGGTTTATCTTCCTCCGGAATGGGTAGGGAAACGCGTAAAGATCATTCGGATTGACTGATAAGAAAATGGAAAAAGGGATCAAAATCCGAAAGATTAGGGCTGACGATGTTTCTGAGATCGTTGCTATTCAGGAATCCATATTGCAGAAAAAGGTGTCTAAAAAGTGGGTTCAAATGGTAGAGGATCACCTTAAAAAACAAGAGGCAGTAGGCTTTGTTGCTTTGAAGGACGGTCAAGTGGTGGGTTTTATCATAGGAGAAATTAAAGGGGAAGGGTTTGGTCTCGAACAAAGTGGTTGGCTCGAAGTGGTAGGGGTTCATCCTCGGCAGATGGGAATTGGAATTGGCCGAATCTTAGCCAAGAAACTTTTTGCATTTTTTAAAAAAGAGGAAATCCGAGACATCCATACTGCTGTGCGCTGGGATGCCGGTGATATGCTTTCCTTCTTCAAGGCTATTGGTTTTGACCGTTCCCCATTTATCAATCTTAGGAAACATTTGGATTGAAGCCTTCCGTTTAATTGGGTGCAACAAAAATGAACAACCTGGGCAGCAGAAGGCCATGGATGCGGAGAGGGGCTAAAAATGAGGTACGCAGAGACAGGGTATAATTTAGAAATTGATCTATCCCGGGGAAACATTGAGAGGGTAGAAACTGACCCAAGAGACACCGAACTTTATCTGGGGGGTCTCGGTACTAACGCCAAGATATTATGGGATAGGGTTCCCCCTGAAACCGAACCCTTTTCTCCTAATAATCTACTCATATTCAGCACGGGTCTTTTAGTTGGCACACCTGCTACTGGTGCTAATCGCACCATTGTTACTACTTATTCTCCTCAGACGTTGTTAATGGGATATTCAATGATGGGAGGATTTTGGGCACCAGAACTGAAGTATGCCGGTTATGACAAAGTAATCTTTCGCGGCAAGTCCTCAAATCTGATTTATGTGTGGATAAACAATGACAAAGTAGAAATACGTGATGCCTCTCATCTGCGTGGTAAAGGCGCTATTGAAACTGCTGAACTTATTAGACAGGAGTTGAAGGAACCGAACGCCCAGGTGGCTGCTATCGGCCTAGCCGGTGAAAACAGGGTCTATATGGCTTCCATTGAACAGGGCAGGTCCAGTGCCAGCCGACTTGGATTAGGCGCCGTTATGGGAGATAAAGGGATAAAGGCGATAGCAGTTCGTGGAACAAAGGACATCAATCTTGCCCGACCGGCTGAATTTGTAGAGCTCTGCAACGAAGTACTGAAATATATAAAATTCCGAAACGAGAATCCAATTTTGAATGTAATGACAATTTTACAGGGGCTTGGGTCACCGCAGGAGATGTTACACACTGATGAGAAGTGGCACACCGAAAATTTCATGTGGGGAAATGCTCGTGTTCGAAGAAAGGATTTTTGGAACAAGGAAGTTGAACAGAAGTGGAAAGAGACTCAGGAAATGGTGCGGACGCGGTTAATCAGTTGCTATAACTGTCCGATGAAATGCGGGGCGATCATTTCCGTCCCGGGACTTTCAACCTATATGATGAAATGCTTCTCGAAACTAACGTATGCCATGGCGGCCTTTGTAGACGACCTGGATTTTGGTTTTAGAATCGCTCAACGTGCTACGGAGTACGGAGTGGACGGATTCTCAACCCCGCAAATTATGGCCTTCGCCTTTGAGCTCAAAGAAGCCGCCATCTTGACTGACGCGGACTTTGAAGGATGTCCGTCTGATAATGAGGGGAAATTTTACTGGTTACTTGACAGGATTGTCCGGCGAGAAGGGATTGGAGATATTTTGGCCAATGGCAGTTATTGGGCAGCCAAACAGATCGGCAAGGGCGCAGAAGAATATGCTCATAATAATATTAAGAAACATGAGCAACTCCCTCTCAAGCTTGGAATGCTGAATCCAGTTTATTTCCTCATGTATGCTACCGGCGAGAAGGCAAACATTACCCAAATTGAAGGGAATTTCCCACAGGCGCCTTTTTCTGCGATGGAGGAGAGACAAGAATTTGTAAAAGATTGGATCCAGGTTCCTGATGAAAAGTTTAAACAATATTTTCTGGACTGGGAAATGCGCGGAGAACGCTCAAATCCATATTACCCAACGGTTGACATGTCCGTTGACATTGTTGAATGGCAAGAGATGATGCACTACATTGATGACGCCCTGGGCGTGTGCGCCGGTTTGTCTTCATTCCCCTACAAGCCTCCCTACCATATACACAATTACCCGCGATTTATATCATCTGCGACCGGGTTCGATATGGATGAGGAGGGACTCAAGAAAGTCTATCGGAGGAACCGAAATCTGGTTAGGGCTATTAATGTAAGAAGAGGATTGAGGAGGGCTGATGAGAAGCCGCCCGAAGACCATTGGAAGAAAAGATTTCCCGAGCTTGAAGAAAAGCTCTTAGATGCATACTACAAATTTAAGGGATGGAATAATGATGGTATTCCAACTAAAGAGACCCTGCACGAATTAGGTATGGATTATATTGCCGAAGACTTCCTGGAGAGGGGCATCTTGACAAACAACGAAGGCACTCCCGGCAAAGAGGTTTCGGCATAAAGAGAGAAGAAATAAAGTTGATAGGTGGTAACCGCCATGGGTGAGAAAAAAAAGAAAATAGTTAAGACAATAAAAATCGATCTTGATAAATGCAATGGTTGCCGGGCATGTGAGGTAGTCTGCTCCGCGTTTCACGCTACGCCAAAATATAGCAGCAATAATCCGGCGAGGTCTCGAATCCGGGTGATTCGTGACCCACTGAGAGATGTCTATCTTCCTGTGTACGCGGGGGAATATACGAAAGCCGAATGTACGGGCAGAGACAAATATGTGATGGACGGAAAGGAATACGACGAGTGCGACTTCTGCAGGGCTTCCTGCCCATCTAGGGACGCTTTCAAAGAGCCCGATTCGGGTCTTCCTCTCAAATGCGATATGTGCGAAGACGATCCGCCACAAGAAAAGCCCTTATGTGTTCAGTGGTGCTTAAATGATGCCCTGACGTACGAAGAAAGGGAAGAGGAAGTCGAAGAAGAAGTGAAGCCGGAGGACGTAGAGATCGGGTTAGAATCCATGGTAGCCAAATATGGATTGCAGAAAGTCATTGATACTATTGCCCGAATATCAAAGAAGGAATAAAACGTGAAGGTGAAAGAAGTCGACAAGAGTGTGAACGACTGTCGTACCGACATCCGACCCCGGGAGGATTGAAAAAGAGTATGGAGACGGTCGCCTTAGCCCCCTTCAAAGTGGTAATCGATGGCATAAAAGAGTCGGGTGGAGATGCCTTCAAATTCTGCTATCAATGCGGAAAATGCGATACGGTGTGCCCTTGGAATCGTGTAAGAAAATTTCTTGTTCGCAGAATTATCAATCAAGCAAAATACGGTGTGGTTCCTTTCGAATCCGAAGACTTGTGGTTATGTGCCACCTGCGGTAATTGTGTTCAGCGGTGCCCCAGAGGCGTAGAAATAATCGACGTGATGAGGGCGGTGCGTAGGCTGTTGGTGCCAGACGGTGTTGTTCCTGCAAGCATCCCTAATCTTCGGAGTGTCATGACGAGCATTGCCAGTGTAGGTAATCCCTGGGGGCAAGAACCGGAAACCCGGGCAAATTGGGCCAAAGACATCGGGGTAAAGGAGTTCAGCGAAGACACTGAGTTGCTCTATTTCCCCTGCTGCTATCCCAGCTACGACCCAAGATTAAGGAAGGTATCTGCTGCCACAGCCACTCTCCTTAAAAGTGCAGGTGTCGATTTTGGGATACTGGGTCCCAAGGAGATTTGCTGTGGTGAGAGTGTACGTAAAGCGGGCAATGAGGCATTATTCAAACACCTGGCCAAGGAAAATATCAAAACGTTTATTGAAAGTGGAGTCAAGAAAATCGTGACTTCTTCCCCCCATTGCTACCACACCTTCAAAAACGAGTATCCCGAATTCAAGGTGAACTTCGAGGTGGTTCATATCTCCCAGTATTTGTTCCAGCTTATGAACGAGGGAAAACTTAAACTGATGAAGGAGTACAGGAAGAAAGTTACCTATCATGACCCGTGTTACCTGGGACGACATAACGGCATATATGACGAACCCCGAGAGATCTTAAAAAGGATACCTGGATTAGAGTTGATTGAGATGGCTGAGTCCCGGGAAAATAGCCTCTGTTGTGGAATGGGGGGAGGCAGGATTTGGATGGAAACGGCAAAGGGTGAAAGATTCTCCGACCTTAGACTCCAGCAAGCGATCGGGGTCGGGGCTGAGGTGCTGGTGACTTTCTGTCCATATTGTGTCACCCAATTTGAAGATAGCAGGTTAACGCTGAAGGACAGCGAGTTCATACAGATTATGGACATCACGGAGATTCTCCAGGAAGTGATATAGGTACTGAAGAACCCTGATGAGGTGATAGAAAGTGGAAAAAGCACTCGAAAGAATTGAAGACCAGATTGGTAAAAGTCTCGCTGACAGTATTCGCAAAAGGTTCGCAGACAGTAATCTTGGTGATGTTCTGGTCGTGGGTGGGGGGGTCAGCGGTGTTCAAGCCTCTCTAGATCTTGCCGCTGCGGGTTATAAGGTTTGCCTGGTCGAAAAGGCACCTGCCATTGGCGGCCATATGGCCCAGCTCGACAAGACCTTTCCCACCAATGATTGCTCCATCTGAATACTTGCGCCCAAACTGGTCGAGGTCGGCCGGCATCCCAACATAGAGGTTCTGACGTATACCGAAGTTGACCGTGTAGAAGGAGAAGCGGGAGACTTCAAGGTAACGCTGACGAAAAAGCCCCGATATATCCTGGAGGACAAATGCACGGGTTGCACCACCTGCGTGGAATACTGCCCAGTCAAATACCCTGATCAATTTAATCAGGAAATATCGAAGAATAAGGCCGTCCATATTTACTTCTCTCAAGCCATTCCCCTGATCACGTATATCGATGAAAGCTGTCTTTACCTGAAAGAGAAGAAATGTGGCATTTGCGAAGCAGTCTGTAAGAATAACGCCATCGATTTCAATCAAACGCCGGAGAAGATAGAACTGAATGTAGGGGCGATCATTCTGTCTCCTGGCATTGAGGCATTTGATCCTAAGGTGGGAAATGAATATGGTTACGGAAAGTTGCAGAACGTAGTCACCAGTATGGACTATGAGCGGCTGATGTGCGCCACCGGGCCATACGAAGGAGAGATACTGCGTGCCTCCGACAAGAAGCATCCCCATAAAATAGCCTGGATTCAATGCGTCGGTTCGAGACAGGTGAACCCCCCGGATGGGAACAGCTATTGTTCAACCGTATGTTGCACGTATACCCAGAAACAGGTAATTTTGACAAAAGATCATAACGCAGAGGCAGAGTGCACGATTTTCCATAATGATATTCGTTCCTATGGCAAGGATTTTGAGCGATTCTACCAAAGAACGGAGAGCCTTCCTGGGATTCGGTTTATAAGAAGTTACACTTCCGTAGTGAAGGAGGACCCGGAAACCAAGAATGTCACCTTACGGTATTCTACACCTGACGATGGAGTCAAAGAGGACGAATTCGATATGGTGGTATTGTCCGTCGGATTGAACCCTCCTGGTGATGCGAAGGGCCTGGCAAAAAAATTTGGCATTGAACTCAATCGTCACGATTTTTGTAAGCTCAATCCTGTCAATCCTATGGAGACCACCAGGCCTGGGATCTTTGTAAGCGGGGCCTTCCAGGGTCCCACAGATATTCCCGAGTCGGTCTTTACCGCAAGTGGGGCTGGCTCCCAGTGTGGTCAACTTCTTGACTACCGGCGGGGGAAGCTGACCAAAGAAAAGATATATCCGCCGGAAAGGGACGTCTCCAAAGAGGAGCCAAGGATAGGAGTCTTTGTGTGTCATTGCGGGGCTAATATCGGGAGGGGGGTCACTGTTCCTTCCGCAGTTGAATATGCCAAAACTTTACCCAATGTTGTCTACGCTCAGGAACAGCTATTTTCATGTGCTGCGAATTGTATCAAAGAAATAACAGACATGACAAAGGAAAAAGGGCTCAATCGAGTGGTTGTGGCTGCCTGCAGTCCCAGGACCCTCGAACCGTTATTCCGGGAAACCCTTCGAGAGGCGGGGATTAATCAATATTACTATGAAATGGCTAATATAAGGGAGCATAACTCCTGGGTCCACTCTAAAGAAAAGGAAGAAGCCACAGATAAGGCGAAGGATATTATCCGGATGTCCGTAGCACGAGCTTACCATTTGGAGCCATTACAGGAATTTGAGTTGCCCGTAAACAAGGCGGCGCTCGTGGTCGGTGGAGGTATCGCCGGCATGACGTGCGCTCTCTCCATAGCTAACCAGGGACATGAGGTTCACCTGGTGGAAAAGGATACAGAGCTTGGAGGAACAGCACGAAAACTACATTATACTCTGGAAGGACTCGATGTTCAGGCGTATCTGCATGATCTTATAAGGGAGGTGTATCAACATCCCCTTGTCCATGTATATACGGATGCGACGATCACGGACGCTACCGGTTATGTTGGGAATTTTGTAACCGGGGTGAAGTCTGAAAGAGGGGTCACAGAAATAAAACATGGCGCAACCGTCATCGCCGTAGGGGCTGATGTATATAAACCCGCCGAATACCTTTATGGAGAAGATGATAGGATCATGACACACCTTGAGTTGGAGGAGCAGATCAACAAAGGAGACGAAAAGGTCATTAACGCGGAAAGTCTCGTGATGATCCAATGCGTAGGCTGCAGAAATGAAGACAGAAATTACTGCAGCAGGATATGTTGTAGCGAGTCTGTAAAGAACGCATTGAAACTGAAAGAGATCAACCCTAAAATGGATATCACCATTCTCTTCCGAGATATGAGAACGTATGGGTTTAGTGAGGATTATTATAGGGAGGCGGCAGATAAAGATGTAAGGTTTATCCGCTACGAACCGCAAGAGAAGCCGCAGGTGGAAGCCGGTGAGTCGGAGGAGGGTCGGCCCGTCCTAAAGGTTACCGCAACGGATTATATCTTAGGGAATAAGTTTGAAATCGATGCCGATATCATTGCTCTGGCTGCCGCCGTTATTCCCTCCGCAGGAAGCAAGGAAGTATCGCAATTATTCACGTTACCTTTGGGGGAGGATGGTTTCTTCCAGGAAGCCCATGTCAAATTAAGACCTGTTGAGTTTGCCACAGACGGCGTTTTTCTTTGTGGAATGGCTCACTATCCTAAGCATATAACGGAAGCGATTAACCAGGCCTATGGAGCCGCTGGCCGGGTCTTAACGCTTCTCTCCCATGATACCGTCATCGCCTCCGGCTCTGTTTGCGAGGTGGATGAGAAGAAGTGTATGGGGTGCGGGCAATGTGTCTCAGTCTGCACGTACGGTGCCATAGAACTTCGTGAGACACGGCAGGGCAAAAAGGCTGTCGTTAATCCTGTTCTCTGTAAAGGAGATGGTCTCTGCAACGCAAAGTGTCCCACAGGAGCTATTCAACTAAAGCACTTTACCGATGAAGAGTTGCTCGCCGAAATTGACGCAGCGGCGGAAGCCGCGTAGGAGTCTAACCCCCTCTATTCCCTTATTAATTTAAGGGGAATGAAAGGAGGTTGAGGTTACGGCTATGAAGCCCGTATCGTTCAGGGTCTGATGGCTACGTGAAATTCTTAAGACGAATACCGTAACCGAATGACGAAACGGGTATCGTTACCGTGACCGGTGGACGGGACCTTCATTTTCAAATTAAGGAAGTGAGATAAGCATGAGTGCAGGACTTAAGTTTAAGCCAAGAATCCTTGCTTTCGTATGCCATTGGTGAGCATACGGCGCTGCCGACATGGCTGGAGTTTCCAGACTGCAATATACGACGGAAGCGAGGCTGATACGCGTCATGTGTTCGAGGCTGATACGCGTCATGTGTTCCGGTAGAGTCGACCTGGAATTTGTACTCCGGGCTTTCTCAAATGGAATGGACGGGGTGTTTATTGGTGGTTGCCGTTTAAATGAATGTAATTATATCACCCATGGAAATTACCACGCACTCACCGTGGTGCTTCTCTGTAAAAAAATAATGGAACATATCGGGCTGAACCCAGATAGGTTAAGGATTGAATTTATGTCTTCGGCGGAAGGAATCTTCTTTGCCGAAGTGATGAGTAAGTTTGGCAGCAAGGTGATGGAGTTAGGACCACTTGGCAAAGGTGAAGGAATAGACCAAAATGAATTAAAGTCCAAACTTGAAGAAATTAGAAAGTTAGTCCCATACATTAAGGTAGTGAAAAATGAGAAGCTGGCGTCACGTCTTGAGAACCCGGAACAATATGACAAATTTTTCACCAAAGACGAAATAGACAAGTTACTGAGCGAAGTCATCTCATACTATATCGACCCGGAAAAGTGCCAGGCCTGTATGACCTGCGCTAAGAGATGCCCTGTAGAGGCGATTATAAGTGCCAAGAACCAGGTCCACGTGATTGAACAAGAGAAATGTATAAAATGCGGAACTTGCTTTGAAGTTTGTCCTACTAAATTTAGTGCGGTGACAAAGATTATTGGCGCGCCTGTTCCTCCTCCTCTTCCTGAAGAGAAAAGAACGATCGTCAGAAAGAAGAAAGAAAAAGGAGAAGGGGATAAGGAGTGAAGGGTTGTTATGCATTTGTAATATCATAGGGAAAATATCAATCCTGGAGGGTTAAATTACGAAGATAAATCCGGATCTTATTTCTCCTTGTGGTCTTTATTGCGGAGTCTGTGCCATTTATATCGCACACCGTGAGCATAATCAAAAACTTAAGGGGGCGTTAGTGAATCTTTACAAGGGAGGAGTTTCCGGCAAAGGAACTCTTCCTAATAGTGAAAATCTTTCGATAGAAGATATTAAATGCCGTGGCTGCTTATCTGATGAACAGTTTATGCACTGCCAACAGTGCGAAATCAGGAAATGCACAAGAGAGAAAAGTTACACCGGATGTCATCAATGCGATGAATTTCCTTGTCAGTATATTGAAAATTTTCCTATGGCTGTAGGCAAAAAGGTTATTTTAAGGGCTATTCCGTATTGGCGAGAAGTGGGTACTGAAAAATGGATTCAAGATGAAGAAGCCCGTTATGTTTGCCCTGAATGCGGCAATAAAGTATTCCGGGGCGCTGTTAAATGTAATCAGTGTAAAGTGAGTTTGGATCTAGACTAATTTTTTATTGACAAGACAAAAGCTCTTTCATCTATAATTGCATTGCATCCACATAAAGGCGGACAGCAAAAGCTTGTGCCTTTCAAGCTGCTTATGAGGGTCGTTGTAAACAATCTCAAGTTGGTCTAAAGAAAAGAATGACTTTTGCCATCCCGAGAAATATTCTGGAATATATCCTATGGGTAAAGACTCGCAAACGGGTAGGAGGTAATCGTGTCGCCGGTTAGCGCAACCTATTGGGGCATACCGGGCTACATCAGTTTTTGGGTTTTGTTCGCCATCGCCTTCGGCTTATTTGCGCAGAGATTTTATTTCCTTTTTCGCCTCATGCGTCTGGGGAAGCAGGAGAACCGCTTTGACAGAATAGGCCTGAGAATCAAGACGATGCTGGTCGAGGTTGTCCCTCAGTGGTGTACCCTGAAAACCGTGACTCGAAAGGACCTGGCTGGAATCGGACATGCTCTGTTATTCTGGTGCTTCAGCCTGTTCTTCATTAGTTACATCATCTTTATAGGTCTGGCCGGAGGCTTTGGACTTTCCCCGGTGATTGAGCGTACCCCCTTTGAGACCGTCTATTTTTCCATCCTGGATATTGCCGCAGTGCTGGTAACCCTGACTTTAATCGTGGCAGCTGTCAGGCGTTATGTCATAAGACCGCAGAGACTGGAGCCTACTGCTGAAGCCGGCATCATCTTGATGATGGTTTTTTCCCTTATGATACTCCATGTTTTCGGCGTGGGCTTTGACCATGCTGCCCGTGGGGTTCATACCTCCTGGCCCCCCCTGGGGGCAACTCTGGCAGGTTTCCTTAGCGGAACCGGCCTTACACAAGGCACACTGGAGGCAGCGTACCGGGGAGTGTGGTGGCTGCATTACCTGGTGATCCTCAGCTTCATGGTCTATATTCCCCGCTCTAAGCACCTGCACATTCTTGCCTCCCTCGTCAATGCCTTCTTCAAACCACTGGGACCTAAAGTGGTGCTTGAGCCCATCCCTATTGAAGAGCAGGAGACCTTTGGCGTATCGAAGATTCCGGTGCCATGTCAATTGTCCTGCCCAGCTTACTGGCAAGTCGCTCTCGCCCAGAGAGGTCATTCGGAACTTGAAAGAGCATTTGCTGGAGACGGGCCTTGGACTGCTTGCCAATAAGGTGGAGGCATCTTCGGAAAGCCGGGCCGAGACTCAGGCCAAGACCCCAGCAAAGACAATGATTGGTGATGTGGTCACCGAGGAAGAGATCTGGGCCTGCACCACCTGTGGCGCCTGCCAAGAGGTATGCCCGGTCAATATAGAACACATACGCAAGATCATCGACCTTAGGCGAAATCTAGTGCTGGCGCAAAGTAAGATGCCAGAAAGTGCCCAGCTGATGCTCAGAAACATGCAGCAGAGAGGACACCCATGGGCTGGAATCCAGTCGATGAGGTTGAGAGGCGACTGGACAAGTGGTCTGGAACTCAACCTATTGGCTGAAGGTGATAACGCGAATACCTTATTCTGGGTAGGCTGCACCGGCGCTCTTGTTGAGCGTAATGTCAATGCAACTCTTTCCATGACGAGGGTGCTGAAATCGGCTGGAGTCGATTTCGGGGTATTAGGCGATGCCGAGACTTGCTGTGGTGACCCGGCACGAAGAGCAGGGTATGAGTTCCAGTTCCAGATGATGGCGGAGCAAAATATTGAAATTTTCAAAAGCCACAACATTAAAGAGATTATCACCACCTGTCCCCACTGCTATAACACCATTAAGCATGAGTACCCGAGGTACGGCGGCGACTTCAAGGTGGTTCACTATACTGAGCTCATCGCTGATTTCATCAGGCAGGGCAAATTGAAACTTACCAACGAGCTGAATTCCACACTCACCTATCATGACCCCTGCTATTTGGGACGTTATAACGGCGTCTATCTGGAGCCACGCCGGATACTGCAGGCTATCCCCAAGGCAAAGCTTGAGGAAATGGAACGCTCGAGAGACACGGGCTTTTGCTGCGGCGGCGGCGGTGGACTCATGTGGATAGAAGAACAGCCCGGTACAACCAAGATTAATCAAATGCGTATTGAAGATGTTCTTAAGACTGGGGTTGAAACGGTAGTGACCGCCTGCCCCTATTGTTTACAGATGTTTGAGGATGCCATCGATCATAAAGAGATTAAGGATTCGTTGAAAGCAAGAGACCTTGTTGAACTCGTAGAAGCAGCAATGAAGCAGTCCTAATGAGGAGGGGAATCGTATGCATACTATCGTCTGTATTAAACAAGTACTTGACCCCGAGATACCACCGGCCAAATTCAAGATCGACCCCGCGGCGAAACAGGTTATTCCTCCTCCCGGAGTGCCGCCTGTGATCAGCGTATATGATGAACGAGCCGTGGAAGCAGCATGCCGGCTCAAAGATAAGCACAAAGGGAAAATAACAGTGATCAGCATGGGGTCAGCGAAAGCTTCTGACGTGATAAAGCACGCCATCTCAATGGGGGCCGACGATGGATTTGTTCTCCAGGATGAAGCCTTCGAAAACCTGGATAGCTTTGGCACGGCTTATGTTTTGGGGAAAGCGATCCAGAAAATTGGCGGGTATGACCTGGTTCTGTGTGGCCGACAGGCCGCGGACTGGGGCGCTGGTCAGGTTGGCTCTATTCTGGCCGA
>SMTZ1_10006377_pt1 | contig 11867 bp, 12 predicted proteins | sample DeeMarSWOR136_30_FD_25667 | JGI IMG/M metagenome (IMG submission 25667) | reverse complement strand
GAATGCTAAGCAACACAGTAAGATTCCAAGATACATGGGATGTCTGACCCAAGAGTAAACCCCTGAGTCAAGAAGTTTAGGTTGATCATGTGCTCCACCGAAAACTGCTTTGTGCGACTTCGCTACCAGATACAGACCAAAACCTAATGATGCAAAGGATGGAAGCAAGAGTAGTGGAAAAGAGGTCACGTCAACTAGAACCGTTGAGTATCCAGAGATGAAGAAGCTTAAAGAATCAATTCCCCACACAACCAAAAACAGTATTAACATAATAAGTTGAATTTTGTCGCAAAGAGGATGCTCAGAACCCAAACCATGCCTCTTTTCTGAAATCTTAACCACCCATTAATCACTTTATATGCGTAAATATTTAATGTTAATGCACAAAAATATCTCTGCAGATGGTGACATTGCAAGAAAATTTTAAACTGGAATTACTTGGTTCGCTTCAGTTGATTGCAGGAATAATCTTGATTCTCCTATGGGCTTTCTACTCTTCAGAATGGTGGTCAGCAGCCTTTGGATTCCTAGCCGTTTTCTTCCTGATTGAAGCAATATGGCACTACATAGTCTGCGATTGCCTACGCTATTTCAAAAAAAGCTGACTAGCCAGCTCAAAACTGGTTATTTCGCAAAAATAGTGGCGCCCTGGCCGGGATTTGAACCCGGGTCGGGCGGGCGACAGCCGCCTATACTAGACCGGACTATACTACCAGGGCATTCATTTCCCTAAAAAGATAGAGGCTTCTACTTAAGTTTTTCATTGTGAGAAGATGTGATGAAAAAGGCAGGGTTTCAGTTTGGTCTCATGCTTCGTGAAGCTCTGATCGATATGGCACCATAGACTATGATGAAGAGAAGTATCAAACTGAATAGTATGAGAAGCAACTGTCCAGTAGAAATTGAAATTTCTTCAAACATAGTGGATCTACAAGTTGAAGAGAGAGTAAAACGTATATAAAGGAAATTTCGGGTTCAAAAATGATGAAAAACATGGCGTATTTTGAGCCTAACCATATTCTAGATTCGGTAATAGAAAGGAAAAATACTTGAATTTAACTAATCGTCTATAAGTTTTAATATTTCCTTTATGTCTGGCTCGACTGTTAAAGGTGTGTTGGCGAATCTATTATCTGGGTTAAAATGGTAGTCCACTATTGCCTTAACATCTTTAAGCATGTGACCAGTTGAAATACCGACAACAGTCTCATCTGCGTCTATTTCACCTTGCTCCACAAGTTTTTTGGCTCCTGCCACGGTTGCAGCTGAAGCGGGTTCACATCCAAATCCATTCTTGCTTACCATAGCCATAGCATCCAATATGGCTTCATCAGAAACCTGTGTTACAACACCGTCAGTAAACTCTAGGGTCCGCAGAGCCTTCTTCAAATTCACAGGCTTAAGAATCTCTATTGCACTTGCCCGTGTTGACGCCTTAATGCCCTTTCTATCCACTTCGCCATAATATTCATCGATAATTCCGTTGTCAATGTTCCCATTATTCCACCTCAGTTTTCGGGAATTAAATAACTCAGCTAAAGTAGGTGCACCCTCTGCAACAACCACTGCCATCCGCGGCTTCTTCTTTATCCAACCATACTCGTAAAGCTCCATGAACGCTTTACCGAAAGCCGAAGTGTTCCCCAAATTTCCGCCAGGAAACACAATCCAATCAGGTACTTCCCAACCCAGATAATCAAGCACCCGATACATCATAGTTTTTTGTCCTTCAAGCCTAAAAGCGTTCAAGGAATTAACCACGTAAATCCCGCTCTCCATTGAAAGCGCCTTCACCATCGCCATCGCAACATCAAAATCGCCCTTCACCTGCAAAACCCTAGCACCATATGCAAGGGATTGAGCAAGCTTACCTTTGGCAATTTTTCCTGCACCAACAAGTATCACAGCTTCCATATCCAACTCGTTTGCAGCAAACGCCGCTGCAGAGCTTGAAGTGTTTCCAGTGGAGGCACAAACAACTTTTTTGGCTCCAACCATCCGCGCATGCGTAAAGGCAGTTGCCATGCCATTGTCTTTGAAAGAGCCGGTTGGGTTATCTCCCTCGAACTGCAGCCAAAAGTTTCCAGTTTTTACACCAACATAATCGGCAACTCTAGTTAAATGGAACGGTTTTGTTCTTCCCTCGGCGCCGTCTAGAGAGACCAGCTTTTGGCTGTAATCATCATAGTTGTCAGTGTCCACTCCCGCAAAATTAATTAGTTCTCGGTATCGCCAAACCCCACTTTCATTAAATATGTTCTGCCTATGATTTAGTCTCTCAGAAAACGTTTCCTGCAAACTTTTCGGGAAATCCCCTTTGTATCTGACATCAAGAAGTTCGCCACAATCACATGTGGTTCTTCGTTCTGTGATATTGTACTTTTTTCCGCAACTAGGAATAATACATTGCAGCCAACTTATTGTCTTCATGAAAACTAAATCTCCCGAATTCCTATTTTTATACTTGACTTCTGCCTTAAATACTCCGTAAGGAGTACCCCAAACAGAAGCACAGTAAAGCTCTTAAATGTTGTACGATAAATGCGCGATATTATGGGACAAAAAAACGGAGCCGCGCCTCCAGCTCAAGGAGTTCCTATAGTTCTAACCGGCTCAGCTACAGACATGAGCGACTTCAAGCTCAGTCCATTCAGAGCATTCACTGGAGGATTTCCAACAGCCATAATCCCAAGGTTCCTACTTAGAAGATACTGGTACCCAAGAGTCCCCACAAACGGAGATTACACCGCTAAATTTGCGCCCTATGGAATGCGAAAAATTGAAGCCGCCCTAATCAAAGAGTTCGGGGCACAAAAAGTTGCGGTAGTTCACCCATACGACTTGAAAACTTTTGTGGGACCAAACACGAAAGTTATCGGAATATCTTCAATGGAGCCAGCTGGAACTGGTTTTGTCAGCCGAACCTACACGTCTCTCGTGGGTTTTGGAGGGGAACCGGTGGCTGCTGCAGAATTCAGAGATCTGATAACAAATCCAATTCTGCGAAAGTGGGGCGCCAAAATAGTTCTTGGGGGTGCAGGCGCTTGGCAGATTCATAGAGCAAAGCTGCAAAAGAAATATGGAATTGACTGCATCGTAATGGGTGAAGGCGAAAAGACCGCCATAGAAATTTTCCGCAAGGCATTCAACGGAAAAAAACTTCCAAGAGCAGTTGAAACTGAGCCGCCCGACCCAAAGGAAATTTGTCCCATAGTGAATCCATCGATCTTCGGCACCGTGGAGATTACGCGCGGTTGTGGTCGTGGCTGCAAGTTCTGCTCACCCATGATGAGGAGACGCCACTCATTTCCTCTAGAACACATCATGCAGGAAGTCAAATTGAACGCAAAAAATGGGACAAGAATGATAATCTTGGCGAGTGAAGACATCTTCTTGTATCGATGTAATAACAAGTTTTTGCCAAACCGTGAAGCAATCGTCGAGTTAATCAATTCAATCGCAGCTGTCCCAGAAGTGGAGTTCATTCAACCGGCTCACGCTGCTTTGGCACCTGTTGTCTGTGACCCTGAGATGATTGAAGAGATTGGACCAGTTCTTCGCGAGAAATCATACTGGGTCACAAATGAAACTCGGCATAGCTCGGTTGAAGTTGGCATTGAAACAGGAAGCATTCGACTCATGAAAAAGTATATGCCGGGAAAGACGCTTCCATACAAACCCGAAGAATGGCAGGATGTCGTAACCAAGGCAATCGAAATCATGAATGAAAACTACATTTGGCCTTTGGCAACGTTAATCGTTGGTTTGCCTGAAGAAACTGAAGATGATACGATTGCAACGCTTGAGCTTATTAGCAAACTGAAAAATAACAAACTGTTTTATGTGCCGTTACTCTTTACTTCTGAAGACGATTGCATGCTTAGGGAAGCACGGCACATGGACTTGAAGCATTTAACGCCGCTTCAATGGGAACTTCTAGCTACATGCTGGAGGCGGAACATAGAAATTTTCGCTGACGGCTCTCAATGGCCAACCAAGTTTGTTACCATCCTTGCTTACGTGCTGTATTACAGATGGAAGCATGGAAAAAAGTCTTTACAACCACTACTGAAGCTCTCAGGAATGAAGGATTATTTGTAACCTTGAGTATGAGTATTGTAAATATTCATCGCAAACCAAGTTTTATGCTCGCATTTGTTCACACTCTCCCTAAAGTAGGCGGGTAACATTAAAACAGAACCTTGCGGATAAGGAATAGTAACGGAAGGGGGCGACAAAAAAGTGAAAACATTAGTTCTGTCTGAAGAAGCTGTGAAAAAATTACTTAGTTTTGAGGAAGTGACTGATGCTGTAGAATCGGCATTCAGAATGAAGGGTTTAGGTCATGCCCAAATGCCTGCTAAACAATACCTTTTTATGAAAAAATATAACGGCGACGTAAGGACTATGCCCGCATATCTTGAAGAAAACGGTACGGTTGTCGTAAAAGTTGTGAATTCGCATCCTGAAAATCGAAGATATGGATTGCCTACAGTTATGGCAATGATAATTTTGATTGACCCAAGAACTGGTGCACCTATAGCGATAATGGGAGGAACATGGATTACTGCCTTGAGAACTGGTGCAGCTGGAGCCATAGCAGCGAAGTATCTTGCTAACCCAAACCCAAAAACCATTGGCTTTGTAGGTGCAGGAATCCAAGCGAGAACACAACTCATGGGGCTTCAGCTTGTTTTCAAGAAGATTGAAGAAGTAAAAGTGTGGGATCGAGCTGAAAAAGCAGCTTTAAAGTATGCTGAAGAAATGAGAATAAAATATAATCAAGAATTCATTTATCCGGTAAAAAGCATCAAGAAGGCTGTGCAAGGGGCTGATGTCATCGTGACTGCTACGCCTTCAAGAAAACCTTTAGTGTCTGCAGAGTGGGTAGATGAAGGAACACACATTAACTCTATAGGTGCAGACGCTCCAGGGAAACAAGAGTTGGATCCAGCCATCTTGGTTAAGTCAAAAATTGTTGTGGACGACTGGAGTCAGAGTTGTCACGGTGGCGAAATCAACGTTCCACTAGCTAAAGGAATAATCAAGAAAGAGGACGTTTGGGGCGACATCTGCGAGATAGTGGCGGGATTGAAGCCTGGAAGAATTTCACCAGATGAAATCACAGTTTTTACCTCCACGGGGCTTGCCATACAGGACGCCGCCGCAGCCAATGTTGCATACCAAAAAGCCTTGAAAGAAAAAATCGGTGAATCAGTAGACATACTGAACATTTGAAATGATAGTGGCGGGTCCGGGGGGAATTGAACCCCTGACCCCCGGGTTAAAAGCCCGGTGCTTTAGGCGCATGTTGCTCTTCCTTGCTAAGCTACGGACCCTCTTAGGTTTTGGGATATGCGATTAAATTAAGGGTTTCTATCCTCCTCTGGAAAACAGAAGGTAACAGATGATATTTAAAAAAAGGTTCTGGAAAAAGAAAAAGGTGAGGGGGGTGACAGGGGTTGTTTTTCTGCGTTGTCTAAGCGGTTTCTTCCCAAGTTTTTTCCAGATATTTCAGGGAGAAGGGTTTCACCATTCTCTCTTCGCCTGTGGTCATTAGAAAGCTCTGTAGGTTTTGTAGATTTTCAGCCCACTCTGTTTTTAGGTTGTCTATGAAACTGGAATAGCTAGAGAAATTCTTGTGGAAAGACATTATTGCGTAGTCCATTCCCATGCCTTCGCCTCCTGCTGCGAAAACAACGTTGGGGTTCTTCGTAGCCCACTTCTTTGCATTCTCAGTCAATTCTGGTATTCCTTTGGCTTTGATTAGGGTTAAGGCCATTATCTCGAATCCAAGCTCCGTCCAATCAGGTATAACTGTGTAGTCCACTATGGCTGTCTTCTCTAGTCGCTGTCTCATCCGGGTTATGGTTGGCTGCGAAACTCCTATGATTTTGGCGATTTCCCTGTCGCTTCTTTTCGCGTTCTTCATAAGCTCAAACAAAAGCTTGAGCATTCTCTTTTTCATCATAGCTACAGATTCACAATATGGCTAAATATAAATATTATGTATAAGAGATGGGTGCAGATGTGACTTAAATAGACATATAAACATCAAAGTTCTTATTACATCTTGAAGAGAAAAAAAGCCCTCTTTTATGGCGAAAGTGTCAATCTTTTCGGTCAAGAGGAACCCAATCTTCAAAAATAGGCAATCCCGTCAACGAGATGACATTCAAAAACTACATTGTAAACTTTTCTCCTCCCGAGAGAATGCGCTCCAGCGCGGAACTGAGATTAATCAATCCCTGATTTGTTTTCCCAGAAACAGGTATCAGTTGGAACTCCAAACCTAAACGATAAATAGCCTGCATCATATCTCTGCTGAGAAGCCGTCGCGTACCGTTCAATTTCTCTTCAATAACAGCCTCAAGAGCTTCAGGGTCACCGGACCACTCCAAAACACGGTTAGCCTCTTTAGGGGGAAGGAGGTCACATTTTGAAAGCACATGTAGCTGCGGAAAGAAGAAGCGGTTATAAACTGCAGCTGAAAGGAACATGTTCGAGACGTAGTTGAGGGGATTAAAGGAGAAAACAGCGTCAAAGAGGTATACTATGGCTTTTGGCTCCTTTGTCAGCTCATTCGCTATATATGGTCCGCTGGCCCTAAAAGCAAACAGCTCCATTTGTCCTGGAGTATCAACGATAACCACGTCGGACTGGAGGTCTTCGATTTCTCCTCCAAGCCTTTCAGCTTCCTCTGCTATCAGATCAGCAGCTAGGATTAAGGCTCCGTTGGGTCCAAGCCCATACTCATTCATGATTTGATTAATATTTATGTAATTGCGGATGTCAATGTCGGGGACATAGGGCAAATTCAAGACGCCGGGGTCCAGATTCACGGTCGCTGCCTTCTGTTTCCCGATTTTGAGCCATTCATTAAAGGAGGCTGTGAGAAGAGATTTTCCAGACCCAGCTGTTCCGATAATAAAGATAATGAACATTCAGACACCTTGGTGCACAGGAAATTACGTGAACTCCATATTTCCATTAGATAATATATTTTTTGTCCACTTTTTCAAAATCTTTCACGATTTCTATGACTCGTTTTGGAACATCCAAGGCGTCTAAAGGAATATCCTTCAGAATGGACCATGGACCAAGCTCTGCTAGCTGCGTAGTAATGTGGTCTGGGCCAAAGGATTCTCTGGAAATCTTGTACACTAAGGGTCTAACCTGTGATTCTCTTGTGCGTCCCAGCGCGTGGAGATACTCGTGAATAAGCAAGACATATACAAAAGAGTTAATCAAACGCTTGGACTTTGACGCTGCCTCAACGATGTTCACGAGGGCGCGATTCAAGACAATGTTGTTGGTTCCCAAGGGATGATAGGCTCCTAGCCGGAGGGGAAGATCGTCGAGAAACAGCATCATTCCGACCCTTTGTTCGTTCAAAGAATTTTTGACAGTGGTTTTCACTATCTCCCAAACTTCTGCATATCCCTCTGCGTTTTCCAGTTTGGAACGATATTCCTTCACCTTCAAGGAATTCTCCTTGTTAGACTTCATATTCCTTCCATCCGCTCTCACGAAGAGCCTTTAGATCATTTCAGGTTTCTGATTTGACTGGCTTGATTTTTCCACCCTTTCCCTGAATCAGCTCCGTAAGTTGAATGAGTGCTTTGCTGACTTGCTTTCTGGCAGTGCCGGAGTCTTTGGCTGTTGTTGAGAGATGAAATTCTATGCGTGGAATCCTTTCAGCCCCTTTCGGGTGGGATTTTACATAAACTTGAGGGTTGCTGTGCATCACCTTCTCGATTAGAGGAGCCATCTCTGATTCTATAACTCTTGTAGCCTCCATGCTTGTTTCAAAGAAAGTCACGTTGCGCGCAGCTTTCTTCAGGACAGAAACCACTGACTTGTCAAATATGCTCTTCATCTCAGAGGGAACCCCGGGAAGAGCTAGTACAGTCACATTTTCATGTTCCACAACTACTGCGGGAGCTGTTCCAACGGGATTATAAAGAGGTGTGGCTCCTTCTGGAAGCTTAGCCATCTTTACACGATAAGGAGTCAACTCAGCCACCTCCATCCTACCCTCCTGCGCATAGCTGAGGTACTTCTCCTTAACCATCTTCAAAGCTTCTTCGTTGATTTTGATCTTGCGCCCCAACGCTTTAGCTAGGCCTTCCAAGGTTTTATCGTCAAAGGTAGGACCTAACCCTCCCGTGGTTAGGAGGAAACAGGGGCTGCGTTGAATCGCTTCGTTTATGGCACATGATATTTCGTCGATGTTGTCGCCCACAACAGTGACGCGGCGGGCGGTTAGTCCCAGGGTGGTGACTCTTTTGGCTAGCCATTGGGCGTTTGTGTTCAGGGTTTTACCTATGAGAAGTTCGTTTCCGATGCAGATTATTTCTACAAACTGATCCATGGGAACATCTAACCTGAAGGGTCTGATTATTAAATTAAATTTGACGGGTAATAACTGCTTTGTTTGCGAGTGAAGTTTCGGTTAAAAAGCATGTTACCTACGTTGTTGTCAAAACGTTACGTTTTGGCAGATGCTATTTTTTCTTGCTGAGCCACCACTTCAGATAATCCTTTCTCTGTTGTTGGCGCTGGTCCTCTTCGGTTTCGAATCTTGGTCTCAGCTTTTGCTGCAACTCGAAGAGTTCTTGAGGGGTGAGAGAAAGACCGCAGCTCTTACAAACGTAACATTTCGTACGGGATACATATTGTAGTTCTCCGCCGCATTCAGGGCAATACCGCATATTCTTCGCCTTTTTTCATGTGTTCTTCTGTTGATATATAAAGGTAGATGCTTGAAAAATAGATTTCGGATTCGTTTAGTAGCCGAGGCAGGTCCATCGTGGTATAAAAAATCTTTTAACATTTTGGGGGTGTACATTTAGTATATGCAATAATTTTTTGGAGGAAACTAGATTGACAGGAATCTTTGGAACTGGGGCACTACTTCAGACAGACATCAACCTCATACTACAGATAGTAATGTTCCTAATCATTATCTTCAGCTTGATTTACAAGAATAAAATGAAATTCAAGATACATGGTGGATTAATGGGAATAGCTGTTATATTGCACGTACTTTCCTTTTTAGTAGTAATGGGACCTTCATTCTCTGAAGGTTATGAGTATTTTACAACAGCTACTTCTGATCTGGGAGTCCAAACAACTTGGATTCATGCTATCCCAGGAGCTATCGCAATGATTCTAGGAATGGTGTTGGTGGGAGCATGGGCGCTGCGTCCATCCAATATTGGGGCTTGCAGCAGAAGGAAGAGAATCATGGACATAACGACTCTGCTTTGGCTTGTATCTTTGATATTCGGAATAGCAACTTACCTAGTCTTTTACGTTTAACGAAAATTATTGAGAAGAGTTTACTCCAGACTTCGATATTGCGGCTACGACAAAAGAGACAGCGTTGAGCCCCATACTTTCATTTTATAAAATTGGTTAACCCTGCCTCTTTCGCCAGTTCAATGGCACGGTTCCTTTCCCTTTCTGTGAGCCCCCTTTGCAGTTCAGGTATCTCATGGCTTCTCCATTCTGGGCGATACTGGAACATCAAGTTTACGCGAATCCAGTCTCCGAGGTTTTCGGCAATCCACTTCAATACAGGTTTTGTGCAGCACTCAAGATGTTCCGGCAGGACCAAAACGCGGATGATGAGTTCCCCATATTTTTTGGCGAACAGGTGGTTTCGGGTGCAAGCCATCCAATAGCCGGGAGCGTTCGAGATCTTTTCTGCGCATTCTTTGGGTCCATACTTGAAGTCAAGGAGATACACATCCACGAATCCGGCAAGCAGTTTTGCTGTCTCTAGGCTGTAGTAAGAGTTGGAGTTCCAAACCACAGGCACGTTCACATCAACATGTTTGAATGTTTCAAGCCACTGTGGTAGCCATGAGGTAGGGTCTCCACCAACAAGATTGATGTTTCTGCAGCTGCCCTTTCGAAGCTGCTCTATTGCCTTCGCCAACTGTTCGGGTGTGCAGATGTTTCCAGATTCGAACCACTGGGATATGCTCCAGTTTTGGCAGTGGAGACATCGTAGTGTGCAGCCTAAAGTGAATATGGTTCCGGAGGGAACCAGTTCAGGCTCTTCGCCAGTGTGCGGGAATATGGTTGAGACTGTAATTTGGGTTCCGCATTTGCAGTAACCTAATTCTCCCCTGAGCCTGTTGGAGCCACATCTGCGGGTACAGAAACAGCAATTCTGGAGGATGCGGTTCGCTATCTCGATCTTCAGATCAAAAAATGATTTTTCTGGAGTCGTCAATTCTTCTAGGTGTTTTTGGCGGGTGTCTATTTCCTTTTCAAGGAGACTGAACTCTTCGATGAGTTGCTCATGGAGTTTCCACAGTTTCGTCAGTGAATAGTTTTTGTTGAATTTGGCGGATAGTTTTTTTGCGATAAGGAACTTGGCTGGTTTGTCGTCTTCCATGACTGCGAAGTATCTTGCTAAGCTAGTTCGAGCCTTCTTGTCCCTGAGCACGGCTTTTGCGTCGGGTCTCCAGCTTGTCCACATGACTTTTCGTCCATGAAAACTATGTAAGTCATCAATTTATAGAAGTTGGGTTCAAGGTTTCTGGCGTTCAGCACACTTCATAAAAAGGGGAAAGATGGAAAAAACTATAGCATAAAAAGATAAGATAATATGTTGGGGTTGATGAAAGATGGCAACAACAGCAGCTACAACAGCAGCCATAGTAGCGCAGCACACCAGCTCGTATCGAGTTAAATTCAGGAGAAAAGAGTTTCTGGAATTGGTTGAAATAGCCAAACCCAAACTAATCTATCATACAGGCAGAATGCACTTTTTCGCCTATGATGGCTTTGTCATGTACACCTTCGAGTGCCAAGACAGCGACTTCAAACAACAAGTTCTGCATGCAATCGAATTCTCAAACCAAGCATGGAGCGAGTAACTCTACCCGAACCCTCTTTTTTTATTATATTTAATTAGGGAAGACAACAGTTTGCTGGTTGCTACAAGAGAGGGAACATAATTGTCATCCCAATGCTTCCACATCTACCCAAAGCCGCCATTCGACTTCGAGCTGAACTGCCGTGTTTTTGGGTACGAAAAGCCCATGCCGGAAGTCTTTGAAATGGGAGTTTGGAAGCGGGCACTACGGTTAGGTTCTGGCAAGCTGATTCCTGTTGCATTACGGTCCTTCGGCACTATTGAGGAGCCCAAAATTGAGGCAAAATACTTCCAGACCATCAGTGAACAGGAAAGACAGGAATTATTAAGGAATCTGGACTGGATATTTTCTTTTAGCCAAGACCTGACTGCCCTCTATGCTTTTATGGACAGAGACCCCGTCCTAAGAGACTTGAAACAAAAATTTTATGGATTGAAGGCTGGAAGCATCGGAGCCACAGTGTTTGAAAGCATAATCAAATCAATAATCCAGCAGCAAATCTCAATACGCGTAGCTTTCTCAATTACAAACACAATGGTAACCAGCTTCGGTGAACACATAGACGCAGAGGAATCTATCTACTATGATTTTCCATCAGCTAAGAGGCTCGCTGAGGCAACTCTTGAGCAGATAAGGCAGTGTGGGTTAAGTTGGCGAAAAGCAGAGTACATCAAAGGAATAGCTACTAAAACCGTGGATGCTAAATTTGATCCTGAGAGTTTAAGGACATTCTCAAACGAGCAGGTGATAGAGACCCTGAAAAAGTTTCGTGGAGTAGGAACATGGACTGCCGAAATGGTGCTTTCCGCTGGTTTAAAGAGAAATGCGTGTATTCCCGCAGGTGATCTAGGCGTCAGACGAACATTTTCAAGATTATTCTCTGATGAAAGATTACTTTCAGAAACTGAAGTCAGAGGGATAGCTGAGGAATGGCGAGAATTCACGAAAGATATAGCATATTACATATCCTGT
>SMTZ1_10006376_pt1 | contig 11868 bp, 6 predicted proteins | sample DeeMarSWOR136_30_FD_25667 | JGI IMG/M metagenome (IMG submission 25667) | reverse complement strand
TCCTTATCCAAAGTACTTTAAAATCAATGACGCTATAAAAAATGCAAATAATGGAGATGAAATTTGGGTCTATAGTGGAACCTATAACGAAGAAGTAAAGATTCTTGCTGATGATTCTAGACTACTCAGATTAAAGGGCATTCCTGAAGAATTAGAAAATGGAACTGATACAGGTAAGCCCATTATAAGTCCAAAGGTCAGTACGGGAAATGCAGTCACAATCAAGGAAAATGAGTGTTATATTTCAGGTTTTGATATAAGAAATCCTTTGGCTAGCGGAAATAAAAGTGGCATCTATTTAGAAGGTTCATCTAATACTATAATAGGAGATATGAATATATCTGAGAGTCCACAGGGTATTTATTTATATAATTCAGCTAATAATGGAATAACGGAGAATAATATTACCGATAATGGGCGTTTTGGTATCCTGTTATCCTCTTCACCACACAATTCTATTTATGGTAACTTTTTCAAATCAAATGGAATTATTATAAAGGGTGATGATTTGGAGGATTGGAATACCCACATAATAGAAAACAACAACATAGATGGAAAGCCTATATATTATTATAAAGATGAGAATAACAAAGTTTTACCTTCTAACGCAGGTCAAGTAATATTTGCTAATTGTAGAGATTGTGATGTGAAGGATCTTATTATTTCAAGTGTAGATACTAGTATTCAATTAGGATTCTGCCACAGAAATGTGATTTCTGAGAATACTATAACAGACAACAGCTATAATGCTATCTATTTATCTAATTCATATAATAACAGTATATCTGAAAACGAGATAATAAATAACAAATATGATGGTATATCTTTATCTAATTCATATGATAATTCAGTATTTAACAATAATATTTCTAATTCATTATTTGACGGCATCTATTTACATAATTCATATGATAATAGAATATATCAAAATGTATTAACTTATAATGATGATGACGGTATCCATTTAATGAAATCAAATGCTAACGAGATTTTCTATAACCATATAAAAGGAAATAATCGTGGCTTAAATTCTATAACTTCTAATAATAATATCATATACAATAACACCTTCCTTGAGAACAAAAACCAACAGGGTGACTTCCAAAATGCCAATGATAATGGTACTAATATTTGGAATTTAAGTAAAGGAGGTAATTACTGGGATGACTATATAATTTATTACCCTGATCCAAAGGATACAGATAATGATGGTTGCTGGGATGATCCTTATCCTATTTATACTCAACCTCCTTTGCCCATTGTTAAGAACTGGGATAAACATCCTTTTTCGAAACCTTTTAAAAATGAACCACCTAATACACCCGAGATCTCTGGGAAAAGATTTGGAAAAATTGGTGAACAATACGATTATAAAATCGATACATTAGAACCAAATCTAGATTACATTACATATTATATTGAATGGGGTGACGGTGATAATGACTCGTTTGGACCAATTAAACCACCAGATTATAAAGCAACTGCTACTCATACATGGACTACTAAGGGGCTGTATAAAATAAAGGTGAAAGCCATAGATAAGTTTGGCGCAGAAAGTAATACGGGAATACTAACAGTTTATATTATAACGCCACGAAACAAACCTATCGTTTTCAATTTCAACATACTTAGTTGGTTTTCAGAACATTTCCCATTGCTGGAAAGACTCCTGATATTGATTAGAGTGATATGAAAATTATGTGTTGCCCTATAGTATAAGGTACATCTATATCAAAAAATCATATTACATAGTAATATCTTTAAGGGAGGAAAACAAAAAATGAAAAAAATATTACCATTTTTAATAATTGGATTATTAGTCCTTTTAAGTATTGAAGCTGTTGCGATACAGGAAGAAAACAACACTAACCATAAACCGTTGCAGGATCCTGAAATTTTTGATGATGTTGGGGACACGCCTTTAAGTTTATTAGATATTGAAGCAGCATGGTTTTATGAACAGGTCAATGAACCGGACTATCTGTTCACCGCTATGAAAATCCATATGATAAAGGAAAATTACAATGCAGTGTTTTCAATTCGTTGGTCATATGATGGAAAGGACTATGCGGCTGGAGTGAATACGTTTTATTTAAGAGACACTATATTTCGCAGTGGTTTACCAAAACGTGCAACCTATTGGCAGTGGAATCGTATGCCAATATGTGAAGGAATACTTGATATAGAGGAGAGGGTGATCACATGGAAGATTCCGAAAAGCTCTATCGGCGATCCCCAACCTGGTGATATGTTAACAAACACAAAGGCAAATGCTGTTCCAGGATTTCCGCTGAGCTTTCTGTATTTTGTAATGCAACTTGATTATCGGGATTTTGCTCCAGATAATGTCGGGGAGTATGGACACAATTACTTTGTCCAATTTTAAGTCTTTTTTTCTTTTATTTTTCTTCCAAAATCCTGAGCATATCCTTAGCTTTTCTAAGAAAATGATTTGCTATATGAAGTTTAGATTCCACCGCTCTAATGCAATCTAATATTTCTGTGATGTTCATATTTATGCTTTGAAAGAAAAGGAAGAGATTACTAGAAAAGAGTATATGAGCCATAATCTTTTAAATAAAATGTATTTATTCCCAGTTTGATGAAACCTATTCTACAGGTAGCCCTTGATCTTCTAAATGAACACAGAGCACTTGCTATTGCAAAGGATTCAGTTAAAGGAGGAGCAGACTGGTTAGAAGCAGGAACTCCTTTAATTAAAAGTGAGGGTATGGAAATAGTTCGGAAACTAAAAGAAACATTTCCAAAAAAAACACTTGTAGCGGATATGAAAACAATGGATACAGGTGCATTTGAAACAGAGATGGCAGCAAAGGCCGGTGCAGATATAGTATGTGTGCTAGCAGTTTCAGATGATAGCACGATAATTGATGCTTTGAAATCAGCCCGAAGATATGGAGCAAAGCTGATGGTAGACCTCATTGGTGTAAAAGATAAGATAAAACGCGCAGAAGAACTAGAAAAAATGGGCGTCAACTATCTATGCATACATGTAGGAATCGATGAACAAATGATTGGTAAAACACCACTAGATACCCTTAAATCTCTAGTAAAACAAACAAATATCCCTATAGCAGTTGCAGGTGGAATAAACAGTGAGACAGCTCCTGATATTGTTAAGTCTGGTGCTAGTATTGTAATTGTCGGTGGAGCAATAACAAAGGCAAAGGATGTGAAAAAAGCAACAGAACAAATAAAAAAATCAATAATCGAAAAGAAATTTATAAAAACTGAATTGTTTAAAAAATATGATAAATCAGAGCTGAAAATGGCCTTTTCTCTTGTATCTACACCAAATATTTCAGATGCAATGCACAAACAGGGTGCAATCCATGGTATAAGACCAATAAAACTTGGTTTTCATATGGTTGGTAAGGCTCTTACTATTCGCACATTAGATGGAGACTGGGCAAAGCCGATTGAAGCAATTGATCAAGCAGAAAAAGGAGATGTAATCGTTGTTGATGTTTCTGGAGGAAAAACAGCTATTTGGGGAGAACTTGCAACATGGAGTGCAAAATTAAAAGGACTTGCTGGTGTAGTAATCGATGGAGCTATAAGAGATCTTGATGACCTAGTCAAAATGGATTTCCCGATTTTTTCAAGACATATTTCTTCAAATGCTGGTGAACCAAAAGGTTTTGGTGAAATAGGAGCCGAAATAACATGTGGAGATCAAATAATAAAAACTGGTGATTGGATCATTGGAGATGATTCTGGAGTAGTAGTGGTTCCTCAGGAAATTGCTCAGGAAATTGCAAATCGTGCGCTAGATGTAAAGGAACATGAGAATCGAATTCGTGAGGAGATAAAAAGCGGTGGATCTCTTGGAACTGTTGTTAAGGTCAAGAAATGGGAGAAAAAAATCGGATGAAAAAAGTAGTCTTTTTTACTGATCCAAAGAAACTTAATAATGCTCTTGATTATTTCAATATTCAAAGTTTTTCTGGAAAATCCATACCAGTTAAACTTCATATGGGTGAAATAAAAAACAAACATTTTTTAAAACCTGATTTGGCAAAAGTTGTTATTGATGCTCTAAAAAAAGTAAATGCCGATCCCTATCTTTACGACACAACAGTTGCTTATCCTGGATTAAGGAGTATGAAAAAAGGTTATGAAAAACTTGCAAAAATCCATGGCTTTACAAAGAAAAAAGTTGGCTGTAATGTTATCATAGATGATTCAGGAGTTGTTGTAAAAATTAATGGTAGAGATTATGAGGTTGCTGATCATATATTCAATGCTACTCATATTTTTGGTTTAACTCATTTAAAAGGTCATATTCAATCGGGAATGGGAGGTGCAATCAAGAATTTTGGTATGGGTTGTGTAACAAAAGAAACAAAAAGAAGCATTCATCATGGTAGCAAACCTGTTTTTCAGAAAGATGCCTGTACTTATTGTGGTGTTTGTGCGGAGTTATGTCCATTTAATGCATTAAAAGTAAATAATAATAAATGGACATATATCAATAGTAATTGTTTTGGTTGTGGAATTTGTGTTGATGCTTGTGAATCAAAAGCCTTAATCTATCGGGATGCAGATTTTCAATTATTACTAGCTAGTGCAGCAAAAGCCTGTGTCCAAAATAAAAATGCAATCTATCTAAATGAACTTAAACGGATAGCAAAAAGTTGTGATTGCGATCCTACCTATAATCCAATTATTTGCCCAGATATTGGTTATCTTGTCTCTGATGATATCGTTGCTATTGATAAAGCATCACTTGATCTAATAAACGATTTAAAAGGAAATATCTTTGAAAAAAAAAATAAAGTAGATCCATATAAGCAAATAGATTTCGGTGAGGAAATTGATCTTGGATCATCTTCTTATCAACTGATTGAGTTATAATCCAATATTAATTTATTAAGATGCAAAAAACGTCATAGAAAGTTACATACTCAAAAAAACTGTAAAAACCTTGTTTTAATTAAAAATTAATTTTAATCGTTCTATCTGGAGGTACTTATTTTCATTAAACTAAATATTTATATTATTTTATTATATTACTATTGTTAATTATTCTAATTTAAGGGAGGCAGTACCTATTTACAAAAAAAGAAATATATATCTATCAGTAGTATTAGTTAGTTTTTTGGTATCAACAATAATTATTCCAACACCAATTACTGCTGAAAATAAGCAACCTATAGAAATAAATTCTAATATTATAATTACTATAAGATTCAATGAAGATGATTTTGAATTCAAAAAGTACAATGGATATGATGTTATCACTTGTCCTGATGGAGGATTAATAACTGACATTGGCAAACCTATGTTACCCTTGAAAAATATTATGGTAGCACTCCCAAGTAAAATCAAAGCAACTAATGTCAAAATACTTGATTTTAAAGAAGAAGTTATGCAATCTACTTATAACATAATATCAGCACAAGCTCCACAAAAAGTTGGACTATATATTAATAAACCTACTGATTTGCATAACATTGATAATTTAGAGATTACAGATTTATATCCATTAAAAAAAGTAGAATTAATAGGTATGACTGATTTAGCAGGTCAGGGTATTGCTATTATAACAATTTATCCATTTCAATATAATCCTTATTTTAAAACTTTGAAATTCATAAGTGAAATAAAAATTGAAATTGAGGGTGAAATTGGATACAATTATGGAGATTATTTACCATATTATATTCCAAATTCCAAAATAGATTTATATAAAGAAAAAATTTGTGAAATGGTTATCAATCCAGAGGAGGTAACATTACAAAAAACTCAAGGTTTTCAACCAATCGGTATTCAACCTGGAAATTATGATTATGTAATTATTACAAAAAATGATTGGGTATCAGCTTTTCAACCACTAGCAGATTGGAAAACCCAGAAAGGAATTCCAGCAAACATTGTTACAACTGAATCAATTTATGCTAATTATAGCGGTTCTACTAACCAAACTAAAATAAGATCATTTATTCAAGATGCTCATAGTAATTGGGGTACCAAATTCTTTCTTCTTGGAGGTGATACCGATACAATACCATATCACATTGTAACATTTAATGGCGATGACATCCCAACAGATACATATTACTCAGATTATGATGATGACTGGACTTGTGAGGTTGATGTAGGTCGAGCTTCTGTTACTGGCACTGGAACAGGTGCTGGAAAAATTGGTAATTTTGTTTTCAAAACAATAAATTATGAAAAAAACCCACCAAATAGTAGTTTTGCAAAAAATATATCCTTATTTGGTTTTGATCTTGATTGGACTACAGATGGAGAGGATTGTAAAATTGACATTGATAGTTTATACATTCCATCAAATTGGACTGTAACAAAAGTGTATGATAGCCATAGTGGAAATCATGAGGATAATGTTGATGCTGCAGTAAATTCTGGACAAAACATAATTAATCATATTGATCACAGTGGTCAATATTATATGGGAACTGGTTATACAAATCATAATTGGGGTCTTAATACCTCAGAAGTTGATGATTTTTCAAATGGCAATAAACAAAGTACTTTGTACTCAATTGGTTGTTTGGCAGCAGCATTTGATTATAATAACTGTATAGCTGAGCATTTTGTACGTGATACTGATGGTGGCGGGGTAGGATTTATTGGAAATACTAGATATGGATGGTATTATGTAGGTGGTGATGATTTAGCCTCACTACGTTACGATAGATATTTCTTTAGATCGTTTTTTAACCAGAATCATTACAAACTTGGCAATTTATTTTCTGATCACAAAATGGATGCATATAATAGTATGGATCAGAGCGATTTGAATAAATATATTTTTAGTGAATTAACTTTACTAGGAGATCCAGAACTACCTTTATGGATGAATGATCCAGCAGGTTTTGTTGTTATTCATCCTACTGAAATACTAACTGAATCTTCATATTATACTGTTCATGTAGAAACAACAGATGGAGAGAATATAGATGATGCATATGTTTGTCTTTGGAAAGGAGAGGAGGTTTATTTAACAAACTTGACAGATAGCAATGGAAATGTAATTTTTAATATCTCACCTTCTACAGAAGGGAATATGACTGTTACAGTTACAAAACAGGATTATATCCCATATGAAGGAAGTGTACTCGTAATATCAAATCAACCACCAAATAGCCCAAGCAATCCTAATCCACCTGACGGAGCTACTGGTGTAAGTATAAATACCATTCTATCCTGGGATTGTATTGATCCCGATGAAGATCCTTTAACGTATAACGTTTTTTTTGGTACAAATAGTAATCCTCCAATGGTTTCAGAAAATCAATCTCAAAATACATATGATCCTGGGATGCTTGAGTTTGAAACATCTTATTATTGGCAGATTGAAGCTTGGGACAATAAAAGTGCTTCAAATATAAGTGCTATTTGGCTTTTTACTACACGAGGAAATAATCCTCCCAATACTCCAAGCAATCCCATTCCACCAGATGGGGCAGAGAACTGGACAGGGGGTAGTTTATGTTGGACTGGTGGTGATCCTGATGGTGATGATGTAGTGTATGATGTTTATTTTGGTAAAAGTAGCCCCCCACCAATGATAGTAGAAGATCAATTTGGTAACTGTACGGACCCCGGTACACTTGAATTCAATACAACCTACTATTGGAAGATTGTTGCTTGGGATGAGCATGGTGAATCAACCATGGGTCCAATCTGGAGTTTTACAACAATAGTAAGTCAACCACCAGAAACACCAATAATTAATGGTCCAACAAAAGGGAAACCTGATATAGAATATAACTACACTTTTGTTACTACTGATCCCGAAGGAGATAATGTCAGCTATTATATCGACTGGCATTCTACCGGTGACGGATTTTGGATTGGACCCTTTACTTCAGGTGATGAACTGATTCTACCTCATACATGGCCGGAATACGGGACATTTACTATTAGTGCAAAGGCAAAAGATAGCTTTGGTTCTGAGAGTAATTGGTCAAAGTTTGAGGTTATCATACCTAGAAACAAAGCTTTCATATACAACTTCAACTTACTGAGTTGGTTTTTTGAAAGATATCCAAATGTATTCCGAATTATCAGATACATTCTAGAATTATATTAGTCTGAATTTACTCTTTTCTTTTTAATTTTGATGAAATTGAAATTAGAATACAAAATTTTTTGATTTTGCCTTTTGTTATAAAAAAATGTAATAAGGATATATTTAAATTGTAATATTATATTATAAATCATGTAAATTTATAACTTAAGAGGAAGGAATATGAATAAAATAAATAAATATTTAAAAAAAGGACTTTCTCTTGGAATAATTGTATTATTTATTGTTTCTGGTACTTTTACATCAACAGGAGGGGTAGTAAAATATGGATGTAAATTGGGTCTTATTGAACCTTTCTCAGAAGATAATGGAACAGAATATTGGGCGTTAATATTTGCTGTTGGAGTCTATAAATATAATCCGGAGGAAAATCGCCCAGGCATGCTAAAAGCTGCAGAAAATCTTTACGAAGTACTCCTTGCATCTCTCCAATGGCAAGAAGATCACATTCATAAAGTAACTGGCACTAAGGCTACAGGTCGAAGACTTATACAAGAGCTCCTTTGGCTAATTCGAAGTGAAGATAGTGATGATATGTCACTTATATATTTAACAACACATGGTACCCCATTAAAAGGACCGTTAGGTAATTATCTAGACCTACCACCAAAAGATGAGAGTGATGGAGCAGATGAAATCCTTATAATGTATGAAGGTTTTAATAAATGGTATGCCTTTGTTTGGGATGATCTGATAAACTTTTTACTGAGTTTATTGCAATCGAAAGGAGTCTGTCTTATTGTAGAAAGTTGTTATGCTGGTGGGTTTAATGACGAACCAATGTTTACCACACCAATGACAAATGATTATACTGTTGAATCATTTGCTCAAGGTTTATCTGAGGAATTATCTGGACAAAACAGAGTTGTTTTGATGTCCTCCACTGAAAATGAGTTATCCTATGGATCAAAATTTTCAGAGTTTTTAATAGATGGTTTTTGGGGATGGGCTGATTTTCTAGGAAACAAAGATGGTATCAATTCTGCAGAGGAGGCTTTTAATTATTCCAAGAATTGGGTGTATTATGATCAACATCCTACGATTCTTGATCTCTATCCAGGGGAATTTCCAGTAACTTATTCTTAAATATTATAATATGAATTGGAGGTATTAATAATTATAAAGAAAACATCGTGTATTTCTATCTGTATACTATTAATTTTAGTCACATTACCAACATCTGGAATAATAATTGATAAATCATCAATTTCCTTTTTTATAGGTAATATTTTGTATGTTGGTGGAACTGGAGAAGGCAACTATACAAGGATTCAGGACGCAATAAATGATGCATATGATGGTGACACGGTTTTTGTCTATTGTGAATCATCACCATATTTTGAGCATATAAATATAGGAAAATCAGTCAATTTGATAGGTGAGAATAAAAATACGACGATAATTGATGGTGGTGGAAGTGGAAATGTTGTAAATATATCTGTTGATTTGGTAAATATAAGTGGATTTACAATTCAAAACAATGGAAGTAGTCAGTACAATGCTGGAATCTATATAAGTTCAAACTTCAACACTATAACAGGAAACACCATCTCATTTAACGCTGTAGGTATATATCTAGAAAGCTCACGAAACAACATTATTACTTATAATACCATCAAACTCAACGTCAATTTTGGTATATACCTATGTTCTTCTAATGGTAACTCTATCAGAGGAAATAATATCTTTCGTAGCAGCAAAGGAATATATATTTATCAATTCAGTGAAAATAATAGCATCTTTTATAATACAATCAGCTCAAATAAAGAAGAAGGCATTCATCTGATTGGCAACAACAACAATATCATGGGTAACACCATCATCTCAAACAACTTAGAGGGAATATACATTGACAGCTCTGACAGCAATACAATCAATAGCAACAATGTCATCTCAAATGACTTGGATGGTATAATCATATGGGATTCTAGCAACAACACCATTTCATGCAACAACATCTCGGATAACCCAGATGGTATATCTGCTGGTTATTCAAATGAAAATTCAATTTTTGGTAACAATATATCGAATAATGAGAATGGTATAGACCTGTCTATTATTAATAGCAACAATATTATCTCTGAAAACAACATTATTTTGAACAAAAACTGTGGCATTCAACTCTGGTCTTCCAGCAATAGCAACACAATTATTAGAAATACCATATCAAAAAATGATTGCGGTATAGAGCTGCTTTATAATTCTATAAGCAATACTATCTATAACAACGACATTTCAAACAACAATAGAGGTATATACTTACGGGATTTTTGCAACAGCAACACTATCTATCAAAACAAAATATCGAATAATTATCGTGGTATATACGTACGAAATTGCTATAACAATACTGTTTATACAAACATCATATTAAACAACAATCGAGGCATATACTTCATAGATTCTAGTAATAACTTTATTTTAAAAAACAATTTCCTTTATAATAGACCAAATGCTTTTTTTTATAACTGTATAAATCTGTGGGAGCAAAATTATTGGAATCGACCTAGATTTCTTCCAAAATTAATCTTCGGAATAAAAACGATATCATATTCTTCTACTGGATGGTCTTTTCCATGCTTATGGTTTAATATCGATTGGCGTCCTGCAAAAGAACGATATAATATATAGGTTTTTTTTGAAAGATTTCTTATTCTCAAAATTACTGCCGCCTACGGTATGAGTAATATAGATTTTGAATGTTAAAATGAAATTGGTTTAGGTTAAACCCAAATATACTTTTTTTAGGGTAAATAACATTTAAATATCTTATATTATTTATTTTTATTTAGGGAGGTATGAAAATATAAAAAACAAAATATTATGTATTTTGGTTTGTTTTATGTTAATAATAACTATTGTACCTCCTGTAACAGCACCCAAGACTACTTTTAAAATTCCTTCAAATAAAGAAACGACAAAAGCAGAAATATTTAAGGAGATAGAAAAAACAGAGGATAAAATCCTTATTGTAGATAGAGTTATCAGTGGTAGACATGTGAAATATTGGGAACATGTTATTAATGATATATATATTAAAAATGATTTTATTTTACTGCATATGAATATTGAAAATGATGATATTCTGAAATATGAAAGAAGTTGGACTGATACCGATATTATAATATCAGATTCTATGGATTGGGTATTTGAACTACATAATTACTCCTGGAAAAAGAAAGTGTTTTTTGCAGATGAAGAAGATTGTAAATACTTTTATACGTTTTATGATTCACAGGTTTATCCAAAAGCATGCTGGGAATTCAGATTTACAGATGGACAGACAATACTATATAATTTCGATGGAGAACAGATAGGACATGGAATACCAGCACCGTCTAATGGATTTTTACTATCAGGATATGGAACTTTAGATTGGCCTGATACCTGGAGATATTATAGAGAAAATGCTGATTATTGGTTTAGTAAATGGTGTAATTCAACTGTTAGTATCCCATTACCAACACCAGAAACAATATCATCTTATGTAAGAGATCCGACAGTCAAATTCTTTTATGAGATGGCACATGGAGGTTCATATCATTTCGTCGCTGATAGTAATGAGAGCTATTACTATGCGTTTAATCCTTTCGATAATAATGCTTGGATAGATATGTTATGTCGCTTACCTATGCATTTTGCCTTTATTGGTAGTTGTGATGGAATGACAAATACTGGTTTTGGGACATTTTCTTTTTCATTCAGGAGGGGGCAAAGGATTAATACCGCAACAGTTGGATTTAGTGGAATGGGGACCTGTCCGGGTTGGGAGTTTGCAAGGGAAT